>Ga0187780_10004746_pt1 | contig 10170 bp, 7 predicted proteins | sample 1015_Q2_SP10_20__FD_132429 | JGI IMG/M metagenome (GOLD analysis project Ga0187780, IMG submission 132429) | Tropical peat soil microbial communities from peatlands in Department of Meta, Colombia - 1015_Q2_SP10_20_MG | ecosystem: Environmental > Terrestrial > Soil > Wetlands > Peat | place...
GCATCGTGGCCGGGACGAGCAGGACCCGGACCACGGTCGCGTCCACGATCAGCGCGACGATCATGCCGACGCCCATCAGCTTGATGAACGTGATGCCGGACGCCGAGAACGCGCCCACCACGATGATCAGCAGCAGGGCCAGGCTGGTGATCACGCCGCCGGTCCGCTGCAGGCCGGCCGCGACCGCGACGGTGTTGTCGCCGGTCTGGTCGTACCGCTCCCGGACCCTGGACAGCAGGAACACCTCGTAGTCCATGGACAGGCCGAAGATGATGGCCAGCATCAGGATCGGCATGGTCGGGTCGACGGAGCCGGTCGGCGTGAACCGCAGCAGGCCGGACAGGTGTCCCCACTGGAAGATCCAGACGATGACGCCGAACGTGGCCGCCAGCGACAGCACGTTCATCACGATCGCCTTCACCGGCAGGACCACCGAGCCGAACGCCAGGAACAGGAGCACGAACGTCGAGACGCAGACCAGCAGCGCCATCCACGGCAGGGTCGAGCCGAGGCTGCCCAGCTCGTCGACCAGCCCGGCGGTTATCCCGCCGACCAGCACCGCGGTGCCCGGCGGCGGGGCGGTATCCCGCACCTCGGTGACGATGTGCCTGGCCGCCGACGACACGGTGGCCGGCTCGTAGCCGATGTCGACCCGGGCCACGTCGCCCTTGACCCCGGTGACCTGGGCCCCGGTGACCCCCGGGATCGCGTCAATGCGGTGCAGGTAGGCGGTCAGCTCGGCCGGGTTCGCGGCGCCCGCCCCGGTGAGGAGCGCCTCGATCGGAGCGGTGGAGTTGACGGGGAAGTCGGCATCCAGCGCCTCCGACACCTGCCGGACGGTCGAGGCGGCCGGCAGCGTCCTGGCGTCCGTGCCGCCCCAGGAGATGCGCAGGAACGACGCGCCGAGCGCGAGCAGCCCGATCGTGATCACCGTGACGTAGATCAGCGGCCTGCGCATGACGCTGCGGGCCAGCCGGTACCACGCCCCGCTGGCCTCGGCCTGCACAGGCCGGGCGACCGAGCGGCGGATCCGCAGCGCGTTGATCCGGGGGCCGAGCACGGCGAGCAGCGCGGGCAGCACGATGAGCGCGGCCAGCACGTCCACCCCGACCGTGGCCACCCCGCCGTATCCCATCGAGCGCAGGAAGTCCTCGGGGAACAGCATCAGGCTGGTCAGCGCGACGGCGACCGTGATGCCGGAGACGGCGACCGTCCGCCCCGCGGTCGCCACCGTCCGCCCGACCGCCTGCTCGACGGTCGGCTGGCGGTGCAGTTCCTCGCGGTACCTGGTGACCATGAACAGCCCGTAGTCGATGCCCAGGCCGAGGCCCAGGATGGTGGTGATGTTCAGCGAGTAGATGGACACCGTGGTGGCCATGGTGAGCAGGCGCAGCACGGTGAACGAGCCGAGGATGGCCAGGCCGCCGATGGCCACCGGGAGGGAGGCCGCGGCCAGGCTGCCGAAGATCACCAGCAGCAGGACCAGCAGGACCGGCATCGAGAAGCCCTCGGCCTTGGCGATGTCGGCGGTGACCTCGGAGTTGACCGCGACCTCCATCGGCACGTTCCCGCCGACCCGGGCGGTCACGCCGCCGGCCGGCAGGCTGGCCGGATCCAGGTCGGCCTTGATCGCGTCGTAGGCCTGGTGCCGGGCGGCGTCATCGGCCCCGGTGAGCTGGAGGACCGCGTAGGTGGAGTGCCGGTCGGTGCTGACCAGGCGGGGCGATCCGCTCGACCAGTACGTCGTCACCCTGGCCACGTCGGCGCGCGGCAGGCTGCTCAGCGCGGTCGTCACGGCTTGCCGGTAAGCCGGGTCGCTGACGGTCATGGCGGCGCTGTGATAGAGCACCACCACGTCGGCGTCGTTGCGGCCGAACACCTGGTCGGCCCGGTTGGCCTCCTGCTGGCTCTGGCTGGCCGGCGGGGTGAAGTTGTCGCCGGACGACAGCTTGCCGAACACGCCGGTCCCCCAGACCGCCGCGAAGGCCACGAACGCGAGCGTGAGGCCGAGCGTCAGCCGCCGCCTCCGGTACAGGGTCCGTCCCCAAGCCTCGAACATAGCTGCCTCCCGAGCTATGGTTGATTACTCAAGTAAACGGTGTAAACTGATTACGTCGCTAACTTCGCATACAGCGTTCACGATTGTCAAGTGAGTTAGCATCGACCCACTACCGTTAGTCTCCACGAGCCCCGTTACGGCTTCCGTTACGAGACTCGTGGCGGTCTGTCCTGCAGGTGGCCCCTGGAGGTAAGACTTAATCCAGGAGGCAGCTGTGACACAGGCAGCAGAGGTTACCGGGGCCGGGGCCGGGGCCGCGGCGGGAGGACCCCAGCCGTCGCGTCGCGACCGGTTGCGCGCGGCGACCACGGAAGAGATCATCCAGACGGCGCGGCGGCTGCTGGTCGACAGCGGGCCGAAAGCGATGTCGCTGCGTGCCATCGCCGGCGAGATGGGCATGACCGCGCCGGGGCTGTACCGCTACTTCGACAGCTACGAGGAACTGCACCGGCACGTCTGCGCCAGCATGTTCACCGAGCTGGCCAGGGACATCCATCAGGCCATCCAGGCCGCGGCCGTCCCCGCGGAAGACGGGCCGGACCTGGTGACCACCAAGCTCACCATCAAGATGGTGGCGGCCTGCCGCGAGTTCCGCTGCTGGGCGCTGAACCACAAGGCCGAGTTTTCCCTGCTGTTCGGCGTGCCGCTGCCTGGTCTGGATGACGGGCGCTACGACGTGGCCGACGAGTGCGCCCTGGAGTTCGCCGGCACCTTCTTCGCGCTGTTCCTCGAGCTCTGGCGCACTGCCCCGTTCCCCGTGCTCGCGGCCGAGGAGATCGACCCCGGCCTGCGCGACCAGCTCAGCCGCTATCGTGACGCGCTCGGCACCGACATCCCGATCGGCGGGGTGCTGACGTTCCTGCGCTGCTGGACGGTGCTGTACGGGGCGGTGGCCATGGAGGTGTTCGGCCACATGAGCTTCGCGCTGGAGGATGCGGCGCCCATGTTCGAGTTCACGCTCGGCGACCTGGCGTCCCTGGTCGGGCTGCGCTACCCGCTCTCGCGGTAAGCCGCGGCACGACCGGGGCCGGGATCCGCGGATCGCGACCAGCGCGGCGGCGGCGAACACGCCCGCCACGAGCAGCTCCAGCGGGGCCCGGCCCGGCGCCTCACGCTGGATACGGCCGTGGAACCGGTCCACCGCACTGGGGAACGGCGACCAGCCGAACCACAGTTTGGTCGGCTTTTCCATGTCGGGCAGCGCCGCTCCGCTCATCCCGGCGACGACGGCCAGCCGGCGATCGGCCGGCGACAGGACCGCGATGGCCCCCATCGCGGCCAGGCTGACCAGCCCGTCCGGCACGGCCACCCGGAGGAACCGGCGCTGGTTGCTCCTCCAGTCGCCCCAGTGCGGCATCGCGTCGAGCACGAAGTGCGAGGCGATGCCGGCCGCGAACGCGGGTACCGGGCGCCGGGTCAGGGCGCCGATCAGCGCCCCGGACAAGACGTGGTTCGTCAGCAGCACGTGCCCTTACCCCTCCCTCGCCGCCCGTATGCACCTACCGTATGCGGAGGCCGGCGCGGATTGTGCGGGGCGGGCCGCCGGGTGCTGCTGGTAGCGTTTTCGTTGCGGGGCCAGCAACTCCAATCCGACCAGGGGCTGACGCGTACCCATGCTGGATAAGCGATATATCAGGGACAACCCGGACGCGGTGAAGTACGCCGTCCAGGTCAAGGGCATCGACCTGGACGTGGACGAGCTGCTCGACCTCGACCGGGCCAGCCGTACGCTCCAGTTTGAACTGGACCAGGCCCAGAGGCGCCGGAAGAGCTCGGCGAAGGAGTACGCCAAGGCGGACGAGGCCCGCCGGGCCGAGCTGAAGATCGAGCACGAGGAGCTCGAGGCCCAGCTCAAGGGACTCCGCGATCAGCTCGCCGAGACGAACGAGAAGCTGAACGGGCTGATGCTGCTGACTCCCACGATCCCGTGGGAAGGGGCGCCGGTCGGTCCCGACGAGTCGGCGAACGTGGTCATCAGGAGCTTCGGCACGCCGCCCGAGTTCGGCTTCCGGCCGCTGGATCACGTCGACCTGCTGGAAAAGCGCGGCTGGGCCGACTTCACCAGGGCCCGCAAGGTGGCGGGCGAGCGCGCCTACGCGCTGAAGTCCGACCTGGTGCTGCTCGAGCGCGCGGTGCACTCCTACGCGATTGACCTGCTCCGGGACAAGGACTTCACCTTGGTCAGCGTCCCCTCGCTGGTCCGGGAGGAATCGCTGATCGGCACGGGCATGTTCCCGGCCCACCGCGAGGAGATCTACGCCATTCCCGCCGACCACCTGTATCTGGCGGGCACCGCGGAAGTCGCCCTGGTCGGCTTCCACGGCGGCGAGATCCTCGATCACAAGCAGCTGCCGATCCGGTACGCCGGCATCTCACCGTGCTTCAGGCGTGAAGCCGGCAGCGCCGGCCGGGACGTGCGCGGGCTGCTGCGGGTGCACCAGTTCGAGAAGGTCGAGCAGTTCGTCATCTGCACGGCCGACGTGGCCGAGTCCGACCGCTGGCACGCCGAGCTGCTCGGCACCGCCGAGCAGCTGCTGCAGGGGCTGGGCCTGGCCTACGAGGTGATGGAGATCTCGACCGGCGACATGGGCGCGGGCAAGTACCGGATGAACGACATCAACACCTGGATGCCGTCCCTGGACGCGTACCGCGAGACGCACAGCTGCTCGTCCCTGCTCGACTGGCAGGCCCGGCGGGCCGACGTCCGGTACCGCGACGCCGACGGCACGGTGCGCTTCGCCTACACCCTGAACAACACGGCGATCGCCACGCCGCGGATCCTCGCCGCCCTGGTCGAGAACTTCCAGACGGCCGAGGCGCAGGTCAAGGTGCCTGGCGTGCTGCAGCCCTACCTCGGCGGCCGCGAACTGCTCTGATCGGCGCTGCCGGATTGCCGCGATAGGTACCGCGGGTCAGGTTAAGCACGGACGAAGCGGCGGACGGCGGCAAGACGGCGTACGCTGCGAGGCGTGAACCTTGACGCCGATCGCGTGGCCGAGCTGGCCGCCCGGCCGCTCAACGAACTGACCAGGCGCGATGTGGCACTCGCGCTGCTCAACGTGCCGCCGGCGGACGCGCTGGCCTCGCTGCCGGGCATCAGGAGAGGGCTGCTCGCGGCGGGCAATCCGCTGTCGTCGGCGTTCTGGTCCTCGGCCGAAGCCATCCTGCACAAGATCAACGACGGCGACGCCACGGTCGGAGACGTCAGGACGTGGCTGGAAGCGACCGGAACCGAGCCGAACGGGATCATCGGCCTGCACGTCTGGGACGAGCAGTCCGAGCGCAGCCAGCTGGCCGCCGAGATGCACACCAGGCTGGTCAGCTACCTCGAGGAGCAGCTCGCCGCGGGCGAGATCGATCCCGATCTGCTGGCAGCGGGGGACCCGGCGGCCTGCCGGGACCACATCGCCATCCAGGAACGGTGGATGACCTCGCCGCTGCCGGACGGCCGGGTGCCGATGGATGAGCTGCTGGACGAGAAGGACGAGGAACTGTTCGCCGAGTGGGACGCGGCCGACGCCGAGGCGCTGAGCATGATCCAGGCGCTGCTCGACCGGGTGGGTGACCGGCCGCTGCCGCACCGGGACCTGCGCCGGGCCAGTGCCCGGCTGCGGGAGGCGATCGGCAGGCCCGGCTGGCCGGGTCAGCTGCTGATCGAGTGCGGCGGCCTGAGCGCGGCTGACCTGCCGGCCGACGACGCCGACCTGTGGCTCAGCCTGGCCGCAGGCGTCGCCTCCCCGCAAGGACCGGACGACTGGGGTGAGCCAGCCGACGGCGACGAGGACCTGGACGAGATCGACAGCACGGTGGCCGCGTTGTGCGCCATCGACCATTTCGACTGGCTGGCGGTGATCACCGCGCTCGCGGTCGGCGGGCCGGGCACGTCCGCGTCGGCCGCTGACCTCGCCGCGTACGTGCGGGACTACGACCCGGAGGAGGACGAGCCGGGCCCGGACGACGAGGACGGCGTGGACGATGAACCCGATGACGACCTCGACAACCTCGACGACGACCGGGATGACGTCGAGGACGACGAATTCGACGAGCTCAGCATGGAGGGCCTGTTCCTGCCGGTCACCTCGCTGTGGCAGGTCCTGGGCGCGATCGATGACGACGACCGGCTGACCCCGCTGGGCTGGTGGGGACTGCCCGAGGCCATGCGCCGCGTCTGGGCGCCCTCGGGCGGCGCGCCAGGTTAGCCCGGCCCGGGCCCGGCAGATGTCGCTTAGGGCCGAACGACCCGCCTAACCGGGACGTCGGGCTCCAGAGCCTGCAGGTGCGGCAAGACAAGACTAAGCACGCGAACAGCCCGCGAATGGCGGAGGCGAATAGAGATGACAACCGGGAAGGCCCCGGCGGGCAGCCGGGACGCGTTCAGTACCGTGGTCGGCCGGCAATCCCCGGCCCCCGGGCGCGCGGCCGACGGGCGCGCGCTGCGGGCGCTCAGCCCTGCCGAGTGCTTCGGCCTGCTGGAACTGGGGGGCATCGGCCGCGTCGGGTTCGCGGCCGCAGACGGGATCATGATGCTGCCGGTCAACTTCGCGGTCACGGGAAAGGCCATCATCTTCCGCACCGCGCCGGACACGCTGCTGGCGGTCTACGCCAACGGGCAGGTCAGCTTCCAAGTCGACCACCTCGACGAGGCGGTCCGTGAAGGCTGGAGCGTCCTGGTGCATGGTCGTGCGCACGAGGTCGCAGATGAGCGTGAGGTGAAGCGCCTGGAGGACAGAACGCGCCTGGAGCCGTGGGCGAGCGGCGCCCGCGACGTATACGTGCGCATCACGCCGACCCGGATCAGCGGGCGATGCATCGAGCCAAGCTGAGCCGACTCCTGACGTTCCACGGCCAGCCAATCGACAGGCGGTCACGCACGGCAGCGATCCAGCAGGCGGTCACCGCCAGCGGGGTGCCGGACAAACCTGCACGGGCTCTCCCGCAGCCATCACAGTCGTCCCCCTATGCCCGTCGAGCGCCGGACTAGAAGGCTACTTCGCTACTGCTAGACGACCAGATGCCGTCGCTCGGCCAGGACCGCCCCGGCGAGAATCCGGAGGTTCCCATTCGATTCATCCCGGACGATCCGGGGGTGGGTGGGCGCCTTCACGTTGACGATCGGATCGCGGGCGCGGTGCGCTCGGGCAATAGTGGGACCACCACCGGTTCCCATGATCAGGAAGGACATGACGACAACCACTGCCGCCAGCACTACAGCCGCGGCAGCCATCCACTGCCAGCTCTGCAGCCTTGGTGCCTCCTCAGACTGTGCTTCGCTGTCGAGTTCGCTCGGTTTCACTTCCGGAACGACACACTGCGCCCCGTCCACGAAGTACCTTCGTTTCCCGTTCGGGCTTCGCTCGATAGCCCGGACGTACTCGAACTCCAGCCCGGCCATGGGCATGCGCCGCTCGAGAGTCCGCTGGATCAGGGTCCTGTCCGCCGCGGGTTTGGTGACGAGCCGCACGCGCAGCAGGCCCGGTTCGTCCTGGACAACCTGAAGATCTCGGATCTGATCCCAGAACGGCCCGTGGATTCCGAACAGGTAGGGTCCAAGTGCTCTTCTCCGCCCTGCCCTGTCGATGAAGGTCTCCTGTGACCGCCCGACGATGTCACCGGCCCGGGGGAAGTGATCGGCGGCACAGTTCCCGGACGGCGGGACCGCCAGGTCACCAGTGTCGTACCGGACGAACTGGGTGCCGATCCGGTTGAACGACGACGCCACGATGCGCCGGCAGCCCTCCGTTTCGGAGGCGAGCAGCTCCACGCGACCGTAAGTGGGGTAGAAGTGGAAGCCGTGACACTTCCGGCAGCAGTACGCTAGGGCGGCATATTCGCTGTGTCCATACCAGTGGGCCACCTGGATACCGAACTCCTGCTCGAACCGCGCCTGCTCTCCGACCGGGAACGCCTCGGATCCCGCCAGCACGCCCCGGATCGGAAGGCTACGGAACAGACCTTCACCCACCAGGTCGATAAACGTAACCAGGGAACTCGCATAGACGTGCAGAAAAAACGGCGGCAGCGTGCGGATCCACTGTCGGAGCTGACCCAGGTCCTGCTCCAGGGTCGCGCTGGGCGAGACTAGCCACACGTTCTCCAGCCGGTTGAAGCGGACCAGGTCGTCGTGGACCTCGCCCCGGTAGCAGACCCGTAGATCATGGGGCGCGTAGCCGATATGAGACCAGATATCAAAGAGGTACGCACGCTCCTTCTGCCGACGCGCGAACGTGTCGGCCCGAAAGCGAAGGGGCTGCCCGGAGGTTCCCCCGGTCCGAACCGTATGCGTCAGCAGCGGCACGTCCCACCGGCTGTACCGGCGCAAGCTCTGGCGGTAGTCCTCCTTCTGCCTGACCTCATCGCCGTACCTGCCGATCAACGGCCGGAACCGCGTCTCCTGGTACTCCTGAATTTCCTCGGGCGACCAGCTCTTGGACTCCTCGATCAGGCGGCGATGATAAACGTAGCTGGGGCCAAGCAAGCCCTCTCTTACCTTCGTCACGGCACACTGCCGCACCCTAGACAAGCCATTTCGCCGTCCGGTTCGCCCGCGAGATCTCTAGCTCTTATGAGCACGGAGCCTGTGGACGTGATACACGGGCACACCTGGCTCGCCAGGCTCGATGCATCAGTGCCGTCGGACCGGCGGAGGGTTATGCTCAGCTTTCGCCGACGTTCGTTTCTCTGGCAAGCCTGTGCTCTGGCTCGTCCACGGCGAGCTGGCGATAGGCAGGAGCCAGCACATCGGCCAGGTCCTGGCCCCTGACCTGGACGGGAGGCGGGGGGAACATGCGCAGCAGCAGGTCCGGGGCGGCCGGAGAAGGCCCGTCGGCCAGCGCGCGCAGCCTGGCCGGGCTCAATCCCGGTGACCAGAACGCCTCCAGGCACTCGGCCAGCGGCCGGGCCGGCACATCGAGGTTCAGCGATCCGGCCCGGCCGACGGTCCCGGGCGGGGATCCGGTCTGGCTGGCGCGGTCGCCGGTCCCGCCCGGGCCGCGCGAGGCGGCCTGGATCTGGCGCAGCGCTGCGAGCAGCTCGTCCCGGGCCTTGCCGCGCCAGGCCAGCATGGCGAACGGGTCGCGGTCGAACTCCTCGGCCAGCACGTAGCAGACCGCGGCGAGGTGCTTGCACGGCACCTCCCAGTCCGGGCAGCTGCACCGCATGTCCAGGTCGCTGGCCAGCCGGGGGAACAACGGCGTGCCGCAGCCGTCGAATACCTCCTCGATCTCGTGCGGCATCTCGCCGGCGAGCAGCTTGGCGCGGAACAGCGCCTGGCTGGCCAGCCCGGCCAGGACCCGCCGCCATTGCGCGGTGGTCAGCGGCAGCACGCCGATGCGGACCTGGTACGGCCGCGGCCGGGACCCCTGCACCCGGGCGGTGACCTTCCCCTGCGACAGGTCGAAGTCGAGCACCTGCCCGGCCCGGGCGTAGCTGCGGCCCCGGGCCAGCCTGCCGCTCATGCCGTAGGACTCGAGCACGCTGATGAACCGGCGGGACCACCACTGCTCCCCGATCGCGCCGCGCTTGCTCTTGGCCTTGATCCCGCCCTCGACGCGGATCGGGCGGGACGGCGGCCAGTCGGCCCAGGGCCCGCTCATTCGCTCACCGCATCCGGTGACAGGGCCAGCACGGCCCGCAGGTCGTTCACCGACAGCTCGGTCAGCCAGCCTTCGCCGGTGCCCACGATCCGTTCGGCCAGCGCCTTCTTCTCCTCGATCATCGCGTCGATCCGCTCCTCCAGGGTGCCGACGCAGACGAACTTGCGCACCTGGACGTCGCGGCGCTGGCCGATCCGGAACGCCCGGTCGGTCGCCTGGTCCTCGACCGCCGGATTCCACCACCGGTCGACGTGGATCACGTGGTTAGCGGCGGTCAGGTTGAGCCCGGTGCCGCCCGCCTTGAGGGAGAGCAGGAACAGGGCGGGCTCATCGAGCGAGCCGAACGTCTCGACCATCGCGTCCCGCTGCTTCTTCGGCGTGCCGCCGTGCAGGAACAGCACCGGGCAGCCGAGCCGGGCCGCCAGGTGCGGCTGCAGCATCCGGCCGAACTCGGCGTACTGGGTGAAGCACAGCGCCTTGTCGCCCTCGGCCACGATCTCGTCGCAGATCTCCTCGAGC
>Ga0187780_10004747_pt1 | contig 10165 bp, 9 predicted proteins | sample 1015_Q2_SP10_20__FD_132429 | JGI IMG/M metagenome (GOLD analysis project Ga0187780, IMG submission 132429) | Tropical peat soil microbial communities from peatlands in Department of Meta, Colombia - 1015_Q2_SP10_20_MG | ecosystem: Environmental > Terrestrial > Soil > Wetlands > Peat | place...
CGTGGAGTTCGACGCGGTGTACACGCACCGGGTGATGGTCACCCCCTACCGGGGGGCGGGCCGCCCCCACGCCGTCTTCGTGATGGAGCGGGTCATCGGCCTGATCGCCCGCGAGCTGGGGCTGGAGCCGGCCGAGGTCCGGCGGCGGAACTTCATCCAGCCGCACGAGTTCCCGTGGGACGTGGGCCTCACGTTCCAGGACGGCGGGCCCACGCGGTACGACAGCGGGGACTACCCGGCCGGCCTGGCCCTGGCCCTGGATCGTGTCGGGTATTCCGGGTTCCGCGCCCGGCAAGCGGCGGCGCGGGCGGAGGGGCGGTACCTGGGCCTCGGCGTGGCCTGCTACGTGGAGGGGACCGGCATCGGGCCGTACGAGGGCGCGCACGTGCGCATCGAGCCCAGCGGGAAGGTGCTGGTGGCCACCGGCCTCACCACGCAGGGGCAGGGGCATTATACCACGCTGGCCCAGATCGCCGCGGAGGCCCTCGGCTGCGCCCCCCAGGACGTGACGGTGATCACCGGGGACACCCGCCGGTTCAACTGGGGCGCCGGCACCTTCGCCAGCCGCGCCCTGGTGACCAGCGGGAACGCCGTGGGCGTCGCCGCCCGCAAGGTGCGGGAGAAGATGCTGCGCCTGGCGGCTGACATGCTGGAGGCCTCCCCGGACGACCTGGAGGTGGTGGGCGGGACGGTGCGCGTGAAGGGGGTGGCGGGCCGCGGGCTCGCGCTGGGGGCCCTGGCCACCGTGGCCAACCCCATCCGCTACGCCTACGGCAAGGAGGCCTCGGAGGCGGCGCTGCGGCTGGTGAAGCCGCGGGCGGGCGCCGTGCTGGCGGAGGGGGAGGAGCCGGGGCTCGAGGCCACGGGCTACTACGCCCCGCCCCGGGCGACCTTCTCCAGCGGCTGTCATGCGGCCGTGATCGAGGTGGACATCGCCACCGGCGACATCACCTTCCTCCAGTACGCCGTGCAGCACGACTGCGGCACGCTGGTCAACCCCGCCATCGTGGAGGGCCAGATCCAGGGCGGAGCAGCCCAGGGGATCGGGGGTGCCTTCTACGAGCGGGTGGCGGCCGGCCCGGATGGCCAGCCCCTGGCCGCCACCTTCATGGACTTCCTGATCCCCACGGCGCGGGAGATCCCGGCCATGGAGATCGTCCACTCAGAGACCCCGTCGCCCCTCAACCCGCTGGGGATCAAGGGGGCCGGCGAGGCCGGGGCCATCCCGGTGCCGGCCCTGCTGGCCGAGGCGGTGGATGATGCCCTGGCCCCCTTCGGCGTGCGGGTGCGGGAGATGCCGCTGGACCCCGCGCGCCTGCGCGCCCTCATCCAGACAGCAATGAGCAACGAGCGATGAGCGATGAGCCAGAAATCCGGGGTGGCGAGGGTCTATGGCTTCGGGCGTCGGCCGCTCCGTTGCTTGCCCACGGCGCTCCGGGGTCCACCCACGATACGTCCCACCTCTTCAGCCTTCGCCATGAGGGGATGAAAGTTTTCCGAGATCAGATAACCGACATCATGCGCGATGGAGAGCTGGGTCCGAAGCTCCGCGCAGGACCCCTTCGCTGTTGAGAGAGACCTGTGGAATTCCGCCGCTGAGCCTCGTTCGAATCCCTCGGCGATATTGGACGGGACGGAAACCGCCGAGCGTTGCATCTGCTCCCGTAACCCAAAGTCGCCCGCAAGCCCACCGCGGCCGGTCGCGCGGTAGATCTCCACCGCCAGCTCCCTTCCCTTCTGCCAAGCTACCAGATCTTCGAACCGCTCCACGTGTCCCATCGGCCTGGCCCTCCGCTCCCACCTCGCTTCCAATGACGGACCGTCGGCTACTCATTGCTCGTTCCTCATTGCTCATTGCTTCCGTATCGCGCGGTCGTCGTGTGGCTTGAGGGCGGCGTACACGGCGAAGCAGAGCGGGGTGGGGATCCCCAGTTGCCGGCCGAGGCGCACGGCGGTGCCGTGGAGGAACTCCAGCTCCATGCGGCGCCCGGCCACCAGGTCGTGATACATCGAGGTCCGCGCCCCCGGCTCCAGCTTCTCCAGATAGGCCGCGCGCTGCGCCGGCGCATCGTCCGGGAGGTTCACGCCCTGCGCCCGGGCCACGCGGTGCACCTCGCCCAGGAGGCCCTCCAGGAACGCCCGGCTGGGCGGGCAGGCCAGGATCTGGTCGATGGGGAGGCGGGTGAGGCAGGTCGTGCCCGACGTGGCGCAGATGGTCATGAACTTGTCCCAGATGGGCACCCGGACATTCGGGGAGAGCTCCGCCTCGATGCCGGCCCGCCGCAGCGTGGCCTCGATGGCGCGCCCCCGGGCGCTCTCCCCGCCCCGCAGTTCCCCGAAGACGACCTTCTGGACGCCGCCCCGCTGTTCCCACTGCCCTGGCGCGACGCGCGTGGAGAAGAGATAGGTCACCCCGCCCATCACCGCGCCCTCGCCCAGGACCCGGGCCAACTGCTCCTCCTTCTCGATCCCGTTCTGCAGGGAGACGACGGCCGTCTGTGGGCCCAGGTTGGGCCGGAGGAGCGGGGCCACCGCCTCGGTGTCATAGGCCTTCACGCAGAACAGGATCAGGTCCACGGGGCCGGCCGAGGCCGGGTCGTCCGTGGCCCGGACGGGATGCACCGCGAATTCCCCCCGGACGCCCTTCACCTGGAGGCCGCGCGTGCGGAGCGCCGCCAGGTTCTCCCCCCGGGCCACGAAGGTGACCTCCTCGCCGGCGCGCGCCAGCAGCGCCCCGTAGTAGCCGCCCACCCCGCCCGATCCCACCACGAGGATCCGCATCACGCCACTCCCTCTAACAGGCTGCTGAAAAAGGCCCAACATCTCTCCCCGCTGCCCCGGCGGCAGCGGGTGGCGCGTTGGCGCGCTCGCGCACTCCCTGCGGCGTACCCGGCGTACGCCTCAGTCGGCGCATCGCGCGCCGCCTTACATCTGGACCTTTTTGAGCAGCCTGGGCGAAAGAGAGTCTTTCAGCATACTGCTACCGGTTGCGACGGCGCCCGGCCGGCGCCGCCTCGCGCCCCGGCGAGGAACGTGACGGCACCGATGGCGGCCGCCGCCGCGGCCGCCGCCCACATGGCCGGGAAGCTCGTCGCTTCGAGGAACGCCCCCAACCCGATGGCCCCCACGGCGATCCCCAGCTCGAACGCCCCGTAGTAGGTCGCGAACGCCCGGGCCCGCTCCGCCTCGGGGGCGCGGTCCGTGAGCAGCGCCGCCAGGGACGGCTGCACCGCCCCCATGCCCAACCCGTACACCACCCCGGCGGCCAGCACCTGCCACGGCCGGCCGGCCCCGGCCAGCAGCACCAGCGCGGCCGTCATGATCCCCAGGCCCGGCACGATCACCGCGCCGCGGCCGAACCGGTCCGAGAGCCTGCCGGCCCTGGTCCGCACGGCCAGCAGGCTCAGGGCGTACAGGGTGAAGAAGGTGCCCGGGTTCTCCAGTTGGTTGGCCCTCCCCCAGAGCGGCAGGAACGTGAGAACGGCGCCGTAGGTGGTGGTCTGGGCCAGGACGATGGCCGAGGGGAAGAGCGCCGGGCGGCTGAGGACGCCGCCCAGCGCGCCCGCCCCCGTGCGCGGCGCGGCCTCCGGGGCGCCGGCGGGCGCCCGTGGGGCCTCCGGCACGGCCGCGGCGAAGGCCAGGGCGGCCAGCCCCACCCCGGCGGAGGCGGTGAAGAGCACGCCGAACGAGGTGCTGTTCACCAGGGCCATCCCCGCGGCGGGCGCCAGGGCCATGGCCAGGTTGATGGCCAGGCCGTAGGCGCCCATGGCCTCGCCCCGGCGCGGCAGCGGCGCCCCGTCCGCCACCAGGGTGGTGGCCGCCGTCATGAAGGTGCCCATCCCGACCCCGTGGAAGATCCGGAGGAGGAGGAGCCGCGGGATGGAGGTGGCCGCATGGTAGAGCAACCCGCAGACCACGACGACGGCCGCCCCCGCCGCGATGAACGGCTTCCGCCGCCGGCGATCGATGGCGGGCGCCACGCAGGGGCGTGTGACGGTGGATGCCGCCGTGAGCAGCCCCATCACCAGCCCCACCTGGGCATCGGTGCCGCCCAGCTCCACCGCGTAGAGTGGGACCGTGGGGAGCAGGACGTAGTAGCTCAGGAAGAAGGTGAAGGTGGCGCACCAGGTGAGGACGAAGGTGGGCGTCAGCAGGGAACCGGGGCGCGGTGCGGCGGCTTCGGCGCCGCCGGGCGCGACGGCCGGGGAGGGGTCAGCCAAGGAGGTCGCCGGCGGGGCCGAAGGCCAAGGGGTCCGGCCCGCCCGCGACCTCGAGGTCCGGGTTCGCCCGGACGGCCTCCAGCAGGGCCTCGGAGGCCTGGAACTCCTCCAGCTCCAGCGTGTTCTTGATGCGGGCCACCTTGGCCTCGTGGGGCTCCGTGAGGCCGATGGTGCCGAGGGCCGCCTCGATGGCCTCGCGGTCCGTCTCCAGGATGATGGGCAGCTTGCTCCGCATCACGGTGCCGCTGGTGAGGGAATTGGTGTAGGTGTACTTGAAGTTGATCTTGTCGGCCAGGCGGCGCGTGGCGAAGTCCGCCAGGCCGATCCCCACGGCGTTGCCGGCGGTTTTCTCCGTGAGGTCGCGCACCAGGATGCGGACGTAGCGGGGCGTCTCCGGCTCCTTCTCGGGGGCGATGTAGAGGCGGCCGATGACGTTGGTGTCCATCCCGGTGCCGCTGACCTCCTTGCCCATCTCGTCCACGATGAGGAGGTGCAGGAAGTCGAAGGGGATCTTGGCCATGAGGGCCTTGGCCTCCTTCAGGAGCTGGCGCTCCGTCTCCTCGATGCGCTCGGGGCGCATGGCGCGCACGATGGCCGTCTGGTGCCGCGCGTTCTCCACCAGGCCCACGGCGAAGAGGATGGGGAGGCGCTTCACCAGGGTCCGCCCCAGCTCCAGGATCATGGTGCCCATGCTCACGTCCACGGCCGCGCGGTGGGCCTGCACGGCGCCCCGGTGCTTGCAGGCCCCGATGGTCATCATCTTCAGGATGCCGCTCTCGATCTCGGCGTCGAAGTTGGTGTGGGGCTTGATCCGGTTGATGAAGACCAGGGCGTCGGCCTCCATGGCGTCCTTGCCGACCAGGATGGGCAGGCCCCACGGCGACCGGCCCACCTCCTCCACCTCCATGGTGGCCCGGATGGGCACGCCCATGGTCTCCTCCGTGATCCCGTAGCGGGCGAGGACGGCGATCTGGCCCTCCGCGGTGGCCCCGCCGTGGCTGCCCATGGCGGGGAAGACGAACGGCTTCGCCCCCATGAGCTTCAGGCGGCCGATCACCAGGCGGGTCACCTCGGCCATGTTGGTGATGCCGCGGCTCCCGCCGGACACGCCCACCGTGGTGCCCGGGCGCAGCTCGCCCAACCCCAGGCGGTCGATCTCGCGGTGCACGGCCGTCTCCAGGTCGTCCACGGCCGGCTGGTCGAACCGCTGCCGCACCCTGTACATCGCCGGGAAGCGCATGATGTCTCGCTCCTCGAGGAAATGCGTTCGACGGTTCGACTGCTCGACCGCTCCTATCCCATTAAGAACGGCCGAACAGTCGAACTGCCGAACGGTCGAACGCTTTTGTTACTTCTCCAGGGCCTTGACGATCTCGCGGCAGAAGGCCGGGAGGTCGGCCGGGAACCGCGAGGTGATCAGGTTGCCGTCCACCACCACCTCCTCGTCCACGTACCGGGCCCCGGCGTTGACCAGGTCATCCTTGATGGAGTGGAAGCAGGTGGCCGTCTTGCCCTTCAGCACGCCGGCCGAGCAGAGCATCCAGCCCGCGTGGCAGATGGCCGCCACCGGCTTGCCGGCGGCGAAGGCATCCTTCACGAGCTGCACCATGGCCTTGGACCGGCGCATCATGTCCGGCGCGTACCCTCCGGGGATCACCACGCCGTCGAAATCCTTGGCGGAGACGTCCTCGGCCTGCACGTCCACGTTCACGGGGTACCCGTGCTTGCTGGCGCAGGACTTGGCCCCGCCGCTCCCCACCACCTTCACGTCGGCCCCTTCCTCCTTGAGGCGGTAGTAGGGGGCCCACAGCTCCATCTCCTGGTACATGTCCGCCGCCAGCACCGCCACCTTCTTGCCCTTCAGTCGCATGGCACGTCCTCCTCATGTTCATGCGCGGGCGGCCCACCCGCCCGCGCGGGGATCTGGGGTTGCGTGTCGGGGGCCGGAGATCGACCCCGCGTCAACTATACGCCGCCTCCCGCCGGGATGGCAACGGCCGTGCCCCCTGCGGGCTCAGTGCGGCGGCGGGGGGGGCGGCAAGGCCGCTACCGGGAGGGGCGCAGGCGCAGGAGGCGGGCGGTGGGCTTCACCTCGGGGTTCACCACCACGCGGGGGAATTCGCCGCGCAGGGCGGCCGCCACGCCCTCCACGGTCTTCCGCCGCATCTCCGTGTAGGCCTCCTCGGTGTAGGAAGCGTAGTGCGGCGTGAGGACCACGTTGTCCAGGTTCAGGAGCGGGTCGTTTGGGTCGGGCGGCTCCACCTCCATCACGTCCAGGCCCGCGCCGGCGATCCAGCCCTCCTTCAGGGCCCGCGCCAGCGCCACCCCGTCCACCACCGGCCCCCGCCCGGTGTTCACCAGGAAGGCCGAGGGCTTCATCTTGCGCAGCTCCGCCTCCCCGATCAGGTGGTACGTGGAGTCGTTCAGCGGCGTATGGATGGAGACGACGTCCGACTCGCGGAGGAGCGTGTGGAAGTCCACCAGGCTCACGTTGTGCTCCGCCGCCGTCTCGGGCTTCACGTAGGGGTCGAAGGCGATGATGCGAAACCCGAAGGCCTCGGCCTTGAGCGCCACGGCCCGGGCGATGTTGCCGAAGGCCACCAGCCCCAGGGTGCTGCCGCGCAGCTTGTGGATGGGGCGGGCCAAGCCCCGGTTCCAGGTGCCGCCCTTCACCAGGTTGTTCATGTGGACGACCTTGCGGACGGTGGCCAGGATCAGGCTCAGGGCCGTGTCCGACACCTCGTCGAAGCAGAAGTCGGGCACGTTGGTCACGGTGATCCCGCAGCGCGTGGCCGTGGGGACATCCACCGTGTCCACCCCCACGCCGGTGCGGGCGATGACCACGCAGCGGTCCATGGCCTCGATCGCCTTGGGCGTCAGCTTCTGGGCCGAATTGATCACGGCGTCGGCGTCACGGCAGGCCGCGATGATAGCATCCTCCCCCCGCAGGACCAGGCCGTGGTACTCGCCCCCCGCCGCCTCCAGGACCGCCCGCTCCTCCGGCGTGATCGGAAAGCGGTTCCCATCCGTCATCACGACCTTGTATCTTGTCACCGGCCCCTCGCCGCAGTCCTGACAGAGGATAGCTGACAAGCTGATGAGCTGATGAGCTGACGAGTTGACGAGCGCGGAACCCGGACCCGGCTCATCAGCTCATTACTCATCAGCTCATCAGCTACCCTTGTAGTCGTCGCGGGGCGGGCTGAAGACGTCCAGCACGAGGGCCTTCTTGTCCAGGCCGATGGCGCTGTGCTGGACGCCGCCCGGGATGATGTACATGTCGCCCGGCTTCACCCGCCGCCGCTCCCCGCCGATGATGAAGTCGAACTCGCCCTCCACCACGATGCCGGCCTGCTCGTGGGGATGGCTGTGCATGGGCACCACGGAGCCGGGGTTGATCTCCACCAGCGAGAGCATGATCTTCTCGCCCCACGCCAGGTTCGCCGTGGTGCCCGGCACCAGCTCCTTCTTATGGGGCATGGAATCGCGCGCGTAGAAGTACATCGGGTCTCCCTCCAATATGAAAGGTGTCGGTGGAATCGATGGCAGGGCGGCCGAACGTCCTCCACGTTACAGCGGGACCAGGTTGCCTCCGGCGTCGAAGGGCAGGGGGCGCGCCGGGCTGTGGGGCTCCAGATCCTGGCGCGCCCGCACCGTTGGGGCGTGTGGGCTATGCCGCGAACCTGGCCACCCTTACAGGGCGCGTGGCAGCAAGAAGCTTGCGGTGCGTTTTGATGCGTTCGATCTCATGAAGCGTGTCCGCCGTAAAGTAGGTTTCCCCACAGTGCGGACAGATTATGAGAGGAACGTTTTCGATAACCAGCAAATCCCGGTTTCTGCCAAACGTTTCGGCGATCCTCCGAAGGCGTGCGCCTCTTTTCCCGCAAATATCGCAGACCATCTGAGCCATCTCCCTCATTGTACGTAAACGGTGATAATGACCAGCTTTCCAGTTGCGCCGATCTTTGCGATCAGCTCAATCCGAACACCTTCGGGCGTCTTGCCCGCGATGCGGTACTTGAACTCCTTCGTTTCTGGATCCCGCTGTCGTTCGACAATTTTCCCAGTAAGGATACCACACTCCACGTCGAAAATGGTCAACTCATCTTCGTCCATCTCTCTGCTGGCGTGGTGCGTTGTGACGTAGTATCGCCGCCGTACGTTGTCTTGCATCCTCCTGAGAATGCGTGTGAACATAATTAGAAAGCCCCGATTGGCCCCTCGCCTGGGCTCTACCCTGAGGCGTCACAGGGGCACCAGGTTGCCTCCGCCGTCGAAGGGGAGGGGGCACGGCGGGCCCAGGGGCTCCAGGTCCGGGCGGGCCCTGAAGGCTTCGGCGTAGGGCTCGGAGACTTCCACCTCGGCCAGGTCCAGCGTGTTGCGGATCCGGATCAGGCGCGCGCGGGCCGGGTCCGCCAGGCCGGCCGTGTCCAGCGCCGCGCGGATGGCCTCCCGGTCCGTGTCGAACGCCAGGGGGATGCGGGCCAGTTCGGGCAGCGTGGAGGTGATGCTGTTGATGGCCATGGCCTTGGCGTCGATCTTCCGGGCCAGGCGCGCGGTGATGAAGTCGGCCAGGCCCACGCCGTGGGCGTTGCCGTAGCTGTCCTCCGAGAGGTCGCACGCCACCACGCGGGTGATGCGCGGCATGGGCGGCGGGGCCGGCCGGATGTAGTGGCCACGGCCGATCACCTTGCTGTCCATCCCGGTGCCGCTGATGGTCTTGCCCATGGTCTCCACCACCAGCACGTCGGCCTCGGCGAAGGGCAGGCGGGCCGCCCAGGCCTTGGCCTCGCGGAGCAGCGCCTTCTCCCCCGCCTCGAACTCCTCGGGGAGCAGGGCCTGCACCTTGGCCGTACGGTGGTATCCGTTCTCCACGATGCCCAGCCCGAAAAGGATCTTCCCTGTGCGCAGCAGGACGTGCCCCGCCTCCCGGCACACCTTCTCGTAGCCGTGGGCGTAGTTGGCCTGGTGGCAGAGGGTGGCGCCCTGGTGGTTCCCCATGCCCACGGCCAGCATCTTGAGCAGGCCGCTCTCGATCTCGCCGGCGAAATCCGTGTGGGCCTTCACGCGGTTGATGGCCACCACGTGGTCCGCCTCCGCCGCGTACCGGTCCAGCAGGACGGGGACGCCCAGGGCCTCGCCCACCCGCGCCGTCTCCATGGTGGACCGGACCGGCACGCCCATGGCCTCCCGGGTGATCCCGTACTTCCGCAGGACCTCCAGTTGGCCCTCGGCCGTGGCGCCGCCGTGGCTCCCCATGGATGGGAAGATGAAGGGCCGGGCCCCGGCCGCCGTCAGGGCGTCCACCACGGCCCGCGTGATGGCGGCGATGTTGGCGATGCCGCGGCTCCCCGCGGTGACGGCCACGGCCGCCCCGGGGCGGAGGCGGGCCCTGAGGTCGAGCGGGGCCAGCGCGTCGGCCACGGCCGCCGGCGCGTCCGCCACCGTGGGTCCCTGGAACCGCTGCCGCACCCTGATCACCCTCGGGAACATCACGCGCTGCACCTGAGATAAGGACGTTCCGCGGTTCCGCCGTTCCGCTGTCCAAGAAGGCGGAGGGAGATCGGGCGCCGCGGCCGGATCCGATCCGGCCCGAGAACAGGCGAACCGCGGAGGCGCGGAACCCCGGAACACCCTTGGTGTTTAGCAGGGTGTTGAAAAACGCCCCTTTGCCCAGGCTGCTCAAAAAGGCCCAGGTGCAAGGCCGCGCGCGATGCGAGGTGCGAGGCGTACTTGGTCCGTACGTCGCAGCGCCGCGCGAGCGCGCCAACGCCGCAGCTGGGCCTTTTTCAGCAGCCTCCTCAGGAGCCGGTTCCCCGCAGGCTGCTCAAAAAGGTCCAGGTGCAAGGCGGCGCGCGAAGGGCCGAGTGAGGCGTACGCCGGGTACGCCGCAGCGAGCGCCCGAGCGCGCCAACGCCGCAGATGGGCCTTTTTCAGCAGCCTGC
>Ga0187780_10004748_pt1 | contig 10164 bp, 8 predicted proteins | sample 1015_Q2_SP10_20__FD_132429 | JGI IMG/M metagenome (GOLD analysis project Ga0187780, IMG submission 132429) | Tropical peat soil microbial communities from peatlands in Department of Meta, Colombia - 1015_Q2_SP10_20_MG | ecosystem: Environmental > Terrestrial > Soil > Wetlands > Peat | place...
CGCCTTGGGTCCAGCAGGGTGATGGGCCGCTGCCGACGTTTGTGCCAGTGATAGTGGTAACCGCGCTCACCGGCGTAGGGAACAACCTCTGTAACATGACCGACTTATTAGCCGCCGTAGCCGCTCCCTTGGTTATGACTGCCCAGTAGATGACGGCGGCTTGGACGGGAGGAAGCACTCCGCTGATGGCAATCGAGCCTGCTCCCCGATTCCGCAATCCCACACCGCCACTCCCGAATTGCGAGCCGGCAGAAACGGCAGCGGCTTCTACACTGCCGGCTGAAGTTGCAAATCGAGTGTCGATGGCGTCGGAAGCTTCACCGGTTCCCCAAGCGGGTTGCCGGGTTTGTTCATCAGATATGGAGCTGGTCTGGGCGACGGCAAAGCCCATCATGAGACTCCAGCTTAAGATTGAGCACAAGCACCGGTTCTGTCGCGAAATGTGGCCGGTGCGAATTGGCGATTTCATCATTCGCTTCTCCTTGAATTGGAACTACGAGTTAGAAACTACGAGGTGAAGCTCGACCGGCTGGATACTCGCTCGATGGGGGAAACAGATTTGCGCGAGGAAAACATCATAGCGCCAAAAAAGAACCCCGTCCACCGTCGTCGTCGGGATCAAATTTGGCGTTCTCGCCGTGGTGAAGTTCTTCACTGCCCGGAAGGTCTTGCCTTCTAAACCTCCCCACGTTCTAACGCTGACAGGTTGCGATTGTGAGTGTAGGCGGGAATCGCGAATACGGTTGGCGGTAAAGTCATCAACCCAGTGGCTCGGACAGCAGCGAAATCGCTGGCCTACGCCAAGCTTTTACCATAGGCACCCAAATCCAATGCATCCAACTGCAAGAACTCCTGCACGATCGGTTCGTCGCACTTTTCCATCTCCGGGTAAGTCCCGAAAAACAGAACCTTGGCCTCATACAAAAAGACCACGCGATCCGCCAGCTTCTTAGCCAGCCGCATATCGTGCGTTACCACCACGCTGGTCAGTTGCAATTGCACCTTCAGTCTCTTAATCAAGTCCCCAAGCAACTGCGCCATGAGGGGATCGACCATCGTGGTCGGCTCGTCATAGAGAACACACTCCGGCCGTGCGGCCAGGGCGCGCGCGATGGCTACCGAGCGCTTCATACCGGTGGACAGGTCCGATGGCATTAGGTCGCGCATATGCTTGACGCCCACCATTTCGAGGAGCCCGTCGGTGACCTCGATGATCTGGTCTTCATTCAAATCCTTGTGCTCACGCAACGGGAAAGCTACGTTCTCGCCCACCGTAAGCGAGTCGAAGAGGGCTCCATTTTGAAACACCATGGTCACCTTCTTGCGGATAGCTTCCAATTGCTCTTCTCCGTAATGGGTGATGTCCTCTTGGGCGACTATCACGCGCCCCGAATCAGCTTTCAGGAATCCCATGATGGTCTGCAGGGTCACAGATTTTCCGACACCACTGCGCCCGAGAATGCAAACCGTTTCGCCCGGCATCACCTCGAAGCTGACGCGATCGAGGGTCAGATTGCTGTCAAAGGACTTGGAGACTTGTTCAAACTCGATATAGGGCGCCACCTGTTCGTTGTTGCCCATGCATGGTATCTCGCTCTTTTGAGTGATGATAAACGATGAAGCGACGCTAGCGGCATTGTCGAGAAGGAGGCAATGGCCACTCTCGCCTGGCAGCCCGGGGTGAAAGTCAGTTTATAAGGTAAATATTTCCGGACATCACTTCTGCCACGGACTGCTGCTAGCCATCAGCATAGCGTCGCACGTCTTCAAAGTCTTCCATGGTATTCACGTTGCGAAACGCCTCTCGAGAAAAGCCCGCCCGCAACAATTTCTCTTCATCGATCGTCTGGGTTTTCACCCTGGCAAAAAGGCGATCGATCTTGTTCTCGCCGGTTTCGAGAGAACGTTTGGCAACCTCGGCAAATGCCCGACGATATACAGCGCAGAGCGGTTGCAGGCCGCCTCCAACCTTGGGCACGGTAACCGTCGCGTCCGATTCTTGGGCGCGGGCAACCAAGTAGGCAAGAAGCGGATGACTCACAAGAGGCAGATCGACGGCAAGCAGGAGATTCCATTCGGAGGCGGTCGCTGATAGTGCCGCGTGAATTCCGCCTAGAGGACCGCAACCGGGATAAATATCCTCGATCACGACCGCACCATAACGATCGAATTTTTTGCGATCGGCAACGATGCGGACATTGGGCGTCAACTCACGGGCTAAGTCCAGAATGTGATCCAGTAAAGTCCCCTCCCGCCAGCGGAGAAAGGCTTTGTCCGTGCCCATGCGCGTGCTTTTGCCGCCGGCCAGCACGAAGGCAGTCAAGTCGTTCACGCCGCGATCATAGCCCAAAGGCAGAAAACTCGAAAATCCCCGAGCAAGAGGCATGGTTGGCGCGACTGTAACTCCGGGAAAGCTGCCCGGTAGCAGCACTCGGCCAGCCCCTGCCACCCAGATAAGAGGGCGGGGTTTCAGCTGGTTTACCCGGAAACACGGTTCGAAATCACGGCTAGGAATCGAGTCGGCGCACGACCCGCCCTTGGTACCGCCGACGCGCAAGATTAAGCGAAGAGGGGAACGCACTGAAAGCCAGACGCTTGGGTGGCTGCGACCTTCTCCGCCAGCACTACGTGCCTTTGGTAGTCGTCACATTCTTCGGCCTAGAATCGGCTGTGACCTCTAGGCTTAAGTCGGTGGACCAGGAATCGACCAGAATCTTCCACTCTCCCGCCTGGCGCCCAATCACCATTACATATTTCCCACGCTCTTCCCGGCGCTTCCCGGTCGCTGTCGGCATAAGCATCGTACAGCGGCCCACTTCGTAAGCGATCTCCCCCAAGATCTCCACTCGCAAGGGTTCCATTTGAACTTCACCCAAACCGGCTTCGAGCAGGGAAAATAACAGTTCACGAATCGCCCCGGCGCTCCGCACCGGAGGCACGTTGGGCCGTACCACCATGGCATCGGAGGCATACAGGTCCACCAGTTCGTCGAGATGTTTGGTATTGCACGCCGTGGCCCAGTCCTGTGCCAGCTGGCGAAGTGCCGTCTCCGTCCGACTGAACCGGGCGGCGCTAGCCTTCGAAGCCTCTCGCGTAGACGGCGCAATCGGCGCGCGCTGATCGGAGAGCCCCTCGGAGGCACTCTCTTCCGAAGAAGCGAAATAGTGATGGTGGTAGTGATGATGGTAATGGTGCTCTCCGGCAGGCGATGTGGGGGGATTGACCATCCTTCCTTCGCCCTCCGGCCCGGTTTCTAGCGGAACTCCACACCTGGCGCAGAAACGGTTCTTCCGCGGGTTCTGGCTGCCACAACCAGGGCACCTACGCAATTCCTGAGCCTCGGCGATTGGCGCGGCCGATCTGGCAGCATCCATCTGGAAGGCAACCCGGTGCGCCGCTTCGATAGCCGTGAGCACTTTCTCGTCTGTGGGCTTGGAGCGGCTCATCTCCGTGCTAAGCTGACGAAGCATATCCTCTAGGCCGGAACTGGTTTCCTCCGGGAGCTTCTGCTCGCTAGGTGGCTTCGTTGGCGGAGCGGGTGGTTTTCCCTGATCCACGGATGACTCCCGTCTTAGATTTGGTTTTATTCTAGCCGAAAACCCCTTTGCTGGTTCCACATGCGGACCGAGCCGTGCACCTGGGTGCGCATGCCACAGCTTCTTCGTCCCGAACTCGCGAGGCTTGTGGGTTAGGTTGCGATCGGGGCGCGCAAGGTAATCAGAGTAACCTCCGGAACACAATTCAGGCGCACCGGTATGCGGATGGTGCCCAAACCGAGGTTCGTATAGAGCGTCATCGCCCCCACTTGATATTGGCCGCGCGGGTATTTTCGTGCAAAGCGAGGCAGCCACGGTGCCCCGATGCCAGGAATCCATACCTGTCCGCCATGGGAGTGACCGGAAAGCTGCAGATCGATCGGGTGGCGCGATGCTACGTCGGCAAAATCGGGCTCATGTGCGCATAAGACGGCTAACTCGTTGCTGGGCACACCCTGCAAAGCCAGATCTAGGTGGGGGTGGCCCGAGAGGGAATCTATACCGCACAACCACAGCCGGGCCCGTTCCCGCTCGACCACTCGCGAACGGTTGCGCAGAACGGAAATGCCCTGCGCCTCGAGAACCTCGGTAATAAAGCCTGGATCGGCTTCGACATCGTGATTTCCAAGCACGGCCAGGCATCCCAGACGGGAGCGCAACTCTCGCAGCAGCTTGGCGCAAGGCTCGGCTGCTCGGGCTGCCTTCGGATCTTCGTGAAAAAAGGAAGTGGTCACAAAGTCGCCCGTCAGTAGCACCAGATCCGGATCGAGGCCGTTCACAATCCGAATGGCCTTCCGGATCGGGGTGACCGAGAAAACATCGTCGTAGTGGAAATCGCTCAAATGCGCGATGGTAAAACCGTCGAACGCCTGGGGCAGCCGTTCCAGCGCCATTTCCACACGCACTAGCGTGGCGTGGCTCGACTCCCCCGCAAGTCCTTCTTCCCCAAAACCCAGTGTGCTGGCGGCGATAACCCCGGCCGCCGTAAGCAGAAATTTGCGCCGGCTTAACAATCGGAACTTCCCCCCAAGTTTTCAAACTTTCGCAGTCGCATCGATCAGGCCTCCTATTGCCCGCGAGATTCGGATTGACCTCCTCGACGGTTGATTCAACCCAGTCTAGGCAGGCAACTTAAGGTCGGTTGAACATGAACCTAGCTTAATCAAATGGGATGCCGGTGGACAGAAGAAAGTCTCTACCGGGAGCCCTCAAATTTTCCACAACGGTCATGTACCAAAGTGCATCGGATGTAAGATGTCGCGGTAGCGTCCAGGGAGGAAGGATTCCATGACCGCAGCCCTAGCGCATCAGCCAACCAGCACCGAGAACGCCTTGCTCGCCCAACGGTTTACGGAGATTCGCAACACCAGTATGCGGATCACAGACGGGCTTTCGGCTGAGGACCAGATGGTTCAATCCATGCCCGATGCCAGCCCCAGCAAATGGCATCTCGCACACACCACCTGGTTCTTCGAGACTTTCATCCTTGAGCCGTATCGCGAGGGCTACAAGCCCTTTGACCCGCGATTTCGAGTTCTCTTCAACTCCTACTATAAGCAGCTAGGCGCGCATCCCATTCGCGGCACCCGGGGCCTGATGTCGCGCCCGACCTTATCCCAAGTGCAAGCCTATCGGGCGCATGTGGACGATGCCCTGCTGCCATATCTCGAGCGTGCCGACGGCGAGGTGCTCACGCTGGTCGAATTGGGACTCAATCACGAGCAGCAGCACCAAGAGCTGCTGCTGACGGATATCAAACATGCCCTGTGGTCGAACCCTCTGCGGCCGGAACTTTCGGAAGCGATGGCGGTTGGCCACGACCCGCTGGCCATGAGCTGGAATGAAGTTGAGGGTGGCATTCACCAGATCGGCCATCGAGGCGAAGGGTTTGCCTTCGACAATGAGTGCCCGCAGCACGAAGTTTTGCTGCAGCCGTTTCAGATCGCGTCCCGGGATGTAACCAATGCCGAATACCTCGAGTTTATCGAGGATGGCGGCTACCGCCGTTCCGAGCTGTGGCTCTCCGAGGGCTGGGACACGGTCAATGCTCAGGGTTGGGTGGCCCCCCTCTACTGGGAACACCATGATGGCGGGTGGTGGCAATTCGCGCACCGGGAAATGAAAAGAGTGAATCCTGGCGAACCCGTTTGTCATATCAGCTATTTCGAGGCCGATGCTTATGCCCGATGGAGCGGTGCGAGGCTCCCAAGCGAACAGGAATGGGAGATAGCCGCGGGCCGCCTGCCATCGAGCGGTACTTTTCTCGACGACTCCATTTTTCATCCCCAGCCAGCCAGAGCACCGGGCCATCAGCAGATGTTTGGAGATGTTTGGGAATGGACCTCAAGTCCATACATCGCCTATCCGGGATTCCGTCCGGCCGCGGGGTTGGTAGGCGAGTACAACGGCAAGTTCATGTGCAATCAGTGGGTCTTGCGGGGTGGCTCCTGTGCAACCCCGCGCAGCCATATCCGTGCCACGTACCGCAACTTCTTCCCGGCCCATGCCCGTTGGCAATTTAGCGGATTGAGGTTAGCCCGATGATCGCTCGCGAACTGGTAACCCTCCCCTCCTATGCAGAAGAAGTGGCGGAAGGTCTAGCCTCCAAGCCTAAGTCGCTTCCTTGCAAACTGTTCTACGACGCCACCGGGTCGGCTCTGTTTGAGGAGATTACTCGTGTGCCGGAGTATTACTTGACCCGCACTGAACTCGAGATCCTGCAGGAGCGGGCCGATGAAATGGCATGCACCGTGGGAACCGATGTCACGGTAGTCGAACTAGGCGCGGGTACCGCAGTAAAGACCTGCACCCTGCTCGAGTCGTTGTCCAGGCGGCAGATTCAGGTGCGATATTTTCCGGTGGATATATCCCGAGCCGCACTCCACCAAGCCAAAGAACGGGTTGAGTCGCTGCGCCGGCAGATCCTGGTTCGACCCGTGGTTGCGGATTTCAGCGATGGCTTCGAATTTTTGCGCCGCATCCCGGACAAAAAGTTGGTCGCCTATCTGGGCTCAAGCATTGGCAATTTCGCCCCCCCGGCGGCAGTGGCCATGCTGGGAGAGATCAACCGGCAGCTGGCGCCTCAGGATATGCTGCTGCTGGGCACGGATCTGGTCAAATCGAAATCGATGTTGCAGGCGGCTTATGACGACTCCGCAGGAGTTACGGAACAGTTCAACAAGAATATTCTTGCCCGACTCAATCGGGAGTTGTTCGCGGATTTTGATCTGGAGTCCTTCCGCCATGTTGCCATTTGGAACCGGCCACGCTCGCGCATGGAAATCTACCTCGAAAGCCTGCGGACTCAAACCGTCGACCTGCCCTTGCTCCACCTGCGCGTAGCCTTCGCCAAGGGCGAGCGCATTCACACCGAGAACAGTCATAAATATACGGTCGAGACCGCCAAGTGCATGCTCGAGCGCTCTGGGTATGTCCTAACCCATACCTGGTTTGATCGGCAAAAGTGGTTCGCGCTCCATCTCGCCAATGTGCCACCCAGCGCCTAGGCGGCGTCGGTGCCCGTCTCGGCCCGATGGATTCATGGCCCGCCGACCTGTGTAAATCGGGGACAGAGTGCGATTCCGATCGGCCACTGCGCAGGTGAGCTTAGTCCTGGCCGTACTTCTTGTGCTTTCCCGGAAGAAAGGCTGGATTTTCGTGGGTGCGTTCGCGAAAACCACCCTTTAGGCCGGTTGCGAGCAGGACACTGGCTTCACCAAACTTATCGCGCAGCCGATCCGCGGCGGATAAGGCTTGTTCCCAGCGTTGCCGGCGCTCTCCGTCCAGCAAATCTTCTTGCCCACTCCGGGCATCGAATTGGGACGCTTGCACTCCGAGCAGCCGTACCTCGGCTCCCTTGCGCCAGTTGCGGTGAAAGAGGGCTCGGATTTGGGCAAAAATCTCGGTGTCAAGCTGGGTCGCATCCGGCAGCGTGTGGGCACGGGTGATGGTGGTGAAATCTTTGTAGCGAAGCTTAAGTTGCATGGTGCGCGCGCGCAGGCCGCTCTCCCGCAAGCGACGTCCCACCATCTCGGAGAGCCGCATCAGGGTGGACTCGATTCGCTCGAGATCGCTGGTGTCTTCGTTGTACGTGTGCTCGTGGCTGATAGACTTGGCTTCGGCGTCTCGCCCGACCGGGCTGTCAAACCAGCCGCCGGCATCCTCGCCGCGAGCCTTGCCAGCTAGCGCCAAGCCCCATTTTCCGAAGTGCTCCTCCAGGAATCGATCCTCAAAACCTGCCAGGTCACCGACCCGTTGAACCCCGAGTGCGGTTAAGCGCTGTTCGGTGACCTTGCCTACGCCCGGCAGGTCCCGCACGTCCAGGGGAGCCAGAAATTTGGCCTCCTGCCCCGCGATCACCCACAAAATTCCGTGCGGCTTGGCTTTGGCCGACGAAACCTTGGCGATGAGACGGGAGATGCCGATGCCGATCGAGCAATTCAGTTGGGTCACGGACTTTATTCTCGCGTGCAGCTGGTGTGCAGCATGCAAGGGCGGCCCGTGCAGGCGCCCCGTGCCGGTCATATCGAGGTAGGCCTCATCAATCGACGCCATCTCGACTAGCGGGGAGAACGAGGACAGCACGCGATAGACCCTTTCCGAGTACTCGCGGTATCGCTCGGGATGCCCATTGAGGAAGATCGCATGGGGACAAAGTTTGGCGGCGGTCCGCAGGGGCATGGCGGAGTGGACGCCATACCGCCGCGCCTGGTAGGAGGCAGCCGAAACCACGCCCCGCTCGTGGCGCTGACCTCCGACCACCACGGCCTTGCCCGTCAGAGTGGGATCGAAGATCTCCTCCACGGATACGAAGAACGCGTCCATGTCGACGTGGAAGATGGTTTTTGGGCTGACCATGCGCGCAGCTCGGATCGTACTCCAATTCTACCTTCTCGCCCGTGGCCCAGAACTGGTCCGAGCGGCAGCGAAGGCGCGGCCTTGGGGATGACCGGCGCTGGTTGAGGAGGAACCCACTGGCGGGATTACTCCATATCCCGGTGCTTGGGAGAACCGAGAGGACGGTGGTCGAGGATTCTGGCCTTAGACTGTCGTCAAAGCTCCCGTCGTCTGGGCTTGAAGGGCCTTCTCGTAGATCCGGACGTATTCCTTAGCCGACGCATTCCAGGAGAAATCCTTGCCCATGCCGTTGCGCATGAGCTTCCGCCAGGAGGTTTGATCGCGAAAGGCCCACAGGGCTTCCTTAATGGCCTCGAGCAAGGCTTCACCGCTGTACTGGCTGAACTTGAAGCCGGTTCCCTTCCCGGTGCGAGGGTTCCAGGGCTCAATGGTGTCGTCGAGCCCACCGGTGGCGCGAACAATCGGCACGGTTCCGTAGCGGAGGCTGTAGATCTGGTTCAAACCGCAAGGTTCGTACTTTGAGGGCATCAGGAACATGTCGCTTCCCGCTTCGATCTTGTGCGCCAGCGCGTTGTCGTACGCAACCTTGACCGCAATCTTCTGCGGGAATTGCTTCTGCAGGCGCAAAAACATCTCCTCGTAGGGTTTATCTCCCGCGCCGAGAGCCACCGTAATCACTTCTTCCCGCGCCAGACGATCCATGATTTGCGAGATCAGATCAAAACCCTTCTGGGCAGCGAAGCGCGAGACGATGCCAATCACCGGCAGGCCCAAATCCGGCTTGGCAACGTTGAAGGCGGCGAGCAGATCTTGTTTGCATTTGGCCTTCCCGCTTAGGTCCTCGGCCGAGTAGTGGGCGAGAGCGAATTTGTCCGTCTCTGGATTCCACTCCTCGTAGTCCGCGCCGTTCAATATGCCGGTCACCGTGGCCGCGCGATTGCGCAGGACCCCTTCCAGGCCGAAACCGAACTCGGTGGTCTGAACCTCCTGGCTGTATTTGCGGCTCACGGTGGTAATGAAATCGGAGTACACCAGCGCGCCCTTCAGGAAATTCACATTGCCAAAGAACTCCATCTTCGAGATGGTGAACAGGTCCCAGGGAAGGGTCAGCAGCGGCAAGGTATCGGCCGAGAACAATCCCTGATATCCCATGTTGTGAATCGTGAATACGACGGCCGTATCGCGGAAAGCGGGGTCTTCCGCGTACTGGGTACGCAGCAGAACGGGAATCAGAGCGGATTGCCAATCGTGACAATGAAAAACTTGCGGCACGCCCAGAATCTTCGAAGCTTCGAGCACGGCTCGCGAGAACAGTGCGAACCGCTCGGCGTTGTCGGGATAATCGCCCGAGGAGGTGCCGTAGAGCCCTTCGCGATCGAAAAATGGCGGGTAATCAACAAAATAGAAGCGCACGCCCGAATGTTCCCCGGCACTCCAGACGGAACAGAAACGGTAGCGATCATCGAAGGGTACGGTGATGCTTTGGACCACCTTTGCCCCATCGGTGAGCTTGGTCTGGCGATAGCGGGGTGAATAGACACTCACTTCGTGGCCGAGAGCAGCCAAGGCTCGGGGCAAAGCACCGACAACGTCGGCCAACCCGCCGCTCTTAGAAAATGGCACGCATTCGGAAGCGACAAAAGCGATCTGCATAAGAGTCTGACTCCTCGAATCCACTCCCTCAGTCCTCGGAGCACGCTATCATGGACTAGGGTAAGACTTCCGCCGGATTGGGCGTCGCGGCGGTGACGAAAGTTTAGTCTAGCCTCCC
>Ga0187780_10004749_pt1 | contig 10164 bp, 9 predicted proteins | sample 1015_Q2_SP10_20__FD_132429 | JGI IMG/M metagenome (GOLD analysis project Ga0187780, IMG submission 132429) | Tropical peat soil microbial communities from peatlands in Department of Meta, Colombia - 1015_Q2_SP10_20_MG | ecosystem: Environmental > Terrestrial > Soil > Wetlands > Peat | place...
ACGATCGCGCCGAACACGCACGCGCAGCTGGAGTCCTTCTACGCCGTCCCGCAGATCGGGGCGGTGCTGGTCCCGATCAACTACCGGCTGACCCCGGAGGACTTCGTCTACATCGTGAACCACTCCGGTGCCAGGGTGGTCTGCGCCCACGGCGACTACCTGGAGGCGCTGGACAGCGCCCGCGACCAGATGCCGGAGGTCCGGCACTTCGTGGCCTTCGAAGACGCCACGGACGGCTGGCTCGACTACGAGGCGGCGATCGCCACCGCGGATCCCGGCTTCGAGCGGCCGGAGATCGGCGAGCACGACCTGCTGTCGATCAACTACACCAGCGGCACCACGGCGCGCCCGAAGGGCGTGATGATCACGCACAGGAACGCCGCACTCAACACGATCGGCACCCTGATCCACCTGCCGATGGGGGTAGGCGAGCGGTACCTGTGGACGCTGCCGATGTTCCACGCCAACGGCTGGACCTACACCTGGACGGTGACGGCGGCCGGGGGCACGCATATCTGCCTGCGCAAGGTGGACCCGGCGACCATTTTCGGGCTGATCAGGGACGAGCAGGTGACCCGGCTGTGCGCGGCGCCCACGGTGCTGATCTCGCTGGCTAGCGCTCCCGCCTCGGTGCGAGGCGAGGTACCGGCCGGCGTGCAAGTCATAACGGCCGGGGCACCGCCGGCGGCGGCCACGATCGAGCGGCTCGAGGGCGACTTCGGCTGGGAGATCACCCAGGTCTACGGCCTGACCGAGACGGCCCCGTTCATCACGGTCTGCATCCCGCTGCCCGAGCACCGGGACATGCCGCCCGCGGACCGCGCGGTCATCAAGGCCAGGCAGGGCGTGGAGCTACTGACCTCGGGTGAGTTGCGAGTGGTGGACTCCGACGGGCAGGAGGTGCCCGCTGACGGGCAGACCATAGGCGAGATCGTCGTCCGCGGGAACGCCGTCATGCAGGGCTACTACCGCGACCCGGAGGCGACCGAGCACGCGATGGGCGACGGCTGGTTCCACACCGGAGACGCGGCGGTGGTGCACCTTGACGGCTATACCGAAATCCGCGACCGGCTCAAGGACGTGATCATCAGCGGCGGGGAGAACATCTCCTCGATCGAGGTGGAGGGGACGCTGCTGCGTCACCCGGCGATCCAGGAGGTCGCGATCGTCGGCCTGCCGGACGAGAAGTGGGGGGAAACGCCGCACGCCTTCGTGGTCCTCCAGGACGGCGCCAGCGCCACCGAGGCAGACATCATCGCCTTCGCCCGGGAGAACATGGCCCACTTCAAAGCGCCGCGCGGCGTCACCTTCGTCGGCGAGTTGCCGAAGACCGCGACCGGCAAGATCCAGAAGTACGTGCTGAGGAAGGGAGCGCCCAACCTCGCCGCCCAGTAAGGCCCGGACGCCCCGGAGTTACCAGTCGAACGCCTCGGCCGCGGTGCGGTACTCGAACAACTCGGTCTTGTTGAACCACAGATCGACCTCGTACTTCGCCTCTTCCCGGTTGCCGGAGGCGTGCACGAGGTTAGCGACCGCCTTGCCGGTGACGGTCGCGACGGCCTTGGACTGATGCGCGAAGTCGCCCCGGATCGAACCTGGCTGAGCCTCGTTCGGGTAGGTCGAGCCGACGATCTTGCGCACCGTGGCTACCGCGTCTTCGCCCTCGACCACGAACGCGATGACCGGGCCGCGCTGCATGAACGCCGCGGTCGCGTTGTAGACGACCGGACCCAGGCGCTCCTCCAGGTCGAAGTAATGCCTGCGGGCAAAGTCAGCGTCCATCTCGCGCATTTTCACGCCGATGATCTTCATCGACGCGTCTTCGAACCGCTGGATGATACGTCCGGCCAGGCCGCGGGCAAGGGCGTCCGGCTTGAGCACGACGAGCGTGCGCTCCCGCAATGGCTGAGAGTCGGCCACAGTAGTCCTTCCGCTTTGGATGGTCACAGGGTAGCGGCCCGCGCTCACGCGCTGGCACTCCGGCTGGCCTTAGCGGGCCCGGCGCACCCTCGATGGGGCAGGACTGGCCGATCGATACGGTCCACAGCCTCGGTGCGCTCTCACCGCGGCCCACGCGAGGCAGGTCAGCCGGCTGCTCGGCTGATAGCGGGCCTGGACGGTCGTAACGGCACGGTGTGCGCACGCGGCGGGCCGCGCGAGAGCGACTAGCTGCCGCGCGGCCCGCGCCCCATGATCAGCGGCCTCGCGCCCATCAGTCAGCGGTTCAGGCGGCCGTGGTGGGCTGGAGGTGCCGGGCGGACCACGCGCGGTAGAGCAGCACGGCCAGGATCGCAGCCAGGATCGCGGCCCCGACCGCGATCAGGGCAATCTGCCAGCCCGGCATGCCGATCGCGACGGCGGTCTGGACGTGGGTCGGGACTGGCGTGGAGTGTTGCGCAGGAACCACCGGGGCGGGCGCGTATCGTCCCTCCTGTTGCGGCGGCGGCAGAACCCGGGCGAACGCGGCGGGCGCGGCGATGCCGACCGCCACCAGGGCGCCGACGAACCCGGCCAGGACGCGAACGAGACGGCTGATGTGGTGGATGCGATTCATGACGATCTCCCTCGATGCAGGTTGGGATGAAGCTCCCCTGGATGCAGGCCCCCGGAAAACGGCGTATCACGAGGTTTTCCTGTCGGAGGCCGCGGGCGGCCGCCTGATACAGCACGCGCGGGAATAGCCCGGCGAGGCAGGAGGAGGCCGGTGACCGTCGGGATTGACTTCAGCCGCACGTGAGGCCGGCCGGACCGGTCATACCGTCATCGCCACCAAATTTCGCCGGGCTGATACCAGTTGTGTCAGCTCGGCGACAGACACCCGCTGCGCGGTCCGGCACGCTGGCCGCAGCCGGTCAATCCGGGCCGGCTGCCAGATGGGTGGGCATCATCTCCCGGTCCGGTTCCTGACGCCGCTGGCCGCGGCGTCTTCCGGGCCGGGAGAAGATGCTGCCGCGGATGTCGGTCCGCGATGACCTGGCCGATGTCTGATAGTCCGCGGCCTCAGTTCGCCGTTTGCCCCGGCAACGTCGCAGTTAACCGCCGAGGACCGCCGTCCAGTCTGCGCTGGCCGCAGGCCGCGCGGGCACGCTCGCTGCGGCCACGGCGAGGGTGGCGTGCACCTGGGCCAGGGCCATGGCCTCGGGAAAGCCGAGTTCATGCTCTTCGCCGCCCTGGATGTAAGTCAGTTCCGTTATGATCCGCTCGGCTTCCCTGTAGTGCTGCGGGCCGTCCATTGATCCTCCAGTGGCCTAGGCGTCCGGCACTGGAGTGATACCGCATACGCTCGCCCGGTGAACTGGTCAGGGAGCGATGGAGCAGGCCGTCAGCGAGGGTCAGCTCAGGAGGTGTCTGGCCAGTCGAAGTACAGCTCTCTGGTCGGCGAGCCCTTGATGCCGAGCTTGTGCTCGGGGCACCGAACGAGAACCCGGCATCCCCGTCCTCCAGCACGAACGCCGAGATCCCGTTCGGGCCGGCCGAGGGACCCCTGACGGTGATCTGGTAGACGCTGGCCCTGGTAGGTGCCCGAAGCGTCCGGCGGCAGCGTCTACCGGGTTCGGGCAGGGTAAGCCGGATTGACGGCGGTCGCGGAGCGCGGCGCCCTTGGCGCGGGCCTGGTCGGCCAGCTGTTCGGCGAAGGAGACGACCCTGGCGCGCAGCGCCGCGGCGGCCGGGTCTTCGGCGGCGGCGAGGATCCGGACGGCCAGCAGGCCGGCGTTGCGCGCCCCGCCCACCGCGACGGTCGCGACCGGGATGCCGGCCGGCATCTGGACGATGGAGAGCAGCGAGTCAAGTCCGCTGAGGTTGGCCAGCGGCACGGGCACGCCGATGACGGGCAGCGGCGTGACCGAGGCGAGCATGCCGGGCAGGTGCGCCGCGCCGCCTGCGCCCGCGATGATCACCCGCAGCCCGCGGCCTTCGGCCGAGGACCCGTACTCGATCATGTCCCGCGGCATCCGGTGGGCGGATACCACGTCCGCCTCGTAGGGAACGGCGAACTCGTCGAGCGCCTCGGCCGCGGCCCGCATCACCGGCCAGTCCGAATCGCTGCCCATGACGATCCCGACCACGGCGCCACCGGTCCTCTGGCTCATCGGATGCCCTCCTGATCCCGCGTTCTTCTCCGCCGCGGCCTGCGTCCGGCTTTCCGCGCTGGCGACATCACCGCCCGGTTTCTGCATCCGCCGGTCAATTCCCGTCCTCCTTGCCCCAGCGCAGGTAGCTGGCGGCACGGCGGGCGCGATCGGCGAGCTCGGCCGGATCGCGGCGCGCGCCGTCGCCGGTCACCGTGACGTGGCCGATCTTGCGGCCCGGTCGCACCGGTTTGCCGTACATATGGACCTTGACCGCCGGGTCGGCGGCCATCACGTGGACATAGCGGTCATAGACGTCCGCATCGTCGCCGCCGAGCACGTTGGCCATCACCGCCACCGGCGCGGCCAGCGCCGGCGAGCCGAGCGGCAGGTCGAGCACGGCCCGGAGGTGCTGCTCGAACTGGGACGTGAGCGCTCCCTCGATCGTCCAGTGGCCGCAGTTATGCGGGCGCATGGCCAGCTCGTTGACGAGCAGCCGCCGCGAGGTCTGGAACATCTCGACCGCGAGCAGTCCGGTCACGCCGAGTTCCGCGGCGACCCGCAGCGCCAGCTCTTGTGCCTGTGCCGCCCGCCCGGGCGCCAGGCCCGGCGCGGGCGCTATCACCTCGCGGCAGATGCCGTCCCGCTGGACCGTCTCGACCACCGGGTACACCGCACCCTGCCCGTGCGGCGAGCGGGCCGCGAGGACGGCCAGCTCCCGCTCGAACGTGACGTGCTCCTCGGCCATCAGCCGGATCCCGTGCCCGAGCACGGGCCGGGCCTCCGCCGCCGAGCCGCACACCCACACGCCCTTGCCGTCGTAGCCGCCGCTGACCGCCTTCAGCACCACCGGCCAGGTGCCCGCCGCGAACTCCTCGACCTCGGCGATCCCGCCCACCGGCGCGAACCGGGGGCAGTCGATGCCCAGACCGGTGAGCCGCTCGCGCATCGCCTGCTTGTCCTGCGTGAAGCGCAGCGCCGCGGCGTCGGGCCGGACCTGGACGCCGGCCAGCTCGAGCGCGGCCAGCAGCTCGCCCGGCACGTGCTCGTGGTCGAAGGTGAGCACGTCGCACCCGGCCGCGAAGGCGCGCAGGTCATCCAGCGAGCGATAGTCCCCCAGCTGGGCTCCCGCGGTCACCTGGGCGGCGCTGTCGGCGGCCGAGCCGGCGAGCACGCGGAAGCCGACGCCCAGGCCGATCGCGGCCTGGCAGGTCATCCGGGCGAGCTGGCCGCCGCCCACCATGCCCACCACCGGCGCGCCCGGCGGCGCGGACCGGGCCGGGCCGGGCGGGAGCGGCGCGCCCGCGGAATCGGTCACGCACCGTACCCTACGGGACCCGTGGGCACGCAGGTGACCCGGAGCGGGCACCACTGCCCGTTCGGAATCATGGTCTTCCCTTGAAGCACCGGCGTCTTTCCCGCACATTTAGATCAGGCCTCAAGAGCGCGCTCGGCGGCCTCATCCAGGGAGTGCTGTCGATCCGCGGCCCGGTATACGGGGTGCCGCAGATGGCGCTGAGCCGGTTCGGGTTCGGCTACTGGGCCAACGCGCTGCCCGCCGGGCTTGATGTCGGTCACGGCCGGCATCGCCTGGTTCACGGGCTGTTTCAGGGCCTGGTGTCAGAGAAGGCTGCGGCAGAACTCGGTTGCGGCCGGTAACATGTGCAGGTCTTGCTTTGAGCCTGCCGGGGGTTGCGCGCAGGCTCCGATCGATACCGTGCCGAAAGGACTGCCTGGTATGCCGTGGATGGCCAGCCTTCACCGGCGCTTTGCCGACCTGGTCCCCGAGCTGGCGAAGTTCGGCGTGGTCGGGCTGATCGGGGCGATCATCGATCTCGGCGGTGCGGCCTACCTGCACGGCAAGGTGGGCGTCGAGCCCATGATCTCCAAGGCGATCTCCATCGCCGCCGCCACCGTCGTCACCTACCTGGGGAGCAGGTTCTGGACCTTCAGGCACCGGGTCAACCAGGCCCTGCTCCGCGAGGGCATCCTGTTCGCCGTGCTGAACATCATCGGCCTGGTGATCGCCGAGATCGTCATCGCGGTCACGACCTACGGGCTGGGCCTGAAACAGGCGCTGGCGTATAACGTCGCCAGCGTGGTCGGGACCGGCCTCGGCACCATATTCCGGTACTTCTCCTACAAGAAGTGGGTGTTCCTGGCGGGGGTCCCCGGAAGTGCCGTGGCGGCCGGGGAAGCCGCCGTTTCGGGGATCGTCGACGTCACCGAGACGAGCGAGTCGGGCGCGGCGCTGGCCGGAGTGTCGGACAGCTACGAGTTGCTGCGGGAGCACGGCTACGAGCGGCCCGCGAATTACGGTTACGGGCCGTCGCAGGAGCACCTCGACCCGGCCGACTCCGACGCGCGCCGCCGCTAGACCTCCCGGACCGGCTTCGGCGCCTGGCGCCGTTAACTGCGGGCACAACCCGTCATTCCCGGCACCGTATGGACGGGCGCTCCCAGGAAACAGCTGTCCCGGCGAGCGAGGCGGGGCAACCGACAGCATCTCTTTCCTGTCCTTCGGCGGGGCGGCGCTTGTCGTGCGCCGCGGTCGCTCTGCCGTCAGCTGCCTGGCGACCGGGGGCACGCAGCCCGGTCGTGGTTACGGCGCGGGGACGGTGGCGAGGTAGGTCTGCGCGGCGGTCTGTGCTGTGCGCGATGGTGTCCATAACGAAGCCGCCAGGCCGCGTTTCGGGGCAGGCCCGCACGTGCCCGACCGTATTGCTGCCATCGGCGGGTACGTCGATGGTTGTCCATTGGCCATCCGAGCCGTTCACTGGCCCGAGGTAGATCATTCCGTGGTTGAGGACACCGCCATTGGACGACGTCCGGTAGCTTCCGACCGCGCGGACCTGGCCTGCCGGGATGAGGTCCGGGTTGTAGGTGTTCGTGTCAGGACCGTAGAACGTCCCCGTCTGGAAGCCCGGGAACGGCGGGGTCAGCACCGAGACCTCCGCGCCCTGCGCCGCGCTGGTGAGAGGGCCCTGGTAGAGGAACGGCATCGTGTCCTGGGTGCCGTCTGCCTTCGCCTGCGAGCCCGTCAGGATGACGGTTCCGTCCGTGGTCCCCCGGACGCCGGTGACGATATCCCCGTCTTTCAAGATGGTGAAGATCGAGCCGGCGCCGGTCGCGTCGTGGGCGCTGATGGGGCTGCCCGGGAGCGCGGCTCGGACTGGTAGTGCCTGGTTGCCTGTCATCGGTTGTCCTTCTTTGTGAGGTGTCATGGTCGTGTTCTGATGTCGTCGGCAGGCCGCCACGGTGCTCCCGCTGGCTGATGGGGGCCGGCCGGCCCGGGCCAGGGTCAGGGCACCGTGAAACGGGCGGTGTGGGTGGTCGGGTCGGTGCCGGCGGTGAATGACAGCGTGTAGGTGCCCGCCGGGTAGCCGGCGGTGTTCACGGTGAGCTGATAGCAAGGCCACAAGCCCAGGTTCATCGCGGTGAAGGCCCGGGACGGCGGGGTACTTGTCGCGGGGCGCGGGGACAGGCCGGTGACCGTGACCGGGATCCCCGGCTGGGACACGTTGCGGCCTTCCGCGTCCAGCAGCTCCAGCTGGAGAAGGACCGTCGGCCCGCTCTCGCCGGGCCTGGCCCGGGCATCGAGCAGCTGTACCCGGTAGGCCACCTGCTGGGTCAGGGCCGCCGCCGGGCCGGGGCTGCCGGCCCGTGACGGGTTCGCCGGGGAGACCAGCGTGGTGGCCGTAGTGGGCCCTGCATTGCTGATGATCACTGGCCCGTTCGGGGCGCCGGCCGACGTGGCCAGCAGGGTCAGCGCCCCCGCCAGCGACAGGGCCGACGCCCCGGCCAGCGCCCGGGCGCGCCACGACCGCAGGGAGCCCAGTGAGGCGAAGCGCTGGAGCACATCCGCGTCGATCATCTCGCCGGTGTCCTCGATAGCGCAGCGGGCCGGACCTCATCTCGCGACTTTTGGAGTGCTGCCCTCATGCGTCGCACGCTCATCAGCAGAGGATGCGAAGGGCCAGCCGCGGCGGGCAGCCGCGGTGCACCAGCCGGGCGATCTGATGCCAGTCGAGGTGGTCGGCATGGACCTCGGCCAGCGGCCCGGGGACGCCGAGCCGGGTGAGCCGTGCCACCCGCCAGTTGTGCACGGGCAGGTCGTCGTGGTCGGCGGCCTCGTGGCCGGTGATGGCTGGTTCCATCGTTCTCATCCCTTGGTGGTGCAGGGTGGTGACGGGTGCCGCGGTCGCCTTCCGCCCTTCGCGGGCCGGTTACTGTGGCGGGCGGGCCGGGGGCGGCGGCGTGATGACGGGGTGTCATGTCAGCTGTCCTTGGCGTTGACCAGCGGGGCGGGTCCGGGCGCGGAGTCCCGGGCCTGGCTGGCTGCCGCGAGCTGGTCGCGGGCTTCGAAGTACTCGGCGCCTTCGATGCTGATGTGCGGGAGGATCCGGCCGAGCCAGCGGGGCAGGTACCAGGTGCGCTTGCCCAGCATGACCATCCGCGCGGGCACGAGCAGGCACCGGACGACCGTGGCGTCCAGGATCACCGCGACGGCCAGGCCGATGCCGAACTGCTTGACGGTGGGGTCGCCGTTGAGGACGAAGCTGCCGAACACGAACACCATGATCGAGGCGGCGGCGGTGATGACGACGGCGCTGGTGACCAGGCCGGAGGTGACCGAGCGGGTATAGTCCTGGCCCTCGTCGACGTGCTCTTTGATCTGGCTGACCAGGAACACCTCGTAGTCCATCGACAGCCCGAACAGGACCGCGAACATGAACAGCGGCACGTAGGACACGACCGGCACCGCGCCGTCCAAGCCGATCAGGCCGTGCAGCCAGCCCCACTGGAACATCGCGGTCAGCACGCCGTAGGCGGCGCCGATGGACAGCAGGTTCATCACCGCGGCCTGGACCGGGACCACGACGGTGCGGAACGCGAGCATCAGCAGCAGGAAGCTGAGCGCGATCACGACCAGGATCTGCAGCAGCAGCTTACTGGCGATGACCGAGGCCAGGTCCGCGTAGCCGGCAGTGGTGCCGCCGACGTAGGCGGTCATGTTCGTGCCCTTCTCGGCGGCCGGTATCACGCTGGAGCGCAGCGTGTCCACCAGGGTCGCGGTGGCCTGGTCGGCCGGGCCGGTGGTGGCGATCGCGGTGAAGTAGGCAGTGGTCCCGGCCTGGTCGATCTGGACCGGGGTGACCGCCGCCACTCCCTTGGTGGCCGAGACGTCTTTCTCCAGCGTCTGCAGCCGCGGGTCGGTGGCGCGCGGGTCGCTGCCCGAGGAGCTGGAGGAGCTCGACGAGCTGGACGAGCCGCTGCTGGAGGAGGCTTGGGCGGGCGAGCCGAGCGAGACCGCGATGATCAGCGGCCCGTTCACCCCTGGCCCGAAGTTCTGCGAGATCAGGTCATAGGCCCGGCGTTCGGTGGTCGCGGTGGACAGCGCGGCGACGTCTTTTTGCCCCAGGTTCAGCGACAGCAGCGGGACCGCGAGCGGGATCAAGATGGCCAGGGCCGCGAACATCGCGATCACCGGGTGGCGGGCCACCCCTTCGGCCCACCGGGCCCACAGGCCCTTGTGCGGGCGCGCCGGGTCACGGCGTTCGGGGTGCCGGCCGCGGACCCGCAGCGATCCGATGTGCGGGCCGGTGATCGACAGCATCGCGGGCAGCAGGGTCAGCGCGGCCAGCACCGCGACGATGACCGCGATCGCGGCCATCAGGCCCATGGTGGTCACCAGCGGGATATTGGCCACCGCCAGCGACACCAGCGCGATCGTCACCGTGCCGCCGGCGAACACCACCGCGCCGCCCGAGGTCGCCACCGCCCGGGCGATCGACTCGCGCAGCTCCAGGCCGTCGCCCAGGCCGCGGAAGTGCCGGGTCACGATGAACAGCGCGTAGTCGATCCCGACGCCCAGCCCGATCATGGTGGCCAGGGTCGGCGCCACCGTCGAGACGGTGATCGCGTGGCTGATGATAGTGATGATCGACAGCGTCGAGGCCAGGGCCAGGATCGCGGTCAGGATCGGCAGCAGCATCGCCACCACCGTGCCGAAGGTGAGCGTGAGGATCACCATCGCGGCGATGATCCCGATCAGCTCGCTGATCTCGACGGCCGGCGTGGACACCTTCGCCCC
>Ga0187780_10004750_pt1 | contig 10163 bp, 10 predicted proteins | sample 1015_Q2_SP10_20__FD_132429 | JGI IMG/M metagenome (GOLD analysis project Ga0187780, IMG submission 132429) | Tropical peat soil microbial communities from peatlands in Department of Meta, Colombia - 1015_Q2_SP10_20_MG | ecosystem: Environmental > Terrestrial > Soil > Wetlands > Peat | place...
CCCGGGCCAGCAAAACCCCATTAGGCCCCGCCGGGCTGGCCGCCGCCGTCGGAGAGGAAGGTCGTGGCCGCAACGGAGGTCCAGCGGGGGCTGCAGGATGTCGTCGCGCTTCAGTCGCGCATCTGTTTCATCGACGGCCGGCTCGGGCGCCTCATCTACCGGGGCTACGACATCCGGGACCTGGCCGCCCACGCGACGTTCGAGGAGGTCGCCTACCTCCTGTGGTACGGGAAGCTCCCGACGGCCGCGCACCTCGCCGAGCTCCAGCATCGGCTCGCCTCGCTCCGCACGCTGCCGCCGGAGCTCGTGCGCGAGCTCGATGCGCTCCCCCTGACGTCCCAGCCGATGGACGTCCTGCGCACAGCCGTCAGCTCGCTCGCCCTCTTCGAACCGGGCGAGACGGCCCCGGGTCCGAGCTCGATCGGCGGCGCGCTGCGACTGACGGCTGCGCTCCCCACGATTCTCGGCTCGTTCCAGCGTCGGAGGGCCCATCTGCCGCTGATCGAGGCCCGGCCGAAGCTCTCGCACGCGGCCTACCTGGCCTACGCCATCCTGAACCGGGAGCCGACCGAGCTCGAGGCCCGGGCGCTGGACGTAGCGCTCATCCTGCACGCCGACCACGAGCTCAACGCCTCGACGTTCGCCGCGCGCGTCACGGCCTCGACCCTGAGCGATCTGTACAGCGCGGTGACGAGCGCCATCGGGACGCTCAAGGGACCGCTCCACGGCGGCGCGAACGAGCGCGTGATGGAGATGCTCGATGAGATCGACTCCGTCGACCGCGTCGAAGAGGTCATCCGCGAGAAGCTCGCGCGGCACGAGCGCATCATGGGCTTTGGCCACCGGGTCTACAAGGTCGAGGACCCCCGGGCCACGATCCTGCGCGAGTGGCTGCGCAAGATCAGCGAGGCAAAGGAGAACCTGCGCTACTACCAGCTGCTGCAGAAGGTCGTCGAGGTCGTCGAGGTCGGGCACCGGGAGAAGGGCCTCTACCCGAACCTCGACCTCTACTCCGGGTCCCTCTACCGGCTGATGGGCGTCCCCCACGACCTCTTCACGCCGGTCTTCGCGGCGAGCCGCGTCGTCGGGTGGACCGCGCACGTCCTCGAGGAGTACGACGACCTCCGCCTGATCCGGCCCTCGGCCGCCTACGTCGGTCCGACGGACCTGACGTACGTGCCGGCCGCGAAGCGCTCGTGATCGCGGCGGCCCTCCGGGCTGGGCGCTCGACCCACATGAGCGGGTAGCTCAGCTCGGGCCGATGGGCCAGACGGGCGCTCACCGAGAGCGCTCCGTCGGCGAGAAGGACCCGAACGTCCAGCATCTCGGCCGTGAGGTAACGGTAGGCGTACCGTCCGCGGCCCAGGGGGCCCCCACGGGACGGCTCGATGCGGACCCGGACGTCCCGCACGTACGGCTGGAGGCGGACCGCCTGCTCGATGGTACGCGCGAGGCCCCCCGCCGTGCGCTCGTCCAACGGGATCCCCAGGTACTGGTGGAAAACGCCTCCGAGCTTGATCCCCGCCTCGAATAGGAGCACCTCCCGCCGCGAGAGGCCGCTTCGGTCGCCCGCCGCGGCCCGCCTCATGAGGCCTCCGCCGGGTGGGGCCGGCCCCGTGCCGTGAACGGCCCGAGGACGTAGTAGACGGCGACCCCGACCAGGAACCCGTAGGCACCGACCTCGGCCAGGCGGCCCAGGACGCTCGAGCTCGCGGGATGGAACTGCAGGGGAACAAGGACCATGGCCGCGAGGGCGGCGGTGGCCAACGAAGGCAGGCGCAGGAGGGCCCCCCGACGGATCTTCGGATAGGGGATCGGGACGACCATCAGGACCGACACCACGAGTGCCCCGATGACCGCTCCCAGGGGGGAGACGGTGGCGTAGGCCGGGGTATCGTGGAAGAGGAGGAGCACGCTGATCGCAAGAGCGCTCTCGGGAGTGGGGACCCCGAGGAAGTGGGGAAGGTCGTGGGCTCGGGCGGTAAAGTAGGCGAGGCGCGCGATCGCCGCGGCGAGGTAGGTGCCTCCGACCAGCACCATGGCGGTCGCGTACGGCGCCCAGGTCGCGGTGTCCGAGGTGTGGACCGCGAGCATCACCGCCGGAGCGGCCCCGAACGACACCGCATCCGCCACGGAGTCGGCGATCCGTCCGAACGGTCCGGCCGGGGACGGGCTCCGACGCGAGAGCAGCCCGTCCAGCCCGTCGAAGCCGATCGCGAGGGCGACCAGCAGCATCGCCCAGAGCTTGTTGCCGGCAAGCGTGTAGGCGATGGCGCCCGCACCGAGGAGACCGTTGGCGAGGGTGGCCAGGTTCGCCCCGAGGCGATAGCGGTCGGTCACGAGAGGACCCGGGCGATCGTGGAGGTCCCGGCCTCGACCCGCTCACCCACCCGCACCGTCGGCGTCACCCGGTCGGCGGGCAGGATCACGTCCACCCGCGAGCCGAGGACGATCATGCCGAGCCGGTCGCCTTTGGCGCCCGAGGCGCCGGGGCCGACGTAGGAGACGAGGCGGCGCGCCACGATCCCGACGATCTGGACGACCTCGACAGGGCCGATCGGGGTCCGGAGGCGATAACGGCGCTGAGCGTTGTGGTCCGCGTCCGGTCGGTACGCGGGGCGATGGCCGCGACCTGAGCTCTCGACCGACTCGACCGTCGCGTCCAAGGGAAAACGGTTGACGTGGACGTCGAACGGTCCCAGGAACACCGAGATCAGCCAGCGGTCCTCCTGCTGCTCCACCGCACGGACGTGCCCATCTGCGGCCGAGACGACCCCCTCCCCGACCGCGCGGTCGGGGTCGCGAAAGAAGAAGATCAGGAACACGACGAAGACGGCGAGCGCCGCTCCGACCCCGAGGGCGGCGAGCTCGACGGCGCCGGCGGAGAGGTAGGCGACGAGCTCGGCGCCGGCGAGCGTTGCGAGCGTCGGGACCAGCCAGCGCGCCGCCCCAGGCGCGACCACGGGCTACCCCGTCAGGACGATCTCGATGTTCACGCCGTCCGGGACCTGGATCCGCATCACCTGGCGGAGGGCGCGCTCGTCGGCGTCGAGGTCGATCAGGCGCTTGTGGATCCGCATCTCCCAGTGGTCGATCGTGCTCGTCCCGCCGCCGTCCGGCCCCTTACGGACCGGCACGCGGAGCCTCTTGGTGGGCAGCGGGATCGGGCCGGCGATCGCGACCCCGGTCTTCTGGGAGATCTCGCGGATCTGCCGGCAGATCGAGTCGACCTTGTGCGAATCGGTCCCGCTGAGCGAGATGCGAGCCTTCTGCACCATCGACAGCCCCTCCCCCAGCGCCGAGCCTCAGGTCCCGCGCGGTGCCTACGCGCGCTTCTTCAGGTCGACGACGACGCCCGCGGCGACCGTCTGACCCATGTCGCGGACCGCGAAGCGGCCGAGCTGGGGGAACTCCTTGTACTTCTCCAGGACCAGCGGGCGCTTCGGCGTGATCTTGACGACCGCGGCGTCCCCGGTCTTGAGCGTCTGGGGGTTCTCCTCCGCGACCTGGCCGGTCTTCGGGTCCAAGCGCTTCTGGAGCTCGGTGAACTCGCAGGCGACCTGCGCCGTGTGGCAGTGGAACACCGGCGTGTAACCGACCGTGATGACGCTCGGGTGGTTGAGGACCTGCACGTTCGCGATGAAGCTCTCGACGACGGTCGGGGGGTTCGAGGCCGGCCCGGCCACGTCCCCGCGGCGGATGTCGTTCTTGTCGATGCCGCGGACGTTGAAGCCGATGTTGTCGCCCGGGATCGCCTCCTGGACCGCCTCGTGGTGCATCTCGATCGTCTTCACCTCGCCGGACTTGCCGCTCGGCATGAAGACGATCTTGTCCCCGACCTTCAGCTTACCGGTCTCCACGCGTCCCACCGGGACCGTCCCGATCCCCGTGATCGTGTAGACGTCCTGCACCGGCAGGCGGAGCGCCTTGTCGGTGGGCTTGTCGGGGACCTTGAGCGAATCGAGCGCCGCCAGGAGCGTCGGGCCCTTGAACCAGGACATGTTCGGGCTCGGCTTGTTGATGTTGTCGTCCTTGAACGCCGAGATCGGGACGAACATCACCTGCTGGTCGACCTTGTAGCCGACGTTCTTCAGCAGCTTGGTGAGCTCCTCCTTGAGCTCCTCGTACTTCTTTTCGGAGTACGTCACCTCTTGGCGGTCCATCTTGTTGATCGCGCAGATCATCTGCGTGACCCCGAGCGTCCGGGAGAGGAAGATGTGCTCCCGGGTCTGCTCCTGGATCCCTTCCGCCGCGGAGCAGACGAGCACGGCCGCATCGGCCTGGCTCGTCCCCGTGATCATGTTCTTGACGAAGTCGCGGTGGCCGGGCGCGTCGATGATGGTGAAGTAGTACTTCTGGGTGTCAAACCGGCGGTGCGCGATGTCGATCGTGACGCCCCGCTCGCGCTCCTCCTTGAGCTGGTCCATCACCCAGGCGAACTCGAAGGTCGCCTTGCCCTTCGCCTCGGCCTCGGCGCGGAACTTGTCGATCTCTTCCTGGCGGATGTAGCCGGTATCGAGCAACAGTCGGCCGACCGTCGTGGACTTGCCGTGGTCGACGTGGCCGATGAAGACGATGTTGAGGTGGGGCTTCTGCGCCATCTCGTCTGCTCTCCGGGCGCGCTCAAAAGGTCCCCCTATAAGAGCCCTCCCGAATTTCCCGGGGCGGGCGGCCGGCCCCGCCCGGTGGTGGGACCCCCCCGCCCGAGGCCGGCCGGCGGGCCCGCGTACCCTCCGAATCGGGGCGCCGGCGGTATGAAGGGGGCCGGCGTACCGAACCGGCGCGGCGGTCTCGCCGCGCAAGGCAGGAACCCCCAATGCTCTGCGAGATGTGCGGCAGCGAGGTCGAGTCGACCAGTCGGGTCCGGATCGAGCAGTCGGTCCTCCAGCTCTGCCCGGCGTGTGCGAAGTTCGGCGTGCCTCTCGACCCTCCGCCGCCCCCCGCCGCTCCCACCGCGAGCGCGACGCATCGGCGACCGGCGGCTGCGGCGACCCGGTCGTCCGCCGGGCCCCGTCGGATGGAGGAGCGGGACCTCTACCAGGAGATCGGCGAGCTCGAGCTCGCCCCGGACTGGGGCCAGCGCGTCCGTCGGGCGCGGGAGCACCTCACCTGGACCCCCGAGGAGCTCGGCAAGAAGCTCAACGAGAAGAAATCGGTCGTACTGAAGATCGAGTCCGGCGCGATCCACCCCCCCGACGCGCTCGTCCGCAAGCTCGAGCATCTGCTCAAGGTCCGGCTCCGCGCCGAGCCCGAGGCCGGCTCGTCGGGCTGACGACGTTCGGGCGGCCTACGTCCTCCGTCCGCGTCGCGGGCGGCGGTGGACCTCCTCGCGCCGGGGGCCCCCCGAGGCGGCAGGAGAGGTCAGCATCAGTCGCTCGAGGATCGCCTTCTGGGCATGGAGGCGGTTCTCGGCCTGGTCCCAGGCCGCCGAGTGAGGCCCGTCGAGCACCTCGTCGGTGATCTCCTGGCCCCGGTGGGCCGGTAGGTCGTGCAGCACGACCGCCTCCCGGGCGGCCAGTCCGAGCAACCTCGCGTTGACCTGGTAGCCGGAGAACGCCTGCTCCCGCTGGGCCCGCTCCGCCTCATCGCCCATCGAGACCCAGACGTCCGTGTAGAGCGCGTCGGCGCCCTTCGCGGCCTGCTCGGGCGCGACCGTGAACTGGATCGAGGCCCCGGTCCCCTCGGCGATCCGGCGGGCCGCCTCCACGATCTCCGCGCGAGGGCGGTACGCCTCCGGCGTCGCGGCCGTCAGGCTGAGCCCCACGGCGGCCGAGCCGAGCAACAAGGAGTGCAGGACGTTGTTCCCGTCCCCGATCCACGCGAGCCTCCGGCCGCGGAAGCCGTCGGGCCAGCGCTCGCGCAGGGTGAGCAGGTCCGCGACGATCTGGCAGGGATGCTCCAGGTCGTCCAACGCGTTGATCACGGGGACGCTCGCGTGCCGGGCGAGCTCCACGACGTTCTCGTGGCGAAACGCCCGGTAGCAGATCGCATCAACGTAGCGCGAGAGCACGCGCGCAGTGTCGGCGATCGTCTCGCCGCGACCCAGCTGCAGGTCGTTCGCGGAGAGGTAGAGCGCGTGACCACCGAGGTCACCGATTGCGACCTCGAACGACGTCCGCGTGCGGGTCGACGGCTTCTCGAAGATCATCGCGAGGTTCTTGCCGGCGAGGGTCGGCCGCCCCTCACCGGCCCGCCGCTCCGCTTTCAGGCGGGCCGCGTGCTCGAGAAGACGGTCGAGCTCGTCGGCGACATCCGCGATCGAGACGAGGTCGCTGGGGGCGTGCGATGGGACCATCGACTGGCGCAGCCCAATCGAGGGGAAAACCGTCGCGCCCGTGGTGGCCGGGCCGGTCGCAAGTTTAAGAAGTGGTCCCGGCTCGCGGGTCGGGGTTTCGTGCATGCCCGCTCGCTCGTCCCGAAGTTCCCGCTCCCGCCGAGCGCCGACCCGATCGACCTCGCGCCGCTCCTCGGGCGGACGCCGGGTGTACCTGGTCACCGGAGGGGTGACCAAGTTCGCGAAGGCCCATCCGGCGATGGACTTCCGTCTCATGGTCAAGCGCGCCTACGACTACGCGACGCGGGGGATCCCGAACCTGACCCCCGAGCGGATCGACGGGAGCCGGATCGCCTACTTCTCCGACCACTTCTCCCGGCAGCTCAAGGCCGCCAGCATGGTCCAGGACTACCTGGGCCTCAACCCGAAGGGCTCCGTCCGCATCGAGTGGGGCGGAGCGACCGGCGGCGAGTGCTTCCAGGCGGCCTACGAGGCAATCGCGAGCGGGCGGATGGACGTCTGCCTGGCCGCGGGCTACGAGACGATGAGCCGGGTGGCGACCTGGAAGGGCAACGAGTTCATCGCCCTGGCCTCCGACACCAACTTCGACTTCCCCCTGGGGGGCTTCTACACCGGCTACTACGCCCTGATGGTCGTCCGTCACATCTACGAGTACCTGCGGCGCGGCAAGTTCGCGGGGATCCGCGACGAGCGCGAGGCCCAACGGCTCGCCATCGCCGAGGGCCAGCGCGTCATGAGCTGGGTGTCGGTGAAGAACCACGCGAACGCGCTCCACAATCCCTACGCGCAGTACCCGAAGCGGCTGACCGTCGAGGACGTGCTGGCCTCGGAGATGATCAGCTACCCGCTGACCCGCGAGCAGATCTGCACGATGTCCGATGGCGCGGCCGTGGCGATCCTGTGCGACGAGTCGCGGGCCCGCGAGTTCACGGACAAGCCGGTCCGCATCACCGGAGTCGGGTGCGGGACGGACACGATGCGGCTCGCCGACCGGCCGTTCGGCCGGGTCCCCCTGTTCGCCCATGAGAAGGCCTCCGACTACAAGGACCTCGAGTACCCGGGGGTCCACTCGTTCCGTGCGGGGCGCGCGGCCGGCCTCGAGGCCTACCGGATGGCCGGGATCACCGACCCGAAGAAGGAGCTCGACTTCATCGAACTGCACGACGCCTATGCCTCCAGCGAGATCCAGACCTACGAGGACCTCGGGCTGTGCCGCTACGGCGAGGGGTACGACTTCACCCTCTCGGGCGCGCCGTTCCTGAAGGGGATCGACTACGGGCTCGACGTGCCCCAGGCCGGAAAGATCCCGGTCAACCCGTCGGGGGGCCTGATCGCCTGCGGACATCCGGTCGGCGCCACCGGCCTCATGCAGGCGGTCTTCGCGTTCTGGCAGCTCCAGGGGAGCGTGCGCAAGCACTTCGGGGACGGGACCCTGCAGATCGCGAACGCCCGCCGCGGCGCGATCCACAGCCACGCGGGCACCGGCTCGTCGGTCACCGTCTCGATCCTTGAGAGGGGGTTCTAGCGATGACGCCCCCGAAGACGTTCGAGAAGTTCCGGCAGGTCCAGGAGGAGCTGGGCCGCAGCGGGGCGGCGATCTTCCGGGACGCCGAGGGCGTCGAGAGCCTCGTCGTTCGGTCCCCGTACTCGATCGAGTACATCCACAGCTATGCGGAGGACTCCCCGTTCTTCCTTGGTCTCGCCGAGGGCAAGCTGCTCGGTTCGCACTGCACGAACCGTCGGTGCGGCCGGCGCTACGCGACGCCCCGCTCCCATTGCATGGCGTGCGGCAAGCCGACCGAGTGGTTCGAGCTCCCGCAGCGGGGCCGGATCCACTCGTGGACGACCTGCCATTTCGGCGGCGAGGCGTTCCTTTCCGAGACCCCGTACAACCTTGCCCTCGTGGAGTTCGACCGGGTCGACAGCGTCCTCCTCGTCCGGCTCAAGGACTGCGCCGAGTCCGACATCTACGTCGGCATGCCGGTCGAGGCCCGGTTCAGCCCGAGCCCGAAGTACTCGATCACGGACGTCTGGTTCGTCCCGACGGCGTAGCCCGTCCTCTCCGGGTGGGTCGCCTAGCTGCTCGGCGGGAGGCCGGCGAGCTGGAGCACGTCGCCCTGGCCCCGGGCGATCGCGCTGCGCGGGGTCCGGGCGATCTCGACGAACTCGAGCCGCGTCCAGGGGGTCGCCCGAGGGGGGGTAGCGGAGCTCCAGCGGCCCCGGTAGACGAAGTGGAGGTCCCAGTGAGGGTCCTGCCCCTTCGGCCCGGGCCGATCGGCCGGGTCGGAGAAGACGAGCGGCCCTCGGAGCGGCAGCGGAGGGGAGCCGAGCTGCTCCCTCAGGATCGTCCGGGCGGCGTCGTCCGGCGATTCGAACAGGAGGAGCTGCCGGGACGGCAGCATCCAGCGGTCGCCGATCCGCTCGATCCGTCCGGGGTCGAGCCCCCCGATCTCCCACCACCGCGCGTTGGGGTCGATGCGGCCGAGGAGGACGGCTCCGTCGCGGTCTGGCGCCTCGAGCACGAGGAAGACCGATAGGCAGATCCCGTTGTCCGGGACCTCGGAGGATCCCGGGTGTTCGGCCAGGGGGGCGCGGTGGAACCGGGCGAACCGGCGCTCCACTAGGCCCCCCCAGGGCCGGGCGGAGGGGATGCCGCGGGCCGGGCTTGAACCGGCGGCTTCAAGATCTTCAGTCTTGCACTCTCCCAAACTGAGTTACCGCGGCGCGGTCCGCGGGACGACGAGCGCGATATAAAGCCAAGGTTGGCCCCGGGCGTGCGACCGGGCGGCCTGGTCCGTCCGTCCCCGGCCCCTCGTTCTTCGAACGCGCGCCTGCGCGTTCGTACGGGCCGATGTCGATCGTCCGTCCCGCCGTCTTATTAGCCGGAGGCCACCTTCATCACGGCCAACATGCGGACGCTCGTCGTGGCGGAGAAGTTCAACACCGCGCTGCGCATCGCGGTCGTGCTCTCGGACGGCCGGATGAAGCGGACCCGGGTCGCCGGGACGCCGGTCTTCGAGTTCGAGCGGGACGGGGGCTTCTATGCGGTCGTCGGACTGCGGGGCCATATCGTCGAGCTCGACTACCCGCCGGAGTTCTCGAACTGGTCGCTGGGCTCGCTGCCCGGCCTCCTCGAGGCCGAACCCGACAAGCGCGTCACCGAACCCGGCATCGTCCGGGCGCTGGAGGAGATCGTCCGCGGGTTCGACCGGGTCATCATCGCCACGGACTTCGATCGGGAGGGGGAGCTGATCGGGCTCGAGTGCCTTGCCCTCCTCCAGAAGGTCCACCCCTCGATCGCGGTGAAGCGGGCGCGCTACAGTGCCCTCACGCGCGAGGCGATCGAGGAGAGCTTCGCGCATCTCGCCGAGGTCGACCGTGCGCTCGCCGAGGCGGGAGAGGCGCGGCAGGAGATCGACCTCGCCTGGGGCGCCCTGCTCACGAGGTACCTCTCCCTCACGGCCGGCCAGCGGGGCCGGAGCTTCCTCTCGGCCGGTCGGGTCCAGACCCCGACGCTCGCCCTGCTGGTCGAACGCGACCAGGAGATCAAGGAGTTCGAACCGAAGCCGTTCTGGCAGATCGGCGCGTCCGGCGAGCAGGCCGGGGAGCCGTTCTCCCTCCGGCACGAGCACGGGACCTGGGACGTCCAGGCGGAGGCCGAGGCCGTCTTTGCGCGCGTCCGAGACGCCTCCCAAGGGTTGGTCAAGACGTTCGCCGAGGAGCCGACCCGCCGTCGCCCTCCGATCCCGTTCTCGACGACGCTGTTCGTCGCCGAGGCGACCCGTCTCGGCATAGGCGCGGCCGCGGCGATGCGCTACGCCGAGGACCTCTACACCCAGGGACTGATCAGCTACCCTAGGACGGACAA
>Ga0187780_10004753_pt1 | contig 10160 bp, 10 predicted proteins | sample 1015_Q2_SP10_20__FD_132429 | JGI IMG/M metagenome (GOLD analysis project Ga0187780, IMG submission 132429) | Tropical peat soil microbial communities from peatlands in Department of Meta, Colombia - 1015_Q2_SP10_20_MG | ecosystem: Environmental > Terrestrial > Soil > Wetlands > Peat | place...
CAGAGGCAGTGACGGCAGTTGCTTGCCGCTCTTCGCAATCCATTCGGCGTGGCAGGGCACATGGATGAAACCGGCGCGGAACCCAGAAGACTTCGCCTCCCTGAGAGCCACGTACATAGCGTAGTTGCACAAATACGCTCCCGCGCTGAGACTCAACGAAGCCGGAATGGACTCCTTGTTCAGCTCCGTGACCAGGGCCTCCACGGGGATGTTTGCGAAGATGGCTTCGGGCCGGTCGTCCGCTATGGGGACCCCCTCGAGAATCCTCCCTGAGTTGTCCTTTGTCTTCGAATTGACGTAGTTCAGCGCTACCTTCTCGGGGGTTATCTTATCTCGGCCGGCCGCGAGCCCGAAGCCCAAGACCAGTGTCGGACTTGACTCCCGTGTTGCCGCAATGATCATGCTTTCGATGGTGGAGTAGTCCACTGGGAGCGTGAGCCCGACCAGAGAATGTCCGGCGACCTTCTTCCCGTTGAGCTGCCTGACGACCAGGCCCGAGGGATTCTCGTCGAATTCCCCGAAGGGCTCGAAACCCAGGAGGAGAACGGTCATGGTCCGGGCAGGCTACCTGTCAGGGGTTATGACGAACTCGCATACCTCGTCGCCTCTGAGCACGCACTTCACCTCTTCGGCGGCCGGGTCCTTCCCGTCTATGGCTCCCCTGTTTCCGACGATGTAGCCCCTCCAGAAGTGGCAGCCGGTCCGTGAGTCTGTATTGGCCGAGCACTCGAAGCAATCCTTGATCTGTAACCGTGTCCGGTCTCCCTTCACGGGAGCATCAACGTCCCCCCATCCCAAGGCCCGAAGCCTCTTTCTGAGGTACGTGATGTTGTTTCCGACTCTCTCCTTGCCGATGGCCCTCACCGTCTCCTCCATGTTGCTTCTTCCTATCGCCTTCCCCTCCTCGTAGAGAAGAGTCTCGCCTCCACTTCCCAGCAGCTTGTAGACCTGCGCCAGCATGCTCGCCATCGCCTTCCTTCGGAAGAGCATCATCTCCTCTCCGTAGGCCTCGAAGCCCGTGTGGTAGGTATCCACCAGAATCCCGTCTTGTCCGGGCATGACCGATACGTCCATGGCCACCTTGGACGACGCCACCAGGGCCTTGAGCTGCTCGGCAGACTCTTCCTTCTTCAGCGCCTCCGCATAACCACTGAAGATTGCGGTCCTGTCGTGGAGCGTGTAGGTGCTCGTACCGATGAAGTTGACGTGCGGCCCGAGCAAATTGATGATTCTCCCCAGCGACCCCGGTTCGTCCGGGATCCTTGCGACGATGTGGAACAGGCTCCTCCCTTCGGCAAAGTAGAACGAGAACTCCCTCTTTCTCATGGCATCCACTCTCCAACGCATTCGCCGTTTGAGTTCTTTAACTCTACCCCTTAGCGGTTTGGCGTCCCCTCCTGGGGCTCCGCATGAATGGACTCGAGTTATCCGGTCAAGCGTTTTGCGGCACAATTAGTTTATTTATCTCGTAAACTGGGCGGCGCGAGTAATTGGGCCGAAGAGCTACAATAAACGCCAGGGCTAGGCGGAGGCGCATACTTACGGTCTCAGCAGTCATCGGCGTCATCGCCGTCGTCGCCGTGGTCTACCTCGTCGTGAGCGCCGGCATCGACCCCTACTCATCATACGTGGGCCAGCCGGTATCCCCTGCCGTCCTGCAGCAGGTCACTGGGGTTAGCGATTCCACGCTAAACGCAGTGGGAGCGATTTCAGGAGTGTCGCCCCCCGTTGCCATATCCGGCCCTCCCCTCACGGCCGACGGAAAGCCAGAGGTCTTGTTCGTTGGAGGGGAGTACTGCCCCTTCTGTGCGGTCGAGAGGTGGAGCATAATCATAGCGCTGTCCCACTTCGGCCAATTCACGGGTGTCCAGTACATGCAATCGTCCTCCACGGACGTGAACCCGAACACCCCGACATTCACATTCAGCAGTGCAAGCTACACGAGCAAGTACATCACCTTCCTGCCGGTTGAGCAGTTCGATAGGTACGGCTCTATCAGGCAGCCACTAACCTCGGACCAACAGGCCCTCGTCACCAAGTACGACACATGCTCGGGGTCCAGCTCTAGCGGGGGGATTCCGTTCATCGACATCGACAATGCCTATGCTGTGAACTGCGGCGCCCAGTTCAACCTGGACATCTCAGGGGGCAACTGGTCACAGATCGCCTCGCAGCTCAACGACCCCAACAGCAACACGGCACGGCTGATAGACAGCGCAGCGGACACCCTGATTTCGGCAATCTGCAAGGTTGACGGGGGACAGCCAGTCTCCGTCTGCTCTCAGAGCTACGCCACGGTCGCCCTGGCGTACTCTCCTGCGGCTCCCGTGATCGCCCCGGCCGCCCTGCTGGCACCGACAGTCTGGACGCGGGACCCAAGATGGACCGTCTGACCAAGGTCTTCATCGCCCTCGCGGCCATCGGCATACCGATCGCAATCTTCCACGGCTACGATGAGGTCACGGCCTACTCTGCGCCTCTGTCTAACGCCTGCAACATCAACAGCTTCCTTTCGTGCACGAGCGTGTTCACGAGCGGGTTCACGAGGTTCCCCCCGGGACAGTACGGCGTGTCTCTCTACGTGTACGGGCTCGTCTGGTTCCCACTGATGCTCATCCTCGGATACTGGTCAGGTAGGACCAGGGGCACCCTATCAGGGGAAATACTCCTGCCCCTGTTGATGGTGGGGAACATCTTCACACTCTACCTTTGGTACCTCGAGCTGGGGGTGATTCACGCAGTCTGTCCGGTCTGTGTCAGTCTCTACGTGCTCAACTATGCGATGACCGCCCTCGCGGCCAAGGCACTTCTGTGAACTGGGCCGCAACCGTCTAGCCTCGCGTTGATCCTCGGCGCATCTGCCACTTGCCCGGGCAGCCGTGGGTTACCCTAGGCGCCGTCTTCTCCTAGGGCTAGGCAGAGCGCCCCCAGAAGCCCAGCGTCGTCCCCAAGAGGAGTCATCATTATCCTAGGAGGGCGGTTTATCGAATACTTCGGAACCAGAGACCGTAGGGGCGCCAGGACCGTCTCAGGGTTGTTTAGGGCGACACCCCCTCCCAGAGTGACCAGCGAAGGGTCGAACATGTTCACCGCGTTGGCGACCCCCATCGCGTTCAGCCTTCCCACTTCTTCGACCACCTTTGCGGCGATCCCATTGCCTTCGGCCGCCGCCCTGAAGATGGTGGCCGCGTCCAGACCCTTCCTGCCCCGGCTCCTCTCAAAGTGAGTCGACCCGCCGGACTTTGCTTCGGAGGCGATCAGTCTGGCGAACCTCGGAATGCTCTTTCCTGAGCAGTAAGCCTCCCAGTGCCCCTCTCCCCCGCATCCGCACTTCAGCCTCCCCGCCGGGTCCACTACAAGATGGCCGATCTCGGCGGCGTTGCCGTCCTTCCCTGAGAGGAGATGTCCGTCGACGATGGCCCCTCCTCCAATGCCCGTGCTGAGAGTCACATAGACGAGATTGTCGCATCCCTGTCCGGCTCCGAACCTCTTCTCGCCGAGGGCCGCTGCATTTGCGTCGTTCATGAGCCTCACCTTTGCACCGAATCTCTCCGAAAGAGGCTCTACTAGGGGTACGAAGCCGTAGGGCAAGTTGGCCGGCGAATCCATCCCTCCCCTGCCCAAGTCCAACGGCCCGACGCTCGCCACTCCGATCCCTGCGAGGCCCGTCTTGGCTCGAGGGTGGTTGGAAGCCCTCTGTACCAGGCGCGTAATCACCTTCACGTACTCTTCCTCGACCTTCGGGGGCGAGACTCTTTTCACCGAGCGCCACAGAATCCTCCCCTCGGCATCTCCCACGCAGACCCTGACCCTGGTCGCCCCAATGTCGAGGCCGATGCCCACACGCCTGTCCACGACGCTCGGCAGCGCCGTGGCGCGTAAATCCTTTCGCCCGCGGTTTTCTTATAAAAGGCGGTAGGGTCGGCGTGCCACCATGAGAATAGGAGTTCTGAGCGGGGGCGGCGACTGCGGCGGAATCAACGCCCTGATCTGAGCCGCGGTCCGCAGGGCCGAGACTTGCGGGTACGAGGTCGTCGGCATCAGAAGAGGGTGGGCGGGTCTCCTGGAGCCAGACGTCATTTCCCTCGGGTATGACGAAGTCGCCGACATCGTCGGCAGGGGGGGCACGATTCTCCTTTCCTCAAGGACCAACCCGTACAACAAACCTGACGGGCCTGAATCCGTACTTCGAAACGTGAAGAAACTGAAGCTCGATGCACTGATAGTGATAGGAGGGGAAGATACCCAGGGGGTCGCGCACAGGCTGGCCCCGAAGGGGCTCAGGTTCGTGAGCGTCCCCAAGACCATGGACAACGACCTGTCGGAGACAGATGTCACCTTCGGGTTCGACTCGGCTGTGAACGTGGCAGTGGAAGCCATCGACAGGATAAGGACTACGGGCGAGTCCCACGAGCGTGTGATGATTGTTGAGGTGATGGGGCGGGACTCGGGCTGGGTGGCCGTCGAGGCAGGGATCGCGGGCGGTGCCCACGTCATCCTGGTCCCGGAGGAACCGGTCGACATTGACGCCGTATGCAAGACGCTTCAGGACCGCAGGAAGGCGGGCAGGAAGTTCTCTCTCGTGGTCGTCGCAGAAGGGGCCAGGCTCGGCGGCCTGTCACAGGGGACCCTGGGCGACAAGGTCGACGAGTTCGGTCATCCGCGGCTAGGCGGAATCTCCTCTCTTCTGGCTGCCGAGATTGCAAAGAGGACGGGCATAGAGGCGAGGGAAGTCGTGCTCGGGCACCTCATCAGGGGCGGCCCCCCCTCCGCCTTTGACAGGGTCTACGCGACCCGGCTCGGGTCCGCAGCAGTCGACCTGATCAAGGCGGGAAAGACGGACGTCATGGCCGCCCTGAAGGGGGGCCGGGTCGTGCCGGTCCCTGTCGACAAGGCGCTGAAGCGGAAGGTAGTGGACGAACAGACGCTGGAGCTCGCCCGCCAGTTCTCGTAGCCTGTCGTGGCCGCGGCGCCTGGTCAGACGGCCATCTCCTTTTAGGAGCGACCTCTTCCCCAGTAGGGAGTGCCTCCACGGCCCTTCAGAGTCCGGCGGGCTACCCTCGTCGACGCGGCAGAAATCGCAGCAATCTACAACGAAGGCATCGACGAGGGTGGAGCGACCCTCAACACGGAACACGCCAGCGCCAAGGAGAGAAGGGGCCGCATCAGGCGCGGAGGCTATAGGCATCCCTTCTTCGTTGTCGCTGACCGCAGCTCCAATCGAGTCGTCGGGTGGGCGTCGATTTCGGAGTACAGTCCACGGGCCTGCTACGCGGGCATCGGTGAGGTCTCCGTCTACGTCCGGAAGGGGTACAGGCAGCGCGGTCTTGGGAGGGCCTTGCTTCAGACGTTGATAACCGAGTCTCGCCCTCTGGGCTACTGGAAGTTGATGGGCCGCATGTTCGTGTCCAACGCGGCGAGCAGAAGGGCGTTCAATGCGCTTGGGTTCCGCGAGGTGGGCGTTCTCGAGAAGCACGGAAAGCTAGGGAGGGACTGGATCGACGTCCTGGAGGTCGAACGTCTGATAGCGGAGAACGTCGTGTAACGCCCGCCAGCTCAGCCAAGTCTAACGGAAAAAAGACATAAAATCGACTGCCGTTAGGCGCCCGCAATGGCCAGGCCCATCCGTCCCGACGACTTCAAACTATACTCGTTGCTCTCGGAACCCAGCTTCGCTCCCGACGGAAAGAGAGTGGCGTTCTCGGCAAGGCGTGCAAACATGAAGGACGATTCATACGACTCAGAGGTCTACATCACTGATCTCAGGGGGGGCGAGCTGGTCGCGTTCACCTCAGGGAAGAAGGACTCGGACCCGAAGTGGTCTCCCGACGGTAGCTCCATCCTCTTCCTTTCGAGGAGGAACTTCGGGAAGGACGACAAGGGGAATGCCCTCTACACGATCCCCTCGGGTGGGGGAGAGGCTCGCCTTCTGTACAGGGCCGAGACAGGCGTAGAATCCCCGGAATGGGGGCCGGGCTCGAAGGAGGTCTTCTTCGCGAGCGGAGTGGCCAAGAAAGACAAGGACGATGTCAAAGTCATAAGGAGGATTACGTTCTGGTTCAACGGCCTGGGGTTCACCTACAACGTCCGCAAGCACCTGTTCAAGGTCGACCTCGTCACGGGAAAGACGACGCAGCTCACGAGAGGCGCGTTCAGCGTGGTCGGCTACGCCATATCGCACGACGGGAAGAGGGTGGCGTACCTGGCCAACACCAACGACCTGAAACCGTACATCGCCGACCTCTTCGTGATGGACCTTTCGTCCCGGAGGACCAAGAAGCTTACCCATTCCAACATGGAGCTCTCGGCGCTGGCCTGGAGCCCGGACGACTCGAAGTTGGCGGTGGCAGGGGACGACCTGCCGTCCGGTTTCGCTTCCCACACAAGAATCTGGACTCTCGACACAAGAACGAGGGCGATTTCCCTCGCAGAGAAGGTCGACCGGAACAAGGGCAACGGTCTCAACTCGGACGCAAGGGCGAAGGCCCACGGGCCGGGTTCGATCGTCTGGGAGACCGACGGGATCTACTTCCTTCAGGCGGATGGGGGGAGCGTCCACGTCTACAGAATGAGCCCTGGGAAGAACCCGGAGCTCGTCGTAGGGGGAAACAGGAGCGTGGAGGGTTTCGACGTCAAGGGCGGAAAGGTGGCCTTCGTGTCCATGGATTCCAGCCACCTTGAAGAGCTGTACCTCAGGGACGGGAGAGAGACGGCACTGACGTCGTTGAACTCGAAGGTCTATGACGAAGTCGACGTCCTCGGCTCGGAGCGCGTATCATTCAGGGCGAGCGACGGGGCGACCATCGAGGGTTGGGTGATGCTCCCGAGGTCCAAGGCAAAGGTCCCGGGCATCCTGTACGTACACGGGGGCCCGAAGACGGCGTTCGGCTACTCCTTCATGCACGAGTTCCAGGCGTTCGCAGGCGCCGGCTACGCCGTCATCTACCTCAACCCCAGGGGGAGCGACGGCTATTCCGAGAAGTTCGCAGACATACGGGGGAAGTACGGGACCAGAGACTTCGAAGACCTGATGGAGGGACTTGACCACGTGCTGAAGACCTACCCCCAGATTGACGGGTCCCGCCTGGGGATCGCCGGGGGGTCCTACGGCGGTTTCATGACCAACTGGGCCGTCGGCCATACCGACAGGTTCAGGGCGGCGGTCACGGACAGGAGCATCGCGAGCTGGGCGAGCATGTGGGGGGTGTCAGACATCGGCCCCTGGTTCACCGACGACCAGATCGGCGGAGACCCTTGGAACGCCGAAGAGAAGTTGCTTAGCGACTCGCCCCTGCGTTACGTGCCCAACGTCAAGACCCCATTGATGCTGGTGCATTCGATGGAGGACTACAGATGCCCAATGGTCGAAGGGATACAGTTCTTCACCGCATTGAAGAGAATGGGGAAGGAAGCGGAGCTCGTCCTCTTTCCTGGCGAGAACCACGACCTCTCGCGCGTCGGAAAGCCCAAACACAGGGTAGCGAGGCTGAGCCACTATATCCGCTGGTTCGACTCGCACCTCAAGAGACGGCGTTGAGCTCGCCTCCGCAGGGCGCCACCGTCGGCGTCTTCGGCGCCGATGACCTGGCGAAGACTGCTCTGAAGTCCTCGCTCGGCAAGAAGAGCGAGGCCGAAGGCATCGTGGTCTACCACCGGAATGAGGGCGGCCGAAAGGTCTCTTTCCTGGACACCCCGGACTATCCCGGCCGCATCCAAGGGTACGCGCGAGTGGCATCGATTGCCGACCATGCCTTCTACGTCTTCCCGAAGTCAGGAGTCCTTTCGGCACCCGACGGCGAGCTGGCAGTATTGCTGGAGTCCTTCGCCCTCCCGGGGACGATACAGGTCCTGGACGGGTCTACGACCCCCGAAGCAGCGGCCGGGGCGCTGAGGGGCACGGCAGTAGGCGCCTACCCAATCGAAGAGAGGGCCTCGGTCTCTACGTCGCTCGACGCGTCAAGGCTTGCTCCCAGGCCCGACCTTCCGGGCTCGGGGACGCTGGTCTATGTCGACAGGGCCTTCTCAGTGAAGGGGGTCGGCACCGTGGCACTCGGCTTCATCCTTTCGGGAGCAGTGAAACTCCATGACCAGCTGAGGCCAATCCCGTCGCAGTCAGGGCTCTCCGCCGACGTGAGGGGGATACAGATCAACGACCAGGATTTTGATTCCGCCGGGAGGGGGATCAGGGTCGGTCTGTCCCTCAGGGGGGTGGAGCCCGGGGACTTGGAGAAGAGCCTCTGGCTGGACGACGGCTCCTTCGGCCTCAGCGACACCCTTTCTCTCCAATTCCAGAAATCCCGTTACTACAAGCAAGACCTCGACGGCAGGGACCTGCACCTCCAACTCCCGGGGGAGGCGCTGACGGCAAAGTTGAAGGGGGGTCATGACGGGGAACTCACCGTAACCCTGCCCATCCGGGTGCCCGTCTGGCAGGGGATGAGGGCGGCCGTCCTCGACCTCAACGCGAAGGCCCTCCGGGTAGCCGGCGGGGGGACCCTCAAACTTTAATCCATGCGTGATTCCGCGGAGAAGCATGTCAGAACTCCAGGTGGCCACCCTCGGGAGCGGCTGTTTCTGGTGCTCAGAGGCCGTCTACAGCGAGCTGAAAGGGGTGGAGAAGGTCGAGCCGGGATATTCCGGCGGGGCCGTACCCAACCCCTCCTACGAGCAGGTGTGCACCGACGCGACCGGGCATGCGGAGGTTGCCCAGGTGACCTTTGACCCGGGCCTTCTCACCTACCGGGAGCTCCTGGAAGTCTTCTTCTCCACCCACGACCCGACTACGCCCAACCGGCAGGGGGCCGACGAAGGGACCCAGTACAGGTCCGTCATCTTCTACCACGACAGGGCTCAGAAAGAGGCCGCAGAGGGCATCATCAGAGAACTGACGGAAGAAAGGGCTTTTCAAGCCCCGATCGTGACTGAAGTCGTCCCGTTCGACAGATTCTATCCTGCCGAGGAATACCACAGGGACTACTACAGGCGGAACCCCGGCCAGGCCTACTGCCGGGCGGTGATTTCGCCCAAGCTGGCCAAGTTCAGAGACCACTTCCGGACCAAGCTGAAAAGGCCTCTTGCAAGTGCGGCATAGGGTTAAATCCCGACGATGACGCGTCGGGCAGGTCCTTTGAATTCCCTAGAGTCCATCCGGCGTGCGGGCGTGTCCATTTTCTCGTCTCTCCGACTGACCCTGTCGGCAATCGCCAGCTCTGCACGGCACAGGAGCACTTCGGAGCTCCTCGCGCTCATCAAGGACGGTTCGCCGCTGGAACTCTTCATCAAAGGGCTCTTATCGGCGGCTTTCTGGGTCTTGGTCCTGGCTCCCGTTCTCATAGTCCCCGCCTTCTATCTCCTGGTCTCGTTGAAGTGAGGCTTGACCGCGTACATCGGCATCACCGGGACCCCCGGGACCGGAAAGAAGACGCTGGCCCCGCTCGTCGCCGCGAGCCTGGGCGTCCCCTGTCACAGCCTGAGCGAACCAGCATTCTCCTCCGCATCCTCCCGCCCCATGGGTAGCGAGATCGAGATCAATGCCGCGAAGCTGGGGAAGCACATCTCCGCGACCGTGAAGCCTCCATGCCTCCTTTACGGTCACCTCCTCCCCTACGCCTTCGGACGAGACGCTTTCTCGAAGGTCGTCGTCCTCAGGTGCGACCCGGCGGCGCTCGGGCGCCGCCTCGCAAAAAGAGGGTACGGCGCAGGGAAGATTTTGGAAAATGTGGAGGCCGAGCTGATTGGGGTCATCTCCGCCGATGCCATGGCCGCGTTCGGCAGGGACCGCGTCGGCGAGGTCGACACGTCGAAGCCCTTCATCCCGGCTACTGTGGCCTTGGTGGCCAGGCAACTGAGTTCCATGGCCGGGTCGGAGCCCATAGACTGGGTGCGTTCCTACGGCTCCGCGGCCAAACTGAGGTCTCTCTTGGGGCCAAGAACGTCATCGGCCTGAACCTGAACGAGCACCGGTTTCGGGATCCGGGTGAGGCTGACCACCGCTTCGCCGACACCCAGCTTCGTGATGTGCTCCCTCTGCGCCTGAGTTAGCCCCATGGAGTCCCCGATGAGGCTGACGTCCTCAGGCCAGGCGACCCTATGGATCACCCGTGTCCCCGAGTTCTTCACCACCTCAGACGCGACCTGGCTGGGGAACTGCGCGACGAAGA
>Ga0187780_10004754_pt1 | contig 10160 bp, 8 predicted proteins | sample 1015_Q2_SP10_20__FD_132429 | JGI IMG/M metagenome (GOLD analysis project Ga0187780, IMG submission 132429) | Tropical peat soil microbial communities from peatlands in Department of Meta, Colombia - 1015_Q2_SP10_20_MG | ecosystem: Environmental > Terrestrial > Soil > Wetlands > Peat | place...
GCACGGCTTGCGTCTGCTGGCGGTCGCCCGCTACGGCCCGCCCGACAACGTTTCCGAACCTGCGAATGCCGATCTTGCACGTGCGACCCGCTGTCATGAGCCGGTGCTGGGCCCCGGCGGGCCTCGAGCTCTTTTCGGTGGGGTACGCTAGCGGCGCAGACAGGGCCGCCCCCAAAAAGCCGCAAAAAGCCCCAAAACAATGATACAAGTTTTGCAATGAATTAGTCTGATACGTATCAAATGAACAAAGGCAGACGAGGGGGCAGGCGTTGTGCGCAGCAGCGACTTGTGCTTCGCACCAAAGATCCTAGGGTCACCCGCTGGCGTGCACCGGACCGCTTGGCCTCGTTCTGCCTCGGGCTGGGTCAGGAGTTAGTGATACCCAATTTTGATGAGTTATCTTAAAACTGTATCCCTTAGCGCACCGCAACGTAAGGAGGAGAACAAGGTGAAAAGCAACTTAACGGTGGGTTTGTCCGCCACCCGAAGCATCGAAGTCGACACGGGGCGAACGATCGATTTTCTGGGCGAATCGCTGCGGGTGTATGCCACCCCGGCGCTCGTGTGGGACTTTGAGTTTGCATGCCGGGAGTTCCTGCTCGATTATGTGGACGCAGGGGAGGACTCGGTGGGAACGGGCATCAGTCTCAGCCACGATGGCGCAACGTTGCGCGGCATGAATGTGGAATTGACGGTGACCGTGAGCAAAATCGAGGGCCGCCTTGTGACCTTTAGCCTGCTGGCCAAGGATGAAATCGAAAAAATCAGCCAGGGCACCCACAGCCGCTTTGTTGTAGATGTCGAAAAATTGCGCGCCAGGGTCGCTGCGAAAGCGGCCAAAGCGGGCAAGCTACCGACGCCCAAGGGTAGTTAGGTCTTCAGATCGATGACCGCGGTCCGATCTGCGGCTGCGCCGATGCCCCGTGCAATGGCGATGGCTTGCGCGGCGCGGGCTCTTGGCTTTGGCGGAAACGGACTTCGGCGGCACCGTGCCGCGCCCGTCGCCGCTTTTGCGTTTGCCGGGATGTGAGCAAGCACTGTTGCAGCCGCGTGGTTGCTTTGCGGCCTCCTCAGCGTGCGACGACGCAAGCCATGCCATGCGCGCAGGGGAGACCGCGCAACTCAAAAGGCGAATATCGGCGCGGTCCCTTAGGCTTGGCCCGTTCATGGTGATACGGTCGGATGCATTGATATCAGTCAAGCCATGGGCCGCGCGCCGGCATATCGTGTACGATGATTTGAGGGAGAGAGGAGGGGAGGAGGACACAAGAGGCCAGAGCGGGCAGTAACGACCTCAGCGTGCATCGAGCCCCGCGCCGGGCGCGCGATCTGTGCTGTGAGGGATGCTGCGCGACTGAGCAGGATGGTTCTTTGGAAGGCTGGCCCTGACGCACGAGCAAGGGGGTACGGTGCGGTGAAGGTGCTTGCGATGGTCTTAGCCGGGGGCGAAGGAACGCGGCTTCGCCCCCTGACTCACGATGTGCCCAAGCCGGCGCTCACGCTTGACAAAGGGTTGCGGATCATCGACTTTGTCTTGAGCAATCTCGTCAATTCCGGCATCTCCTCGATCTATGTCTTACTGCAGTACAAGCCGCAGGCCGTCATCGCGCACTTGGCCCGGCACTGGCTCGCGCCCGCGCATGTGCCCAACGGATTCATAACGGCCATCTTGCCCAAGCGCCATACGGGCGGCGACTTCACGGGCACCGCCAACGCCGTCTACCAGAATTTGGACCTCATTGAACGCCACGGTCCCGATCTGGTCGCGGTTTTCGCCGCCGACCACGTCTATCGCATGGATGTGCGCCAGATGGTCCGCTTTCACGAAGAGCGCAACGCGCAGGTCACCGTGGCGGCACTGCCGGTGCCGATTCAGAAGGCCTCGGCATTTGGCATTTTGTCAACCGGCGCGTCGGGTCGGTTGACGGAGTTTCAAGAGAAACCCTGCACGCCGGCGCCAATACCGTCGGACCCTGGCCGCGCTTATGCCTCGATGGGAAATTACCTCTTCGAGCGGGCGGTTTTGACGACGCTGCTCGATCAGGCGCATCGCCGAGGGGACGTGGACTTTGGTATGCACATCCTGCCGCGCCTGCCACGGACACATCGCATTTTCGCGTATGACTTTCTAACGAATCGCGTCCCCGGCGTTGAACCGCACGAAGAACCCGGTTACTGGCGTGACATTGGCACGCTCGAGGCGTTCGAAGCTGCGCGCCAGGAGGTGGCCGGGTCGCGACCCCGCTTTAACCTGTTCAATTCCCATTGGCCCGTGCGGCGCGACGTGCGCGATATGCGGTCAAACGCCGACGACGCGGCAGCTGCCGCGTTCGGTGTCGCAGCCACGCAGTTCGACCGCAACGAGGTGGTGTAACCCCGGCAAGCTTGGCGTTGGCGTCGCGCGGCGACATCCCCGGGTTGCGCGCGCGTGTTTGCTCTCGTCTTGCGCGTGCGGACCACAGTGCGCCAAAGGCTGCCGGCGTCGCGCGTATGGTGCGCCGAGGTGCATGTCTTTGATATGACAAAAGCACAGGACGGAGCCTTCAGAATTTCGACATCGGACCTTGCTAGACTGGTTTCCGGGCGGTCGAGCAGGCATCGAGCAGGCAAAAGACGGACACCGAGCTATGAATCCGAGTTCTCTCAAGAGCATCCGTTCCTTTGGGCAAAGCGTCTGGCTCGACTATCTGGATCGCAAGTTGATCGACTCGGGCGCGCTGCGACGGCTCATCGAAGAAGACGGCGTTGCAGGGGTCACGACCAACCCCGCAATTTTCGAAAAATCGATCAACGGCAGCAGCCACTACGACCGCGCAATTGCCGCTTGGGTCGATCGCGGCGCGAGCTCCCTGGCGATCTATCGGAACCTGACGGTACGGGACGTTGTCGATGCCGCCGGATTGCTTCGCCCGCTCTACGAAACCAGCGACGGCACCGACGGTTTCGTCAGCCTCGAAGTTTCCCCGCACCTGGCGCACGACACGCAGGGAACCGTGCGGGAGGCTCGCGAGCTCTGGGGCGCGCTCGATCGGCCCAATGTGTTGATCAAGGTGCCGGCGACCCGCGCCGGCTTGCCGGCAATCCGAACGCTTCTTGCCGAGGGGATCAATGTCAATGTGACGCTGCTCTTCGGCCTGACTCGCTACACCGAGGTTGCGCAGGCATATTTGGCGGGACTGGAAGACCGTGTGCAGGCAAACCGGTCGGTGCGTCACGTGGTTTCCGTGGCGAGCTTTTTTCTGAGCCGGATCGATTCGATGGTCGATCCCATGCTCGACGCGCTCGCCAAGCGACCGAAGGCGCCTGCGGCCGAGGCGCTGAAGCTCAAGGGGGAAACCGCCATCGCCTGCGCCAAGTTGGCGTACCGGCAATACCGTTCGATCTTCTTTAGCCCGCGATTCGACGCGCTGGCAAAAAACGGCGCCCGCACGCAGCGCCTGCTGTGGGCCAGCACCAGCACGAAGAACGCGGCGTACTCCGATATCAAGTACGTCGAGCCACTCATCGGCGCGGACACCGTAAACACCATGCCGCTAGAGACTCTCGACGCCTATCGGGATCACGGACGTCCGGCAACCCGGTTGGGCGACGATTTGGCGCACTTCGAGGAAGTACTGGCACGGCTGCCCGGCTTCGGAATCGACGCGGAGGCCGTGGCGCAGCGCCTCGAGGATGAAGGCGTGCAGAAATTTGTCGCACCATATGACTTGCTGTTAGCGAGCATGGAAAAAAAGACGCGCGCGCAGCGCTCGGAGTACGAAACAACGCCGCTTTCGGTGAAGGAAAAATAAGCCCGGCGCAGCCGACGCGCCTCCCGATGGAATTCCGATGTATCACTTCTTGCCGCGCGTCTGGCCGCAGACGCTCGCGCCGCTAGCCGACCTTGCCCTGGATCTGCGCTGGACGTGGAGTCACGCCGGGGATGCCTTGTGGCGCAGGCTCGACGCCTCCTTGTGGGAGCGGACCCGCAACCCGTGGGTCATATTGCAGAACCTCCCCCAAAACGATCTGGAGAAGATTGCGGCCGATCCCTCCTTTGCCCAGGAACTGCAGCGCCTCGTGCAGGAACGGGAGCGCTATGGCCGCGAGGGCGGCTGGTTTACCGCGAACTACGCCAATCTCGGCATCCGCACCGTGGCCTATTTCAGCATGGAGTTCGGTCTGGGGGAGGCCTTTCCCCTCTACGCCGGCGGCCTTGGAGTCTTGGCGGGCGACTATCTAAAGACGGCGAGCGACTTGGGCCTGCCTGCCGTCGGAGTGGGCCTTCTGTACCAGGAGGGGTACTTCCGCCAGTTGATCGACGCGAGTGGCCAGCAGCGCGAGGCCTACCCCTACAACAATCCGGCGGACCTTCCGATCCAGCCGGTGACGGGACCCACGGGTGCGTGGCTGCGCATTGCGCTGGAGCTGCCCGGACGCGCGGTTTATCTGCGGGTCTGGCAGGCCAACGTGGGGCGTGTCACGCTCTACCTTTTGGACAGCAACGATCTGCTCAATGGCCCTGGCGATCGGGGCATTACGGCAAAGCTCTACGGGGGTGCGCCTCAGACGCGCTTGCTTCAGGAGATCGTGCTCGGCATCGGCGGCTGGTCGCTGCTGACGGAACTGGGAATCGAGGCGGACGTGTGTCACTTGAACGAAGGTCACGCCGCCTTTGCCGTGCTGGAGCGCGCGCGGCGCTACATGCTCAAGCGCGGCGGATCGTTTCGCGAAGCACTGTGGGCCACTCGCGCCGGCAACATATTCACGACACATACTCCGGTGAGCGCCGGCTTCGACACCTTTGCGCCCGAGCTCATCCGCCAGTACTTTCGTGGATGCCTGCAAAAGTGCGATATGACCCTGCCGGAGCTTCTTGCGTTCGGGCGCCGGGATCCGCGCGATGACACGGAGCCGTTTAACATGGCCTACCTGGCGCTGCGCGGCTGCGCCAGAGCAAACGGCGTCAGTCGTCTGCATGGGCAAGTAAGCCGCCACCTCTTCCGCGAGCTCTACCCCGGTTGGCCCGAATGGGAAGTGCCCATTGAGCATGTCACCAATGGGGTTCACGTTCCGTCGTGGGATTCGATATGGGCCGACAAACTTTGGACCTCGGCTTGCGGCAAAGACCGGTGGCTTGGCGGAGTGAACAATCTCTTCGAAGCGATCCGCGCAAACGACGACGCAACCCTGTGGGGGTTTGCGGCGATGAGGCGCCACGATCTGGTGCACTACACGCGCGAGCGACTCGTGTGGCAGCTCGAGCAGCGCGGCGCGGAGCTGGGAAAAATTGCAGAAGCCTCCGGCGTGCTCGATCCCAACGTGCTGACCGTAGGTTTTGCGCGTCGCTTTGCCGAATACAAGCGTCCGAATCTCCTGCTGCAGGACCCGGATCGGCTGGCCCGGCTGCTCCTCGATTCGAAGCGACCGGTTCAGATCATCGTCGCGGGCAAGGCGCACCCGGACGACGAGGTCGGCAAGCGACTTGTTCGCGAATGGCTCGAGTTTGTCAACCGGCCCGAGGTGCGGGCTCGCGCCGTGTTCCTGGAAGATTACGACATGGCGCTGGCGCAGCAACTCGTGCAGGGTGTCGATCTGTGGATTAACACACCGCGTCGGCCTTGGGAGGCGTGCGGCACGAGCGGCATGAAAGTGCTTGTCAACGGAGGCCTGAACGTCTCCACCCTGGATGGCTGGTGGGCCGAAGCCTACGAGCCCGGCGTGGGATGGGCCATCGGTGAATCTGACGGGACCGGCACAAGCGTCGATTCGGATGACGCCGAGCGGCTCTACCAGGTGCTCGAGCGCGAAATCGCGCCCATGTTCTACGAGCGCGACGCACGCGGGCTGCCCTTGGCATGGATCGAGCGCATGCGTGCAAGCATCGCGGAGCTGGCCCCCCGTTTTAGCAGCAACCGGATGCTCAAGGAATACATCGAGCAACTCTACGGGCCGGCCGCAGGCGCGTATCGGCGGCGCTGCGACGGCGGCCAAAATATGGCGAGACAACTGCAAGAGTGGGAAACAAAGACCCGCGCCAATTGGCATGAAGTGCATTTCGGCCGGTGCAGCTGCGAGCGCGAGGGCGATGTCTGGCGCTTCGAAGTGCAAGTCTACTTGGGTGAAATCGAACCCGAATGGATTCGTGTGGAATTGTGCGCGGACCTGGCACCGGAAGGAGGGCCCGTGCGCCAGGCAATGACGCGGGGCGATGCCATTGCCGGATCCATTAACGGCTACGTCTACCGTGGGAGCGTGCCCGCTTCGCGTCCGCAGGAGCATTACACGGCGCGCGTCGCCGCTCACCATGAACAGGCGCAGACGCCCATGGAATTGGCGCTGATCCACTGGCAGCGTTAAAACCCGCCGCTCGACGGTCGCAGCCGATGACGACCTGTCCCCGGCGCAGCGGCGCGCTACGCGCGTGTCAGGGTGCCAACGCCTGCGCTGCGCAATACTCCGCGATGCGTCCGGCCAGGCGGGCGAGCGCCTGGTTGGCGGCAATCACGCCGGCGTACGGGTCGTCGCTGGTCGCGCTTTCGATCTCTTCGAACTGTGCCGTGGCCAGGCTGTTGCCGCGCACGAGCATTACTTGCATGGTCAGCTGTACGCGGCTCGGACGCACGCTAAAGTCCTGCTGCAGGCGAACGAGCTCGGTGTCGAGCCGAAGATCGACCCGAATCGCGCTGGGTTCGCGTACCACGGCGCGAAAAGCTCCCGAGGCTTCGAGCGCCTGCGCGAGCGCCGGTGCAATCATGCGCGCGGGCGGGGCAACCCAGCGGTTGTGCGAGAAATATTCGATTTCGTCGGGGCGCCGCGTGTATGCCATCTGATCGGTGTCGAAGCCTGCGCGCGCGCGCGGCACTGCGACCTCGATGACAAGGTCCGTCTTCGGGTGCGGCGGCGGGGCACCCGGGGCCGCAGCGAGCAAGAAAGCGCTCTGCTGTTCCGTGGGCTGCGGCTGCAAGCCGGTGCACGCCACAAGCACTGCGGCGCTCGCGAGCACGGTGAGCAGGCGTCTCATTCGCCCGGCCCCGGTTTTGTCGGAGATTTGCCCCGCAGAACGACACTGGGGTCGCGCTCGAGTTCATCGGTGAGGCGCTTGAGCGAGGCTGTGAGCGAGCGCAGCTCGACGACCAGCGTCTGCGCTTCGGGCAGCGCATCGTTGGAAAAGGCCGTAAATCCGGCTCGCGCGCTATCCATTGCACGCGAGGCGCTCGCTCCCGCGCGCGCGCCTTCTGCCGCCATTTGATCGAAGGCGTCGGCACTGCGCCGCAAGCGCTCGACGAGTTGCGACAACTCGGTCGTGAGCCGCGCGGCGTTTTGCATGGTGCGGGCCGCATCGCTCACACCCGCGTCGATCGTGGTGGCGCGCGCCGCCAACGTGTGCGAGACCGTTTCGAGGCTGGCAAGCGTCTGCTTCAGGGCATTGCGGTTGCGGTCGTCGAGCATGGCGTTAAACCGTTCGCTGCTGCGGTTCAGGTTCTGGAGCAAGGCGCTTACTTGCGTGTCCAGGCGCAGCATCAGTGACGGACCCGACGGAATTACCGGGAACTCCTCGTTGGGCAGAGGTGCCAGTTGCGGCGATTCGCGGCTACCGCCCGCAAGCTCCACATGCGCGATACCCGTCAGCCCTTGGCTCTGCAAAACCGCAACGGTATCTTGTTTGATGGGCGTGCCGCGCTCGATATCGAGGGTGAGCTGCACCTGCTCTACGTTGCCGGGAGCCAGCGCGATGCGCCGCACGCGCCCCACCTGCACCCCCCGATAGCGCACCGGGGCATCGGGGCTCAGACCGGACACCGACTCGCTCATGTAGACCAGATATGTGTCGTAGCTTGCACGCAGGGTTTTTCCGCTGCTCAACCACAACAAGCCGGCGATCAGCGCCGCGCTCAGCAAGAGCACGAAGGCCCCAACAACCGCAAAATTCACCTTCGTTTCCATGCCTGTTCGCGCGCGGCACGCCCGCGCGGCCCGTAGAAGTACTCTCGCACGAGCGGATGCTCGGACTGGGCCAGCTCCTGCATCGTGCCGATGCCCACAATGTGCCCGTCGCTTAGCACGGCGACCCGATCTGCGCTACGCCACAGCAGATCCAGATCGTGGGTCACCATCATAATGGTTAAGCCCAGTGCGTCGCGGAGGTGGCGTACGAGCTCGTCAATTCCGGCCGCGCTCAACGGATCGAGGCCCGCGGTTGGCTCATCGAGAAACAGCAGCTCGGGATCGAGGGCCAGAGCCCGCGCGAGCGCGGCGCGTTTGCGCATTCCGCCCGACAGTTCGTTGGGATACTTTTGCCCGGCGTCTGGCGGCAGTCCGGCGAGCCCGATCTTGACGGCCGCGACTTCCGCGCGCAAACGGGTGCTGAAGGCGGTGTGTTCCTCGAGGACCGTAGTGACGTTTTCTGCGACAGTAAGTCCGCTAAACAGTGCCCCGCGCTCGAACATCACTCCCCACCTGCGCCGCAGTCCCAGCGCCAGTTCATCGTCGAGGCCGGTTACTTCTTGACCAAAGATTCGAATCGAACCGGAAACAGGCGCCTGCAGCACGATCATCTCGCGCAGCAGTGTCGACTTGCCGCAGCCGCTGGCACCAACGAGCGCGAAGACTTCACCGCGTCCGACCGAAAAGCTCACGCCGTCGTGCACCACCGCGCTACCAAAGCGCGTATGCAGGTCCCGCACCTCGATGACGCTCGCGCTCACAGCCGCAGCCAACTAAACGCGATGGAAAACAGCGCGTCGCTCAGAATGACGAGAAAGATCGACTGCACCACGCTGACGGTGGTCTGCCGACCGACACTTTCCGCACTGCCGCTGACACGAAATCCCTGATAGCAACCGACCAGGGCGATGATGATCGCGAACACGGGAGCTTTGCCGATACCGATGACGTAGGAAGTCAGGCTGACCGCTTCCGAAAGGCGGTTCAAGAAGGTGGGGAAACTGACTTGCAGCTGGGCACGCGCCATGATCATGCCGCCGAGTATGCCCATGATATTCGTATACACGGTGAGCAAGGGGAGCACGAGGGCTAGCGCCAGCACCTTCGGCAAGACAAGCAGATCGAGCGGAGCGATGCCAATCGTGCGCAGCGCATCGATCTCTTCAGTGACCTTCATTGTTCCGATTTGCGCCGTGTAGGCAGAGCCGGAACGGCCGGCAACGATGATGGCGGTGATCAGGGGCGAGAGTTCACGCACCATGGACAGACCCACAAGGTCCGCGATGTAGATGTTGGCACCGACGCGCCGCAGCTGCTCGGCACCCTGGTACGCAATGACGATTCCCAACAGAAACGTCAACAGACCGGTGATCGGCAGCGCTTCGAAGCCGGCGCTTTGTACGTTATGGAAGATGGCGCGCCAGCGAATCCGACCCGGCGCCAGAACCGAGCGTGCCAGCGCGCTGGCTGCCTCCCCGAGGAAGGACAACAGCCCGAGGCTGGAGAGCAGACCCTCCCATGCCAAACGGCCCAGCGTTGCGAGCGATCCTGGAGGTGGCGCTGCCGCGGCGCCCGTCGCGGTCGTGCGCGACGCGATGAGCTTGAGTAATTCTTCAAATTCCGGCCGCAGACCTTCGATCTGAACCACGCATCCGCGCGCGCGCAGCGCGAGCACGGTACGCTGCAGCAACCAGGCCCCCGATGTGTCGAGCGCGGTGAGCGCCGTCGCATCAATGCGAACCTGCGGACCGAACGCGTTGTCCAGAGACGCGATGCGCTCTTCCAGGGGTGCCAGCATGCGCGTAATCCAGGCCCCCTCGCAGCGCCAATGCGCGGAATCATCCCCGCGGACGATGTTCGGGACATCCGGCGCAGCGACTTCAGGCGGTCTCATTGACTGCAAATGCTACCAACGGGCCCGCGGCTTCGCATGCGGTTGGCGCCCATCGCCGCAGAGCACTTGCATGCCGCAACGATCACCGCGGACGCACCCCGGGCTCCTGCCGAAGATCGCCATGCTTGGCCAGACCTGGTCGTGGGATGGTGTTTGCGCGTGCCGGGTCCATCGACAAGTTCGCCGGGCGCGCAGAAGCGCGGAGCCGGCCGCAGGACCGACGGCGTCCCTGTGGGAAGATCCCGCCGCATCGCGGCAACCGGAGAAGGCGCCGCCGCGGCAGACGCGCGCTGTCCCTTGGAGCGATCGATGCGGTTTGCCGGCTTCACTGCCGCCGGGC
>Ga0187780_10004755_pt1 | contig 10157 bp, 10 predicted proteins | sample 1015_Q2_SP10_20__FD_132429 | JGI IMG/M metagenome (GOLD analysis project Ga0187780, IMG submission 132429) | Tropical peat soil microbial communities from peatlands in Department of Meta, Colombia - 1015_Q2_SP10_20_MG | ecosystem: Environmental > Terrestrial > Soil > Wetlands > Peat | place...
ATAGGGTGTTCCGCATTTTTTCTTCGTAGACTGCGTTCGGGCAGGGGTATGGAATCAGCACCTTCTCCAGGGTTATCCCTAGGGCCTCCGCCTGCCGATCGAGAAGTTCCTCCCTGACCCCATGCATAGAAACCCGGCGAAACTGGTCAGTAAGCGTGGTTAGCAGGCAGACCACTTCGAATTGTTTTGAGACGCGAGCTCGGTATAACGCCATTGCGCTGTCCTTGCCAGAAGACCAAGAGAGTATTGCCATAGGTTTGGGCATTGGACGGTCACGCTATTCGTAGCATTCGTAACCTTTTATCGTTAGCTTCTGAGCCAACGCTCTACACTCATGTTTAGGAGTGTTTATTTTTGTGACCTGCGGCCGAGTGGATGTGGCTTGCCTAACCTAGGCTTGAGGAGAATCGCCAGTCAATGTCGGAAGCGTACAAGCGCACCGTAGACCTTTACTGGATGGCCAAGAACACCTCGGACAACAATACCCAATTCAACGTTGATTCTCAAAGAGTATCGATCCAAGAAAATTATTTGAGTTGTTTGAGACTTCTAGCTACCTACGCAAGAACGCACGATGATTCGGTTGTGGCATGGGCGATTTGGGGAAGGAAAACACTGGGAGTGAAATTTCAAGGAAAGAATGTGACCGTTGGAGTTGTGAAAGCCGGAGACATAGAGGTTGGTCGAACGCATGAATTGAAGAGCCCTTTTGAAATCCGAAAATTCCTAGAAAACGCCATGGGATTCACTGTGGGAAACCTAAACGAGGGGCTGTTTGAAAGGGCATACAATCGGTTAAAGAAAATTGAATCTCAGAAGAGAATTCTGATCGAACATGAAGAAACTAAGAAATGGTGACATAATTCTCGACGTACACCACGTTTGATGAACGACAGTAGCATTTTTTTGCCAATTTGGTGTATTCGTCCCTAGATTCAGTGCAGCGCACACACGGGTAATTAGAATAACTATAGCATGAACGCAAGGATAGTTTACCTCGGCCTGCAAGTTCCTCCTGGCGGATTCTATGGAAACTAATCGTTATGATGTGATTATTGTAGGAGCAGGAATAATAGGGCTCTCAGCGGCCTATCATATCAAGGAAAATAATCCAGGCACTTCAGTTCTGGTTGTTGAGAGAAAGGCGGCTCCGGTTCAGGGCGATACAGCGAAAAGCGTCGCTGCGGTTAGAGACACTTTCACGTCAGAAGTTAACCGCCTGTTTGCTGGGAGCACCATAGACTTCTATAAACACGTTCAGACCGATCTCGGTTTCAATATCAACCTTGACCTGATTAGTTACTTGTGGCTTCTCGACGCTCACCAGTTCAAAACCTTTGAAGGAATTGAGAATGGAATGCGTGAACACGGAATACGATTCCGTGTGCTCGACCGAACAGAGTTGGCCGAGCATATTCCTGATCTAGTGCTTGACCCTGCGTCTGAAGAGAGCAAGATCATGGGCCTCACAGGAGTTCACAAGGCTGTGCAAGGATTGGATTGCGGAACAGTGGCTCCTGAGCTCGTCTCGAAATTCTATGAGGACGAGTACAGAAGAATGGGTGGTGAGTTCCTACTTGGAACAGAAGTCACGTCGATTCGCGTAGTAGCAAAGGATCAACTTGGCCTACCAGGAGAACCTTTTGTGTGGCAGGAAAAGGTATTCGGCGGAATCGAAACGGGCAAAGGGTTCATCGCTGCCGATACAGTCGTTCTCGCATCGGGAGCCAGGGCACCATTCCTGCTCGACCGACTTGGAATCGACGGTCTCGTTAGACCCAAAAAACGCCAAGTCTTCCAGCTACGTAGTGAATCATTGAACAGACTGCTGGAGACGAAAGGACTTAACGAGCAGAACGTACTTCCTTTCACGATACTGCCAAGAGGCGGCGTTTACCTGAGACCACTCAAGCGTGAAAGAAGTTTCTGGGTGGCCGCGGCTGACGACATCGGGAGGCCGTTCTCATACGAAGAGGAGCCCGCCGCGGAAGAGAACTACTACACCTATAACGTACATCCAATCTTAAGCGAATACCTGCCATGCTTTACTAACCTGCGACCCATGAACTCTTGGGCGGGACTCTACGACATCAACTCCCTCGACTCAACTCCAATCATCGAACGTATTAGCAACTGCATTATTGCCACCGGAATGAGTGGGAGCGGAATCATGAAATCCGATGCGGTGGGGCGTGTTGTCGATGCACTGTACCAGCATAGAGACGAGGCTGCACTCTTTGGTAACAAGAAAATAAACGTCTCAAGAATCGGACTTGAGAACAGAGCCGTTGGCAAGGAAGAGTTCGTAATCTAACTAACGCGAAAAAACAAGAGAACGCGGTTTAAACAAGCTGGCTCATGAGGTCGAAGCATATTAAGTAAATACTCGCCCGCATAGCAGGCCTGGTTAAATTAAAATAATCAGAACAGAACTCAATTAATTGTGAAGGGATAACAAATGGCACGTAAGAAAACGAAGAGTAAGACGAAAACTAGGGCGTCGCCGAAGGTACCGCGAATTACCTACGCAACGCTTAAGGTCACACCTGACGACGACAAGGCGTACGACGAGGCGGTTGAACAAGTAAGAGGCAAACTTGGCAACCACTACCCGATGTTGATCAACGGGGAGAAACGGGCAGCGACTGGTGAAGAGATGGCCCATGTTTGCCCCATTGATACGGGCATCATCGTGAGCTATTTTCCGAAGGGAACCAGCGACGATGTAAAGGCTGCAATTGCAGCAGCTAGAGAAGCGTATCCGAAATGGGCCGCGACCCCGTACAAGGACCGAATTGCGATCCTACGCAAAGCCGCTGACCTGATTATTAAAAGGCGATTTGAACTCTCAGCTTGGATGGCCTTCGAAGTCGGAAAGAACCGCTCCGAATCGTTAGCGGAGGTTAACGAAGCCGCGGAACTGGTGCGATACTACTGCGAGCAAATGGAAATTAACAAAGGCTTCTTGCGTCCACTTGAGTCACCGGGACCAGGACAGGAGACGGAGAGCATACTTCGACCGTTTGGAGTCTGGGCTGTTATTGGCCCGTGGAACTTTCCACTTGCATTAACCACCGGCATGTCTGCGGGTGTTCTCGCCGCAGGTAACACAGCTGTTTTCAAACCCTCAAGTGACTCGCCACTTCTAGGGTATGAGCTCTGCAGAGCTTTCATTGACGCTGGCGTCTCACGGGGCGTATACAATTTTGTAACTGGACCGGGTGCGACCGTGGGGGCCGAGTTGCAGAACAACCCAGGAGTTGATGGCCTCGTCTTCACGGGCTCGAAAGATGTTGGAATGCAAGTGTACCACCACTTCGCAAAGGACTACCCTAAGCCCGTCATCGCGGAGATGGGGGGCAAGAACCCGACCATAGTTACCGCTAACGCAGATCTAGACAAGGCTGCGGAAGGGGTGATGCGTGCAGCCTTCGGTTTCGGAGGTCAGAAATGCAGCGCATGCTCCCGCGTATATGTCGACCAACGTGTCAAGAGCAAGTTCTTGGAACTTCTGAGAGACTACACCCAGAAATACGTGAAGGTAGGAGACCCCACGCGCAAAGAGACGTTCCTGGGACCAATTATCAACAAAGCTGCCGTTGAAACGTACCAACGGGCTGCAGAGGAGGCGAAGCGAGATGGCGCGAAATTCATCAATGGAGGTAGCACCCCACAGGGTGCCGAATACGGAAACGGTTACTTCGTAGAACCGGCGATCGTTGATGGCCTACCGACAACTCACCGCCTTTTCAAGGAAGAATTGTTCGTACCGTTCGTTGCGGTCGCAGGCGTAGAATCATTCGATGAAGCCCTGAAACTTGCGAACGAGACCGAGTTCGGACTTTGCGCCGGAATCTACACGAAAGACAAGAAGGAACTGCAAACGTTCTTCGACCGGATTCAGGCTGGAGTAACTTACGCGAATAGGCGCGCAGGCGCGACGACTGGTGCATGGCCTGGGGTCAACTCCTTCGGGGGATGGAAAGGCAGCGGGTCTACTGGCAAAAGCGGATTGGGCCCGTACTACGTGCAGCAATTCATGCACGAACAATCAAGGTGGGTCGTGAAATAGGCCAACATGACTGAGGTCGAAGAAAAAATCCTATCCGCACTCAAGGCGCAAGGGATAGAATACGAGGTCTTCGAACACGAGCCAGTATACACGTGCCCCCAGATGGCAAATTTCCTGAAGACCGATGAAGCCCACATAGCCAAGTCCATGATAGTGAAGAAGAGCGACGGGACTTACATGCTCGCCGTTCTCCCGGGGAACAGGAAGATTAACTTCCACAGGTTAGGCGTGGTCACTAAAGCAGCACCTGTAATCTTGGCCCCGAAGAAGGAAGCGGAAGAGATTGCGCAATGCTCAGTGGGCTGCGTCTACCCGCTGGGAAATATCATTAACCTCGAAACGTTATTTGACAGTGCGATCTTGCGCCTGGAATATGTGTACTTCAACCCCGGCTCGCACACGAAGAGCGTGAAGATTAGTACCCAAGCCCTCACCAAGCTAGTCAACCCAACCTTAGCCGAATTTACGTGAGCGAAGTGCTTCAATTTGGAATCAATAATGAATACGCTTCGAAATATCCGGAGTAAACACAAAACATCTTCACGTCCTTGAAAGAGCGATCGGCCGGGCATCAACAAGGAATTCTTGTTATACTGACATAAGGTCCGCTGTGACCTTCATCATGTCCCGGGAGCTTATGATGCCTGCAACTTCACCTGCTTTGTTTAGCACAATCAGATGCCTAAAGTGCTTCTCACGCATCAGCTTGATAACGTCCACCACCGATGTGTCCGATCGAACAGTAAGAACGGGCTTGGACATGTGGTGTATGGCTAAATTTTTCTCAAGCAAAGCCCCTACTTGTTCGACTATTCGAACAAAATCCCTCTCTGTCAAGATGCCGAGTATCTTTCCCTTCTCCGCGATCACGACCGACCCAATATTGTGACGTTGCATCGCATTAGCGATTCTCCAGAGGCCGTCGTGCGGCCCACCGGTCACAACACGTTCAGTCATAATGTCTGCAGCCGTTAACCCTTTCCGAGGCGGCATTTAACTCACTTTAGAAGGGTCGCGCGCTTAGCTATACAGCTTTTCGAGCTGTCCCAATTTGCTCAGACAATACGTTTACTTTAATCGCTGAGATTCGGGGAGCGGGTTCCTCTGATGGCTGATAATACAGAGAAGTCGACAGCATTGAGTTACTCTGAGAAACTTGAACTCGTCCTGACCTCGAGGAACGTATGGCACTGCTTCATCGAGTTTAGCGAGCCAGTGAAGACGGTTGAACAGGCCGGGAGAAAGGTTCAGGTGGAGAAAATAGTCAAGTCCATTGTGATGGTTGACTCAGCAGGCGGTTCATTACTTGCAATTGTGCCGGCTAAGAGCAAGGTCAGCCACAAGAAACTCAAGAGCATCCTCGCTGTCAACGATGTGCGGCTCGCCACTCCTCAAGAAGTGCTAAGGTACTCGGGGTACCCTGCCGGAGGTGTGCCACCCTTCAGCAATATCAGTCGTATTCTGTTGGACCCTCAGGTTCTCGAGAAGGAAACCGCAATAGTTGGTGGGGGAGACGTTCACAAGCTACTCGAGGTCAGGACCAGAGACATAGTTTCCATTCTAAGCCCAAAGATTGCTGACATAAGCGAGAACTAGGGAAGTCCCGGTTTAGTGCTTCAATTCATTTTGTGTTGTGGTCTGTGTGCGTTTTTGTTTGAGGTCCGCGTAGGCTGGATGCGAACATTCCTGCGATGGTGATTACGGCGGCTACAAGGAACGCACGTCCAATGCCAGTTACAAATCCTGATGCCTCTCCTGGCGTAAGGGTCGTGTAGCCGCCGGTGATTATGCCTGAAACAACTTGGTACGGTATAGCCGTCGTTATTATGTACGCTACGAGGCCAAGACTTACCACACTACCCGTGTTGAAGACAGTTGCTCTAATTCCTGAAGCAACCCCACGCCGTTGAGGGGGAACAGAGCCCATCACTGCGCTAATGTTTGGAGACGAGAAGAGCCCCAAACCAAGGCCGACCAAAATGAGAATGAGCTCTATCTGTACTAGGGGCGTGGTAGTGTTGAGAAGAAATGTGAGGGCAACGTAACCAACGGTTCCAACGGCCATACCTAGAGTGGCTAGTCCGCGTGTTCCGTACCGATCGGAAAGTTTTCCGCTTATTGGGGCGATGGTGACGAAAGCTACATCTAATGGCAGGAAGAGCAGCCCGGCTGTGAGTGCATCGAATCCGCGGATCAATTCAAAGTACAGAATTATGATAAGGCTTAGAGAGCCGAAACCGAGAGAATACAAGAATTGACTAATGTTCCCTGCTGAGAAGAGCCGAATCTTGAATAGCCGCATATCCAGAATCGGTTCAGCCATGCGCGGTTCGATGTAGAGAAAGAGTGCAAAGGTAACTATGCTGATGAGGTAAAGGACCGCGGCTACGATGTTATCTATTGCGGCCATAGTTTGTAAGCTGATGACTAGCAGAAGCAATGTCAAGGAGGTCGTGAATAGGAAAAGGCCCGAATAGTCAAAACCCGCATGCTTTTCGGTCTGGGCAATTTCCTTCAGACGGAGGTGAGCCCAAACAGTAGCGAAGATTCCGATGGGAACGTTTAGTGTGAATATGCTTCTCCAGCCTACAGTGTCTATCAAGACGCCGCCCACCGTCAACCCAAGGACAGCGCCAAGCGTGAACGCTATTTGGTTAACTCCAAGGAAAAACCCAAGCTCCGCCGCTGGCGAGGCATCGGTGATGAGAGCGGAGCTGTTAGTGATCAGCATAGCCGCGCCAACGCCTTGGATGACCCGGAAAATTATGAGCTGCTCCCCCGTTTGGGCAAAAACGCAAAACCCCGAACCGACAGTGAAAATTGCAAAACCCAGATTGTAAACCTTCACCCGCCCAAAGATGTCAGTGAATCGACCGAGAAAAAGCAGGCCAATAGTTATTGCGATCTGGTATCCCTGAGTCACCCAGAGCAACGTCTCAAGATCTGTTCGGAGCGATTCAGCTATCGTGGGAAGACCGATCAGTACTATTCGCGTATCAAGACCGGCCATGAAGATGCCGACTGTCGTTACTGAAAGGACGACCCATCGATACTGCACGGTCTCGACACGAACCTACGCCAAACTAATCTTCTCAAAGAAAAACTCTTCACAACCTCAAATGTTCACGATAACGGGGTGGACTCTGGTTGAGGGTGTCCGGAATGGCTTTGACTTGACTTGTTTAATGAAAGGGACGAGGGCAGAGCGATTGTTGAGTTTCCTTAGAGAGAGCCTTCTTTTGGCTGGTCAGTGCCAGCTGGAACTTTGAATGCAAGGGCGAGGCCTACTATCGCTATCAGAATCGAAATAGTGGCGATTCCAAAAGCAACGGTGTCGTAATCGGATTGTTCTGTAACAAGCGAAATAATGATCCCCAACATTCCTACTGCGGTCAACACGTAGGCAAGCGCCGACACGCCCCGCTTCTGACTCAAGACCCCGACTCATCTCTTTGATGGAATCTGTGGATGATTCATCCAGACTTGTTATATATTCCTTCGAAGACAATATCAACTACGAAGTGTAGTTCAGTGACCCGCAGCCACCTTAAGTTTGGGATTATAGTGGAGTGGGTAGCTACTAACGCGAGGTCGTTCAGTTACTTGTTACCTGATACACTGGAGCTTGCGCTCTACCTTGGCCTCCTGACATACTTCGCACTCCAACTTGCTCAACAGCAAGCGTAACCAAGTCTCGAAGCAACTTTTAGGACAGATTCGCGTAGCTTTCGCCAAGTCTTCTAAGCACGTCATGATCTCTTGACGCGAGAACGAGGCTGTAGCCGTCTTGGGCAAATAACTTCGTGAGTTCCAGGCCGATTCCATTGGAGGTCCCGGTGACGAGACCAGTTTCGACGTTGATTTCAGTTGTATTCCTCGTCAAACCGTGTCCTCCTCTATGGGTCGGTCGCTGCACCGACTGTGACCTCTACTTCTTGGTAGCTTCCCGATCTGATTATGCCCAATCGAATTGTCTGCCCAGGGAGGATGTACCTCTCCAAGTAGGTTGATAGTGAATCATAATTCACTATTCTATTTCCGTTTACGGAAACTATGATGTCACCTCCGATAATGTACTGCTGGCCATCGATTGTTGTATTTTGCTGGCCGCTTCGTAGCCCTGCTCGGTCTGCGGGTCCTCCCGAAACGGTCTTTTCAATCAATACGCCGTAGGTCACGTTTGCTCCAGTAACTTGTGAGAGTTCGTAGTTCATGTCGACTCCCTGGATTCCGAGGGCCGGATGGTTACGGTACGCGCCGCTGCTTATGATGGACGGTAGCTCTCTTAGTATGGTGTCGGATGGTATCGCGAATCCGACACCTTGCGAACCACTCGCTGTGGCGGTTGTGATTCCGACTACCATGCCGTAAGCGTTTAGGAGCGGTCCTCCAGAATTTCCTGGGTTAATCGGGGCACTGAACTGGATAACGTCGGATACTGAGAGCACTTGACTGGCAGACTGGTACTGTATGTTCCTTCCTAACTGGCTTACTATTCCAATCGTGATAGAACCTGAAAGTCCAAATGGGTTACCGATCGCCGTCACTGTCTGCCCGACTCTAAGAGAAGATGACGGGGCGAATTGAAGGGGATGGAAATCGCTTTCCGAAGCTTGAGTTCTAATTACTGCAATATCGCTGTAAGGATCGAAACCAACAACTTTCGCTGGGTAGGAATCACCGTCCCAGAAGGTTACGGTCGAGTTCACCGCGCTATCTATCACATGAAAGTTAGTCACAACGTAGTAAGCATTTGAATAGTTAACCACGAAACCGGAGCCGAGTGCACTCGATATTGCGGTCTGCGGTCCAAAAAAAGTCTGAACAACAGAGACTTGGGTGCTCTGAACGGTCACCACGCTTCGATTCGAGATGTCATAAATCGCAACTGTATTGAGGCCTAAGGATGCATTTCCGGTAGGTTGAGCCTGTGACGACAGGGCGTTTTCCAACAGGTTGTTTCTGTTTTCCAGTTCAGATGCTAGAGTTTGCATTTGCGCGATTCGAGTTGCCTCCGACACGAGGGTCAAGCTTGAGTATGTCGAAATTGATGCCAAAACCACAACTGAGATAATCAAAATTATAACGGTTTTTTGTGTGACGGTCTTTCCAGGCTTCAATGCAGTATCATATCCTTGGGGTTTGAACTACGCGCCGTCGTTGAATTCATATTTACACATTATTCCGTAACAGGACGGAAGGTTGCTCCGTAAATGCAAGTGTGGTTAGGAGCACAGAACACACCTCGATTCGAGCTCGTGTTCTCTTACCCTCTGTTTTGCCCGTTCGACTGATGACGTTCTGCTCAATGAGCTGTTGCGCTTAAGGCGTGTTGGAAATCTTCGATTATGTCTTCGGTTGCTTCTATTCCAACTGACATGCGGATGAGCCCGTCGGAGATTCCAAGTGCCTTTCGGTCTTCTGCGGACATTCCGGAGTGCGACGTAGTGGCTGGTAGAGTGAGTAATGTTTCTACACCGCCAAGGCTGGGAGCTATTATTGGTAGCGTCGTTTGGTCCATGAAGCGGCGCGCTGCCGTAACCCCGCCTTTGAGTTCGAAGCTTAACATTCCTCCGAAACCGTCAAAGAGTTCTTTTGCTCTCGAGTACTGCGGGTGTGTGTCGAGGCCTGGGTAATTGACTTTCTCGACATCTGGGTGTTCATACAGGAATCTTGCAATCTTAATTGCGCTCTCGTTCTGGTACCTGACCCTAACTCCTAACGTTTTGATTCCCCTATGGAGTAGAAAACAGGCGTGAGGGTCGAGCGAACCTCCTAAATGGTCAAGCCTATGCTTCACCTTCTCCACCATGCCAGCGCGGCCTATGACCGCGCCCGCAACAATATCGGAATGGCCGTTCAGATACTTGGTACAACTGTGCAACGATAGATCGAAGCCCCATTCTGACGGACGGAAGTTGATTGGGCTCGCGAAGGTGTTGTCTATGAGCGTTAGTAACTTGTGAGCTTTTGCAAAATTGGCAATTGCCTTATGGTCGGCAACCTGCATCGTAGGATTTGTTATCGTTTCTACATAAATTGCCTTGGTATTTGGCCTCAGTTTTTCCTTCCACGACGCCGGGTC
>Ga0187780_10004756_pt1 | contig 10155 bp, 7 predicted proteins | sample 1015_Q2_SP10_20__FD_132429 | JGI IMG/M metagenome (GOLD analysis project Ga0187780, IMG submission 132429) | Tropical peat soil microbial communities from peatlands in Department of Meta, Colombia - 1015_Q2_SP10_20_MG | ecosystem: Environmental > Terrestrial > Soil > Wetlands > Peat | place...
CGCGCCCCGAGGCTCCCGTCCGCCCGCTCCATCCGCCCGGTGTCGCCCACCTGCCCGCCGGCCTCGCCGTAGAATGGCGTCCGGTCGGTCACCACGTCGAGGCGTGCCGGGGCCCGCCCCTCGTCGACCTCGCGCCCGTCCCGGAGGATGGCCACCACCACCCCGTCGCCCGCCTGGCCCTCGCCCTGGTAGCCGAGGAACTCGGTGTCCGCCCCGAGGCGGTCACGGAGGCGGGGCCAGACGTCGGCGATGGCCTGGTCGCCCGAGCCTCCGAAGCCGCCCCCCTTCTCCTTCTCGGCCGCCATCAGCCGCTCGTAGCCCTCGAGGTCGATGTCCAGCCCGTGCTCGCGGGCGATGATCTCCGTCAGGTCCCAGGGGAAGCCGTGCGTGCCGTGGAGGAAGAAGACCACCTCCCCGGAGAGGCGCTTCTTGCCTGCCGCCCGCAGGCGCGAGATCTCCTCGTCGATGAGCGCCAGGCCGCGGTCCAGGGTCCGGCGGAAGGACTCCTCCTCGTGCCGGGTGGCCTGGACGACGAAGCTCCGGTTCTCGCGCAGCTCCGGGTAGGCGGCGGCCATGAGCTCGATGACCCGGTCCACGGTCCGGTCCAAGAACGGCTCCTCCAGCCCCAGGCGGGCTCCGTGGCGGATGGCCCGGCGCATGATCCGCCGCAGGACGTAGCCCCGTCCCTCGTTGGAGGGCTGGACGCCGTCGGCGATGAGAAAGGCCGTCGCCCGGCTGTGGTCGGCGATGACGCGCATCGACGCGTCGTCGTCGGCGTTCCGGCCGTAGGTCCGCCCGCTCAGCTGCGCCGCCCGCTCGATGAGGGGGGTGAAGAGGTCGGTGTCGTAGTTGCTGCGCACGCCCTGGACGACGGCCGCGATGCGCTCCAGCCCCGCCCCGGTGTCGATGGAGGGGCGCGGAAGGGGCTCGAGCGGGGCGTCCTTCTCCCGGCGCTCGAACTGCATGAAGACCAGGTTCCAGATCTCCAGCCACCGGTCGCACTCGCAGGCCGCTCCCAGGCATCGTCCACCGGACGCCTCGGCCTGGCAGGGCAGGTCGTCTCCCTGATGAAAGTGGATCTCCGAGCACGGGCCGCAGGGGCCGGTGTCGCCCATCGCCCAGAAGTTGTCCTTGTACCCGAGCCGCTGGATGCGCTGCTCCGGGAGTCCCTGCTTCTTCCACAGGCCGAAGGCCTCCGCGTCCCAGGGAATCCCCCTCTCCCCGGAGAAGACGGTGGCCGCCAGCCGGGCCGAGGGAAACCCGAGCTCCCGGGTGACGTACTCCCAGGCGAAGGCCACCGCGTCGGCCTTGAAGTAGTCGCCGAAGGAGAAGTTCCCCAGCATCTCGAAGAAGGTGTGGTGGCGGGCGGTGAAGCCGACGTTGTCCAGGTCGTTGTGCTTCCCGCCGGCGCGAACGCACTTCTGCGACGACGTGGCGCGGAGGTAGTCGCGCTTCTCGCGCCCGGTGAAGACGTCCTTGAACTGGACCATGCCGGCGTTGGTGAAGAGCAGCGTCGGGTCGTTGGACGGGACCAGGGAGGAGGACGCGACCCGTGTGTGCCCGCGCTTCTCGAAGAAGGCGAGGAAGGACTCGCGGACCTGGGCGGCGGTGCGGCTCTTGGACATGTCAGCACGCCATATACCGGACCGGCGGCCGGCACGCAGGCCTTGCTAGATTCCGCCGGGCCCCTCCCGTGACCGCTCCCCTCATCGCCTCCCTCGCCGCGCTCGCCCTGGCCGTACCGGACGTTCCCCCCCACCCCCGGCCCTTCCCGGCCGAGCCAGGCGAGGTCCATCTCGCCGACCTGCGCCAGCTCACCCTGAGCGGCGAGAACGCCGAGGCCTACTGGTCCTTCGACGGGCAGGAGCTCGTCTTCCAGGCCCGGGGGGTGGACGAGGCGTGCGATCGCATCTGGCGGCTGCCCCTGCGCGAGCCGCTCCGCCCGGTCCCGGTCTCCAGCGGGAAGGGCGCCACCACCTGTGCCTACTTCCTCCCCGGCGACCGGGAGCTGATCTACGCCTCCACCCACCTCGGAGGCCCGAGCTGCCCTCCCCCTCCGGATCGCTCCCGGGGCTACGTCTGGGCGCTCCACCCCGCCTACGACATCTTCCGCGCGGACCGGGACGGCCGGCGGCTCAGGCGCCTCACCGACACGCCCGGATACGACGCGGAGGGGACGGTGTGCCCCCGGGACGGCAGCATCGTCTTCACCTCGGTGCGGGACGGGGACCTCGAGCTCTACCGCATGGACGCCGACGGCAAGAACGTGCGCCGGCTCACCGACGCCCCGGGCTACGACGGCGGCGCCTTCTTCAGCCCCGACTGCTCGAAGATCGTCTGGCGCGCGTCGCGGCCCACCGGCGCCGAGCTGGAGGAGTACCAGAGCCTCCTCGGCCGGAACCTGGTTCGCCCCACCCGGCTGGAGATCTTCGTGGCCAACGCCGACGGGACCGATGCCCGGCAGATCACCTACCTGGACGCAGCCAGCTTCGGACCCTCCTGGTTCCCCGATGGGCGGCGCATCCTCTTTTCCAGCAACTTCGGTGACCGCCGGGGGCGGGAGTTCAATCTCTGGGCGGTGAACATCGACGGGACGGGCCTGGAGCAGATCACCACCGCGGCCGGCTTCGATGGCTTCCCGCTCTTCTCGCCCGACGGGCGGTCGCTGGTCTTCGCCAGCAACCGCGCCACCCCGGCCGGGCGGCACGACACCAATCTCTTCCTCGCCCGGTGGACCGGTGCTCCGCCGAGCGAGCCGCGCAGCGCGGCGGACCGCATCGCCCGAGACGTGGCCTGGCTGGCGGCTCCGGAGCGAGAGGGGCGGGGGCTGGGCTCGGAGGGGCTGGCCGCGTCGCTCGCCCGGGTGGAGGAGAGCTTCCGCGCCTCCGGCCTCGAGGCCGCCGGCGCCGACGGCTTCCGCCAGCCCTTCGAGGTGGTCCTGCACGTCAGCGCCGGCCCGGGGACGGCGCTCAGCGTGGGAGGCCGCGCCCTCCCGCCCGGAGCGCGCGAGCCCGCGCCCTTCAGCGCTCGCGGCTCGGCGGCCGGCACGCTGGTCTCCGCGGGCTACGGCATCCATGCCCCGGAGCTCGGGCTGGACGACTGGGCGGGACTGGCGGTGAAGGGCAAGGTGGTCCTCGTCCGGCGCTTCGTCCCCGAGCTGAGCGTGCTCGCCCCGCCGGAGCAGCAGCGGCGACAGGGTGACATCCGGCGCAAGGCCTGGCTGGCCCGGGAACGGGGGGCCGCGGCGCTCCTGGTGGTCGATGCGCCCCTTCCCCCCCGCGACGCGCCGGCGGGATGGACAGCGCCCAAGGAGGCGAGCCTCCAGCTCGTCGACCGCGAGGGCACCGGCACCGGCGACGCCGGGTTGCCGGTGCTGCTCGTCGGCCGCCAGGAGGGCACCCTGCTGCTGGCCGCCCTGGAGCGTGGGGAGCGGGTCGACGTCCAGCTCCGCGTCGAGCTCCTGGAACAGCGTACCACCACCGCCAACGTCGTCGGGCGGATCCGGGCCGGCTCGCCCGAGCAGCATCTCCCCGGGGTGCTGGTGGTCGGGGCCCACGTCGATCACCTCGGTCTCGGCGGGCGGAGCTCGCTGGCCCCCGACGCGCACGAGCCTCACCTCGGCGCCGACGACAACGCGTCCGGGACGGCGGTGGTGCTGGAGCTGGCGCGGGCGCTGGCCCGGGACCGGACGGCGCTCCGGCGGGACATCCTGGTGGTCGCCTTCAGCGGCGAGGAGGCCGGAGTGCTCGGCTCCTCGGACTTCGTCCGGAACCCCCCTCCCGGCGCGGCGCCCGGGGAGATGGTGGCCATGCTGAACCTGGACATGGTCGGCCGCCTCCGTGACAACCGCCTCTCCGTGCTCGGGACAGGGTCGGCGGTGGAGTGGCCCGACCTCGTCGCCCAGGCCTGCGCTGCGGCACGCATCACCTGCGCCACAGGCGGGGATGGCTATGGACCGAGCGACCACTCGAGCTTCTTCGCCGCCGGCGTGCCGGTCCTCCACCTCTTCAGCGGAGCGCACGGCGACTACCACCGGCCCTCGGACTCGGCGGACCGCATCAACGCCGCCGGCGCCGCCCAGGTGGGCGCCTTCGCCGAGGCCGTGCTGCGCACGCTCGCCGTCCGCCCGGGGCGCCTCACCCTCCAGGCGGTGGCCGCTCCCGCACCGGCCGGCGACATCCGCGTGGCACGCGCATCGCTGGGGACGGTCCCGGACTACGCCGGGCCGCCGCGCGGGGTGACCGGCGTGCTCCTCGCCGGCGTGCGCCCCGGGTCTCCCGCCGACCGGGCCGGCCTGCGCCGGGGCGACATCCTCGTCGGCCTCGGGGACCATCGCATCGGCAGCGTCGAGGATTTCATGTTCGCCCTCACCGCGAGCAAGCCCGGGGAAGCGATGACCGCCACCGTCCTGAGGGAGGGACGCCGCCTCGAGGTGGCGGTGACGCTGGGCGAGGCGCCGCCGCGGTGAAGCGGCGGACGTGGCCTCCGGCCCCCCCGGTCTCCGCCGCGCTCCTCGGGGCGCTCCTCCTTCTCTGGCCGACGGTGGCCGCCGGGGACGGAGACGCCCGCTCGGCCTTTCTCGTCCGGCAGCTCACCTCGGCCCGGGACCCCCGTGCCCGGGTTCAGGCGGCGGTGGCCCTGGGGAGCACCGAGGACCCGGGCGCGGTCGCTCCCCTGTGCGCCGCCCTGTCGGACCCCGACCCGCTGGTCCGGGCGGCCGTCGCCCGGAGTCTGCCCTCCACCCGGGAGGCGGGCGCGCTGGAGTGCCTGCTCGGCCACGGCGAGGATGCCGATGCGCTGGCCCGCTCCGACATCGGCCGGGCAGTGGCGTCGCTGCGTGCGCTCCGGGAGCGCCGACCCCGGGTCTACGTCGTGCTGGCGCCGGTGGCCGATGCCAGCGACCCTCCGGCGGACGCCGCGCTCCTCGCCTCGCTACGCACGCGGCTCGCCGGCCGGCTCCGCTGGATGGGAGCCGAGGTGGGTCCGGACGAGCAGGACCCGTCCTCCGCCCGCGACGCCCGGGCACGCTCGCCCCTGCGCGGCTTTCAGCTCCGCGCCCGCCTCGCCCGACGTGGGCCGGAGGTGGCGGTGGTGGTGGCGTGTCTCACCTTCCCGGACCTGGAGGTCCTCGGCGAGGTGAGCGGGCGGGCCTCGGGGGGGCGTCCGGAGGACGCGGTTCGCGCGCTCGTCCCCCGTCTGCTGCAAGATCTGGCCACGACCTTCGAGTGGAACCTGTAGCCCCCTGTCCGAGGAGGGTGCCATGGCTGAACCCGACGAAGCCCCCGACGCACCGAGGTCCCAGCGTCAGCTGCGCAACTACCTCCTTGACGCCCCCCTCCAGCTCCGCTTCACCCTGCTCGCGCTCACCAGCGCCCTCTGCGCCGCAGCGCTGCTCGGGGTCTTCCTGGCCCGAGCCGCCTCGACGCTCTCCGAGCAGGCGCAAGGGGCGGTCGAGGCCCGAGAGTCGGCGGCCCTCGCCAGCCGCGAGCTGGGCAACGCCGCCCTGGGAAAGAACCTGCTCGAGCGCTTCGACGACCCGGCCTTCGCCGCCGCGCTCGAGCGCCAGTCCCAGGCCATCGACGAGGCCTACCAGCGCGAGCACCAGGCCGTGCTCGCGCAGCGGGCGGCGCTGGAGCGCGAGCAGCGGCGCGCCACCTGGGTCCTCCTGGTCTCGCTCCTGGTCTTCGTCCTGGGCGTGGTCACCGCGTCCATCGTCGCCACCCACAAGATCGCCGGGCCGGTGTACCGGGTGAGGCGGCTCCTGGAGCAGCTCGCCGAGGGCCACCGGGAGGTCCCCACCCACTCCCTGCGCTCGGGCGACGAGCTGCGCGAGCTGTTCGAGACGGCGGCTGGCCTGGTCCAGGCCCTGCGGGCGGACGACGAGTCCGCCCTTCGCGCCGTCGCCACCGCGCTCGGTCCCGGCGGCAAGGGCGACGTGGCCCCGGCTTCCTTCGACGACCTGCGCCTGCTCCAGAGCCGGCTGCGCATGCGGCTGGGGATGTCCGGCGAGATGGCCGCACCCTGACGGTCGGCCCAGAGCTCCTCAGGGCGCCGCCGATGGCTCGGTCGCCGTCCAGGACATGAGCGCGTGCAGCGGCACGAGCAGCTCCTCGCCGGAAGCGCCGACCAGGACGTCGTAGGGACCGACGGCGAGCAGCCTCCGCTCGACCTGCAGGCCGTTCCGGAGCTGGAACCGCACCGTCTCGTCCACGTGGCCGAGGAGCGGGCGGGGGTCCGACACCGGGCGACGGTCCGGCTCGCGGGCGACCGGGACCGGCCGCTGCGCCAGGCGGGCGTCCCGGGAGAGCGTCGGCTGGGCCTGATCCCAGGTCGCCGCCCGGGTCAGGAGGATGAGGTGGAGCTTCTCCACCCGGCCGGTTCGCTCGAGGAGGAGGGCCAGCGGCTGGACGGCGTCGAGGACGTCGAGCACCGTCCGGTCCGCCAGCACCAGCGCCAGCGGCGCCTTCTCCCGGAGACGGGCCTCGAGCCAGCCGTCGATGGCCTCCGGCGCCACCGCGCGGCGCGCGCTCCGGAGATCGTCGCGACGGGCGGTGCGCGCCCGCCGGGTGCGGAGCTCCTCGAGAGACAGCCCGGACTGGAGCAGGGCAAAGGCGTCGTCCAGGGGAAGTCCAGGCGTGCGGGCGACCAGCTGGTAGGCCTCGTCGAATCGCCGGGCCTCCTCGGGGTGGAGCTTGCGCCAGACCCGCGCCTTCATCTTCCCCTCCAGCTCGCCGCGGGCGATGCGCGCCGGCACGCGCTCGCGGACGGCGAGCGCCTGGATCTGGGCGGCGGTGGGCGGAGGCAACCGGGCGCGGGTCGCCTCCGCCGGTCGCCCGCCCGGAGGGCCCGCGCGCCTGGTGACGGGACGGGGAGGCCCGGCCAGGGGAGGGCGCCGGATGACCTCGACCGGCGGCGCTGGGCGGCTCTTCTTGTCGGTCATCGTCCTGTTGCCCCAAGAACCCGGGGATGCGCCGAAGGCTTCCCCGGGAGAGACCCTAGTTCACCGCGGGCCGGCGGCCGACCCCCCGGGGAAGTTCCACCCGCCACTCGGGCCCCTGCCTGAGGAGGGTCACCTCGCCGGTCCGGTCTCCGGCCGTGACCTCCAACGTCGCCCGGTCGCCATCCCGCTTCAACACCCGGAGCCGCCCCAGCGGCGGGGGGCGCCCACCGCTGAACACGAGCAGGGGAGCATCCTCGCGCAGCGACCCGCCGCTGGCCGGCCCGAGCCCGGCCACGCGCGCGTTCAGGTCGGCCTGGCTCTCCCGGGTGAGGCGCGCCCAGGCCCCCGCTCCATCGCCCCGGCCGGCGGCGGTGGCGAAGGCTCGGTAGGCGGCCTCGGGCGTGTCCTCCCGCATCGGGCGGCACCCGAGCAGCGCCAGGGCCAGGGCGGCGAGGAGGGGCGGTCTCATCGGTCAGGAAGAGAATGGTCCGCCCGGAGGCGGGGCGAAGACAAGGCTCGGCTTGCGCAGGCGCGCGCGGAACACCGGCTCGCCGGAAGCCAGGTACCGTCGCTCGCGGCTGCTCGCCGGCTCGGCCGGCTCCGGGGGGTGGAAACGCCCCGGACCCGAGGGATTGGTGAAGCCGGCCGCCTCCAGCGTCCGCAGCATGGCGCGCGCCCGGTCCTCGACGTCGGTGCGCAGGTCGAAGAGGGCGCCCGGAGCGGCGAGGTCGAAGAGGAGGCGGGCGAAGGCCCCGGACAGCAGCTGCCGCTTCTGGTGGGCTCGCTTCCACCACGGGTCGGGGAACTGGAGATGGATGGCGGACAGCGACCCCGGGGCGAAGAGCCGGGGCACCACCGCCCGCGCGTCTGCCTCGACCACGCGGAGGTTGGCCAGACAGCGCTGGCGGGCGCGGTGCTCGACCTCGCGCGCGTACTTCTTCCGCCACTCGATGGCCACGTAGTTCACCCCGGGATGCTGGGCGGCGTAGGCGAGCGCGAAGCCCCCGGCGCCGGACCCGAGCTCCAGCTCGAGGGGCGCCGGACGGCCGAAGACCTGGGCCCAGTCCGGCGGCGTGAGCATCTCCGTGAACTCCCGGCCGGCCGGCTCGGGGAGCAATCGGGGTCCGCGGGTCATGGAAGAGGCCTGGCCCTATACGCTAGAGAAGCGGCCGAGATGAAGGTCTTCCACGCGCTCGCCGACGCCTCGGAGCTCTCCGGCTGCGCGCTGGCGCTGGGGAACTTCGACGGCGTCCACCTCGGCCACCAGGCGCTCTTCCGCCGGGCCGCATCGCTCGGCCGGCCGGCGGCGCTCACCTTCCATCCTCACCCCGGCAAGGTGCTCCAGCCCGAGCTGGCGCCCAAGCTCATCACCACCCTGCCGAGGAAGCTGGAGCTGTTCGCCGAGGCCGGGCTGAGCGCGACGGTGGTCGTCCCCTTCACCGACGCCTACGCCCGCACCCCGGCCGAGGCCTTCGAGGCCTCGCTGCTCGACGAGCTGGGCGCAGCCCACCTGGTGGTCGGACGGGACTTCACCTACGGGGCGCGCCGAGCGGGGACGGTGGCCACCCTGGCGCGGGCCGCCGCCCGGCACGCGGCGTCGCTCCACGTGGTCGAGCCGGTGACGGTGGAGGGCGTGGTCGCCTCCAGCTCGCGCATCCGGGAGTACCTGCTCGAGGGCCGCGTCGGGGCCGCCCGGGCACTGCTCGGCCGCTCCTTCGACCTCGACGGGGTGGTCGTCCGGGGCGCCGGACGCGGCCAGACCATCGGCTGGCCCACCGCCAACGTGGACACCGACGCCGAGATCCGCCCCGGTCCGGGCGTCTACGCGGTGCGCCTGAAGATCGCTCCCTTCCCGGGGGGCTCCTGGCTGGGCGGAGCGGCCAACGTGGGCTCGAAGCCCACCTTCGGCGGGACGGAGGTGACCATCGAGGTCCACGTCCTCGACTGGTCCGGGGACCTGTACGGGCATCGGGTGCGCGTGGAGTTCCTGGAGCGCCTGCGTCCGGAGCAGAGATTTGGGTCTGCACCGGAACTGGCTGCCCAGATCCGCCGAGACGTCGAGGCCGCCCGCGCGCTGGTGGCCCGGGCGGCCGGTTGACACCCTTTTTTCGCGGGTCCTAGGCTTGGAGCGTCGTCGCTCCCCTTCCTCCACCCGTCGCTCGAGGGTTTTCCGCACGGAGCCGGCCCGCCGCCGGTCGTCCGTGATAGGACGCAAGCATGTCCGGCCGGCTCGGTGAGCTCCTCGTCCGCGAGAACCTGATCTCCGTCCAGCAGCTGCGCAAGGCTCAGGAGGAGCAGCAGCGCTCGGGGACCCGCATCGGGACGGCGCTGGTCAAGACCGGAGCCATCGAGGAGCACAAGCTCACCGATTTCCTCTCCAAGCAATACGGCGTTCCGGCCATCAACCTCAAGGACTTCGACATCGACCCGGAGATCATCCGGCTGGTGAAGAAGGACGTCGCCCAGAAGCACCTGGTCATCCCGGTGAACCGGGCCGGCCCATCGCTCATCGTGGCCATGGCCGACCCGTCGAACATCTTCGCCGTCGATGACCTCAAGTTCACCACCGGCTACAACATCGAGCCGGTGGTGGCCTCGGAGGTCTCGATCCGCGAGGCCATCGAGCGCTACTACGCCGAGCGGGGTCCGTCGCTCGAGGAGATCGTCGGATCGGTCGGCGAGGACGACGTCGAGCTGGCCAAGGAGGCGGCCGAGGAAGCGGACGATGCGGCGCGCGCCGCCGAGGACGCGCCGGTGGTCAAGCTGGTCAACCTCATCCTCATGGACGCCATCCGCAAGGGCGCCTCGGACATCCACGTCGAGCCCTACGAGAAGGACTTCCGGGTGCGGTTCCGCATCGACGGCGTGCTCTACGACGTGATGCGCCCCCCCCAGAAGCTGAAGCTGGCCATCACCAGCCGGCTGAAGATCATGGCCGAGCTGGACATCAGCGAGCGCCGGCTCCCCCAGGACGGCCGCATCAAGATCAAGTTCACCGGCAAGGAGATGGATTTCCGGGTCAGCGTCTGCCCCACGCTCTTCGGCGAGAAGGTGGTGCTCCGGCTCCTGGACAAGAGCACGCTGCAGCTGGACATGACCAAGCTCGGCTTCGACCCCGAGCCCCTGAAGTGGTTCAAGGACGCCATCGACCGCCCCTACGGCATGGTGCTGGTCACCGGCCCCACCGGGTCGGGCAAGACGACCACCCTCTACTC
>Ga0187780_10004757_pt1 | contig 10155 bp, 9 predicted proteins | sample 1015_Q2_SP10_20__FD_132429 | JGI IMG/M metagenome (GOLD analysis project Ga0187780, IMG submission 132429) | Tropical peat soil microbial communities from peatlands in Department of Meta, Colombia - 1015_Q2_SP10_20_MG | ecosystem: Environmental > Terrestrial > Soil > Wetlands > Peat | place...
AACGTGAAGCTGATGAACGGCGGCCGCAAGAAGTGGATCGCAGAAGACCGACCTCTCACGAAGGAGGTTCCCAAGCCCGGGCTGGGCCACCTCCGCGCTCAGGCCCCGGACGCGAAGCTGCGCTCGTACCTCGACGATGTCCGCAAGGTGCTCCCGGAGGTCAAGTCGGGAAGGTTCTTCCTCGTGGACGTCCGCGGCCCGAAGGAGTTCTCCGGGGAGATCACGGCACCCCCCGAGTATCCGACCGAGCACGCCCAGCGCGGCGGCCACATCCCGGGGGCGAAAAACATTCCCTGGGCCCAAGCTGTGAAGGACGACGGGACGTTCAAGTCCCGCGAGGAACTCGAGGAACTCTACAAGTCGAAGGGCGTGAGCTCAGGCCACCCCGTGATCACGTACTGCCGGATTGGGGAGCGCTCGAGCCACACCTGGTTCGTCCTGAAGTACCTGCTCGGGTACCCCGACGTCCGCAACTACGACGGTTCCTGGACCGAGTGGGGCAACCTGGTCCGGACCCCGATCGAGAAGCCGTAGTCGCGCGGGTTCCTCTAGGCCGGCGGTCGCCGGGGCTTCGGGTCCGCTTCCTTGCGGACCAGGAACTGGTAGAGGGTCCCTTCCCTTCGGTGCGCGATCACGGAGTGACCCGTGCGGTCGGTCCAGCGGACGATCTCGATCGGGCTCGTGGGGTCGTCGGTCACGAGGAGGATCGACTCTCCCGGTGCCCGCCGCCCGAGTTCGTCGTCCAGACGAGCAAAGACCACTGAGCACTCGAGTCCCACCTCGTTCATCTCGAGGTCCGGGGTGCGGGGCCAGCATCGGATTCGTTGAGCGCGGATTCGCTCCTCGAGGCGGACGGCGATCGCGGCCGCGCTCTCGAGAAGACGACCGGGGTCGTCCGGACGTACCGGGCGGACGCGAACGACCCAGCCCTCCGCGTACGGCGCGTCGTTGAGCAGCCGGGGCGTGCGAACGACGGCCTCGTTCCGGTTCACGAGGATCGCATCGACCGGCATCCGCACCGCCCCGGTAAAGCGAGCGCTCTCCAGCGTGGCGATGCTTCGTCCGCGGTCCACCTTTCCCTCGACGGGTCGGAACGAGCAGGAACGGAACACTCCGGCGAAGGCGCCGAGAGTCCCCAGGATCCCGACACGAGCAGTCCCGCTCTCAGGGTCGTCCGCCCACCAGACGTCGTTCTCGAGGTCGTAGAGTCGGTCCTCGGGGAGCACGCAACCCGCGACCTCCATGCCGGTCGCACGTTCCCGGGGGTCTTAGGAGTTCCTTTCACGACAAGCTTTTGGTAGCGGGGGTAACTTGTCTCGCCATGCGAGCCGCGGCCGCCGTCGGCGGTGGAACGCGGTCCCCCGGGCGGCCGAGATGTCGCTGCGGCCACTTCCCCACGAGTCACATGGAGGTGGTCGCGATCGGCACGACCGCAAGCTTCCGACTCCTTCCGACCGGCCCCTGCGCGATCTGCGGCGACTCCGTCTGCCACCGGTACACCCCCGGAGGCACGTGAGACATCGCGCCGACCGCCGGTTCAGCCGTACGCCAACTTGATCAGGTAGTCTTTGAGGCGCGTCAGCCGCTCGTCCCAGAAGTGGAAGTGCCAGGAACGTGCCTCCTCCCAGGGTTCGGTCGCTCCCCAACCCTCGTGTTCGAGCGTCACGTCGACGCCCTCGGGAGACTCTTGGAGGCGGACGTAGACCTGCGTGAGAGGGGACGGCTGGTTCATCAGCTGGTCGAACGGCGGCGGCGCGAACCAGGTGAACCCGATGTCGACATCCGGCGTCATCCGAACGACCTTGCCGGGGCTCTCGAACCGGGCGGGCTGCTTCCATGCAAGGTGATACGCTCCTCCGACCTCCGCCGTCACCTGAGCCTCGTCCGCGAGCCAGCCCTTTACGTGACCCGAGTCCGTGAACGCCGAGTAGATCATCGGGACCGGGAGCGGGATCGTCACCTGGATCAGGATCGGGTCGAGGCCCTCGGGCGTCACGATTGCGGTTCGGGCGCAGGCGCCTAAAGAGTTTGCGCGGTTCGGCTCCCCACCTCGTCGCGTGGCCCCGCGCTCTCCTACCGCCACCGAATCGCGGAGAGCCTCGGCCCCGGACGGGCCAGTCGTGAGTCGGGCCGCCCGGACCGACGGCTCTTGGACCCCCTACTGGATCGGCCCCAGCTCCAGCGTTCGGAACCCCCAGATGGCAGCGCCGAACGCCGCCGACGCCAGTAGGGCGAGGACGCCGAGCGCTTCGAAGTCAGTCCCCGCAAAGGAATTCGCGAACGCGTCGCGAATCGTGTTGGCGGCGTAGGTGAGCGGATTCGCATAGAAGATCGCGGCGAGAAGCTTCGGGGTCCGTGCGGTCACTGGGTAGTACACCGTGGATAGGAAGATCACGAACAGCTGAAGGAACGACTGGATCGAGAAGTAGGCGTTGGCGGAGCGCAGCTGGCTACCGAGGGCGATGAGGAGCCCCGCGAAGAAGACGCTCCCGAGGGCGACGGTGGCAAGGACCATACCCACGCCGGCTACCGAGAGCGCGGGGAGGCCGATGAAGGGGACTCCGACGAGGATCATCACGCCGACCCCGACGAGCGAGAAGAGGAGGGTCGTGAGCACGAGGCCGCCCAGGTACTCCGAACGGAGGAACGGACCGGAGAAGATCTGCTCGGTCATCGCCCAGCGTCGGTCGAGCCAGAAGAGGTTCCCGGAAACGATGCCCCCGGTGATCATTTGAAACGCTACCATCCCGGGGACGAGGAACGCCGTGTAGGAGGTTCCGCCCGTCACGTTGGAGGAGACGATCGTCGTGAACATCGTTCCGAGGACCACGATCGTGATGGCGGGTTGACCGAATCGAATGAGCACGGTGATCGCGTCGAGGTTCGACGAGAAGTTGCGGACCACGAGCCGGAAGACGGGCGGGAGCTTCACGAAGCATCTCCGTTGCGGCCCGGGGGAAGATGGTCGGCGGGAGGCGGTTCGGAACCGGTCTTCCCTTCCTCGTTCTCCTCGGCGTCCCCGATCATCCCGAGGAAGGCGCCTTCGAGCGTGGCCTCTTCCACCGAGAGTCGTTCGACCGAAAGGCCGTGGACCTGGGCCCACTGCGTGAGCCACGGGAGGAGCTCTTCCGCACGCTCGGCTCGGAACGCAAGCTGGTTCACGGGGGGCGGGAACCCATCGGGAGGGTCCAAGAGGGTCGCGCCTCGCTTTCCGAGCTCCTGTCCGAGGTCGAGACGAAGGTCGGGGGAGAGCGCCGACTCGAGGGTCATCGCGACCTCGCGCGCACCCCCGTGTCGCTGCTTGAGCGCGTCCGCGGTGTCGAGAGCGATGAGACGGCCCAGGTGGAGGACGGCGATTCGGTCGCAGAGCAGGTCGGCCTCGTGGAGGATGTGGGTCGTGAAGACGATGGAGAGCCCCCCGCGCGCGCGCTCGCGAAGGTAGCGAAGGATGCGACGACGCGCGACGGCGTCGAGGCCGACGGTCGGTTCGTCGAGGAACAGGATCTCCATGTCGTGCATGAGCTCCCGAGCGACCTGGAACCGGCGCCGCTCTCCGCCCGAGAGGGCCCACGGTTTTCGGTGGCGCGCCGCCTCGAGTTCGAAGAGAGTGATCATCTCCTCGGCCCGGGTTTTCGCCTCCTCCCGCGGGACGCCCCACATGAACGCATAGAGCGTGAGGTTCCGTTCTACGGTCACGAAGTCGAGCGACTCGGCCTGGAGAACGACACCGATGCGCGAACGCAACGCGCGACCTCCGGTCCGAACGTCCTGGCCCAGAACGACCGCCGTCCCTTCGGTCGGTGGAAGTAGGGTGGTGAGCATCCGGACCGTGGTGGTCTTCCCCGCGCCGTTGCGGCCCAAAAGGCCGAGGATCTCACCGCGGCGAAGCGAGAGCGAGAGATGGCGGACCGCGAACCGCCCCGGGGCGAAGGAGTATCCCAGGTCCTTCGTTTCGAGAACGTTCCCGTCCGGCATCATGGCCATTCAAGAGACCGCCCGACACCGGTCCCTCTCTTGGCGCTTGCGTCCCTACGGACGTGGGTGGAACGGAGGAGGACCCGGGAAAAGAAGAAGTTCGGTTCGGGAGGAGTGGACTGGTCGGGATTTGAACCCGAGGCCTCCGGTTTGCAAAACCGGCGATCTTCCGGACTGATCTACCAGCCCATCTCGGGCGGGAGGGAGCGGCCGCGGTCTTATCCTTTCGGAGGAGGCGGGGCGACGGACTCCCAGGCCCGGTCGAGCTTCGGCACGATCGCGCGGTTTCGAATCTCGCTCGGTTCCACCCACTCGAACCGCGTGTGCTCCCAATCGAGCCGCACATCGGTCTTGCGGGCGCGGAATCGGAACGGGTGAACGACGAACACCTTCGACCCATCGCGGGACAGCACGGGCGCTCCCTCGGTCACCAGGTCGAGGTCGTTGGCTGTGAGCCCGGTCTCTTCGAGAATCTCTCGGAACGCCTGCTCGAGAGGGGTCGAGGCCTCGAGGAACCCCGAAACGCCGGCCCAGTGCCCCTGGAACGAACCAACTTTCTCGGACCGCTCGAGGAGGAGGACCCGGCCGTCTTCCCGCTCCAGGAACGAGGTGACGACCCCGACCTCCTCCACACCCTCGATCCGGAACCGTCCGAGGGAGCCGTTCACCTCGACGGTCTCTGCTTCCCGAAGCACGTCCCGGTCGACCCGGGCGACCGTCGGGACCCGGACCGGTCGTCCTGCCTCGGTCGGAACTCCATGAAGCAACACCGCGACCACCCCGCGAGGGAGGCGCTCCTTCGGCGGCCACCAGAGCGCCGGGAGCCCGAGGACCTCGGGTCCCGACCGCTCGGACCTCCAGTGCAACGGGTCGTCCACCAGATGGACGGTTCCCCGCGCCCACCCATGATAGAGCCCGAGCCCCGGAAGCGCCATTGACCAGCTAGGCGCTGCCGGCTCTTCGCATTATGGGGCAGCGTGGGAACGCTTCAACAAACGACATCTACTCACGGACGGTCGCCGCGCCGTGCGACTGAGTGCGTTCACGGTCGTGGACGACTACCCGACCGAACCTCGTACCGACCGACTCCTCGAAGTCGTTCGCCTGGCCGACGCGGTCGAGGAGGGCGGCCTTTCGACGCTGTGGGTCGCCGAGCACCACTTCCACTCGGGAGGAGTCTCGCCCGCTCCTCCGGTGCTCCTCGCTGCTCTCGGTGCGCGCACGAAGCGTATTCGCCTGGGAGCGCTCGTGAGCGTCCTTCCGTTCCATCGCCCGATCGAGCTGGCCGAACAGTACGCGATGCTCGACCACCTTCTCGAGGGTCGCCTCAACCTCGGAGTCGGGAGCGGCTACATCCCGCTCGAGTTCGAAGGGTTCGGGGTCGACCCGAATGAGAAGCGAGAGATCTTCGACCGCTCGCTCGATACGATCCTCGCCGCATTCGAGGGAAAAGACGTCCGTGCGGAGGGACCGAACGCGACCCCGGTCCGGATCAACGTGCGCCCGGTGCAACGACCCCATCCTCCGATCTGGATCGCCGTCCAGCGTCGGGAAGCGATCCCGTTCGTCGCGAAGCGTGGGGCCTCGCTCGCGCTCGTTCCCTATGCCACCCTCAACACCCGAGAGGAACTGGCCGAAGAGGTGCGCGAGTACCGGTCCCACCTTCCGCCGGGGACTCGGGGCGAGGTCGCGGTTGCGCTCCATCTCTACGCGGGGGCGAATCCGGATCGCGCTCGGAAGGCGCTCCAGCGCTACCTGGATAGCCGCCTCGCGACCCAGAGCACGTTCTTCCAGGAGAAGGTGCGACGGGACCCTGCTCATGCGAGCGCCGCCACGATCGAAAACGGTGGGTGGGCGATCTTCGGGTCCGCGCGCGAGGTGGTCAAGAGGCTGGAGGAGTTCGCTGCCACCGGCACCGACGAGGTCCTCGGGATCTTCGACTTCGGGGGGCTCCCCGCCGACCAGGCTCGGGACTCCGTGACCGCGCTCGGCCGAGCGTTCGGAGGCCGACCCTAGGTCGTCCGAATCCGCTTAATCACCCCGAGCATCCGCCCCCCGAGGATTCCATGCCCGAGATCCTGCCCGGAGTGCATCTCGTTGACGGCGTCGACGAAGGGACCCATGTCTACCTGCTCAAGGACAGGGGAACGACCTGGACGCTCCTCGACACCGGACTCCCGGGCGCCTCGACTGCGATCCTCGCCTATCTCGCGAAGCTCAAGGTCGAGCCGACGAGCGTGAAGAAGGTCCTCGTCACCCACCTGCATCGGGACCACACGGGTTCGCTGAAGGAGATTCTCGAGAAGACGCGGGCCCGCTCCTTTTCCCACTGGATCGAGGCAGCGTTCATCGCCGGGGACCCTCCGTACGACGGCCCCGGGATGCCTCCCGCCGAACCGGTCCAGATCGACGAGACGCTCAAGGACGGGGACTCGGTTGATGCGGCCGGAGGACTCATCGCGTATCACACCCCCGGCCACACGCCCGGGCACACATCGTTCTACCAGACCGAGAGGAAGCTCCTCTTCTCGGGAGACCTCTTCTTCGTCGACGACGGGAAGCTCATTCTGACCACACCCGAGTACACGATTCACACGCCGACCGCGAAGATCTCGGCGCGACGGTTGGGACGTCTCTCCGTGGACTCCCTGTTGACCTACCACGGGGGCCCCATCCTCAAGAACGGCGGAGGAGCCCTCCGTAAGCTGGTCGAGACACTGTAGCGCTGAGAGAGCCGAGACCGCGTGGCCGACGGCGGGAAAGGCGAATGGGACTGGCCAGATTTGGACTGGCGTCTCGGAGTCCCGAACCCCGAAGGATGGACCAAGCTACCCCACAGTCCCGGACGCGGGCGAGCCAGCCGGTAGCGCTATTTGAACGTAAGGGCGCTCGAGGGTCAGGGGGCGGCCGTTTCATGACCTCTCCCGCCGGCTTTACATCTCGTTTCGCCGATTCCGGTTCGTAGCGGAAGATGGCCAGTTCGACGTCCGTCCCACCGATCCCGGGCCTTGCCCCGGTCGGGTCTCTCTCCTGGAGCATTCCCGGTCTCGAAGAGGACCCGACGATGTGCCTACGGTGTCGCTCGGCGCAGCTGCTCTGCGGGAAACCGGTCTGCCCGATCCTGATCAAGTACCAGGCGTTCGAGAAGACTCTCCCGATGGTGAGCGGTGTCGACCTCGAGGGAAGTTCCCCGCCGGGCCTCTTCGTGGGACGGTTTGGCTATCCCAAGGTTTCGGTGGGGCCTCTCCTGAGCCCGGAGCATGGGTCGACCGAGATCTTCGATACTCCCGAGGAGTGGGTCGGTCGGTCGGTGGCCGAGGTCGTGTCGTTCCGGACCGGGTTGGTCCGGGGAACGACCCCGATCCGGGTGACAGACGCCGAAAAACCAATCCCGATCCTCGAAGATCTCCAGCTCCTCGGGATCGCGGGTGAGAGCGCGGAGAGCGAGGCGCACTTCCGTCGCCCGCCCCGGGGGCACCTATCGCTCAGCGACTCGACCCCGCCGTTTGGACCCACGGCGCCGATCGAGAACCTCCGATTGGACGTGCGTCGGGTCGACCCCAACCTGGACCGTCTCACCTCGGACGTGCACGCGAACGCGCGGGTCGCGGTCGAGGAGCTTTACCACCGAGGGGTGCGCGTCAGCCGGATCCAGAGGGCGTTCAGCGTCGGCACCTTGGGCCGTCGGGGGCGCCGCCGTCTCGTCCCGACGCGGTGGAGCATCACCGCGGTCGACGACCTTCTCTCGAAGATGAACCTGGAGACGATCCGCAACCTTCCCGAGCTCTCGGAGATACTCCTCCACCGGTTCACGGCGCTCGACAATCGCTGGGTGATCGCCTTCCTTCCTGGGTCGTATCGGTACGAGTCGATCGAGGCCTGGTATCCGAACACGCTTTGGAACCCGAACCCGAGCCAGATCGTGATGATCGGCGACCACGAGGGGTTCCGGGGCAGGACGACGTACGCCTCCATCGGCGGTTGCTACTACGCCGCCCGACTCGCCACCAGCGAGGCTCTCCTACGGATGGGCCGCCAGGCCGGTGTGGTCGTGTTGCGCGAGGTCCATCCGGGTGAGATCCTTCCTCTCGGCGTTTGGAATGTGCGCGAGCACGTTCGGGCTGCCCTCACTCGTCCCCCCGAAAAGGTCGCCTCGCTTCCCGATCTCTCCGAGCGGATCCGTCAGTCGTTCGCGATCCCGCTCCCCCGCTGGCTCACTGCGAGCGCTCTTCTTCACGAGGCCCGGACCCAGCGTCGATTGGACGATTGGCTTCCCCGGGCGGCGTGACCGAGGGCTCTCTTATGGGAACCGAGAGCCGCAGCGGCCGCAGAAGAGCTCGTCCCCGGCCTTCGGCGCCCCGCACGTGGGACAGGTGACGGGCGCGTGTGGTCGGCCGCAACCCCGACAGAAGGCATCCCCGGGGAGTGCCGGGTAGCCACAATCGGGGCACCGTTCTCCGCCAGCCACCGTCTCTGCCGTACGCGTGATGTCGGGAGCGGTCCCAGTCCCGTTCGGCTCCGGCTCGCTGGGACGTGCTACCCCCGAGCCGGTGGGCGGGAGCGTCTCGAGGGAGACCCCGAGAGCTCGCCGGCCTCGGAGCGCGAGGCGGAACGCGTCGGTATAGTTCCCCGCGTCGAACGCTTGGGTCGCTCGAAGTTTCAGGTTCGTCGCCTCGACGGCAGACGGGTCGCGGGCACGCCGAGGCGGAAGAGCATCCAGCTCCTCCCCGAGCAAGTGGATCTGGAACTGCGACTCCGCCCGGTTCTTCGGGATGGTGGAGCGGGGCGGCGACTCGGAGGGACGCGCGCCGGGCCCCGAGATATGGGAAGGGAGCGGTTCGGCGTGCCCGAACGGCTCGATGCCCGCGGCCGCCGGGGCGGGTCCTGGGGCCACCGAGCCCTTCTTCCGAGCGTTCACGAGCGCCTCGTGCGCCGACTGCGCGGATGTGTACGCATGGTCGTACCGATGAGTATCGAACGCCCCCTGCGCTTCGGCGATCAGTTCCTGGGCATGGTGGATGTCGACCCCTTGGGCCGATAGCACTGCGGCCTCTCTCCGGGCCATCGCGATGCGATTGAACGCTCGGTCTTGGACCAGCTCCGGCCCGCCGCTGAGTTCTCCGATGAGTTTCTGCTTGCGGGCTCGCAGGCGGCGGAGCGTGAACAGGAGGATCCCAACGAGGATGACGCAAAGGACCACGCCAAAGACGATTGCGATGATCTCGGTGCTGGTGAGGTTCGCCATCCGACCTTGTCGAATCCCTCCCCCCGGACCGGGAGGGGACCGACGTTCTAGGGGTCGGCCGACTATTTAGATGGCGATGCGGGAGAGGTCCCGAGGAGATACGTCGACCGGGCTCCGTCCACCCGGATCTCGACATCCGAGCCGAGTGGGGGCCGCTGGTCGAGAACGACCGGAAGGTAGTTCGGGAGGCGAGCGACCGAGCTTCCGCCGGGCCCGTGCTCGAGCACACGGCCCACCGTGCGAGTTCCGATCCACCGCTCCAGCCGCGAGCGTGCCAAGCGATGCCGGAGCTCCGCGATCGACCGGGACCGTCGCTTCGCGACCCTCGGCGGCAGCGGGGGGAGGCGAGAGGCCGGGGTACCGGGTCGAGGCGAGAACCGTGTCACGTTCACGGTCTCCGGGGCGACCGCTTCGAGGGCCTCTTCGGTGGCTCGAAAGTCCTCCTCCGTCTCTCCCGGGAACCCGACGATCACGTCGGTCGCGAGATGGAGCTCGGGGAAGCGCCTCCGGGCGGCGTCGACCTCGCGGCAGAAGTCGTCCACCGAGTACCCTCGGCGCATCGCATCGAGGACGCGGTCCGACCCGCTCTGGAGCGGAAGGTGGAGGAACCGATAGGCGGCGCCGGAGGCCATCGCGTCCAAGTAGCGGTCGAGGTGAGGTGCGAGGCTTTGGGGGCTCATCATGCCGACCCGGACGCGAAGGTCTCCCGGAAGACTCGTGACGGCGGACAATAGTTCGGGAAGTCTCTCCGGCCCCGGAAGGTCCTCCCCCCAGGCGGCCGTGTCGAGTCCCGTGAGCCGGACCTCTCGCGCCCCGCGGCCGTTCGCGGCCTGAACCCGACGGACCACTTCGGGGATCGGGACGCTCGTGAGCCGGCCCCGCGCGAGGCGGCTGAAGCAGTACGTGCAGCCGCTCGTGCATCCCTGTGCGATGAC
>Ga0187780_10004758_pt1 | contig 10154 bp, 6 predicted proteins | sample 1015_Q2_SP10_20__FD_132429 | JGI IMG/M metagenome (GOLD analysis project Ga0187780, IMG submission 132429) | Tropical peat soil microbial communities from peatlands in Department of Meta, Colombia - 1015_Q2_SP10_20_MG | ecosystem: Environmental > Terrestrial > Soil > Wetlands > Peat | place...
CAGGCAGGCGGAAACTACCGTTCCCAGGTACCCTGCGCCGTAAACTCCGATGTGCATTTTGCCTCCCTCAGGCAGGCCCATAGGGGAGAGCCGCAGGCAGTGCGCCTTCTTCTATGTATCGCCCTCCCCGGGGGGCTCACAAGATGCAGGGAGGACATGTCCGGAGGAACAAGGGAGTGGCGAGTAGCACAGCAAACAGGGAGCCATTCCTACTCCCCTGCTCCCTACTTCCTGCCCTTGGCGGCCAGGCTGCCGCCCAGCAGGATGGGCGCCAGGTCATCCCAGTGTGGGCCCTGGTTTTGCCGCACGAAGGTCAGCTCCTCGATGCGGACGCGGCGCGGGCCCCGGTACTCGTCCCAGCGCTGGCGGATACAGGCCAGAACTTCCTGCGCATGCTCGGGCGCTTCGCTCTTGATGATGGTCAGGTGCGGCATGTAGGGCCAGGGTTCGTCGAAGAGTAATGGTCCGCTGTTGAGGCGGTCGTGCAGCTCGCGCATCTTGTAGGCGGCGTGCGCCACCCGGATGAACACCACTGGGGTGCGCGGCACGAAGCTCTCCACGTCTCCGAAGGCGATCTCGAAGGGATGCTGGTCGCGGCATAGCTCCCCGAGAGTATCCTGGGCCTGGCTTTCCGAGCCTTGCAGCGAGCGTGGTGGCAGCACGGTGATGTGAGCGGGAAGATGGCCGTAGCGCGGATCGACCTGACGACGGAGGTCTTCCACGAAGCGTCCCAGCTCATTCTTGACGTAGGCGACGACCGCGTATTGCGGCGGTTCCATGGGCGCGCACCGGTTCGAATGCCCGCATTATAGACCCGCCCGGCTGCCCTCGTCTGCGCTGGTAATGGGGCTCCACCCCGGATCCAGGGTTTTCGCGGGCGCGTCTCGGGTACAATCTTGTTCGTCGGGGCGTAGCGCAGCCTGGTAGCGCACCTGCCTTGGGCGCAGGGGGTCGTCAGTTCAAATCTGACCGCCCCGACCATCCCGGTGGAGACCCCTCCCCGCCTTCACAAACAGCTCGGGGAGCGGGAGATGTTCCGGCTCCCCGAACTGTCGACAGGGACTCTTCAGGCGGGGTTAGATCGGGGTTCCAGCACTGCATAGGCCGCTGTTGTCCGTGAAGGCGGCGCCTGCCTTGTACTGAATCACGCCCGAGGGGTCGGTGCAGAAATAGCGCTGTCCGGTAACTCCGGCGCTGATCGGGTTGGCACTGTAATCGTACGTGGTCTTGATGCCACCGGCCGGAGCGCAGTTGCTGCTTAGCAAGGTGAAGTCATAACCACTCTTCACACCGCTTGCAAGGTTGGCATCGATCAAGCCAGCGGCGGAAGAACTGACCGAACCGCCACCGGACACCGGCCCCAGGGACGCCAGACTGCAGGCAAAGCCCACGTTAGGATACGTCGTGTTATAGGTGATTTCGGCTGTGTTCAGAGTCCGCAGCGAGCCTACGGCGGAAGCCTCGTTGGCCGCAATGCGCGAACGCATCAGGTTGGGGATGGCAATCGCCGCAATAATCAGGATGATCGCCACCACGATCAGCAACTCAATCAGTGAAAAGCCTCTCTTGTTATGGTTGTGCTTGTTGTGGTCCGTCATGCGAACCAGCCTCCCTTTTTTTCCTCAATTTGCACGAAAGTACAACTCCCTCTTGCGCCTCTCTGTTGACCTGCGGGTGCAAACTTGGTGCCGTTGCTTGTGGTGGCCGGACTTGCCACGGATTCAAGAGCTTACGGGCGCGGCGGGTGGCAACACGATAGCCCGCTGTCACTTTTTGTCATTTGGGGACTGCCGCAATGTCGCAACTTTGGCAGATATCGTCGATTTGCAAGCGGCGCACTAATGTTTCGCGGAGGCGAGCGCATCCAGCCAATCAACAGTTACCGGCCCCGCAACTTCGGTAACCTGCGGGCGCACAAGTTCCCGTACTAGACTCGGTGCACATGCGCAAGCGCAAACAGTTAGGCACCGTGCTGCGGGAAAAGAAGCACCTTTCCGAGAGCGGGCTGGAACACGCCCTGCAAGAACAGAAGCGCAAGCTGGCGATGTTAGGGGAAATTCTGCTGGAAAGCGGCAAGGTTGCCAAGCCGGACCTGATCGCCGCGCTGCAAGAGGTCAGCGGCATTCAGTACCTGGATCTGGAGACCACGCCGGTGGATCCCGAACTCATCGAGCGCTTGCCGCGCGAGACCGCCGAGCGGCACTGCGCCCTTCCCGTGGCGCGCCATGGGGCCAAGATCAGGGTTGCCATGTCGCGGCCGCAGGACCTGGCGGTGGTGGACGAACTCCGCTTCCGGCTGGGCGCTGAGATCGAGCCTTGTATGGCATTCCGCCACGAGATCTCGGCGGCCATCGCCAAGTATTACTCCCCGCGCGTCAAGGATGTCTCCTTCAGCACGAGCGTAGAACTGGCGGAGCACATCGACCCGGAGAAGATCGAATTCTTTACTAGCGTGCCCAGCGAGCGGCACGAGGAAGCCATCCGCGAGTTCCAGAGGGAGCTGCGCGGCAAGGTAACGCCGGCGGTGCACCTGGTCTCAGCCCTGCTGTCCGCGGCTGCAGCCAAAGGAGCCAGCGACATTCATATCGAGCAGCAGGCCACCGGCACCCTGGTGCGCATTCGCGTGGACGGCCTGCTGCGCGACCTGGCCCAGGTCCCGCTGGAATTGCGCACTTCGCTGGTCTCCCGCATCAAGATCCTGTGTGACATGGACATCGCCGAGCGGCGCGTGCCCCAGGACGGACGCCTGCTGGCGCGCATCGGCCATACCCACTACGACCTGCGCGTTTCTACCCTGCCCACCCAGCACGGGGAAAAAATCACCATCCGGCTGCTGGACCCCAACTCCGCGCGCGTCAGCTTCCAGGACCTGGGACTTTCTGCCGAGCACGCGGCTACGCTCAGCGGCGTTCTCAAGCAGCCGCAGGGGATGGTCCTGGTCACTGGGCCGACGGGATCGGGCAAGAGCACCACGCTCTATGCCGCCCTGCACCTGCTGCGCTCGCCCCTGGTCAGCATCCTCACCATCGAGGACCCGGTGGAATACATGATGGAGGGCATCAACCAGGTGCAGGTGAATCCCCGCGTGGGACGCACCTTTGCCAACTGCCTGCGTTCCATGCTCCGCCAGGATCCCAACGTCATCATGCTGGGAGAAATTCGCGACAGCGAAACCGCGGAAATCGCGATGGAAGTGTCGCAGACGGGGCACCTGGTCCTTTCTACGCTGCATACCAACGACAGCATCGGCGCCATCACCCGGCTGCTGGACCTGAACATACCCGCCTTCCTGTTGACCTCCTCGGTGACGGCGATTGTCGCGCAACGGCTGGTGCGGAAGCTCTGCCGGTGCAAGCGCAAGGAGCGGCTGGCCGCGCCCATGAGCGCCGATCTGACTGCCGCCGGCGTGCCCGAACCGCCCGAGCATCTTTATCTGCCGGTGGGCTGCAAGGAGTGCGACCAGACCGGATACCGCGGTCGCACCGGCGTCTATGAAGTGCTGGTGCTCGACGACGTCATCAAGGACGCGATTACTTCCGGCTCCCGCGACGACCAGATCCGCTCCCTGGCCCGCAGCCTGGGCATGAAGTTCATGGAGCAGGATGGCATGAACAAGGTGGCGGCCGGCATCACCACCATGGATGAGGTGATGCGCACCGTCCCCTTCGAAGACGTGAGCAGCGCCAGCCGCTGTGTGGAGTGCCACAAGTACCTGGTCGCCAGCTTCGTCTTCTGCCCTTATTGCGGCACCCGCATCGCGCGCAGAAATCTGGGCACGCAATACATCAAGGCCAGCGCCGCAACCGTAACCGAAGAGGACCTGCAATGAGACGCCTACGCCGATCCGCCTTCTCCCCGACACGACAGGCCGAGCGCTTCGCCCACTACCGCGAGCTGGCGATCGTTTACGAGGGGACCAGCCTCGATATCCCGGTGCGGGCGCCGGATATCAGCACCCACGGTATGTTCATCAACACCGCCCAGAAGTTCCCCGAAGGCTCCGTGCTGCGCATCTCGTTTCGGCTGTCGCGTTCCAACCAGTTGGTCAGCGCGCGCGGCGAGGTCCGCTACTGCCTTCCGGGCGTGGGCGTGGGCGTGGAGTTCGTCGGGTTGCCGGAGGACGCGCGGCGCGCCATCGAGGAAGAAGCTGCCAGCGCCTCAGCCGAGACCCACCGCTGAGAAAACGAAGAGACCAAACGGGAAAAATTAAAAGGGCTGCGACATTGGTTATGCTCTAGCCGCCGACTCCTGCGAGGGAGTCTAGCGGCATGGAACATGCACCGTCACAGCCCCTGATGTGATCGCCGCTTTCGCGGTACCAAGCCCCGGCCTGCTCTCGCAAGCTTGCCGGTTTTTTCGGGCCTGGCAGACGCAGCAGGTCACCCTGCTGACGCTGATCACCCAGCCTACTTTGGACTGGCTACGTATTAGGTTGCCAACCCTTTCAGCCGTCGACGTGGGTCACAGTAAATTCATGGTCCTTTAATGTCAACGCCCGAAATTGGTGCAATTGTGGAAAATCGGGAAGCAATCAATTCGGGACGGCGGCGGCGACGAAATCCTCGCGCAATTCTTCCTTGACGGTGCTTCCCCTCTGACTTTGGCAGAGGTTCGCCCTTCAACCCTGGTTGCGGCAAATCGCTCGCCAAATTCGCAGGAACGCTCAGGGTTCATCTTGAAGATCCCTGGTCTCGAGGGCCGAAACGTGTAAGATGACCAGCTCATCTCTGAGCTGCCGGACCCCACTAGGGGTGTGTGCCACGGCATCGCATCGAGTCGGTTCCATAGGGATCGCCCCCATGAATTTCGGCTAAGAAAATTCTTCGATATCGCAGCCCCACAGGCTTGAGGGAGTTAACATGTCCGCCCGTTCCTGCAGAACCGCCATCCGCCTTGCGCTGTGCGTCATTTTCTTCGTGCCAGCCTCGCTAGTTTCCCAGACACATCAGCAAGACGACGCGGCGCCTCTATTAACATTGAACCAAGCGATCGAAATGGCATTATCCGAGAACCGGTCGCTAAAAATCGCTGCCCTGGAAGTGGAGAACTCGCGTGAACAAGTGTCGTTGACCAGGATCAAACGGCTGCCGGAGTGGAAATCATATGTGTTCGCGTCGCAGCTGCTCACCACGACTGATTTCAAGTTTCCTGCGGGAGCATTTGGAACTTTTCCGGGCATCGGCCCCATCCCGGCAACCAACAAGAGCGTCACCACGCCGAGGGTTTTCAATGTATACATCTTCAATCAGGTCACTCAACCTCTGTCCCAACTTTACAAGATTCATCTCTCGTTGCGTGCCAATGAACTTGGGCTAGGGATTACGCGCGAGAAACTCAGGGGCGAGCGCCACTCAGTTGTGGACAACGTAAAGCAAGCGTACTACGCAGTGTTGCAGAGTGAAAGCTCCATCGAAGCGGCCGAATCCATGCTGAAGCATTATCAGGAGCTGGACCGAGTGCTTCTGAAACGCGTCTCTCAGGAAGCCTCTTTGAAGTCGGATAGCTTGCAAGTGAAGGCGAAGCTTGCCCAAGAACAGTACACGCTGGTGCAACTGCGAAATGCCTGGCAATCTCGCAAAGAAGATTTGAATGACCTGCTGGGACGCGACATTCGCACCCGATTTCGGGCAGAAGAGGTTCCTGCGCTTTCACCTGTCGAGATGGACCTCGCCGCGGCCCAGTCCCTCGCGCTCGCTCAGCGTCCGGAGATCAAACAGGCCGAGTTAACCGAGCGACAGGCCGGTTACAACCGCCGGCTGGCGAAGGCGGAATACATTCCCGACGTTGACCTAGGGTTCCAGTACGCCTCCAACTTCAATGTCAACGTCTTACCGCAAAATGTCGTAGCGCTTGGTTTCGCGCTCAACTACCAGCCATTCGATTGGGGAAAACGAAAGCACGAGATCAGCCAGAAGCAGATCGCGGTGGAGGAAGCACACACACAGTTGCAGGACACCCAATCCAAGGTGCTGCTGGATGTAAACAACCGCTTTCGCAAACTGCAGGAGACTCGGAGCATGCTGGAAGCGGCGCAGGTGGAGCAAGACTGGTCTCGCGAGAAGCTTCGCGATTTGACACGTCAGTTCGAGCAGGAAGTTGTGCTGCTTAGCGATGTGCTTCAGGGGCAGGCCATGGTTGCGAAATCAAATGACGATTACGCTCAGGCGCTGCTTTCCTTCTGGACTGCCAAAGCAGACTTCGAAAAGTCATTAGGAGGGGATTGATTATGGCGGCGGCACAAATGTGCGGCAGGTCTGCGCTGGCTTTGATTGCAGCGTCTATGCTCGCTCTCGCCGGATGCAGTAAGGCTGGTTCTGAAGCGCCGCAGTTGCGACCGGTGCGAGCCGTAGAGGTGGGTCTGATCCAGATCGGCGGAGGAGTGCGGTACTCGGCCAACATTGATCCGTATTCCCAGGTTGATCTTGCGTTTAAGTCAGGCGGCTACATTGCGCAAATCCGTCAGGTGCGAGGTGCCGACGGCCGCATGCGGGACGTGGGGGAGGGAGACTGGGTAACAAAAGGAACAGTTCTCGCTTTGGTTCGCCTCGACGACTACGAACATAAGCTGGCGGAGGCAAAGGCGCAATTGTCGCGTGCCCAGGCCTCCCAGGAACAGGCGAAATTAGCGTACGATCGCACCTCCATCCTTTATTCCAGTCAGAGCGCCACCAAGCCTGATTACGACAATGCCAAGGCGCAGAACGACATCACGGCAGCAAGCGTCAGGGATGCGGAAGCAGCGGTGGCCCAGGCTCAGACTGCACTGAATGATTGCTCTTTGCGAGCGCCGTTCGATGCCTGGGTTCTCAAGCGCAACGTGGAAATCGGCTCGCTCGTGGGCGCCAACACGGTCGGTTTCTCGTTGGCTGACACGCGATCCGTAAAAGCGGTCTTCGGCGTGCCGGATACGGCTATAAGCCGAGTAAAACTCGGAGATCGTCAAACGATCACGACCGATGCAGTCCCAGGAGAGTTTGCCGGACGCGTAACGGCGATTTCTCCCGCAGCCGATCCCAAAAGCCGTGTGTACTCCGTCGAGGTCACGATTCCGAATCCACGAAACCAGCTCAGGGCGGGAATGATTGCCTCACTGGTTCTGGGCCAGACGGAACCGGCGCGCGAGGCTTTGGCGGTTCCGCTTGATGCTGTGGTTCGCGATCCTGACCAGCCGAACGCGTTTGCCGTTCTCGTCGCGGAGGGGGCAGGAGACACGCCCACCGCTCGCCTGCGCACCGTAGAACTCGGCGACCCCTACGGCAACATGATTACCGTTCTCAAGGGAGTCGCACGGGGAGAGCGTGTTGTCACAACCGGAGCCACTTACGTCAAGAGCGGCGAGAAAGTTCACATCATCCCGTAGGGCCAGCAACTGCTCGAAGTGAGAAACAGCGATGGCACATAAATCAGACGCCGAGATCATCGAAAAAACCCACAACACCTGTCGCTTCTTCACCGAGCATCGCCAGGTTGCATTGGTGCTTTTATTCGCGGTCTTTGCCTGGGGTTGGTACGGCTATCAGCAGATGCCGAAGCGCAAGGATCCGAACATTCCGGTTCGGGTTGCAGTGGCGAGCTGCCAGTGGCCGGGAGCAACCGCGGAGCAGGTCGAACAGCTTGTAACCAGGCCGATTGAAAACACCATTGCCCAGAATGCCTACATTATGGCGCCCGTCCCCTCGGATTACGGCATTCGCTCGCTGAGCTTTCCCGGCCTTTCACTCGTGTTCGTGCAGCTTGAGGAAACCGTGTCCGACACCCGCAAACAATTCAGCGACATCAACCTCAAGCTGAATGGGATGAGCAATCAGCTGCCGCAGGGCGCGGGCCCGATCTCATTCAACAGCGACTTTGGTGATACTGCGGCCCTTATGCTGACCGTCGCCAGCCCTCGTGTGAGTGAAGTTGAGGTGGCACTGCGGGCCAGGTCTGTGCGAAGGGTGATAGAACAGGTTCGTGCTGCTGAGCCGAAGAATGCACCGCAACCGCGGGTCAGCATGATCTTCTGCTTTCCACAGTCCGTTTCAGCCGATGCGGTTCGAGAATCGTTCAACCTCGGGGTGCGAATAGCGGTGCGGGAACATGTCGTCCGCGACACTCACCTCTTTGAGGGACCAGGGTTTATTGGGGCGGATGCGAATTCGTCTCTGGACGATTCGGCACTAAGCGCTTGGGCAGAACGTCTCCTCCGGGAGCGGTTTCATCGTTCGGAGATCCATCCCGATGCCTGGCAAGGCGCGTTCATCCGCGATCCGGCGGACACTGAGGCGAAACTCGCGGCAGTTGCGGGGGACAAATACTCTTATCGTGAACTGGACGATTTTACCAATCTGATCCAGAGAACTGTCCAGGGCGTTTCCCAGGTTGCAAAGGTCGATCGCTCCGGGGTCCTGTCCGAACAGGTTTACCTTGAGTACTCGCAGCAGCGGCTGGCAGAGTATGGCCTTCAACCCGCCAACCTGAAGAAGGCGCTGGCAGCACGTAACATCACCCTGCCAGGTGGCTCTCTGGAGGTTGACCCCAAGAACCTCACCATCGATCCCTCGGGCCAATTCCAAGACGCGCAGTCGATCGGAGATGTAATCGTTGGCACGTCCTCCTCGGACAACAGTCCGGTTTATCTGCGTGATCTTGTCGACATCTCGCGTGCGTACGAGAGCCCAGCTCGATACCTAAATTACTTTACCTGGCGCGACGAGCAAGGACATTGGCATCGCAGCCGGGCGATCACCCTGGCCATACAAATGAAGGCGGGGGAGCAGATCGGGGAATTCGGCAAGAACATTGATGAAAAGCTTGCCGCGGTAAAGAAGTACCTCCCCGCTGACCTGATCATGGCCCGCACCTCCGACCAGCCATTGCAGGTCAAGGAAAACATCGACCTGTTCATGGAGGCCCTCTACGAAGCGATTGTTCTTGTCATCATCGTGTCCCTCGTAGGGTTCTGGGAATGGCGTTCAGCACTGCTGATGGCCATCTCCATCCCGATAACACTGGCGATGACCTTCGGGATGACGTACGTGCTCCACATTGACATTCAGCAGGTCTCCGTAGCCACCTTGATCATCGCCCTCGGCCTGCTGGTTGATGATCCAGTTGTGGCCGGAGACTCCATCAAGCGAAGTCTTGCCGACGGCCACCCAAACGTCATAGCAGCCTGGCTGGGGCCGACCAAACTCGCCACGGCAATCATGTTCGCGACCATCACCAACATCGTCGCCTACGTTCCATTTCTGCTTTTGACCGGCACTACTGGCGAATTCCTCTACAGCCTGCCGATAGTGATGACGTGCGCGCTGGCGGCCTCGCGTATCGCGTCCATGACCTTCGTGCCGTTACTTGGCTACTACCTGCTGCGTCCGGGCAAGAAGCCGGAAAAACCGATCGAGGAGCGCCGCCGCAGTGGATTTACGGGCCGGTATGCACGCGTCGCGCGACGTGCGATCGACCATCGCTGGAAAGTTTTCGCCGGTTCCCTCGCATTTCTTGCTCTTGGTGCTTTGTTTTTGACGCAACTGAAAACGTCATTCTTTCCCGATGATGTCCAGTACTGGTCCTACGTTGATGTGTGGTTGCCCAATGATTCCAACCTCCAGGCCACAAACGACACGGCAAAGCTGGCTGAACAGGTAATCCGAGCCGAGGCGGAGAAATTTGGACGTGAACACCCGGACAAGAGGAGCAAGCCGCAGAATATTTTGCGGCGTATCACGACATTCGTTGGCGGTGGCGGCCCGCGCTTCTGGTACTCAGCAACTCCGGAGCTGCAGCAGCTTAATTATGCGCAGATCGTGATCGAAGTCACGGACAAGGAAATCACGCCCGAATTTGTGGCGGATTTACAGCCTGTGCTCAGCGCCACAATACCGGGCGCTCGCCTGGACGTTCGCCAGTTGCAAACCAACCCGGTTGAGAATCCCATTGACATCCGAATATCAAGCCTGGCCGACGTTAAAGCCGCACAGGAGGAGAAAGACATTCGAACCCTGCGGCGTCTGGCCGGGCAGGTAGAAAATATTTTCTCCTCCATTCCAAACGCTGTAAGAGTGCACGACGACTGGCAGGCTGAGAGTTCCAAGATCAAGTTGAAGATTGACCCAGACCGCGCCAATCTCGCCGGAATCACCAACTCTGACGTGGCAGCCTCATCAACGACG
>Ga0187780_10004759_pt1 | contig 10154 bp, 7 predicted proteins | sample 1015_Q2_SP10_20__FD_132429 | JGI IMG/M metagenome (GOLD analysis project Ga0187780, IMG submission 132429) | Tropical peat soil microbial communities from peatlands in Department of Meta, Colombia - 1015_Q2_SP10_20_MG | ecosystem: Environmental > Terrestrial > Soil > Wetlands > Peat | place...
AATGGTGCGATAACCAATGGTCAATGGGATCACAGCGATTCCGTTCTGAAGCTCTCTCCCACACTACAATTGGAAGATGCTTTCGCACCTACGAATTGGGGACAAGAAAACGCGAACGACGAGGACCTGGGATCACAGGGACCGGCACTGCTGCCTGGCAATTTCGTCTTTATAGCAGGCAAATCGGGCAATGGCTATATACTGAACGCAAATAATCTCGGAGGGGTGGGTGGATCTATCGATGAGCAAAGTGTATGTCACTCTTTTGGGGGTACGGCCACAGTAGGCTCTACGATCTTTGTTCCCTGCACCAATGGCCTTCTCCAGATCTCTGTTGACGTAAGTGGGCATATGCACCAGGGCTGGCAAGCCTCTGGGAATATCGTTGGTTCTCCCGTTGTTGGAGGTCATACAGTCTATAGCTTTTCTTATGGCGTCATGCATGCTCTCAATTTGAACACCGGACAGCTTGTAGCCTCGTTGCATGTTGGGACAGCTAATCGCTTTGTATCCCCAACAATTTACGGAACCAGCATTTTCATCGGTACTAATAACGGCATCACAGCAATCAAAATCTCGTGACGACTCCCCACGGCTGCGAGCCGGGGGCTTCTGGAATGACGCGGCTGTGTCGTCCCACAGCCTGAAGAGCATAAGTTAATATATTCAGACTCGCGTTGTGGTCGCGATGGATGACCAAGTCGCAGTTGTGGCACTCGTAAACCCGCACTGACAGCGGTATTGGCTGGCTACATCCACAAGATGAGCAAGTCTGACTCGTGTAGGCCGGATCCACTCGCACGACTTGCCGTCCAGCTTCTTCCGCTTTGGCGAGCAAGTGCGTAAAGAACATCGACCACGAGACATCAGCGATGGACTTCGCCAACTTAGGATTCTTGAGCAGATTGCGCACCACCAGCGCTTCAACCGCAATGAAGCCAAAAAGCTGGATCACATGGCGGATTTCTTGCTCGACGAACGTCTTGCGCCGGTTGGCTATGCGTTCATGAATGCGTGCCACCACCTTTCGCTTCTTTCTGCGTTGCTTGCTCTCATCGGGCGCTGCATTGTAGACTTCGCAACACAAACCGAGCCACTCTTCAAGCTTGCGCATTTGCTTGCGAGTCGGATAGAGACGGAAGAGATACGTTCTGGTCAGCTTGTGATCCTTTTTTGGTCTGTCTCGTTTAGACATGTTTGTATTGCTCAAATGTTGTCTATCAAGTATGTCTCGAAATTGCCTGGAGCAGTACCATTCTCCGCGATGTGGATCACTGGACCACATGGGAGAGACAACTGTAGAACATGCTTCGATTGCCCTTACAGGTCTCGCTCATATGCTCTAAAATACTGTAGTATGCTACCTAAGTCAAGAACGAATGTTCTTGCAAAAGTTCCCAACACCTGCCAAATCCAAAAAGGAACGCGTCTTTCACCCTGGTGGTCTAAGCACAGAGCTTTCAGGAGTGGCCTCAAAAAACTCAAAAAGCGCCTCACTGGAATTGGCTCCTATGAAGCGCCATTTGAACTATGATCCTTGCGTAAAAGGCATGTATAATACAAGGTAGGGTCAATACGAGGATACTATTTGCATGCATTTACACCACGGGCGGGCACTACTCTGGTTATTTCTGACTGGAGCTATATTTGGCACAGCACTCGACGTTTTTCATGTATATAGTTATGTCGAGCAATATACCAGACCTGCTATATTGGGGGTAGCCTGGTGGGTTCCACTCCTCTTTGGATGTGCCGCAGTTGCTATAGGCTATTCCCATCCTCTCATTGACCCTCTCATACATAATTCGCGTCGGCCGCGCCGATTGACAACGAGCATCGCAGAACTTGCCTGGCTTCTACTTGCATATGTGATCGCAGCTAGTCCAATCAGCTCTCTCGGTAAGGCAATCCTGCTCAGTCTCATCTATTTCAACTTCTGGTTACTGACTGGTAGAGGTTGGCAAAATTTGTTATTATCGCTTGTGACGGCCATTACAGGTACACTCGTGGAAATGACCCTGGTAGCAGGCGGAGCGTTCTCTTATCTCCAACCCGATATACTTGGAGTTCCCTACTGGCTTCCATTTATGTATGCCTGCGCTTCACTGGCAGTTGGAGACCTGGGGCGATCCCTCATGTATAGCTCTGAGAGAGGAACTTTATGAAAGAACACAATTTCCCATCATTGGCACTTGATACTCTACTTGTCCATAGTACCAGGGGTTATCACACAACGCACAACTCCGGTAAACCCACTGTAGAACCCATTTCTACCAGCACCACCTACCTACATCGTAATGCTGAGTTGCTGGACCGGGCATTCAGTGGCAGCACTCAATCTGGAGAACCAGCGTATGTCTATGCTCGTCAAGGTAATCCAAATGCTCAGACATTAGAAAAAGTCCTGACACTGGCCGAGAAAGGTGCTGGAGCAGTCGTGTTTAGTTCTGGTATGGCTGCTATTCATGCAGCACTGCTTGCAGCTGGGCTTGCTCCTGGATCAAAAATATTGGCTGCGCAAGACCTCTACGGCCCAACAATCGGAATGTTACGCACAGTTTTTGTTCCTGCTGGGATCGAGGTCGTGTTGCACGATCTTTGTATCCCAAATGTGATCGAAATCGTTAGAGCAGAGCAACCAGATGTTATTTATGTAGAAACGCTCTCCAATCCATTAGCCAAAGTAATTGACCTTGATGCTATCAGCGCAATCGCGAAAGAAATTGGAGCAGTGAGTATTGTTGATAGCACATTTACTACACCTTATCTCATCAATCCGATCGATCACGGCTTTGACATGGTGATACATAGCGCGACAAAATACCTGGGTGGCCACGGAGATGCCACTGCTGGCGTTGTGATAAGCGCTCGAAATAACCTCGTTGAGCAATTGCGTGGATACGCAATAATGTTAGGTGCGATGCTCAGTCCATTTGACTCATATCTTGTAACTCGTGGTCTTAAGACATTAGCCCTGCGAATGGAAAGACATTGCAACAATGCATCAGAGATTTCCCAATTCTTACAAAAGCATAAAGCTGTCGAACGCGTACATTATCCAGGTCTACCCAATCATCCGCAACACGAACTCGCAAGCCGCTTACTCATGAATCATCACTATGGAGGACTACTTGCGTTTGAGTTGAAAGAACAGACTCGCGAAGCCGCCTACCGTTTTATGGATAAGCTACAACTTTGCCTGCCAGCTACTACCCTCGGCGATGTATACTCCGAGGTGAGTCATCCCGCCATGTCTTCGCACCGCAATTTAACGACTAGCGAACTTAAGAAATTCGGCATTTCAGATGGATGTATACGCCTTTCAGCAGGTATTGAGGATGTGAAAGATATTCTTCATGATCTGGATCAAGCTCTACTCAGCTCATAATCAGTGCTTCCGCCCAAAATATCCCCCACGCTTGTGAATAGGAGTAGGTGTGTATCTTTCCGGCTCAGCAGCAATTGTCCTCCCGGTGAGAATCGTTTCATGTGCCCACAAAATGTCTTCGCCTGAGACATCAATACGGCCTTGCTCAATAGCGCGTAGTGTGGCAGCGATACACACTTCACGAAAATGACTTCCAGGTTGCTTAAGCAGCAGTGAAGCTAACGGCGCGTGCTCTTCCTCGCGAAATGCAGAACCAAGGAAATGTTTGAGAAAACGGATAGCAAGCTCAGCTTCTTCTACTAGACCTAGCTCAATAATGGCATCTATCCGTCCCGAACGATCGCGAATCCGCGCATCTATTTTTTCGGGTTCATTACTGGTTGCTAGCAATAACGTGCCTGCTGGATTATCGGGTGTGCCAACACCGTCCAGAATATCAAGTACATTTTGCAAATCAGCAGCACTGGAAACGAACATTTCAAAGTCTTCGACCAGGATAAGTGACGGAATGTTACTTTCCGCAGCTAGATGCAAGGCATTCGTAAGATGCTGCCAGGCGTTGGAATTACGGCTGTTGGGTGGGGGACAGATATAACTTACATATCCGCCCTGTTTCACATGAGAAGCCCCTTCTACTTTGAGAAGTGTTGTTTTACCCGTTCCTGCCGAGCCAATCAGTAAAACCGTTCGAAGCCGGGGCAATTGTAAGGCTTCAAAGCGTTTCAACATCTCCTGGCTGAAAATGTGCCGTTGCGTTGCCATATGCTCTAAAGTTTCAGCATTGAGAATTACATCTTCTGCAGTTGCCTTCCTGATAACATCTGCAAGCTCATTATCACCACCAATTATTTCAATATAGCCGCGACGTGTTTTTCTCCAGACATCATAATGCAATTTGTCTAACAAATTCAGAAATGCCAACCACTCATCCTGGCAACCGTTAGGAATAGCTGCAAAGGTGTGTGCTTCATTGCTTTCATAATCATAGAAATAGACCGAGAGCGCTTTCCAACCACTTTTGAAAGTAAAACAGATCCAGCTGCATGGAGCTGCCGGAATAGCTTTACGATCACCTACCTCGGCCTGGTGCAGCATGTCAACTTTTAAAAGTAATCCTACTTCTCCAGACGCTGCGATACCTTGAGCATAAGCAGGAGCATCAAGAAACTCCCAACTTTTGAGTTGCCCGGAAAGAAGCTTTTTTCGCTGTTTGCCATTCGATACTAGCTGATCAAGCAACACAGGATGGTGCTCTAATTGGATCCTTTTCTGCATCGGAGAAACGAAGATAAGTGGAGTTCCCTCAAATTTTAACTCTCGCCAAAATTCCCTCAATGCCTGGACAGCTATTTCTCGGCGTTGTGTGGACATAGTCGTGTATCACCCCCAATGACCGATTTCGTTCAGTTTCTGACGGTAGATACGACTCTTGCTCTGTAGATTTTAGTTTCTCTGTACCTGCGAAATGCTTTTATTGTGTATGTCTGACATACTTCCCAGGTACAACATCTTTAGTTTCGCCACCTTCTGGCGCAGACATTACATTGAGCAAAGTCGCGTTAGGATCAACAACCAGGTCGTTTGTAACAGAACGAACTCCTGGAAAGTTTTCCGCTATTTCTCCGGCAGCTGCTTTTTGCTGACCGTTATGCACCGCTCCACTTAATCGCACGACTCCTAGACGTGGGTAGACACCAATGGGTAGATCGCGTGTTCGTGCGTCTTGACCCAACGCTAACGCCAGGTCGGCTGCTAGTGTATCATCAGCAACCACGCGATTCTTAGTTTCAACCAGTCCCTCTACTCCTGTTACCCGATCCAGCATGATATCCGAACGAAGAGCACTGGAGACATTTCCATCAAGGTAAAGTACACTATCTATCACACGCACGGTTAATGCTTTGAGATCTATGTGCAGTGGAGTAAAATCAAATAGGGCTGATTCTACCTCCCGCTGAAGAACCCCATCTGGCCGGTAAGAAGGCAAAGAACGTAACCTTTCCTCTGCGATCGATATCCTTATCTTGCCAGTCTCAAGGGATTTAATATAAGTTGCCTGAAGTAGAGTATCCTGCCCTGAGCGTAATTCGTGCGCAGCTATATATACCAGGTCTCCTGTAGTTGGATGTACTGCCACCAAAATCAGCGATCCTTTTGCAGCAGATTTTTCATTCTCAACTTTGCATTTACCGGTCAGGACTGCTCCTATCGGCTCTTGACTCGGAGCATCGGCAACATCTGATCGCTTTACACTCAGAGTTACGCCCATCTCGTTAGCTGAAATGACACAATCAAAGGGGAGGAAGACACTCTTCCCGAATAGACGCCCCGTCTTCACTCCTATATGTGTCATGCTGAGTGTCGCAGGGTTAAATATTACTTGCGCCAGTACGCCACCTTCTCCATCAGAACAAAATATCTTGCTGCCGAAAAGGAACTTCAGCATTGCGGAAATAAGCATAGTTTTATTCATCAATCCAACCTCGAACAAAATGCAAAATACAGAGTCTTAGCCTGGAAACAAGCCAATTCCTACTGTGAAGTGTAACACGTTGCCAATGTACCTGACAAGCAGTCTAAACTGGCACCTGGTATGACGTACCATTGGTCGCACCAAAAATAGTATCTAAAGCACCAGGAGCATAACGTTCTACAATTTCCTCGCTAATAGCATTAGCACGACAAATTTCGCCAAACATGCTCGCACTACTTCTAGGTATACGTTCTTGCGTTTCAGGGTCAAGTTCAATCAAACCAAAGCGCACTCCCCAACCCTCAGCCCACTCGAAATTGTCGACCAGAGACCAGTAGAAATAACCGCGTACCGGTATTCCTTCTCTGATAGCCTGATGGACCATCTTTAGATGCTCTAACAGTGCCCGAGGTCTTCTATTATCTAAGGCATCACTGAATCCATTTTCGGTAATATAGAGCGGCTTATTCCCCCTTGTACGCTGGTATACTGATTTCAACACTCGATACAAACCAAATGGATAAATTTCACCGAAATCAATATCTTTTCCAGGATCATTATGAACGCTATCAGGACGCACAAAACGCTGCCCGAAAAATTCAGCAGGCCTGGTTGGATCAAAACGTACCATTTCGCGGGTGTAATAGTTCACCCCATGAAAATCGCGTGCGCCAGGGGCATGTGATAGAGGAGGAAGTACGAGCTTTAGTGGTGGTAGAAAGCGACCTGTTTCCATCGCCTGCAAGGCTTGCCAGTTAAAGAAGGTATCATGCAAACCGGCAGAACTTCGATCTAGTGGAGAGAGTTCATTGGCAGGATCAAATAGCCGGTAGTGCAAGCAACAGCCAATTTCAGCCAGTGGCTGCAAATCTCGGATTGTATAAAATGCTTCGGCATGGGCCTGCAAAAGATTGCGTAAAACATACACCGTACGTATTACATCATGTTCACCAGGAGGGAAGTTACCAATCAAATAACCCAATATGGCATAAATATTTGGCTCATTGATTGTAATCCAAAAATCACACACATCTCGCAACTTCTCAACAGCATATCTCACATATCGCACAAAATACTGGATATTGGTCTCATCCGCAAAACCACCGCGTTCAGCGAACCAGATCGGTTCGGTGAAGTGATGTAATGTTACTATTGGTTTTAACAGACGCTTGCGCAGATTCATTAGCATTCCGCGGTAACGATCAACTGCTCCACTGTCCCACTGCCCCTCCGCTGGCTCGATACGACTCCACTCAATACTCAATCGTAGCGCATTGTTCTCCATTTGTTCAGCCAGCATAAAATCATGTTCAGCATCCTCCCACCAGTTACATGCCTCGCCGCACTGTTCACCTGTGAAGATATGGCCTTGTTGCTCCCAACGATACCATTGGTTGTTTGTATTACCGCCCTCACATTGGTGAGCTGAAGATGCAGTGCCCCATAAAAATCCTTTGGGAAAGCGGAGACTACGCTGTCTTGCCATTTGATAAACTCCTCGGCGTTTGTTATTTGGAACGATTATATCTATTTTATCACGAAGCAAAATGGTGAGGAGGAATGTGATAGCAGATATATTTTTCAGAGATTGCGCTCGTCTCGCCTGTCTTTATCGACGTATTTCTCGTAGGACTGGTTGCCTGCCTGGCTCCACTACTGATCTATATTACTCGCGCATATATTCTCCCGGCTGTTGTTTTGGAAATCGTTGGTGACATTATTATCGGACCACAGGTGCTAAACTAGGCACACGTCGATATATTCCTTGGCTTCCTCTCAATGCTGGGACTTTCTTATTTGCTCTTCCTCTCGGGATTAGAAGTTGACTTGCAGCAGTGGGTGCTTTTCTGGCAGGCGAAGCTTTTAGAACCATTTACAAAGAGACTACAGAAATACGCCCACTGCTGCAAGTCAAACTCGAGGCGATTGGCTTTGGCTTTTTTGTCCCAATCTTTTTCATTACCAGCGGAATAGAATTCAACCTGTATGCCCTGTTCGCAAACTTATCGATCCTGGAGCTTGTGCCGCTATTCCTGATCGCGTTATTACTTGTGCGAGGTATTAAAGGTGTTGAAAAGATTGAAAGGGAAGAGCCTATCCCATTCATTGAATCCATGTGACAGTAAATTCAACTACTCGCGAATACCTCGTGCTGGCAATGGCCGCACAAGTGGACTCATCACCGGGACATCCTTCTTACCTCGCGGCAAGCGTTGGCGTACCAGGTAGTTTGGCGCAACAGCAAGATCGCCTTTCTCCAGAGTTATATCCGGGCCGAAGCGATTGAAGAACGATAGCTCGAAATTCGGCGTCTCACCTAATGCACCGTGCGGACACACTTCAACGCAGTCTCCGCAGAAGATACAACGATCCAGGGCAAAGGCATAGCGTCTCAATGTGCGCTCGGCCATCATCAACGAACCTGTAGGACAAACCTGCACACAGGCGCCACAAGAAACACAGTCAGTATCGTGCAGGCTAACGTTGAAAGGTGTAGAGACAATTGTGTCGAAGCCCTTCCCAAACATGCCGTAGCAATCTGGACCGATTACGTCATGACAAACTCGTACACATTGTGTACAATTTATGCATTTATTGGGATCACGTAAAATGAAGCTATGTGACATGTCAAGTTCGTAATCGTGATAGTCGCTCGGTTCACCATCATGGAAGCGGTTATCAGCAAGGCCATGCTCGATACTATACTTCTGCAGATCACATTGCCCAGCCGCAGGACAGGCACATTGTAAGCATCGTGCTGCCTCGCGCTCAGCCTGCTCTTGAAGGTAGCCCATCTCAATCAGCTTAAAGTTTCGCTTGCGCTCCTCGTATGGAAGCATCGGCATTTTCACTTTCGGCTCGACCGGTTTGTACGGCACAATATCAAAGAGGTCAGGCTTGCGCTCTTCGAGTTCCAGGCGACGAGCCACATCCTTCATATCCTCACCGCTGAGAAAAGCATGGATGGAACGCGCACCTAACTTACCCTGCCCTACACATTCGATAATTGTTTTCGCTCCCATCTGTGCATCACCACCCGCAAAAACAGCATGACGATCTGTCATGTAGTTATGTGGATCTGTCTCGATAGTACCCCACTTTGTCCATTTCACACCCGATTTCTCATCAAGTACTTTTTTATCAGCGGCCTGTCCAATGGCAGGAATGACAGTATCACACTCAATAATAAATTCAGAACCGGGAATAGGCACTGGACGGCGACGGCCACTGGCATCTGGCTCGCCGAGCCTATTTTTCTGAAACTCTATGCCTGTCACCATGCCGCTTTCGGTCACGATGCGAGTCGGACTAACATAGAGTTGCAGATCTGTGCCCTCAGCTTCGCCATCCTCAACCTCTTCAAAGGTAGCACCCATCTCGTTGCGTGAACGGCGGTACATCGTATGTACTTTCGCTCCCAGGCGTAGTGAGGTGCGAGTACAGTCAAAGGCAGTAAAACCTCCACCAACAACGACCACCTCGTTGCCCTCCTTTACAGGTATCGGCTTGCCCTCCACTTTTTCACCCAGGTAGGCAATAGCGTTTACAACCCCATTAGAATCTTCTCCAGGAATTCTCATTTCGTTACTCGTCCAGCACCCAATACCAAGATACACTGCGTCAAAACCTTGCGCGAACAAGTCATCTATAGTAAAGTCACGCCCAAGTTTGACGTTAAACTGTTGGTCTACCCCCAGATCCCAAACATGCTGGATTTCACGGTCCATCATATCTTTTTGCAAGCGGTATTCAGGGATTCCATATCGCAACATGCCACCTGGCTGAGGTTGCATATCGAATACTTTACAGTAGTGGCCTTTGAGAGCAAGATAGTATGCGCAGGTAAGTCCAGCCGGGCCTGCACCAACAATGGCAACTTTTTTTCCTGTCGAAAGGTCTTTCGGATAAGGATGAGGGGGATCCAGCAAACAGGTCTCAGCAGCATGACCGTGCATACGACAAATGGCAATTTCCTCTTCGACCAGAGCACGACGGCAGGCTTTCTGGCACGGCGCAGGACAGGTTAGACCTAGAATATATGGGAACGGTAGCACTTCCTTGACCAGGCGAGCAGCCTCTTTCATTGACCCCTTTGCAATCAATTCCAGATAGCCAGGAATATCAATATGCGTCGGGCAATCTATCTGGCAGGGAGGTTGACAATAGGCATTGTGGTCAGAAAGCAGCATCTCCAGGTTAGTACGGCGAATGTGGAACAACTCATCTGACTCCGTCGTAACAACCATTCCCGGTAAGGCAGGAGTTGTACACGAAGGCAGGGGTTGCTTTATA
>Ga0187780_10004760_pt1 | contig 10153 bp, 10 predicted proteins | sample 1015_Q2_SP10_20__FD_132429 | JGI IMG/M metagenome (GOLD analysis project Ga0187780, IMG submission 132429) | Tropical peat soil microbial communities from peatlands in Department of Meta, Colombia - 1015_Q2_SP10_20_MG | ecosystem: Environmental > Terrestrial > Soil > Wetlands > Peat | place...
CCAGAAGTATGCCCGCGACCGAGAACATGACGAACTTGCCCATGATGTGGCTGAGGAAGTAGAAGATCCCTCCCGTGGCCCCAATAAGGGAGAAGCTAGCTATCCCCAGAATCGAGTACGCGTTCTGGCTCATCGTGGACCACGCAAAGAGGTACTTCACGTCCGTCTGGGCGACCGCCACGGCGCCCGCATAGAACATAGTCAGGACTGCCCATGCCATGAGTGGGAGGCTGAACACTTCGAAGACGCTGGGCATGCCGAAGAGGAGCAAGCGGACGATGATGTAGTTGCCAACCCCCGACACGACGGCCATGGTGGGGGCAAATGCGGTGGGGGGCTCCGCTTCCGTAATCGGTAGCCACATGTGCACTCCGAAGACCCCCATCTTTACGAGCCATCCTACGAGAATCAGGCCGGCGACCCAGTAGGCAAGGGGACTTGCCGCCACTTGTCCCAGGGTCGCTGAAGTGAGATCGAAGGTGTGGGGTGTCGTAGCGGTGTAGAATAGGGCGATCCCTGACAGGAAGATGAACGCCCCCAGCTGGTTCCAGATGATGTAGACTATCGCCACCCTCTCTTTCTGGGCGTATCCGAAGATGCTGATGATTACGAAGGTCGGGACCAGGACCATCTCGAGGAAAAGGTAGATCTCGATCAGGTTCGTCGAGAGGACGATACCTGCGAGCCCGGTCGAGATGAGGAGGTAGTTGAGATAATACATCCCGTACTTGCTGGGCCTCTCTCCGCCGTCAAGCTGCTGAGTTCGCCTCTGCAGATAGGGCATCGAGAAGACTGTTGTCGCGGCGAGGACAAGGTTGATGATTACTAGCACTGGGAAGCTGAGACCATCGGCGAGGAACCCGAATGTCAGGCCGGCCGTGGGGGCCCACTGGTACGATTCGAGCACGCGAGTTGTCCCGTCGAACAGCTGCGGACCTTCGATGGCGACCGCCTGGAGTGTAGTGCAGAGGAGCGCAAGAAACGCAATCCAACCGACCCTCCTGCCCAGCCACGGGGCAGTCAGATAGCAGACCGCCGCGCCGACCAGAGGAACCACTACGGTAGACAGGAGAAGATAGGGATACGCCACTCTCTATCCCTCCATCGAGTTTAGTTCGCTGACGTCCACGTCTCGATGCAGCCTGTAGGCTACGACGATGATGGCGAGTATCACCGCCGCCTCGGCGGCCGCCAACGCGATTGAAAAGAGCACGAAGGTCTGACCGACCCCGTTCGTGAGCGTGACACCTGCAACGGCGAATGGAGCGTACTGGCTGAAAGCGACGAAGTTCAGGTTGGCGGCGTTGATCATGAGCTCGACCGCGAAGAGCAGTCTCAGGGCGTTCCTCTTTGTCACTAGGCCGTAGACCCCGATTCCGAAGAGCATGGCAGAGACCACCACGAAGTCAGAAAGGGAATTCATGCCGCTTCTTTGTCCTCCTTGTCGACCCGAGAAAGCGTAAGGGCTCCGACGATGGCAGCGGCGAGCACCATGGACAGGACCTCGAGGACCGGAGCGAAATCGGTAGAGATTAGTTTCCCGATGTCGAGGAAGGTGGCCGCGTTCCGAAGGCTAGTGTCCCCGCCAAGGTCGGAGGCGACGACGGCCAACGCGAGCGCTATGACGACCGCAAGACCAGTCAGGATTCCCGAGAGTTTCGTGAGAGACTTCGGAGGGACCTCCTTGGTCCATCTCTCGGTCCTCACCAACATCACTGTGAAAAGGATGAGAACCGCGACGGCGCCTACGTAGACGGTTATCTGAAAGACGGCCACGTATGGGGCCCCCAGCAGGAAGAAGAGCGCGGCGACCCCAAACAGGCTACCCGCCAGTCCGATGGCGCCGTAGACTATTTCGTCGGATTCCATCGCCACTATGGCTCCTCCGATGGTGACCACCATCATCGCCAGGAAGATTAGGTCAGCCATGGCGTGTGGTCCCCTTTTCCGTGTCTATCTTCACCTTGTAGGTCTTCCCCTCCAGCTTCGGAGGGACCGCAAGCATGTCTGGGGTGTACTTCAGCGCAACCTTGTCATACGCGGCCAATTCGTAGTCGTTTGTCATTCTGAGTGCGTCGAATGGGCAGGCGTCGACGCAGAGCGCACAGAAGACGCACCTGCCGTAGTCGACGGCGGGCCAGATCTCCTTCTTGTTCTGGGGTTTCCCCTTCTTCACCTGCTGCATCTCTATGGCGACTGCCACCCCGTCACAGGCGATGGCACAGAGCTGACATCCGGTGCACTTGTCAAGGTACAGGATGTGCCTCCCTTTGAATCCAGGAAGACCGACACCCTGGCGAGGGTCGAATCCATACCCCGGACCTTCAAGGTCGAGCTTCTGCTCAGGGTATCTGAGGGTCATTCTCGGGTGGAAGAGGTGCCTGACGCCGCTCCAGGTGGCGACGAAGACCCCTTTCAGGAATGAAAGCGCTCCCACCTATGTCACCCCCAGCGCGACTAGCAGCATAGTCAGGAAGATGTTCGCGAACGCGAGGACAAGAAGGCGCACCCAACCAGCCCTGAGCATCATGTCGATTCTGATTCTGGGCATGATAGCGCGAGGCAGCATCATCAGGACCATCACAATCGTGAGTTTCAGGATGAACCATGCCTCAGGTGGAACGGGGGCCGGTCCCAGCCACCCGCCGAGGAAGAAGGTGGTGAACAGGGCGGCCATGATGTACATCCTCGAGAAGTTGGCCAGCTGGAAAGTGCCGAAGAGCATGCTTGAGTACTCCGTCTGCCAACCTGCCACCAGCTCGCTGTCGGCCTCGGGGATGTCGAATGGAATTCGCTCTAGCTCCGCGAGCGCCCCGATAAAGAACACAATCGCCCCCAGAGGCTGAAGGAAGATGAACCAGATGTGGCTCTGGGCAGTCACGATGCTGGTATTGGACGACCCGATGGGGGCGATGTTCAGGCATCCCGCGAGAATCACGGTCCCCACGAGGGACAGGATGAGGGGTATCTCATAGGACACCATCTGGTGAAGAGCCCTTAGCCCCCCGAGGAACGGGTACTTGCTGTTGCTTGCCCACCCGGCGAGCAGGACTATGATTGGGGTAAAGCCTAGGACCGCGAACACCAGAATCGCCCGACAGGCGGGTTCGCGATATAGAAGGTCGGGGAGACGGGCACCAGGGCTATGAGGGCGCCTGCCACCGCCATCAGAGCGAGGGGAATGGCGACGAAGGTCGCCTTGTCTACCCCATCGGGGATTATCATCTCCTTGAACAGGAGTTTGAAGAAGTCTGCCACATTCTGACCGATGCCTTCCAACTTCCCAGCGTACATCGGACCGGTCCTCAGCTGAATCTTGGCCGTGAACTTCCTTTCCACCCAACCCATGAATATCGTCCCGTAAAGAGCCACCCAACTGAATCCGGGGAAGACCGTAAGCGCGAAAAGGGTCTTCGTCGGCTCGGTCGTAATCATCGTTGTCGTTAGCGCGATGAGATCCAGGGGTTTAGTCGTGAACAGTGCGAAGACATCGAGAGGGAAGTGAAAGATCGAGTCGAGCGCGTAGTATACGGGGACAATCATGAAGATTGAGACAGCCGCTATCCAGAAGACGACCTTCAGGATTCTCTTGATGAAGTCCTCGAAGGTAGTGATGGGCTTCGACATCGCTGCTGTGCTGACCTTGCTCGGTGCGCTTGACAGACATGTTATAAAGATAAGCGGAATTAGGGTTGAATGAGACGTGACGCGTTAGGGACGCGTTACAGTATCTCGATTGAGCTCTCGGAGAAACCCTGCTGAATGAGCATCTTGGCCGCGCTCTCCCGGTGGTCGCCCTGAAGGATCATGATTCCGTCCTTCACCGTCCCCCCAGTCGCGAGCCCGCGCTTCATCTTCGTGTTCAACTCGTGCATGTCCTTGTCGCTCATCTTCAGCCCCTCTATCACGGTGGTGGGCTTCCCGAAGCGTCTCATCTCCATTCGGATTTTGACACGCGCTTCCTCGCGGTCGAGCTCCTTGAGGATGTCCTCGAATCCTTCGTCTAGGTCTTTGCTCACTGTCTACTCCAACCGAGGCGGCCGAAGCTAATAAGCATGATGGACATGGATTCCACTGCCAGGATTCTGTCTGGACTTCAGGCTAGGAGGTCGCCCGGCTGACGAGGGTTGCTGTAGTCGTGCGCGTCCTTGGTGCGTGCGAGAGCGACCTTCGCAGAACCTGCGATTGCTTAAAGCCAGCAAGTTCCGAGCCATCGAAAGGTGGGCCCGTAGCTCAGAGAATAAGCGAGCAGTTCGGTCAGAGCGACCGGCTCATAAGGAAGACCGGAGACACCGGTCGGTCCCCAGTTCAAATCCGGGCGGGCCCACTAGAAATTATCTCAGGATGGACTCCGTTCATTTGACAGAGCCCCAATCAGTCTTCCGCCTGCACCGGGTTTCTTAGAGTCCCAATCTTGTCGACTGTGGCTTCCACGATGTCACCCTGCTTTAGGAACCTATGGTCAGTGAAAGCCGCCACGCCCGGTCCTGTCCCAGTCGAGATTATGTCTCCGGCTCTGAGCGTTATTCCGGCTGAGATGTGCTCTATCACCGAATCAATCTTGAATATCATGTCGCCCGTGCTCGAATCCTGTTTCCTCTCCCCGTTCACGGTTAGTGAAAGCCTCAGGTTATAGGGGTCAGGGATTTCGTCGGTGGTCGACAGCCAGGGTCCCATCGGGAAGGCATTGTCCAGCCCCTTCCCTTCTACCCAATTCTGACCCAGCCGGCTCAGTTCCTCAGGCCAGCCCTTGGGGAACTGCAGGTCTCTGTAGCTCACATCATTGGAGATGGTGTAGCCGGCCACGTATTCCATGGCATGCTCCTTCGGGATGTATTTTCCTCCCCTTCCGATTACAACGGCGAGTTCCGCCTCCCAGTCGACCTTCTTCGAAACTCTCGGAACTAGAATCGGGTCTCCCGGCCCGATTATCGTGTTTCTGAACTTTGTGAACAGGTAGGGCTGCTCTGCCGGCCTGCCGCCAGCCTCCTTCTTGTGCGCCCGGTAGTTCTCAGCGAGACAGAATATCTTCTCCGGGGACAGGATCGGGCTTCGGAGCTTGACCGACCCTAGCGGAAAACCGTTTGCGCTCATCAACTTCCCTTCTAGCTCACTGACGGAGCTCAGAAGGCCATTCGTGAGAAGTTGGTCAATGGTGGACACGCGAGTAAGGGAATGAATACCAGTGACTGCGGCAGACTCGGCCAAATCGAAGATGGACTCTTCGTGTACGATTCCCACCCGCGTCTGGCTGTCCTTCACAAAGTGGACGAGCCTCATGGGTCAGACTGGCCCTGATCTGCGCTATTTATGGCGGTCCTCTGGAAGATGGAGCTGAGGAGTGCAGCATAACCTTGACGCAGCAGTCCGAGACTGGATTTGAAGACTAATCTGGTCAGTTCCGGACGGGCCTACTAGAGCGCCGAGTGATGTTCTACGGCCGTCCCACGATCATCATACCGAACGCTGTCTTCGCCCTCGTGTTGCAGTCCCCGGGGCAGTTACTACGACTGTTGCAGGGCCTTCTGGTCGAGATAGTACTTACCGTTGATTTCGACAAAAATCCTTGTTCGCCCCTTTCGCCGTTCCATTATTCTCACGAACAATCTTGACAATCCAAGTTCTTTGGCGGTCATGGCTGTCTCAGGACTGACGGCGCCCTTTTCTTGGAAGGTCTTGATAATTTGGCGGATTCTCGGCCCGCCCAAGCCCTCCAGTTCTAGTCCTTCTTGCTCGGGCGGAGGATGCGCAGGCTCAGTTTGCGTCACGACGGAAGCTGTACTCTGCTGGATGGGCTGGACGACTCCTGCCTGGGTTTGCTGCGCCTGGAGAGGCGGATTGGGCCCTGCCGGAGGCACGCCGCTGCCAGCGCCCCCTTGCGAACTAGGTGGCGTCTGGTCTAGCAAGATGGTGTGCTCGGTCTTCTTCTTCACCTTGATCGTCGCTGGAGCCGAGGGGAAGTATCCTGCGGCGCTGGCTCTGACCGTGTAACTACCTTCCTTGACTTCGCCGAATTTTGTTCTTCCATCCGTCTCGGTTACGCCCGACAGACTCTTTGGCCCTTCGGCCAGGACACTCGCACTTGGAATGGCCGACCGCGTTCTCGAGTCCTGCACCGTCACCGTGAAGCCCCGCCTGCGGAAGTACCAAAGGAGGATGACGAGGAAGAGCACTATCACAATTATCAGGATGAGCCAAGAAATCGGAGGAACGCCAGATGAGGACAGGCCGGGCCCGAGCGAAGTGGACGCAGTTATGGTTGTCTCCGTGGGAATTACTGAGACAGACATCCAGTATGCCTGGTTTGGCCCGGGGTGGGCAACGGGCGATCCTTCTCCCTGTTCCATTATGATATAGAAGGGACCTGTCCCGACTTGGGCGCTCGACGAACCAATAACCGATCCTCCCTGGCTGACACCGAACTGGGCATTCCCTGACGAGTCGACAGATATTTGAAGCGTGTAGGTGACATTGACGCTTGGTGTGAGATACAGCTTCGACTCGTGGGCCCAGCTCCCCCCTCCTCGCCCTGTCTTGGCATCAATGCCGTAGTAGCACTGGTTTGGAGGGATGCTAGGATTGGCCGACGAACCGCATGTTGAAGGGTCGCCACAGTCGCCAAGATGGCTGCAGTTGGTCGGGTTCACGTTGCCGTACACCAGGACGCCAGAGCTGGCGTTCGCCGAGGAGATGGCGAATCCGAACGTGTGCCCATTAGAGACGGTCGCGACTACGGTAGCACTGGCGGTGAAGGGAGGAGTGAAGGATTCGAAGCTCTCTATCGTACCTACCTCTTGGCTCGCGTTGATTTGAGCAATCTCCATCCCCTTGGAAGAGAAACTTGGGCTTAGTGGGATAATCGATATGCCCACATCGTCTGGCCCCAAGGCCGATCCTACAGGGCCATTGATCTGCCACAGGCTTACATTGAGACCCGTATCACGGGTAAAATCATCGAAGAGCGTAGGAGCTGCTGAAACAGCCCTGCTTGGGAGGGGCGCGACGGCTAACGTCACAAAAGCAGACGCCGCAAGGACCAGGATTACCGGAATGGAGACGAATCGCTGAAGTCGCATTCGCCGGACCAAGCTCTCAGGCGAGTGCGCAAAATCTGGATTACTTACGCGTTCCCAGGGGCAGGAGCCGATTGGACGTCCCCAGATGACCCGGCGTCCGCCGAGGTGGAACTGTGCAAGGCAGACTTCGTGTGAAACCACCTAATCCCATCTTTCCGCTCTTTCACAGTAGTGGAAGAGGGCGGCCGTGCGGAGCCAACCGAGAACGGTTTAACTATCGATAGTTAGAATGGGAAGACATGCGGTCCGGATCTCGCACAGCACGGATGGTAGGAGGGCGCGCGAATGTCGATCTCGTCGCTGAGACTGGTGGCAAGGTCAGCATTTCTGGACCCGGTGCTGTCGAGGGCATGGCGGTCACGGTGACAATCAAGGCCTATGACGCAGAGCCACCATTCCGGGCACGAGCACGAGGGATTCAGTATCCATCATACTATGACGTGAAGATTGAAGGGATACCCGATGGTTCAGCCAGTGTTTGCCTTACCAGCACCTCGGGCAAAGACCCGACGGTCATGCGGTACCTGAAGAACAACGCATGGCTGGATGCGGGGAATCTGAAGCCGTCAGGGAGAACCATCACAGGAGAGATACGGGTCTCTGATCTGTTCGGTTCGCCGATCATCATTGGCACGTAGTTCCAAGTTTCCAGCAAATACTCGAAGTCGTCCCGACAATGCCCAGAATGGTTTTATCAGTAGCCCGCCCAATACGGCGAGCAACGAATTGTCTGAAGGGGACCGGAGACTCGCTGCGGTCATGTTTACGGACATTGTCGGCTACACGGCGATGTCACAGGAGAACGAGTCCGAGGCCCTGCGTATACTGAGAAAGCACAGGGACCTGATTCGGCCGATAATGGCAGGTCACGGCGGCAGGGAGGTGAAGACGACGGGAGACGGCTTCTTGGTCGAGTTCGCCAGCGCGTTGGCCGCGACACAGTGCGCTCTTGAAATCGAGGATGCCCTCCGACGGTACAACCTAGGCAAGTCGAGGGCGCTTCGCGTCAGAATCGGGATACACGTCGGAGACGTCATCCGCGAGAATGAGGACATCTACGGGGACACGGTGAACATAGCTTCCCGAATAGTGCAGCTCGCAGAAAACGGGGGGACGTGCATCTCCCAGCAAGTCTACGACCAGGTCAGGAACAAGGTGCCGTTTCTGTTCACGAAGCTGGAGACCCCTAGCCTGAAGAACGTCTCGGTTCCCATAGACGTCTACAGAGTCGGACCGAATGAGGGTAGAGCCGATGCAAAACAGGTTCAGCGCACGGAGGCGAGGAGCCTTGCCGTCCTTCCGTTCGCGAACATGAGCCCCGACTCGGCCGACGAGTACTTCGCTGACGGAATGACGGAAGAGGTGATCTCTGCGATATCGCGAGTCGACCAGATAGGCGTGATCTCCCGGACGTCAGTAATGCAATACAAGAGGGCCCCCAAGCCCATCAGGGAAGTGTCGAGGGAGCTCGGGGTCGGAACCGTCCTCGAGGGGAGCGTCCGCAAGGCAGGCAACAAGGTCAGGATCACCGTGCAGCTCATAGACGCGCTGAGGGACCGACACCTCTGGTCGGAGAGCTACGACAGGGCACTTGAAGACGTCTTTGACATCCAGAGCGATATCGCGAAGCAGGTCGTTGACGCGTTGAAGGTGCGGATTCTACCTCATGTGAGTGAGAGACTCGACGCAAAACCCACGACGAGCACGGAGGCGTATACGCTGTACCTCAAAGGGCGCTACAGTTGGAACAAGCGGGGATTGGAGGACGTGAGGAAGGCAGCGAACTACTTCCAAGAGGCGGTCAAGGCGGACCCCGCGTTCGCACTCGGATACGTCGGTATCGGAGACTGCTGCAGGACGTTGATCACCAACTGGGGAGTCGACCCTGAAGAAAACGACAGGAAGGCCAAGGCGATGGTGGTCAAGGCCCTGGAACTCGACCCCAGCCTCGCCGAGGCTCACGCGACTCAGGGGCTGGCCTCCTTCAGCGATTGCGACCTCAAGACGGCCGAGGAGGAGTTCAGGAGGGCAACCGAACTGAAGCCCAGCTACGCGACTGCCCACCAGTGGTATTCTCAGCTCCTGATGGCCGAAACACGCTGGGATGAGGCCCTCTCTCACATCGAGAGGGCTGTGGAGCTCGACCCCTTCTCTCAGGTCACTAGCTTGATTCACACATTCTTCTACGAAGCGAAAAGGGACTACCGAACGGGACTTGCCCTGGCCAAGCGAGCATCAGAGCTTAATCCCAGTGACGCTTCTTTGCGCATGGAGCTGGCATGGTTCTATGGCAAACTGAAGATGATTCGTGAGGCTCGTCGCGAAGCGATGAAGGGGGCCGAACTCGCGAGGGGCGCCATCCCCCATGCGGAGATAGGAGCCCGGGCCATCCTGGCATACTTGGAGAGCGATGAGCGAGAAGTGCGGGAAATCCTACCCGAACTCAAGGCGCACCTGGGAGAGACGTTCACTGCCGTGAGGTTCATCGCCGACCTTCACTTCTATCTCGGGGAGGAAGAGGAAGGCTTCGCATGGCTGGAACGCTCCTACCAGAGGAAGGAGTTCGACCTCTTCTACATCAAGAGCAACGAGTTCTTGGATGACTTCCGATCCGACCCAAGGTATCTCAGCCTCTTGACCAGATTGGGACTCAGCTAGCCGTTTCCGTGCCAAATCATTGTGAAGCGTCAGTCCTCCTTTTGGTTCCATCCGGGGAAGCGGCTGAAGTGCTCGTGGACGATTTTCCAGTCTTCCCTTGCTTTCGAGAGCACCATCGTCACTCTGTCTTTCGAGCCTACAGGGGACCCCTCGAAGGAGTAGTCGTTCACGAATATCCCCTTGTACGTCAGGTAGAAGGTAGCCACGGCGATGTCCCCGAACAGATCTATCCTGAGGTCGTCGACCTGATACGAATAGTCCGAGATGTTGGTGAAGGCCACCTGCTCGTGGATGAAGGCCTCATCGGCGTTCTGCCGCGTGAAAGGAGGGTTCTCATCGAACTTCGTGAAGGTCTCCCTTGACTGATGAAACCCCCCGAGAGAGGCCAGGTCCTTGTTCTTCCCGGCCTCGAAGAAGGC
>Ga0187780_10004761_pt1 | contig 10151 bp, 9 predicted proteins | sample 1015_Q2_SP10_20__FD_132429 | JGI IMG/M metagenome (GOLD analysis project Ga0187780, IMG submission 132429) | Tropical peat soil microbial communities from peatlands in Department of Meta, Colombia - 1015_Q2_SP10_20_MG | ecosystem: Environmental > Terrestrial > Soil > Wetlands > Peat | place...
ATCTTCACACCCCGAACCCTAGTCATAGCCTTAGCCACAGACCGAGCCTTCCCAAGCTGAGACTGAACCAACACATACGCCTTAACAACCATCACAAACGCCAAACAAACAATAAGACACGAAAGCCATCTAAAACCTGCGGTCAACAAGAGGATGAGAAGAAGCCGGAAATACACACGACCTATCCAGAGAACGCCTACCCTCTCTTCTTGGATGAGACGTCGACGCCCTGTTCAATCCATTAGCAAGTAAATTCCAACTCACCGCAGCTAAAGCCTTGCCATTAGCGTGTCAGGAACACTCGGCTTATGCCTTTGGCAGTAATATTCGACCCTATCGAATAATTCAACCTTCCATACCGCATTTCTCCCACAGAGCGAAATATCACACAATGGCAGTGAACGCTCGTTCTCTTGACCCATTTCGATCATCATCTGCAAACGGGAAGTTTTTCTAAGCTCTTTCGGTTCATGCGTGAGACGTACAGAGGCTGATCTCGGTGTCTGCCGTGGAAATCAATCATGTTTCCAAGAGTTTTGGCAATCGGAATGCAATCACTAGTGTCAGTTTCTCTGTGCAAGGTGGTGAAGTTCTCGGGCTACTCGGTCCGAACGGCTCAGGCAAATCAACCCTGATGAAAACGATTGTTGGAATCATCAAACCTGACACGGGAAACATACGAGTCCTTGGAACTGATGTCGCAACTGACCCGACCACAATCAAGAGAATGATCGGATACGTCCCTGAATCACCCCGTCTCTACGAGTTTCTCTCAGGCGTAGAGTATCTCGACTTCGTTGCGGACATTCATGGACTACCGAAAGGAGAGAGACAGGAACGAATCGTCGAGTTCCTTCGAGCTCTAGACCTGGAAGGTAGGGAAAATGAGCTTATCCACGGCTACTCGCAAGGTATGAAACAAAAACTCGCAATCATAGCGGCACTCCTGCATCACCCACGCGTCCTGATCCTGGATGAACCATTGAACGCTCTCGACCCGAGGTCAGCTAGAATCGTAAAGGATCTGCTCCACAAGTTCAGAGATAATGGCATCCCGACCGTCTTCAGTACGCATGTGCTGGAGATTGCAGATGCCATGTGCGACCGAATAATAATCATGGATGGCGGACACATAATAGCAGAAGGAACTACTCAGGAGCTCCGGAAAAAAGCTGGAACTGCAGGCTCCACACTCGAGGAGATCTTCCTCAAACTCACTGGAACATCAGACACTAAGGATTTAGTTGAGGCTCTTGGAAGATGAGGCCTAATATCGTATGGCCTCTTGCAGTAGTTCTTACCAAGTCGCAGCTTAGGGGCCGTCAACGAAGCAAGCGTCTTGCAAAATTGTTTGGTAATCCCAGGATCATCTTCATCGCAGACATCCTGATTCTGGGAATCCTAGGGACGGTGGGGTACTACGTGACGTCGAATTTTCCCCACGATTTCATGACAGCAGCCGGACGAGTAGTATTGGAGGCACTTATTGGAATTCCAACAATAACTACTTTCATGATAATACTATTCGGTATCTTAAGCGAACTAAGCCAACCGATTCAGTCAACCAGCGCGGATTTGGTTAATTGGCTGCCAATAGCTCCCAGCGATTATGTTCTAGGATCTACGCTTTCTCTCTCGTACACGTACTCGTTCCTGTTAGCTTTCTTTCTAGGTTTAACCCTGGGACCCGCAATATTTCTGGGCTATGGCCCAGTCCTGGTTGCGTCTGCTCTTATGGGAGTACTATCGCTTTTCGTTGGCTCCTCTGTCGTGGAATTAATCAGGTCTGTTACGAATCGAATATCTTCCAGTTTCTACAGGAAGAGTGGGAGATCAGGCATCTTCGCGCGGTTGGCTCTGACTATCATCGTGTTAGTTATCTTCCAGTTGATTTTCAGTGGACGAGTCATTGCCTCTGTGCTCGGTCGCTTGACCCAAACTGTGGCAGAGGTCTGGTATGTACCTGTCATGTGGCCATCATTGACGGTCGAATCGCTCAACGCGCCCACAACTTTCACTCCTGTAGGCTATGGGATACTCTCCTTGGGGTTCATGCTGATCATATTTGGGCTGGCTGTAGGTATGCGTAAAGCGTATTGGGTTCCCGTCCCTGTCGCGATAAAACTTAGCGCGCAACCGTATCATGCTTCGATCGGCATGCTCCGGATTCCGGGGGCAAATGTCGCAGAATCAGCAATTATTCAGAAGGACTTGCGATCATTGACCCGTCGTCGGGAAATGGCGAGATTTCTGGCGATACCATTCGTACTTGCCGTGTCGCTTTGGGTTTCGCTCTACCCATATGGCAGCTCGAGCCAAGGATTTGGCCTGAATGATATCATTCCACTCTACCTGATTCCTATCGCGATATTCTGTGAGGTTCTCTCGATGACAAGCATCGGGCAAGAAGGATCGGCAATATGGAACCTGTATATTGCGCCACTTAATGCAAGCAACGTGGTGAATGCGAAAATGTATCTGACAAACATTCTTGGGTCAATCTTCACATGCGGATTACTGCTTGCAATTTCTCTCCTCTCGAAGCGAGGAGCAGGAGAGATTCTAAGCCTGCTCCTAATGGGATTGCTAGTTGTCATTGAGGAATCAGCACTTGGAGTCTACGTGGCTGGAAGATTCCCTGACTTCAGAGAGACCGTGCGCAGTCGATACGTCAGCCTATCCGGATCTCTCCTGGGACCGCTTCTGGCACTAGTCGTCGCTACCGTAACTGCGGCACCCATACTATTCTCGGACTACGTTCCAGCCATACTTCCGCCTGTCCTTTTCGAAATATTAATCGGGATCCTACTGTTCGTCTTATTGTGGAAGCTGGCAATTCGCCAGGTCGCCCATCTGCTTACTGAAATTCAAGTGTAGATCGAAGCAATACCATCAACGGATCAGGTTTTGTCCGTTGACGTGCGCGTCTTTTCTTTTCTGTCAGACCGATAGATTATCACAAATAGTATGAACAGGATGATTCCGAGTACGTGGGCCAACTCACAATCAGAACAAATTGCATGTATAATGGCTACCTGAATGTAATCCAGATAGATTATTGTTGGAATACATAACGCCCCGACCACGACACCAATCACCGCCGCGATCCGAGCCCCAAGAGCCCTTACCAGAGACAGCACGGTCAGCAGTGAGAACCAGCCAACTGCCAAGAGATGGATGGGCACACCATAGAAGTAGGAAAAGGATGTCTGAAACACTAGTGGACATTGCGTGCCCAAGATGCAAGCTGTAAGCGCGTTTGCAGAAATGTACCATTGAAGCAGATGCCAACTCCAAGAGGCGCCTACGATACCTACAAGAATGGCTACGAGAGCTGCTAATCTCAAAGTTGCATCAGCTTACTCAAAGTGGAAGGGCTTCACATGTTGAGCTAGCTAAAAAGATGCCTCGGAACGTTGACTCACAGACTGCGAATCAAGTTACAGTAACTTGTACGGATTGATATCCAGAGGCTCCGTTCGGGAACGGCTGAGTAACGGTCGGGTCTTGAAGTTGACCTGTTCCATCGGTAGCCCTCACCATGATGTTAGCGGTTCCTGCTGAAGCAGGAGTCCACATGTATGCCCAAAGAACCCACGAGTAAGGTGAACGAGGTTTCTTCAACGTTGCCGTACTCCACGTATTTCCTCCGTCGAAACTGACCTCCACTTTACTAATGCCCCTGTCGCCTGCGAATGCGACGCCTGCGACTGGAGTTGATTCGTTCGATTTAACATTGGACGTGGGATAGTAGATGATCGATGTAGTTTTGATTCGCGCGTCATTTGACCATCCTCTCTCCTGCCAATATCCGAGGTAAACTTGATCCGTGACTTCCACTTCGGTTATCCACTTCGCGTTCATCATTCCGTAAATGCCGGGCACTATTGCGCGAATCGGGAAACCATGTTCCGTAGGAAGGGTTACGTCATTCATCTTATACGCAAGAACAGCGCTGGGGAGAAGAGCATGTTCGACGGGAATTCCTACCGTATAGCCATCTCCGCAATGGAAGATCACGTACTTGGCATTCGCGGCGACGCCCGCCTGATTCAGCAATGTTGCGAGAGGTACACCAGTCCATTTGGCGTTGCTGATTAAACCGCCCGGAGGATAAATTGTATTACTTACGCATTCCAGCGTAGCATACTCGTCTACTACGGGAAGACTGATGAATGAAGTTTTATCAAGGGTAACTGGACTGTTGACTTTGCCATCAACCTTGAGCGTCCATGAATCAAGGTCCAGTTGTGGAGGAATCGGATCGATGTCAACTCTATAGAAGACTCTGTTATCCGTCACCTCGGAACCGACCAGCTCGCTGATCCGCGGATCAGTGAATATCTCGGGAAGATCTGAGGCAGTTGTTTCTGGTTGAGGGTTAGTTGGTACCGAACCGCCGGCGCTGGCGACGGGTTGATTTGACAGGACGGATATTCCGATCTTTGACACCAAACCTGCCACCGCCAGCAGGAGAGCAGCGATTGCAACTTTCCTGAGAAACCCACGTCGTGGTGATGGAGCGGGTTCTAGTTGTTTACTCTTCGTCGCCTCAACTCTCGAGAGTGCCGCGTACTGGACTGTAGTTAAGGAATAGATGACGTTCACAGCCACGACGAGTACCGTTGAAGTAATCCAGCCGTAAGTTGATGAGATTGCGGAAAAGGCACTTGCTGATTGAAATTGGAGCCCGATAGCCAAAGCTGTTGGCACAAGCGTCCCAGCTACGAGAGTAATCGTTTTCCTAGAACTGGAAGGATCTCGGTCGAGTAACACTCCTAATAGAACACCGATGGCGCCGTACAATATCACGTAGAGTATCGATGAGAATACGAAAGCAGAATACTTCGCGTATTCACGAAATGTTTCGACAACTACAGATTGGATGGATCCGGGTACAGGAGAGATTAGGAGTTTGAAGATTGTGAGTGGAGGAAATGGGTAGCCTAGAAGATCTGTCCCGAAGAACAGGATTATCGTTGCTAAAGTGCCGCCCAATAACCCGCCAGTGAAGAATCTCTTCAATCCAACTGGTTTCTGGCTTGGACCGTCATCCATCAGCAATCAACTTTCAGCGGATTACCTGTTCATTCAATTAACGGTTGTACCAAATCTAGCCAGATTGGAACCACATTTCGCATCGCTAGAAACTATGAAATGACTTGAAACTGGGTTAGTTCGATTGATGGTTTCGAGCGTGGCTTTGATGACGTAGGATTTCGCAGCGTTATCTTCCGTCAAGAAGAATGAACCCCTCTCGCTTTCAACTTGTCACGATAGTGTTCTCTCAACTTGGCCACTTTCGGAGCTATCACTATTTGACAATACGGTTGGCGAGGATTTCTTTTGAAGTAGTCTTGATGATACTCCTCAGCCTTGTAGAAGGCATCGAAAGGAACGACTTGTGTAACTATTGGCTTATTCCAGGTACCAGAAGCCCCAACTTGTCTAATGGCTTGCTCAGCAGCCATCTTCTGTTTCTCATCTCTGTAGAAGATTACTGAACGATATTGAGTTCCGGCATCCGCGCCTTGACGGTTCAACGTTGTTGGGTCATGAATTGTGAAGAAGAATCCTAGAAGATCCTGGAGTGAGATTACACTCGGATTAAACGTAACCTGAACAACTTCTGCGTGGCTCGTGGTTCCGGTGCAGACCTGATCATAACTCGGATTCGGCACGGTACCTCCTGAATATCCGGACTCGACTTTTTCCACGCCGTCGAGTTCTAGGAAAGCTGCTTCGGTGCACCAGAAGCATCCGCCGCCGAGCGTAATGATCTCTGAAGGCTCATTCATACATATCTACTTCGAGAACGCCGCTATGATCCTGCAAAGATATTCTGCTGGATAGTCGGGGCTGGACCATCACATCATCTTCCTAGACATACTCGAGCCACTGTAAAGCATCACCACTCCCAGGACCAGCATTACGATACCAGATAATGATGACCATTGCATCATTTCATTGAGGGTTCCAGTCAGCATTCCGCCTCCTAGAACTAGCATTATCAAATCGTAGATTATCATGAGCAAACCCGTGAAACGATTCATAAGTGGAACAAACATGAGCGCCCCCGTCACGAGTACAACGACGCCTAGACTGGTTAGAAAATAACCCAAGTAGCCAGGACGCATCGTCGTACTCAACCCCGTGTGAGTCTGAAATAGAATCGATAACCCACCCCACAGATCGAAGATACCCCCAACAAGACATATCGCGCCAGACATTTCTTGTCTCATACAGAACGTATAATCCGACGGAACAGTTGCCGATATTCGTTTCTTCGTTGGCACAAGGAACGAGGTGCTGCGGGCCGCTGGATCCCCTAGCTAAACGATCAGTTGCCTAAACGCTCTTCGATAGATTTGCAGAAATCAATCGATAACGGTGCCTAAGACATCTGCAAAAACAGCCCAATTCCGCAATATTCGTAATATAAGCCGTACGTAATAATCAACCTTGGAGGTACAGTTAGTGAAAGCACTGCTCATACTCTCATTGGCATTGATATTGTCCTCAACGCTCGTTGGAATCGCTTACGCTTCACCGACAATGCAACCCGCGCAAGTTTCTCCCCCTCCTCCCCCGTACATATGTTGGTCGAGTACGAATCCACCGTTTACGTTCGCGTCGGTGACACCATGTAACCCTAACCCCACTGGAGACCATGGTGGGGGCCGCAGCAACCATTAAGCAAGCTGTAAAACGTTTAGCAGGACGCTGCTCGTGTAGCAGAACAATTTCTAACCCTTGTAGAGCCACTGGAGGCTTTGCACAGAGCTCCCGACGAGGTTAAGGGATGTTCGGCCTGATCTAATTGACGAAATCAGACGGCTGATTACTATTGCGTGATCATCTTATTTTTCAATTCTTGAACAAGATGCACCTAATCTAATATACTGGGCGACCAGTACGTTCGATGGAGATATTCGGTGAAGGCATTTCTCGCTATCCTCTTGGGATTGATCTTGTTAGCCCCGCTTGTTGGCATTTGTTATGCCGCTCCCGTTTCACAACCTGCGCAGACTTCTGGCGCTTACGACACGTGCTTCCCACATCATAGTGTGAACAATATGATGATGGGCTGTGGTTGTGGTGCGCACTCGGGAGGAAACAGTAAAGGTCACTAGTGAGGCAAATCGTTTTTTCTTTGCGCGTAAACTCGCGCCTCAGATTTATTCTAACTACGATTACTGGCTCCAACCAGAGGACTCAATTACTTAGACTGCGAAGTTTATGCCCGTGTCTGACACTACGAAAGGTATCCACTTAACACTGTGGCTAATATCTCGGGCCTTGAGCACTCTAAACTGCCTCTCGGGCTCCTCCTTTGTTTCATCCGTTCTCATCTCTAGAACCACATCCGAGAACGTGTGAAGGCTTCGAGTAATCGATGGTGGATTTATGCCAGTAGCATAAATCACCAAAGCCATTACGTTAACGGAAGACTTTGACAGCTTGGCACGTTGGTCCAAGAGCCAAGGTGCGAGCAGTTGAGGGTTGAACATAGTACCTAGCGTGGATAATGAATCAATGATTAGTCGTACTGAATGGGTTGGAGTCTTTCTTATTAGATCATGAATTCTGATCGAAATCTCATTTACTCCGTTCGGTTTTTCACGTAGAAAATCGAGGACGTGAAGATCAGATGTTTCGACGCCGATTTGTTTAGAGAATGTATCGGCTGTAACGTCAGTCAAGGCTGCGATTACTCGTTGGTTTGCGCGCAACCCTTCTATGCAGAATTTCTTTGCGAAGGCAGATTTTCCAGTCCCAGGCCGCGCGGTAAGCAAGATGATAGTTCCGGGTGGAAACACATGGTCCTCCAACCCTGGAATCTGCATCTTGAATCCGACGGTCGCGGCTTCCACTTTAGTCCGTCTCCTTGATTGTCCACGCCTGCTTCATCGTTACCATTGCAGCTAAGATGAAGAAAGCAGACGCGACAACTGCTACGACCTGAACCAAGTGCAGGATGCCTGTCGAATTTGAAATCCCAGACACTGAAAACGTTAGGGCAGCAGCGACCAGCGATATTACTCCAAGCTCGAGAAGAGACCAAGGTCGTTCAAGGCGTCGTAGGCCTCTGAAGGTGTTCTTCAAAACATTGATGTAGTATATTGCGACCGCTGAAAAGAAGAGGCCAGCTGCTGCGATACCGAAAAGAAATGCGCTATTCAGCGACTTCACTGACCATAACGCGTTTCATCAGGATTACGGCTAGCATTACAGCGAAACAACTCAACGACACCGCCCCATCAAGGGATGGATCAATATTGTTGGGAGGGGTTCTCACAAATTCCCTTAACGCGATGAGAAGCACTGAAACGAAAATAGATACAAGGCCTGCTTCCAGCAGCATCCAAGGTTTGTCGAGATTCGGGACCGCTGCAAAAAGCCGCTTGACTCGCGTGACATAGTAAACTGCCACGCCGGGAAAAACTAAGCCGAGGGCAACTACGCCGATTCCGATGCTCTCGACGGCGAGAGAGAAAGGTTGCTGATTGGCGGTTGCAATTGCGGTTCGAAGGGTTTGAACGGAATCAGTGTTCAGTCGGAACGTGAAATATTCGATCAAATTGCCAATTATGACGGCTTCGCCCGCACCCACTAGAGGAGCGATATTTAACTCACGGTATCCGTCATTAGAAACTTGCCAGCTCCACGTCACATTATTTCCAAATATCTGCGGCGCCCCCACCTCTTCTACTTCAACATTCACCTGAGCAAGAAGTTCCAGCCATCCTCTAATCTGCGACCTAGAAGAATAGGAGGAGGAGAGAAGCTCTGATGGCTCACACGAGCCTCCTGTTCCGCCTAAACATGAGATCGTCGTCGGATCATGAACAGAGGCATTGTCGGCGAAAAGTGCAAGAGCTCCATCAACGTTATGAGCGTTCAGTTGATCTTCAAATGCGTGCAGAATTTCAACTTGGTTCTCTTGTATCTGACCGTCGTGACGCATCGAAGTGATGCTCGACCCATTAGCAAGGTTAGGAAGGAGTAGTGCGATGAGGACAAGAATGAGCATTAGACAAACGTATTCGCTACGTCGGTTGGGTCTAGATACCACGTGACAATACCTACCGCTTGTCACTCTCGTATGACGTCGTATTGTAGGAAGCATGTGTTAAGTATATGCGATTGAAATAGTTTCATCAGCCTCCTTTTGGTGGGAATGATGTCCTCTGAAAGACGGACGTTTCCGAGGGAAACCACAGGACTGGTAAGGGACATCGGACCTCTGACTATGACAATCATTGTTCTAGCAGTCACGAGTTTCGCGTTCTTACCGCTAGACAGAGGCTTCTCCCCGACAGGTAATGTGCCACTATCCGAGAATTTGTGGTTGGCTGGGATCCCCCCCAACGTAATGGCCCTCTTGATTGTAGGAATTTTCACGCTTCTGATAGTGACTGGATACTCAATCTTGGTTAGCGCCATGCCTCGATCCGGGGCAGGATATGTTGCTATTTCAAGGATCATCAGTCCGTTCGTCGGATTCATCGCAGGCTGGATAGTATTCCTGACAATCTCGTTCTATCTGGGCGAAATCGCAGTAACTCTCGCACAGCACCTCTTCTACCCCGCAAGCCCAGTGCTAAGTGACGTTAATCCAACAGTCGGTGGGCTATTGCTCCTAGTCATTTTCGCTGCGATATCGATGTTCGGTGTGAAAATATCCTCGTACTTGATTCAAGCACTCTTCTGGGTTGGCACTGCTATAGCTGTTTATGTGCTCTCGTTATTCGCGGTTGTTATAATGCAACCTTCGGTGCTAGAACGAGGAATTTCGATTTGGGCCCAGACACAGGGCGTATCAGGAGTAACCGCCGACGCATACGTTAAAGCTGCTCTCGCTCAGGGTCTTGATTCAACAAACGTCGGAAGCTACTGGACGGCGGTTTCAGCCAGTTTCATGTGGGCGGTTTGGGCTTACTTTGGTTTTTTCCTTATGTGGGGAACGATTGCCTCAACAGCATTCGTGTCGGGCGAAGTGAAAAACCCCAGAATCAACCTGCCCAAGGTTTTGGAGATCGGATCGCTAATCACTATTGTCGTTCTTGTGGGTATCGCATGGATTTCCGCATTGGCTGCGTCAGCAGTAGGTCAAACGATGTTGGCCAATGGTGATAAGTGGAGCTTCC
>Ga0187780_10004762_pt1 | contig 10150 bp, 10 predicted proteins | sample 1015_Q2_SP10_20__FD_132429 | JGI IMG/M metagenome (GOLD analysis project Ga0187780, IMG submission 132429) | Tropical peat soil microbial communities from peatlands in Department of Meta, Colombia - 1015_Q2_SP10_20_MG | ecosystem: Environmental > Terrestrial > Soil > Wetlands > Peat | place...
CCATCCCCCCGAACCCCCCTTGGGGGGGACCCATCCCCCCGAACCCCCCTTGGGGGGGACCCATCCCCCCGAACCCCCCTTGGGGGGGACCCATCCCCCCGAACCCCCCTTGGGGCGAAACGTTTCCCCCCAGACCCCCCCGGTCCCTCCGGGATCGCCCGGCTGACGCTGCGCGATCCTCTGCCGCTGCACGTGGGCGACCGTGTCCTGCTCCGGGACCCGGGCAGTGCGGCCGTCATGATGGTCGGCGCGACCGTGCTCGACGTGACGCCGCCGATGCTCGTGCGGCGCGGAGCGGCCGCGGCGGCGGGGCTGGAGCTGGCCGCCTGGCCCGCGGTGCCGACGGCAGCTGACCTGCTGCGCCGGCACGGACTGCTGCGGGCCGGCGCGCTGGCCGCTATGGGCGTCACCGGCAGCCCCGCATCCGCCCCGCCCCCCGTTGCGGTGGGCAGATGGCTGGCCGATCCCGCCCGCTGGAGCGAACTGCGCCGCCAGCTGGCCGAAGCGGTCGCTGCTCATACGCGACGCGACCCGCTCGCGATCGGCATGCCGACCGGGGCGGCCCGGGCCGCCCTCCGGCTGCCGGACCGGGCCCTCGTCGAGGCCCTGGCCCGGCTGCCCGCGGGGACAGGAACGCACTCGCGCGTGCGACTGGATGGCGGTTACCTGCGCATAGTGGCCGATGACGAACCGGGCGGCCCGGCCCTGGAGCCGGGGACGGATCAACCGGGAGATCCCGGAAGAAGCCAGGAACGCCCGGCATCTCCGAAACTCTCGGAGGCTCATAAATCTCAGCACCCCCCGGAGCCCCTTTCCTTGCTCCCTGCGCACGTTGCCGCGGGCGTGCGAGCCGTCCTGGCGGACCTGGCCGGTGCGCCGTTCATGGCCCCGGAGGCGGGGCGGCTGCGCGAGCTTGGCCTGGACACGCGGGCGATCGGGGCGGCCGCTCGGGCGGGCCTGCTGCTCCGGGTGACCGAGCAGATCGTGCTGGCGCCGGGCGCCGAAGCCGAGGCCGCGCGGACGCTCGCGGGGCTGCCGCAGCCGTTCACCGTCGCCGAGGCCAGGCAGGCCCTCGGGACCACCCGGCGGGTCGCGATCCCGCTGCTGGAATTCCTGGACCGGGCCGGGATCACCCAGCGCCTCCCGGACGACCGCCGGCGCATCCGCTTAGCCGCTGGCCTTCGCCGCCGCCAAGAAAACCACCGCGGAGTGTATCGGCCGCGACAGTTCTTCCTCCGCATAGACGAGAGTATTGGACGGCCGGTTCCGCCGAACGGGGCTGAGTACCCGCTTGAGCGGCCCAACCGGTACCTCACCTATGGCTGAGGGGGAATGAGCTGCCGCCGACCGGTCGCCCCGGCCGGCGGCAGCTCGTTGAGCGCCCGGGACGCCCGGAGTTCTACAGGCGGGCAGCCCCGCCGGGTCAGGCGGACAGCCACACCGCGGTACCGGGCGGCAGGCTGCCGTCGGGGCGCAGCGGGTCAGGACCGCTGGCGAGCAGGACCTCGCGGTGCGGCGGAAGCGGCGCGGCGGCGTCGCCGAAGTTCGCGGCGAAGATGAATCCCGGCTCCCTGGCGAAACAGAGCAGGTCCGCGCCGCCCGGGTCCTGCGGCCCATCCAGCCAGCGCAGCGTGCCGCGGCCGAGGGCCGGGTGACCGCGGCGCAGCCGGAGTGCCGCCCGGTACAGGCTCAGGAAAGAGATGGGGTCCTCGAGCTCCGCCTCGACGCTGTAGCCGCCCCATCCCGGCGGCTGGGGCAGCCAGAGGGGCGCGGAGCCTCCGGCGGTGCCGGAAAAGCCGAAATCGGCGCCGGCGCGGGTCCACGGGATCGGCACGCGGCAGCCGTCGCGGCCGGGCCTGCGGCCTCCGGTACGCAGGAATGTCGGGTCCCGCCGCGCGGCGTCGGGCAGGTCCGTGACCTCCGGCAGGCCCAGCTCCTCGCCCTGGTAGATGTAGGCGGACCCGGGAAGGGCGAGCAGCAGCAGCGCCGCAGCCCGCGCGCGCCGCGCGCCAAGCTCGGCATCTGGGTGGGCGATGGTCATGAGCCGTTCGATCATCTCCGGCGTGTAGCCTTCGTCGAGCTGGTACCGGCTCACGGGCCGGGGGACGTCGTGGTTGCCGATCACCCACGGCGCGCGCGAGCCGTCAGCCAGCGTGAGCACCGCGTCGACCGCCAGCCGAAACGCAAGCGCGTCCCAGCCCGCCAGGATCAGCTGGAAGTTGAAGACCTGGGGCAGGCCGTCGTGCGTGAGGTAGGGGAGCAAGGTCTCCGGCACGTCGTACCAGACCTCGCCGATGGCCGTCCGCGTCCCGGGGAACCCGTCTGCCGGATACGAGTCCAAGATGCTCCGCCAGGACCGGTAGAGCTCTTGCAGCTCCGGCCGGTGGCGATACGCGGAAGGCGCGTTCAGCGGCTGCTGAGCCTGCTCAGGGTCGGGGTCGTCGGGCAGGTCCGAATCCTTGAACATGCCCCACGCCACGTCCACGCGCAGGCCGGCCGCGCCGCGGTCGAGCCAGAACCTGATCACGTCCTCGAACAGGGCGCGTACCTCCTGGTCACGCCAGTTCCAGTCCGGCTGTCCCTGGTCGAACAGGTGCAGGTACCACTGCCCGGGCCGGCCGTCTGCCTCCGTCACCCGGGTCCAGGCCGGACCGCCGAAGGACGATTCCCAGTTGTTCGGCGGCAGCCCGCCGTCGGGGCCGCGCCCGTCGCGGAAGATGAACCAGGCCCGCTCCCTGCTGCCCGGGCCCGCCGCCAGCGCAGCGCGGAACAGCGGATGCGAGCTCGAGCAGTGATTAGGCACGAGATCGACGATCACCCGGATCCGGTGCGCTTCGGCGTCCTTGACCAGCCCGTCGAAGTCCGCCATGGTGCCGAGCCGCGGGTCCACCGCGCGGTAGTCGCTGACGTCATAGCCGCCGTCGGCCAGCGGGGACGGATAGAAGGGAGTCAGCCAGATGGCATCCACGCCGAGGTCGGCCAGGTACGGCAGGCGGGACCGCAGCCCGGGCAGGTCGCCGACCCCGTCGCCGTCCGCGTCGGCGAAGCTGCGCGGGTACACCTCGTAGACGACCGCGTCCTCCCACCAGGCATGCCCGTTGCCGCTCACGCGTCTGCCTTTCTCTCGCCGACCTCACCGCATCTTATGGGCAGCCAGGCTGATAGATCAGTGCCCGCCTGGGGTCAGTAGAGTCGACGCGGAGGCGTCTGGGTGCCTGGTGGCCCCCCCAGTCTTCAAAACTGGTGAGCGCTGCGCTGCAGCGCTGGCGGGTTCGATTCCCGTCCGCCTCCGCGAGCTTCTGCCCTGGCATGATGCGCCAGCGAGGCAATCGCCCAGGTCAGCGTGGTGATCCCGAATCGCGTGCCATAGCAAGACCGGGCCCTACGCGATGGCCCCCGTATCCGTCCCCGGCGGCCTCAATCAGCTGCTGAAACGCAGCCGTCAGCGTGTCGCGCTAGCCAGTCGGGGCGGTCTCGTCGGCGACGGCCTGACGGTAAAGCTGATCGACCTGCTCACTCAGGTAGGGGCTGTAGGAGATGGCCGGGGTGTCGCCGCCCTCCTGGTAGCCGCCGAGTACTCCCACGATGGTGCCGGTCCCGGTCCCCGAGTCGAAGCGGGTGACCCACGGGCTCCCGCTGGTGCCGCCGGTGAACCCGTCGCACTCGAACCGCAGCTGAGACGGGCTCTGCTCCGACGTCCAGCCGGCACAGGTGATCGGGGCATCGGCGCTGGCCGGGTAGCCGGTGACCCGGACCAGGTTCCGGTATCCGGGGTCGATCCCGAGCTGGTCGGCGCCCAGCACGTCTTCGACGTTCTTCCCGTCGAGGGGCTTGAGCACGACGAAGCCGACGTCGAAGTCCGGATCAGAGGAGTTCATCCACTGCGGCGCGACGACCAGTTGCGCCGGCGTCCAGACGCCGTGGGGTTCCTGGCCGTCCTGGTAGCCGGGGATGAACACGATGTCCTGGCGGTAGCCGCCGCCCTTGCCGCCGTTGATGCAGTGCGCGGCGGTGATCAGCAGGTCCCGTCCCGGGCTGGCCACCACGCTGGCCGTGCAGAAATGGTCGCCGCCAGCGTCATGTTCGAAGAGCGCCCCGACGCGCAGGTTCTGCGCGGATGGCTGCGCGGTGGCCGGCTGTCCCGGCCGGTACCCGGGTTCCCGCCACGGCGTGGCGTCGAGCAGCCGGGACCGGGTCCAGTAGCCCTCCGGCCCGCTAGCTGTACTCTGCGGGTGGCTCGCGGCCGGCGCCGCTGAGCAGCCGCCAGCGGCCGCCACGGCGATCACGGTCGCCAGCACCCGCAGCTTGCCGCTCGTCCTCATATACCGCCCGTTCAGCCGCGTCGTGCCAGCGCTGTCCCTTCACGTTCTACCCGATCCCCGGGCCGGAAGCATGTCCTCGTGCGCCTGCTCGTGGCACGACTAGGAGGCCAGCTCGACGGTCAGGCCGAGCCGCTTGGCCAGCAGGGCGGCGCGCTCTTCTTCCTGGGCGCTGAAGGGGCCCTCGACACGGGTGAAACGGACGTGGTGCAGCGTCCCGCCGAGGGGCACGCCGTCCTCGCGTACCAGCCTGATCCGGTTGCCGCCGGGCCAGGTCAGGTCGGCGGCGTGATCGCCGGCGGCTTCGAGTCGGCCGTCCAGGACCTGCTGGAAGAGCCGTGTCGCGCGGTCAAGGTCGCTGACATGGTGCTCGATCAGGTCGAAGGAGGTCGCCGGCCCGGGCTCGGGGAGCTCTCGAGGCGCGGGAGCATGCGGGGAACCGGCCTGCTGGGCGACCTGGATGACGATGCCGTGAGCGCTGCCTGGATGCAGGAACGCCTCCTTCCAGTTCGGGTTGTCCAGGTTGACACCGATGGGCTCGATGCCGAAGTCCCGGATCCGCTCCAGCGTGCGCCCTATGTCAGTGACGATGAAGTTGAAGTGGTGCGGCCCGGCGCCATGAACGGCCAGGAAACGCTCCAGGAAGGCCGCGTCGGGGCCGCTGCTGGGTGTCAGCAGTTCGATCTTCGGCCCCGCGGCGAACCTCAGCTGACCCCACCAGTACCCCGGCGAGTCTTCGCCGTAGACCCACGTTCCGCCAAGGACGCCGCCGAACAGGTCCCAGCCGTCGGTCAGAGCCGACGTGCCGATGGCAAGATGATCGAGGACGGCGGTCATGGGCCTTATCTCGTGAACGCTTGCAAGTAAGTTCGATCCCCGTAGCCCGAGCGGGCAGGCGCGGCGGCGGGTAGTGGGGGGGCGCCGCCGCGCAGTTCTTACGCTAGTCCTCTTAGGCCCCCGGCGCGAACATCTTGCCCGGCCGCGTCACTGCCGAGCGGGGCCGGCTGGCGCCAGCAACGCGGGCGACCGCAGCCAACAGCAGGCGGAACATCGAGGAAGCGGGGATTGTTCACCGGGCATGATCCAGGAGGGTTTTGCCGAGCTGCTCGGCGGGCGGCGGCAGGGAGTGCTGGTGACCCTGAGGAAAGACGGGTGGCCGCAGCTGTCCAACGTGAACTACGCGTGGGACACCGGGACGCAGACCATCCGGGTTTCCACCACCGACGACCGGGCCAAGACCAGTAACATGCGCCGCGACTCTCGGGTCAGCTTCCACGTGACCAGCGGCGATTTCTGGCAGTACGTGGTGGTGGACGGCCATGCCGAGCTGTCGGCGGTGGCCGGGGACCCGCATGACGCAGCCGTCGAGGAGCTGATCGACCTGTACCGCGCGGTGCAGGGCGAGCACCCGGACTGGGATGATTACCGGGCCGCCATGGTCCGTGACCGGCGCCTGGTTGTCCGCATCCGGGCGGAGCGGGCCTACGGCGCGGTACGGCGTTGACCAGTCGGCCGGCGCGGATGCTGAGCTTGACCGGGAAGGTGCGCATAGGCTGGGACGATGCTGTCTGACTCCTTCGGGCGGGTGGCGACGGACCTGCGCGTATCGCTCACCGACCGGTGCAACCTGCGGTGCGCGTACTGCATGCCGCCCGAAGGACTGGACTGGCTGCCCTCTCCCGAGCTGCTCACCGACGACGAGGTGGCGCGGCTGATCCGGGTCGCGGTGGAATTGCTCGGCATCCGGGAGGTCCGCTTCACCGGTGGCGAGCCGCTGCTGCGCCGCGGGCTGGTCGGCATCGTGGCGCGGACGGCAGACCTGCGCCCGCGTCCGGAGATCTCGCTCACCACCAACGGGATCGGGCTGGCGCGCACCGCCGCGGCGCTGCACGGGGCGGGGCTCGACCGGATCAACGTGTCGCTGGACACGCTGCGGCCGGAGACGTTCCGCAAGCTGGCCCGCAGGGACAGGCTGCCGGACGTGCTGGAGGGGCTGGCCGCCGCGGCTGCGGCCGGGCTCACCCCGGTCAAGGTCAACGCGGTACTGATGCGCGACCTCAACGATGACGAGGCCGCGCCGCTGCTGCGGTTCTGCCTCGACCACGGTTACGAGCTGCGCTTCATCGAGCAGATGCCGCTCGACGCGCAGCACGGCTGGAAGCGCGCCGAGATGGTGACGGCCGACGAGATCCTCGCCGCGCTCGGCCAGCAGTTCACCCTCACCCCCGACGATCCCGGAAAGCGCGGTTCGGCGCCTGCTGAAGCGTTCCTCATCGACGGCGGGCCGGCCCGGGTCGGCGTGATCGCGTCGGTCACCCGTCCGTTCTGCGGGACCTGCGACCGGGTCCGGCTGACCGCCGACGGCCAGGTACGGAACTGCCTGTTCGCCCGGACGGAAAGCGACCTGCGCGGCCCGCTGCGGGCCGGCGCGAGCGATACGGAGCTGGCGGACAGGTGGCGGCATGCCGTCGCCGTCAAGCTGCCGGGCCACGGCATCAACGACCCGTCCTTCCTGCAGCCGGACCGCCCCATGTCTGCTATCGGCGGCTGACCAGCGGGCCGCGATGCCACACGGGGCCAAGGCGGGTGATGTGATGGGCACCACCGGACCGTTCGGGATAATCATCCTCGCCGGAGGCAGCGGGAGCAGGCTCGGCGGACAGGATAAGCCCGGGCTGGTCGTCGGGGATCGCGCGCTCATCGGCTCGGTCGTCGCGGCAGGCACCGCCGCCGGGGCGCGGCAGGTCATCGTCGTCGGGCCGGAGCGGCCCGGGCTGGGCAGCGTGTCCTTCGTCACCGAGGAGCCGCCGGGAGCCGGGCCCGTGCCCGCGTTGCGGCGCGGGCTCGCCGAGGCCGCCGGGCCCTGGGTGGCGGTGCTCGCCGCAGACCTGCCGTTCCTGCGGGAGGCTCATCTCGGCACGCTGTTGGGGGCGGCGGCGGGGCACAACGGCGCGGTCCTGGTCGATGAGGCCCGGCGGCCGCAGTGGCTGGTCGGCTGCTGGCGGACCGAAGCGCTCCGGCGCGAGGCGGCCGCCTACGCCGGTACGTCGCTGGGCGGCCTGTTCGGCCCGCTTGCTCCCGTCCTGGTCGAGGTGGCGCCGGCGCCGGGCGAGCCACCGCCCTGGCTGGACTGCGACACTCCCGAGGACCTGCGCCGGGCGCGCGGCTGGCTCCGCGCCCGGCCCCGAGAACGAACGTAAACGGTCCAGCCACGCCGATGGCCCACCGGCGTAAACGGTCCAGCCACGCCGATGGCCCACCGGCGTAAACGGTCCAACCGCGCCGATGGCCCACCGGCGTGGCTGCGACGCTGAAGATCAACGCCACATGCGACGCTTTATCCACGCGAGCTTCAAGGCCAACTAAGCCGTCATCGCCGGGACGGTACGCGGGGCCATGCGCGTCGTCGCAGTGAAGATCGGGGGCCGCAGCCCCGGAGACCCCCCGGGTGGAGCCGTTCGCCTGGCCGGCCTGCACGGGGGTGTGATCAACCTGGAGCGTGGCGTGAGTGATGCCGTACTCGCCACTCAGGAACGCCTCGAGGTCGGCGCGTACCGCATGACAGTCCGCGTCCGGCATTACCAGCACGTGCGCGGAGGCGGCGGGCAGACCCGAAGTGATCTCCCAGATGTGCAGGTCATGAATCTCGGCAACGTGCGGGCGGGCCGCCAGCGCCGTGCCCACCGCCGCAGGCGAGAGCCCGGCCGGCGCCGCCTCGAGGAAGATCCGCCCGGAATCCCTGATCAGCCCCGCGCCCGCGTACAGCATCAGCACCACCACGACCAGCGTGGCGATCGCGTCGGCCCGGGAGAACCCGGTCAGCAGGATGATCAGCCCGGCTACCGCGGTGGCCGTGAACGCGTACAAGTCCGTAACGATGTGCTTGAACGCGCCCGCGACGTTCAGACTCTGTTGGCCGGGAGGACGACCTCGCCAGACCCCCCCGCGCCTGGCGGGAGTCTTCCCTCCAGACCCCGCTTGGGCGATCAGCAGCGTCGCCACCACGTTCACGGCCATCCCGACCAGGGCGACCACCAGTACCACGCCGCCGGCCACGGCAGGCGGCGTCACCAGCCGCCGGATCGCCGTGTAGCCGAGCCAGGCGGCCAGCAGGACCAGGGTGATGCCGTTGGCCTGCGCAGACAAGATCTCGGCGCGCTTCAGCCCGTAGGTGTACCCGCCGGCCGGCGGCCGGGCGGCCAGCCGCGCCGTGACCAGCACCAGCGCGATGGCCGCGGCGTCGGTCAGCATATGCGCGGCATCGGAGATCAGCGCGAGCGAGTGCGCCGCCAGGCCAGCTATGACCTCTCCGGCCATGAAGGCCAGGATCAGCGCGAGCGCGCCGGCCAGCCACCGCATATCCGCGCCGGGCGCCGGGCCGTGCGCGTGCCGGTCAGTTCCCGCTGCCATCTGACGAAATCCTCACCGACCAAGGACCGTAAACCGACGAACCGGACAAGACAACATGGGAACGCTGGACCCGCATCGGGGTGTTCCTGGCCGGCTGGACCCCGTTGGTCCGGCTGGACCCCGTTGGACCTATTAGACCCGGTTGGACCAGGGCTGGATCACCAGCCACGCCTGCCGCGCCATCGCGGCCCGGAGCCCGGCTGCGCTGACTCTGGACTGTGCCGATCTTAGGCTGGAGACCATGAGCACACTAGAGCAGTGGACGGCTGCCGTCCGCGCTGATCTCGGGCTCGGCCCCGATCCCCTGGGTACAGCGGACGCCAAAGCCGTGCTCGACCTGGCGCGCGAGGTGGCACACGGGGTAGACAGGCCGGCCGCTCCGCTCACCGCCTACCTGGTAGGGGTGGCCGTGGGCCGCGGCCTGGTCCTTTCGGAGGCGTCGGAACGAGTCTGCGCGCTCGCCGCGACCTGGGCCGGGAGCAAGGAACCGGCCGCCGGGCCAGAAGGAGCGTAGGCCACCGCCGAAGACCAGCTGGCTTCGCCGGGTCATCCGCGGCGCCAGGCGATCGCCAGGGGCCGGGTGGCGGGATCGTGGCAGGAGCCTCCGGCCGCCGCCTGGTCATGCATTACCGGAGCCTTACGGCACCATCCGTCGCCGGGCGTGTCGGCGTCGCTGTCCGCAAGAGTGGGTGGCCGGTTGTTTACTCGGACACGCGAAGGATGGTCCATGACGGTCCAATCTCGGCCGGGCGAATCCCGGAGAGGGCCGCGCCCGACGAGGCGCGGAGTGCTGCTGGGGGCCGGCCTGGCGGGCCTGGGCGGAGCTCTGGCAGGCTGCAGCACGGCGGCCGTTCCTTACGACGCGAACGAGGCCGGGGTGATCCCGCAGGATGTCCCGGCGCCGTCCGCCATGGCCATGCCCGCCATGGGCACCCCCTCGGGCAGCGCCGCGCCAGGCGCCAACGCTCCGAGGCAAGCCCCGGAGGGCGCCGCGGTCACTGGCACCGCGCTTGGCTCCGCGGCCGAGATCCCGGTCGGCGGCGGCAAGATCTTCACCGCGGCGCGGGTCGTGGTGACCCAGCCGGCCCGCGGTCAGTACCGGGCCTTCAGCGCGGTGTGCACGCACGTGGGATGCATCGTCAATCAGGTGACCGGCGGGACCATCGATTGCCCCTGTCACGGCAGCAAGTTCGAGATCACTAACGGCGCGGTGATCACCGGCCCGGCGCCCAGCCCGCTGCCCGCCAGGCAGATCAAGATCGTCGACGGCACGATCGTCCTGCTGTGACTCCCCGGCTCAAGGGGGTCCGGGGGCCGCGGGGGTCTGGGGGGAAAGGCTTCCCCCAGGATCGGGGGGCCGAGGGGGTCTGGGGGGAAAGGCTTCCCCCCAGGATCGGGGGGATCCCGGGGGGTCGCCCCCC
>Ga0187780_10004763_pt1 | contig 10150 bp, 7 predicted proteins | sample 1015_Q2_SP10_20__FD_132429 | JGI IMG/M metagenome (GOLD analysis project Ga0187780, IMG submission 132429) | Tropical peat soil microbial communities from peatlands in Department of Meta, Colombia - 1015_Q2_SP10_20_MG | ecosystem: Environmental > Terrestrial > Soil > Wetlands > Peat | place...
ATGCTGCAGCCGGGTGGAAACATGGAAGGCAAGGAGACGCGCTTCGGGATTGTCAGCTCGGCGCTCTGGGCGACGGCGACGACAGCTTCCGGAAACGGGTCCGTGAATTCTATGCTCGATTCATTGACACCGGTCGGAGGATTAGTGCCAATGGCACTCATTCAGCTGGGGGAAGTCATCTTCGGCGGCGTAGGCTCCGGGCTATACGGGATGCTCATGTTTGCCGTCGTCACGGTATTTGTAGCAGGGCTCATGGTCGGACGCACACCCGAGTATCTGGGAAAGACGGTGGAGGCCTTTGAGATGAAGATGGCCTCAATCGCGGTGCTAGTTCCGTCGGCGGTAGCACTGTTCGCTACGGCGGTCGCGGCCTCAGTCGAGGCCGGCAGAATCGGTGTTGGCAACCCAGGAGCGCATGGCTTCTCCGAGATCCTGTACGCCTTCTGCTCGGCCACGAACAACAATGGCAGTGCCTTTGCGGGTCTATCGACCAACACACCCTTTTACAACACCGCGTTAGGGTTCGTGATTCTGGTTGGCCGGTTCTGGGTAGCCGTGCCTGTGCTCGCACTGGCCGGTTCCATGGCTGCAAAAAGAAGGCGTGCGTTCACCGCCGGCACGCTCCCAACCCACACGCCGTTGTTCGTCGCGGCACTGGTAGGCACAGTAATGATTATTGGCGCCCTTACGTTTTTCCCCGCGCTTGCGCTGGGCCCAATCGTCGAGCACCTAAGTCTGTTTACGCCTAACTAGTCTCGAACCTCAGCTCATGGGAAACGGTCACGGAAAGTCTGCGAACGTCTCCTCGCCTCGCGCTTAGCGTTGACTGTTACGCATCGACCCTGTCAACCAGCGTGCTTGACGCGTCGCCCACGGGACATCCATAGTTCGCCAGGGTTCCTTCTACACGGCTAGATTGCCCCCGGAGTGGCCATGGGTGCGTGTCGGCATTGCGGCAGGTGCTCGGCCCTCTTCGCCTTGGCCACAGCGGCGCCGTGCTCGGGTCCTCGGCGTCTCGTGCTGTGGAGCCCGCACAGAAGGTTCGCGACTGGGTTTCTTCCACTCCCAACCATTCGCCACCGCCAATCGTGGTTGCCTGGCTTCTGGGAGTGGTTTGCGGAATTGGGATGGGTCCAAGGCCGTAACCCGATCATCGAGGAGCGGTGAGCGGAAGGCCGATACGACCGGCTGCCCGCGCTCTTTGTCAATCCCCTATAGGCCTATACCATGGAACTGCTGACCCTGCTGCTACTGGTGCTTCTCAACGCGGTGTTCGTTCTGTCCGAGATGTCAGTGGTCTCATCGAGAAGGCTGCGGCTCGAGCGCTGGACAGAGGAGGGTCGTTCGGGTGCGGCTGCCGCGTTGCAACTTGCCTCCGAGCCCGCGCACTTTCTGTCGACCGTTCAAATCGGGATGAGCGCAATCGGGATTCTCAGCGGAGCGTTAGGCGAGGCAACCCTCTCCGGATATGTGGCGGAGTTCTTTACGGGGGTTGGAGTCGTCCAGCCCCACGCCGGGCGGCTCTCGCTTGGCCTCGTGGTGATAGGGATTGCGTCGTTCTATCTGCTCTTCGGTGAGCTCGTGCCAAAGCGGCTAGCGCTGCGCAACCCCGAGAGCATTGCGACTGCTCTTGCCCCGTTGATGCAATCTTTGACGCGGCTTGCGTTCCCTTTAGTCAAAGCCTTCAGTGCGGTTACTGACAGCATACTTCGCATGTTTGGAACTAGCCCCCGGGAGCCGCTAGTGACCGAAGAAGACATCAACGTGCTGATGGAGCAGGGCGCTCAAGCCGGCGTATTTGAGCGGCAGGAGCAAGTCATGGTGTCACGAGTTTTGGGGCTCGACGAGAGACGGGTCACTAGCGCGATGACCCCTCGCGTTGACATCGTATGGCTGGACTTGAGCGAGCCGTTCGAAGCGAACCGGCAGAAGATGCTGGAGAGCGCGCACTCTCGCTTTCCTTTATGCAAAGACGGGCTCGATGAAATCGTAGGGGTATTGGATGCTAGATCACTACTAGAGGACGCGTTCCAGGGGAGACGCGTCGACTTGGCAAGCCGCGCCCAAAAACCCCTGTACGTGCCCGAGGTGCTCACAGTGATGAAGGTGCTGGAGACTTTCAAGAAACATCGTCGACACTTCGCATTAGTGGTTGACGAGTACGGCGAGCTGCAGGGCTTGGTGACTATGAGCGACGTCATGGAAACCCTGGTCGGTGACATCGCAACCGTTGAGCAGGCGGCTGAGCCCGATATCGTGCGTCGAGATGACGGCTCGCTCCTGATCGACGGCTCGGTGAGTCCAGAGCGGTTCAGAGAAGCAACCGGGCTGGAACAAGATCTTCCAAGAGAGCACAGCGGTAGCTATCAAACCCTGGGTGGTTTTACGATGATGCAGCTCGAACACATACCCCAGGTGGGAGACAAGTTCGAGAGCTGCGGCTTCAGATTTGAGGTGCTGGACATGGACGGAAACCGGGTCGACAAGCTGTTGGTGACCCTGTTACCGGCGGATGGCCCAAAGACGGATGTCGGTGGGGTCGCTCAACCGTGAACTTGTTCACCGGTTTGCATTCGCAGATGTTATCTGCTTGAAAACTGGCATACGGACAAAGCGGACGGCAAGATCTGCAGGACGCTGAAAACTAGCACGAGTTGAGCAGAGAGAAATCGCAGGTTCTGGGCTCCACGAAAACTCGTGGAATTGTTGGGTGGTGTTCTTCTGGCGAACCTGATCATCGTGAGAGCTGACCTTGGCCCGACAGGCCTATGAAAGCATTCGCATGTGGTTCAACTCACACACCGGAATACACCAGCTTCATTTACGCGCTCTACGCTCGCTCAGGGTAAGTGGGCAGTGTTGGGCGTGAGCTTGGGCAACGAGTGTCCGGTTCCGGGGAGATTTAGGGCAACGACCGAAGGGACCTCCACCGTGAATCGCGCTGTACTTGCCGGTTCCGGAGATGAAGTGGAACACGCCCTGGAATCTACTCTCCCCAGCTGTGTAGTGCACGCCCTCATATTTGACCCATAGCTTTTCGCCGCTCCTGAGAACGAAAACGGCATACCCCCTATGCGTTCCAGTGCCACCGGTCTGGTCATACTGCTCGTAGTCTGTCACCTCGATGCCGTCGAACTCAGGGTTGTTGCTCGTCAGTCGGAGTCGGTCCGTCGCCTGCACCTCAGGTGTTGTCGATCCAATCTACCGGCCACTGAGCTTGCAGAAGTGGCTGTTAGCCAACCCATCGGATCTCCGGTTCCTTACGAGGGACGGAAGCCGGCGCGGCCTTCGGATAGCCAACGATAATTGGCGCAACCGGCACCCATGCGTCAGGCAGGCCGAGCACCTTCTTCCCGTCCGACGTACTAAGGAAGCTCTGGGCAAAGCCAATCCAACAGGTGCCGAGACGCGCGGCATGCGCGGCAAGCATCAAATTCTCGGCGGCTAACGCGCAATCTTCGACGATCCACGGACCCTGCGTGATCGCCGAAATTAAGATGAGCACCGGTGCGTGGTAAAAGATATGAAAATTTGGATCGCCAAGCAGCAAGCGGAAGTGCTCCGACTGCGGGCCCGCGGGCATGGTCGCGAGCATGTGGGATTTCGCCTGACTTGAGATCCGATCAAGCAGGCTCTGATCGCGTACGACCGTGAAGGTCCACGGCTGCTGGTTCACAGCGTTTGGGGCGTATACGGCAGCGTTGATCAAACGACGGATGGTCTGCTCATCAACGACGTGGGCGGTATATTCGCGCGTCGAGCGCCGACTGGAGATCGCCTCGTTGACATCCATCATTGCGTTCCTTGCGCGATTTCCTGCAATAACTAATGCGTCGATGGCCAGAGCTTCCTGCCAGGCGAGCCCGTTCCCAGAAATTCTCCCGATCGTGGCTACCAGGCCTGGACTCGCCTGCCCTGGCGGCGCACACACAACCAATGCTATTCGTGGATTCGTCTACATGGCTTGATCCAGCGCAAAAGCGGGGCATCGCGCGCTGATGTCTTGGGACCGAAGGGTTGCGGGTTATAGCCGCAAACGCTCATGACGCCTGGTTCGCCGGAGCGTCTACGTAGACCTGCGCACAAAAGACGCATTGATTGCCTTCAGCGAGGGTGTCCCACATTGTTTCATGATCAGCTCAAGTTCGACTCGCTGGATCTCCAGGACCCGCTCCACCCCCGGTTGACCGAACGCCGCCAGCCCCCAGACGTACGGTCGGCCAATGCAGACCGCTTGGGCACCCAGTGCCAAGGCCTTGAAGATGTCCGTGCCGCGCCGAAAGCCCCCGTCGACCAGCACCGGAACTCGACCTCTCACGACTTCCACCACTTCAGGAAGGGCATCAATTGTCGCCATACCGCCGTCGTCAGCACGCCCCCCGTGGTTGGAGACGATGATGCCGTCGGCACCGCGCTCCAGACATAGTTTGGTATCCTCGCGGGTCAGGATCCCTTTGACCACTACCTTCATCCTCGTCGATTGCTTCAGTCGATCGATGAAACCCCAGGTGAGTCCAGGCGCAGCGGTGCTGGTCAAGCCAGTCAGATCGAGACCATCAAACATCGGTTTGTGCCGGAGCTCTCCCTGCAAACCGGGTTCGTGGCAATCAGCGCATCGGTGGGTGTCCGTGCGCTTCAGTCGCTCAAAGGTATCCGTCCTTCTCCCTCTACCTACCGGCAAGTCCACCGTCAACACAACAACGGGACATCCAGCCCGCTCCGCCCGTTTCAGCAGCGCTTGGGTAATGCTCCAATTCGATGTCGGGTAGAGCTGGAACCACACCGGTCCGGACTTGGCCGTGGTTACGTCTTCGACAGACGTCGTCGTGGGTGTTGACAGAATCATCAAATACTCGCGCGCCGCTTTAGCGGCCGCGAGTTCGCCGTCTGCGTGGTAAGCCTTGAGGCTGCCCACTGGCGCGAGAACGATGGGGGCCTTCCACTTCATGTCGAGCAGCTCGGTGGTCATATCGACCTTGGTAACATCGATAAGATGCCGAGGCCGTAAGAGAAGTTTGGAGAAAGCTTCCCGATTTGCGCGTAGCGTTGTGTCGTCATCTACACCTGTAGCTAGATACCCCCAATGGGCGGGTAGCAGAGTTTGACGTGCGGCCGTCTCGAACTCGAAGACGTTGATTGCCTCCTCGGGAGCTGCAATAACGTACTCGTCACGTGTCAATGACTCTGAGGTGGGGGCGATCTTGGTTGGAGCTGGCAAAGCCTGCGGAGCCGAGAACCCTGAATAGGCTAACAAGGGACTTCCCGCGAGAAACTTCAAGAGCGTCCGCCGGCTGGCGGGCTTACTATGGGACAAGGCCATGACCGACCTCTCAAGTCTGGCAACGCAGGCACTTCATGCTGAGGCGCAACGATCACAACACGGCTACCGTGCTCGATCCGTGGGGCTTTCCGCATCCCGCGCGACGTGGTCACTACATGGGATCTAACTTCGGCGTGGTCTCACAGATTACCCCCACCTATATTGAACTAAAAAGACCTGTCTCGGGCGCCTCGGTGCGCATCTATGACGAGACGGGCAATCTGCTCCCGCCCGGACAAGCGGGGGAAGTCTACCTGTGGGTCGAGGGTTGGCCGGACTTCACGTATCACAACCAACCCGATAAACGCCGCGAGTGCGCCCGCGACGGGCTCGTCTCGCTCGGCGACGTCGGCTATCTCGACGCAGACGGCTATCTGTTTCTCTGCGATCGCAAGCGCGAGATGGTCATCTTCGCAGCCACCAACATCTACCCAGCTGAGATTGAGGCGGAGTTGCTCGCGATGCCTGGTGTGCACGACTGCGCGGTGTTCGGCATTCCAGATGACGAATACGGAGAGAGGCTCGCGGCGCATATCGAGCCACAGATGGGGGCAACCCTCACATCAGAAGCTGTGCGTGGTTTTCTCAGCGCTCGCCTCGCCAGCTACAAGATCCCGCACGTGATCAAGTTCGAGACAGGCCTTCCGCGCGAAGATTCCGGCAAGATCATCAAGCGTAGGCTTCGGGACCCCTACTGGGCGGGGACTGGACGCAATATCTAAGGATCGAGCAGGCGCTCTATTGTGCTGCACGCTGTGCACAGTATGGCTTCGATATTCCTCAACCAAACAGGGCTACCGGAATCAGGAGGGAAGCCATGACGTTTTCGATTCTGCGGGCTCTGGTCCTACTAACTGATGTTCTGCTGGCGGTGGGATCAGGTGCGGCGCTCGCCGACAAGAAATATGGTCCCGGTGTCACCGATACCGAGATCAAGATTGGGCAAACCTACCCGTACAGTGGTCCCCTCTCGGGCTACGCGACAATTGCAAGAGCGGAGACCGCTTACTTCGCAAAGATCAATGCCGAAGGCGGCATCAATGGGCGCAAGATCAATTTGATCAGCCTCGACGATGGCTTCAGCCCACCCAAGACCGTAGAGCAGACCCGTAGGCTGGTCGAGCAAGAGGAAGTATTGTTCATATTCGGAAGTCTCGGCACGGCCACCAATACCGCGATCCACAAATACATGAATGCCAAGAAAGTACCCCATATCTTCCTTGCGACGGGAGCAACAAAATGGGGAGATCCGCAGAATTATCCTTGGACGATGGGCGGGGTACAGCTCGCCTATCAATCAGAGGCGCACATCTATGCCAAGTACATCCTGCTGAACAAACCTGCTGCCAAGATTGCCGTGCTCTACCAAAACGACGATTTGGGCAAAGGCTATTTGAAAGGTCTCAAGGATGGACTCGGGGCCAAAGCCTCGCAAATGATCGTTGCCGAATCCAGCTACGAGGCGGCAGATCCTACTGTCGACTCGCAAATTGTCTCGTTGCAAACATCAGGGGCTGATACGTTTTTGAGCATAACAACGCCCAAGGCCGCCGGGCAAGCTATTCGCAAAGTCTACGATATGGGATGGAAACCGCTCTATATTCAGGCGCTCATATCCAGTTCCGTGGAGACGGTGCTCAAGCCTGCAGGACTTGAGAAGTCGCTGGGCATCATTTCGGTGGCCATCATCAAAGATCCCACTGATCCGCAGTGGGCGGATGATCCAGCTCTGAAAGATTACCAAGCCTGGATGAAGCAATACTTTTCGGATGGAAATATCGCCGATGGACTAAACGTCGCTGGGTACACCATTGCCCAAACCCTCGTACAAGTGCTCAAGCAATGTGGTGAGGATCTTACTCGCGAGAACGTGATGCGGCAGGCTGCTAATTTGAAAGACTTAGCCTTGCCAATGCTCATTCCCGGCATCAAGGTAAATACCAGCCCGACGGACTTCTATCCTATCGAGCAAGGCCAGATGATGCGCTTCGATGGAAAACGTTGGGTTCTCTTCGGCGCAATTCTCGACAAGCAATGATGCCTAGGATTCTGCGAAAACGGTTTCCTAGGCAGGAGGAGCTCCGATCACCGGTTCATGGATGTCACGTCACCTCCCTCGGTAGCCGAGCACCGAAGCATAGACGCGGCTCAGCGTCCTTCTCGAAATTCGGCAGTCGACCCGAACCGGCCAAGTCAGTCCGCTATAGAAACGCCAGAGTCGCCCAGTCCTGCCGGAGGAATCGTAAACCGCTGTTGGGGTCGGGTGCGGTCTTTACCGAAAAATGGCTCATCATCAAAAACGAAGGTCGGCACGCCCCAGTGCCGTGCATCGAGCAGAGCCTGCTGATTCGCTTCGACCTCAGCACGGTGAGAGACCGGTTTCGCAATCGCTGATCCTGAGCGCCGTTTGAGTCGCCACTTTTTTCCGCGTGGCGGCGCACCGAGTCGCCACTTGCTTGCACTGATTCGACTTTACGTCAATGCACTTTAGCATGCAAAATCAAGTAGTTATTGCACTATGCGCAACCATAGTGCACTTAAGAAGAGATGCTACCTGGCGGAGGGTGAGGGATTCGAACCCCCGGTGGGTCGCCCCACAACGGTTTTCAAGACCGCCGCATTCGACCGCTCTGCCAACCCTCCGGAACACCGTTGATGATACTGCCTGGGTCTGCCTCAACCAACTCGACCTTGAAACTTTCGCTGCGCTGACCTACTCTCAATCCGTACCAGAACGCCGGAGGCCTGACCATCATGCAACCAGAATTTCGAATACCAGCTCAGTCACCCGCAGTAGTGACCGAGCAGAACAAGGTTCTGCGCAACACCTACTCCCTGCTCGGCTTGTCCATGATCCCGACGGTATTCGGCGCATGGCTCGGGCTGAACACGAGCTTCGCTTGGGTCGCGCAGCACCCGATCGCCGCCCCGCTCATGATGGTGGCGGTGATGATTGGCGCTTTGTTCGCGGTCACCGCCCTGCGCAACAGCGCCTGGGGCGTAGTCGCGATGTTGGCTTTCACCTTCCTGATGGGCTGGTGGCTCGGACCAATGCTGCAGTACTCATTGCACTTGCGCAATGGCGCGCAGCTGGTCGGGCTTGCCGCTGGCGGGGCCGGCGCGATCTTCTTGGGGTTGGCCGGCTATGTGACGGTGAGCAAGCGGGACTTTAGCTTCCTCGGCAAGTTCCTATTCGCGGGCCTCATCCTGCTTGTGCTGGGTGCCTTCGCCAACCTCTTCCTCCAGGTGCCGGCCGCGTCGCTCACCATCTCAGCTGTGGCACTCGTCCTGTTCGCTGGCTACATTCTGTACGACGTCAGCCAAATCGTGAACGGCGGGGAGACCAACTACGTGATGGCAACGCTTAGGATCTACATCGACATTTACAACCTTTTCGTCAACCTGCTGAACCTGCTGCTGGCGTTCGCCGGCAGCCGCGACTAGAGGACTCGGTTGCTCGATCCGAGCGAGGCTGCTGCGGAGGCCACTTCTTATTTGTGTCTGACGAAAAGCGCGATCGACTCCACGTGCGCCGTATGCGGAAACATGTTCGCCACACCCGCCGCGGATAGCCGATAGCCTTTGTCGTGCACCAGGACACCCGCGTCGCGTGCCAGGGTGGCCGGATTACACGATACGTACGCGATGCGTTCGGGCCCGTCCCACTCCAAGGCCTGGACCAGAGCGTGCGCCCCGTCGCGCGGCGGGTCTATCAGCATGCAGTCGAAGCGGCCTAGCCGCGTCAGCAGGTCATGCGGAGCCTCAAACAGGTTGGCCGCGACAAACTGCGCCTTGTGCGCAAGTCCGTTGCGCGTGGCATTTTCGGCGGCTCGGGCAAGCAACTCTGCGCTGCCGTCAACGCCGACCACGAAGGCACCGCAGCGAGCCATCGGAAGGCTGAAATTGCCCAACCCGCAGAACAGATCAGCGACTCGCAAGCCTTCGCGCGGCTCCAACAACGCGATCGCGCGTCGCACTAGGATACGGTTGACCGCAAAGTTGATCTGCGTGAAGTCGGCGGGCTCAAAACGCAACGTGAGATCGAACTCGGGCAATCGGTAAAACAGCGGCCGCGATATCGTGGGTTCGAGTGCATAGATTGAGCTCGGTCCTGCCGGCTGCACGTGAATATCGACGCCGTAGCCCGCCGAGAAGTTACGCAGTTGCGTCGCGTCAGCGCTGGGCAAAGGATCCAGGACGCGCACGATCAAGATATCCGCGTCATCGCCGATTGCGACCTCGATCTGCGGAACGCGGCTTGCGAGCGTAAGTCCGGAAATCAGCTCGCGCAACGGGCGGATCAGAACGGACATGCGAGCTGGTAGTACCTCGCAGGAGTCCATGTCCACGATCCCGTGTGTGCGGCGCGCGCGAAACCCGACCAGAGTCCCCCCTGTCTTTGCCACCTGTTTGACGGACAGACGCGCGCGCTGCCGGTAGCCCCAGTAGGGTCCGTGGATTGGCGCCAAAAGGGTCTCGGGCTTGACCTTACCGATGCGCGCGAGGTTGTCTTCTAGGACTCGCTGCTTGACTGCAACCTGGGCGCGGGGCTCCAGGTGCTGGAGACTGCACCCACCGCAGCGTTCGTAGTGGGGGCAGCGCGGCGTGATGCGCGCGCTGCTCGCGCGCAAAACGCGTGTCAGGCCGGCAAGATCGAAGTTGGGCCTGCGCCGAAAGCGCTGGAACTCGACCAGTTCACCCGGCAGCGCTCCCTCGATGAATATGACTTTTCCAGCGACGCGCGCGACGCCGCGTCCGTCCTGCGCCAGGGACGAAACCTGCGCCGCGCACACCTCAGCGCGCGGCGAGGCGACGGCCGGAGCCGTTGTC
>Ga0187780_10004764_pt1 | contig 10150 bp, 6 predicted proteins | sample 1015_Q2_SP10_20__FD_132429 | JGI IMG/M metagenome (GOLD analysis project Ga0187780, IMG submission 132429) | Tropical peat soil microbial communities from peatlands in Department of Meta, Colombia - 1015_Q2_SP10_20_MG | ecosystem: Environmental > Terrestrial > Soil > Wetlands > Peat | place...
TGCTTGCGGTTTTCGAAACCGCGCCAGGCGAAACCTCGGGTCGGGATCCTTTTCTTCCCTGATCAGTTCGGCCACGAGTTCGCCCAGTGCGGGCCCGTGTTTGAATCCGTGGCCCGATCCACCGCCCAGAATCCATACGTTTTCTTCTTGGGGATGTCGATCAATGATGAAGTGATCATCAGGCGTGTTCTCGTATTGGCAGACTCGAGTCTCCAGAAGGGGGGCGTCTTTCATCGCAGGAAACCGGAAGCCCATGTGTTCACGCGCGAAGTTCAGCGCCTCCTGAGTACACAGGCGCTCCCCGTCGGTGGGATCGAAATCCGGGCCGCGAGTGTCATCGGCGAGTTTGAAGCCGCGGCCGTCGCCCGCCGGCATGCCGTAGACGAAACGGTGGCCGTCATCCGCCCACACCGGCAATTTCCCTTCCTCAAAACGGTCATCCCCGGGAGGCGTTCCGAAAAAGAAGACCTCTTGTTTGGTGGGGCGGATTAGATTTCCAATGGTCTCGGGAAAGAGCTTCCCCAGCCAGGGTCCACAAGCGAACACATAGCGATCGGCGAACAGCTTGGAACCATTCGAAAGCCTCAGTCCATCCGGGCAACCGGACTCCAGATGATCAGGCAACACCGCCGCCTGCCGAAAGTCTCCCCCCTCCGCCAAGAATCCGTCCACCACCGCCTGGCAAGCCAGGCGCGCCCGAAGAAAACCGCCTTCCGGCTCATGAATTCCCCAGCGCACACCCTCGAAGTTAACTTGCGCCCAGCGGCGGCTCATTTCTTCCAGCGAGAGTTCTTCCCAGGGAATACCGGCATCCCGCAGCAGAGGTAAAGAAGAGCGTTCAAACTGATCGTCGTCCTTGGCTACCATCCAAAGCACCCCGGCCCGGTGCAGAAGCCGAATGCGCCAGAGTGTTTCGTGCTCCCTCCACAGCTGAAGTGCGCGCGCCGCCATCTTCGTGTACGGCTGGTCGGCACCATAGGTTCCGCGAAGAATACGACTCTCTCCCCCCGAGGATGAGCGAGGATTGCCCGGTCCCCAGGCATCGAGCAGCGTAACCCGCGCTCCCCGTCGTCTCAGGTACAGCGCCGTCCAGCCCCCAAACGCCCCCGCCCCGATTACGGCTACTTGTGTTTTCGTCACCGGCATAAAAAGCAAAATAACAGAACAAAGTTCTCAGTGCCCGGTCAGCCTTCCTTGACAGCCAGTGGCTAAGCTTCCTAGAATCCAGCTAGGGTTACCTTGAATCCTTTAGCTAAATATTGTATCTAAACAACTTAGCAATAATTAAAGAGACGACGGGTGGTCGGCTCAAGATGATACAAGGACGCTATGGCTCCGGCAGCACCGATTGGCGGTCGTGAGCGCGAGATACTCACCGCCATCGTAGAAACCTTTATTAGTACAGGGGAACCGGTAGGTTCGCGGACCCTGGCTCGCTCGAATCGCGAGGGCCTTAGCCCTGCGACGATACGCAACGTGATGTCTGATTTGGCGGATGCTGGTTACCTCGAGCAGCCTCACACCTCAGCCGGACGGGTGCCGAGTCCTGAGGCCTACCGCTACTACGTCGAGCAACTCACGGGCAAGACCCAGATCTCGAGCGAAGATGAGGGGATCATTCAGGAGTCACTGCACGGTGTTGCCGATGTGCAAGAGTTCATGGAGCGAACGTCGCACGTGTTGTCGCTGATTTCCAAGAACGTCGGCGTCACCGTAGCGCTGAGCGGATCCAAGAATGCCCTGGATCACGTTTACTTTTCCCGCATCGGCGACCAAAAAGTACTGGCCGTTGTGGTGACCAAGTCGGGCGTGGTTCGAGATCGGGTGCTGCGGCTGGAGATTTCGCAGCCCGATCTGGACATGGCGGCGCGATACCTGAACGACAATTTCCGCGGCTACACCATTGAGGCCCTGCGCGCAGAATTGGCCCGGCGACTGGAACACGAGCGCAGCGAATATGATCGATTGATGGCCTCGGTCGAGCAGTTGTACCTGCAGGGGGCTTTCTCGGCCGATACGGGCGCCGAGATGGTCTACGTGGAAGGCGCGGCCAACCTGGTTGCCCGCGAGCAGGATCGCCAACGCTTGCAGGAACTGCTCAAGACCTTGGAAGAAAAGCAAAAAGTGGTAGACCTGCTCAACGCCTACCTTGATACCAAGCAGGAGGCAGTGCGTGTAGTCATCGGGCTCGACCAGACTTTGCCGCAGATGCGTAATTTCGTGTTGATCGGCGCGCCGGCCCGGGTCGGTGACGAGGTGGTGGGGTCGCTGGCGGTTCTGGGGCCGACGCGTCTCGACTATCAACACACCATTACCGCAGTCTCCTATATTGCGCGGCTTTTTGATAGAGTTCTCAATGAATCGGAATGAATAGCCCCATGGCAAGAACCAATGGAAAGTCGGAAATCGAGTCTCTGGACGCGGAGCATGAACTCCCGGCGTCGAATGATGCCGGGGAAAATCCGCCAACGGTCGAGACCACTGCGGCCGACCTTGCCGCGGAACCAACCGAGGTTCAGAAGCTGAGAGCGGAACGCGACGCGCTGCTCGACCGCATAGCGCGAATGCAGGCGGATTTCGAGAACGCCCGGAAGCGTGCGGCGCGGGAACTGCAGGACCATCGCGAGTATGCGCTGGCAGATGCCATTCGCGACCTGCTCCCCGTCCTCGACAGCTTCGAGCGAGCTTTGAAAGCCAACTCTTCCCAAAAGGATCTGCGCGGCGGGATCGAACTGATCTCCAAGCAACTGCAAGATGCCTTGGCCCGACTCGGGCTGCGCCCGATCCCGACCAAGGGGGAAGCGTTTGATCCCCGTTTCCATGAAGCCATCGAGATGGTCGAAACCACCGAAGCTGCGGACCATCAGATACTAGAAGAGCTGCAGCGCGGCTACAAACTGAAGGACCGGCTGTTGCGGCCAGCGATGGTCAAGGTTGCGCGAAACTCAAAATCATAGTTCGTGGTTGCTCGCTTCGTCGTTGTCCGGAGCAAGATTGACGGGGAACCAGAAGCGGGCCAGCCACCATGATCGGAAAGGACTCGAGGGCGATTCTGACGAGCAACGTAAAACGTGACTACTATGAGGTGCTCAGAGTCTCCCGCGACGCAAGCGAGCAGGAGATCAAGAGCGCCTATCGCAAACTGGCGCTGCAGTACCATCCCGACCGCAACCCGAATAACCCCGAAGCCGAGGAAAAATTCAAGGAATGCAGCGAGGCGTACGCGATTCTGGCCGACGCCGACAAGCGCGCCGCCTATGATCGCTATGGCCATGCCGGAATTGCTGGAACCGGGATGGGGGGCTTCGATCCCAGCGTCTTCCAGGACTTCAGCGAGATCTTTGGCGACTTCTTCGGCTTCGGCGACCTTTTCGGGGGTGGCTCACGCCGCCGCAGCCGCGGGCAGCGTGGCGCCGACTTACGCGAAGATCTGGTCCTGGAGTTTGAAGAGGCCGTCTTCGGCAAAGAAACGCAGGTCTCCTTCCGCCGACATGAAGCTTGCGAAGGTTGCCGCGGTTCCGGAATGGCGGGGGGAAAGTCGCCGGTAAACTGCCGCACCTGTGGCGGGCGTGGTCAAGTGCGGTTCCAGCAGGGCTTCTTCACCATGGCTCGCACCTGCCCAACCTGTCAGGGCGCGGGCACGGTCATTACCGATCCTTGTGTCAAGTGCAGCGGCGATGGCCGCGTCCTGCGACAGAAGACCGTGGACGCCAAGATTCCCGCGGGCGTGGAAGACGGGACACGCATTCGTTTCTCGGGACTGGGGGAAGCCGGCATGTTTGGCGGCCCGCCTGGGGATCTCTACGTCATCCTCTCGGTGAAAGAGCACCCGCTGTTCGAGCGGGAAGGCAGCGATTTGCATTGTGTTCTTCCCGTGTCCTTTGCCCAGGCTGCGCTGGGAGCTGAGATTCAGGTTCCGACCCTGGATGGCGAACACAATCTGAAAGTGCCGGAAGGGATACAATCGGGCACCACCATGCGGATTCGCGGAAAAGGCGTACCCGTGCTGAATGGCCGTGGCCGGGGAGATCTGTTCGTCGAGATTCGCGTCCACACTCCGAGCAAGCTCAATAAGCGGCAGCGCGAGTTGTTAGAGGAACTGGAGAGCGGAAGCAGAATTGAGAACCGGCCACAGCGGCGCTCGCTTCTCGGAAAAGTCAAAGATATTTTCAGCTGAGACCCTCCGGGGTTCGGAACCCACCGCACGCCGAGGGATCGCTTAGCTCGATCCGCGACGTCCCGTGAACTTCTTCGTGGTAGCGCTTGAGGGATGGTGGTCCAGTGACACGCCGACGGTGGATAGCCGATCGAGTCTCCGGCAACCGCGCGTTCCTCACCGGAGCTCACGCCGCCCATCTCACGCGCGTTCTCCGCGCCCGCATCGGACAGGAGTTCGACATCGCTGCGGACAACCGGATTCGGCGCGGACGCATCACCAGCATCGATTCGCAACAAGTTGAGTTGGAGCTCGGCGAGGAAATCCCTTCCCCTTCTTCTCCGCGGGTCAGGCTCGCCTTGGCGATTTTCAAGTTCGATCGCATGGAGTGGGCGATTGAGAAGTGTGCCGAATTGGGAGCTTCGCAGATCGTGCCCGTGATCGCTCACCGTACAGAACCGCGTCTTGCCTCGGCGGCAGGCAAGCGCGTGGAACGCTGGCGGCGGATTGTGCGGCAAGCGGCGGAGCAATCCCGGCAAGTGCAACCGCCGGAGATTCTGGCGCCGATCAAGCTGGAAGAGGCGGCTGCCCTTCCCGGTTCCACAAGAATCCTGCTGGCGGAAGGAGAAAAAGAAATTACCCTCCTCGCGGCGTTGCCGTCCGCTTCGACCGACAGCGACGTGGTTCTGGCGCTCGGTCCGGAGGGAGGTTGGACCGATCGAGAAGTGGAAATATTCCGCGCTGCCGGCTGGTTGCCGGCATCCCTGGGAAATGCCATTCTCCGCGCGGAAACGGCCGCTATCGCGGCAACCGCCATCGTTCTATCCCGGCTTGCGCGCTAACTCATTTTCGCGACGCCGTGGAGCACGTTGATTTTCTCCGGTGAACGGCGGAGGCTGGGCCCGCCGCGAGCAACCAGCAGCCCGGGAAGACTCATTGCCGGATCCGGGTTTCCCTGCCAGGAAAGCGCTGCCACTCTCTGCTATGCTCCTGGTCAATGGCAACCTCATCCCCAACGCCTGCGCACGCGGTCCTGCCTGACGAAAGCCAGCGGCAAGCCATCGAGCATGGGCGAGGGCCGATGCTGGTAGTGGCGGGAGCCGGCACGGGTAAGACAACCGTCTTAGTCCAACGGATCGTGCGCCTGATCCGACAGAATCATGCGCACCCGGATGAAATTCTAGCCCTCACTTACACCGAAAATGCCGGAGAGGAGATGCGACGGCGGGTGGCCTCTGAGCTCTCCGAACCCGGCGTCTCGCGCCTCCCGGTCACCACTTTCCATGCCTATGCGAACCACCTCTTGCTGCGCCAGGGGAGGAAGTTCGGGCTTCTCGATGAGAAGGATCTTTGGATTTATCTGCGCAAGCGGATTCGCGACTTGCCACTCAACTACTTTGTCCGTGCCGCCAATGTAGGCCAGTTCCTGGACGATTTGCTGGATTTCATTCATCGCTGCCAGGACGAACTGGTGAGTCCTGCCAAGTACGCAGACTACGTCGCCCGGCTCGAGCGTGGCGAAGTGCCGATTCCCCGAGTTGCAAAATCCCGGGAAGCGGATCGCCTTAGTGATGACGAAGTCCTCGGCCGCTGCCGTGAAATTGCAGCGGTGTTCTTGAAGGTCGAGGAGATGTTGGCCAGCGAGCAGCTGGGAACCTTCGGGCACATGATTCCTCGTGCCTACGCTTTGCTGCGGCAAGACCCGGAGATCCTGGCGGCGGAGCGTCGTCGCGCTCGTTTCATTCTGATCGACGAATTTCAGGACGCCAATTTTGCTCAGGTCAAGCTTCTCCAACAGTTGGCGGGAGAGGAAATGAACGTATTCGCGGTCGGCGATCCCGACCAAGCGATTTACCGCTTTCGCGGCGCTTCGAGCGCCGCCTTTGCCCTCTTTGTCCACAACTTTCGCGGCGCTCCGATCATCGCGCTGAAGAACAATCGGCGCTCTACCACCCCCATTCTGCGATGTGCCTTCGCTTTGATCTCGAGAAACCCCGAGAGGTTGCGTAGCACGCGTGCGGCAGTTCCCTACCAACGATCGCCGCTGATTTCCTGGCGCGAGGAGGACGCGGCGCGGCGCGGCCAAGCGTTGGCCAGCTCTCGCGTAGAGGCGGTGCTCTCGAGCGGCAAGGGCAAAGAGCTGGAAGCGAGCGATGTCGCTTCTGTGTTGCGCCAGCGTCGTCGCGAGCCGGGTTCGAGGTGGAGTGACTTTGCCGTCCTCTACCGCCACCACCAGCATCGGGACGAGCTTGTGCAGGAGTTGGCCAGGCAGGAGATTCCGTTCTCCATCGAAAACATGGACGTGCTCGACACCTCGGAAGCCCGTGACCTGTTCGCCTGCTTGGGCGCCGTCGTTTCCCTGGACAATGATGCCAGCCTGTTGCGCGTAGCGGCACTGCCCCGGTTCACAATCAACCCCCAAAATTTACGGGCCGGCATCCAGACCCTTCCCCGGGAGCTCGAACAGGGTGGCGTGGCATCGGTCCTGGGACAGATGGAAGAGGGCGTCCGAGTACTCACCGCTCTTGCCGAGGTGCGGGCGGAAATAGCGAGGACTTCCGCCAAGAGCCTGCGCGCCATAGACATGGTCATCGCCAAGTTCGGTTTCGAGCATGCCTCGCCGGTCCTAACCGCGATCCGCGAGTTCGTGCGCGGTTGGGAAGAGAAGCCGATTGTCGAGACCGGCGAAATCTCGGAATTGCTGCAATATATGGAATATTTCCAGCAGGCACGCGGTGCGATCCCGATGACGACGCCCTCGGGAGGCGACGCGGTGCACTTGATGACGGCCCACGCTGCGAAAGGGCTTGAGTTTCAACACGTCATTGTTCTGCGGGCGAATTCGAACTCCTTCCCTGCCTCGTATCGGGAATCCCTGGTGGAGTTCCCCCGGGAGTTGCGCGATCCAGACTCGGTGGTGCAACAGGATGAGAAGACCTTGCACACTGCCGAAGAACGACGGTTATTCTACGTGGCTATGACGCGAGCCCGGGATTCGCTGACCATCTATGCGAAGTGCGGCTCCGGCCAGGATCCCACGCCTGCCGGTTTCCTGCGCGATTTGCTGAAAGATCGATCGCTACACCCTTTCCTCTGCCAGCGGGCCGCACAGGGGGCCGGTGGCTTGGCGCCGGCAACTCCGGCAGCATCCCTGAGCCGGTGGATCGATTTGCCGCCGACTTCGGAGGTTGGAAGACGGCTCAGTGCCAGTGCGGTCGAGACCTATGAGAACTGCCCGTTGCAGTTCAAACTCGACCGCGAGTGGAGAATTCCCGGAGAGGTCCCGGCCGCCCTGCAATATGGCGCTACTATGCATCGGGTTTTGCGCGCTTACTATGATTCCCTACGGTTCGGCCGAACCATGGGCGACGACGCAGCCATCGAGATCTTCTGTGCCGACTTGCGCGACGCCCACATTCAGGATCCCTATCAACGCCATCTCTACGAAAAACAGGGAGTGGCGCAACTAAAAGATTTCCTGGCCGCGGCTCGGAGACAACCCGCACCCGAAGTCCTCCACACCGAGGAGCTCTTTGAAATTAAGCACCAAGGAACGACCATCGTTGGCCGCATCGACCGGATCGATAAATTGGGGAACGGCCAAATCGTAATCACCGACTACAAGACCGGAAAGCCGCGATCCCAGGAGGATGCGGACGAGAGTTTGCAGCTGTCCATTTATGCGTGGGCCGCTCGGGAGAAGTGGGGATACCGCGCGGATCGCCTCGTCTTCTATAACCTGGAAGAAAATAGTGAGCTGGTAACCTCGCGCAATGAGATGCAACTGAACGATGCCAGAGGGAAGGTCGAAGAGGTTGCAGCCAAGATTGCGGCGGGTGACTTTCATCCCCGGCCTGGTTTCCATTGCCGATTCTGCGCTTACCGAAGCCTCTGTCCGGCTACCGAGAAGCAGGTTTACTCGATCGCCCGGCCCTCCCACAGAACCGCAAGCCGATAGTGCGCTGCGGCTGCGAAGGAACAGTGCGAGCCTTCGAGCCTGCTCGCCGGAGAAATCGGCATAGGGGGACGGGTCACCCCGCCTCCCCTGCCACGCCACCGTACATGCGGGTCCGCATACGGCGGTTCGGCGGATTAAGCGGAAACCGCACAAACCAGGGATGGGAGCCCGAGCTGAACAAAGTAGGCTTTAGGTAAGGCAATGTTAAGAGCGGGCGAGTTTGCGAGCCGCCAGGGACCATGCGGACTCCCGGCGGTTCTTGCCGCCAGAATCCGATTGCTGCCCCGTTTTTGCGGAGCTCGCGAAACCGAGTTCGTCCGCGTTTCCATTGCTTCCACGCCACCGACCGGAGTCGACGACGTAGCCACCTTTCAAGGCCATGCAACACCGAGGGCGTTTGGCAGTCCCCGAAGTACCCCAGCCAGCCGCGCAAGTAGGTCGTGACCTCTTTCACCATATGCGGGAGGCTGATGCCGCGGGTTCGGCGCGTCATTTCTCGGATCTTTTCCTTAAAGCGAGTGATTACCTTCGGCGCAATTCGGCGTCTTGGCTCTCGTTCGCTCGTGAAGCTGAATCCAAGAAACTTTCTTTCCCCCGGCGAGCTACGGCGCTCTTCGCCTGGTTCACCTTGAGCTTGAGGCGGTGCGTGATGAAGCGGGTAATGCTCTCCATCACTCGTTGTCCTGCTCGTTCGCTGGCCACATAGATATTGCTATCGTCGGCATAGCGCACGAAGCGATGACCGCGCCGCTCTAGCTCCCGGTCTAGTTCGTCCAGCATCAAGTTGGAAAGCAAGGGTGAGAGCGGTCCGCCCTGAGGCGTCCCCTCATCAACCGGGCTTACCAACCCGCCCTCCATCACTCCGGCCTCGAGGAATGCTCGGATCAACTTGAGCATTCGCTTGTCGGCCACGCGCTTGGCTACCGCCGCCATCAGGCGATCGTGGTTCACCCGATCGAAAAATTTCTCCAAGTCGAGATCCACCACCCAACGGTACCCGTCGGCAATATATTGCTGTGCCTCGTGCACCGCTTGCCGTGCGCTGCGCCCCGGTCGAAAACCGTAGCTGTGTTCGGAGAACGTCGGGTCCCAGCGCTTCTGCAGAACCTGCAGCACCGCTTGCTGGACAAAGCGATCCAGCACGGTCGGGATGCCTAACTTGCGCACTCCCTGCCCGTCCGGCTTCGGGATTTCGACCCGCTTCACCGGTTGCGGTTGGTAGGTTCCGTTTCGCAGCTGTTCCCCAATCTCTAGCTCATGTTGTTTCAGGTAGACCGGTAGCTCGTCGACGGTCATTCCATCTACGCCCGGACTCCCTTTGTTGGCCTTGACTCGTTGCAGTGCCTGCTTGCAGTTTTCCAGCTCGCAGACTTCCTCCATCAGTCGTTCGGTTCCAGCCAGGCTTTCTGACTTGCGCTTCACCACTAGCGTTTCGGTCCCTTCCTCGGTGGGCTTCGGAGCATCACTCTTACTCTCCACCGGAAAGGCCAGCACCCCTTGTTCAGGCCGGTTTTTCTGCCGCTGTCCGCTCATGAGTCGCGCCGTTTACTTGCCCTTTCCTTTATTCCCCTTTCGGGTACCGTTCGGGCCTTCGGCCATCGTTTCCGGCTTGGCCTATCTGTTTCTCCGCCTTTCGGCTTTGGAGTCCCTCACTAGCCTTGCCGACGTCTTGACCTACTATGCCCTCTGCTGACTTCTGCGCCGTATTCAGGACGGATCGCTCCGCCCCCAGTCACGATTCCGTGACACGCCGCAGATCTCCCGAGGTAAGTTCGACCGCCTTCGATGCACAACCGCCGGATTTACCACCAGTGAGCTTGATGGATACGGGCTTCGTCGTCATTTGCCTCTTCGCCCGCCACTGTAGGCCTATATCCGGTTCTTGTTCATCGGCTCGCATCTTTGCTCCGCGCTTCTTTCGGGCCCCGCCTCGCGGCGGGTGTTATTTCACCCTTGCGCTTCGCTATGACTTCACCTCCATCAGGTTGTCAAAGGGACTTTCACCCTCGAGCTGTCGAACATGCTCGGCACACAAA
>Ga0187780_10004765_pt1 | contig 10148 bp, 4 predicted proteins | sample 1015_Q2_SP10_20__FD_132429 | JGI IMG/M metagenome (GOLD analysis project Ga0187780, IMG submission 132429) | Tropical peat soil microbial communities from peatlands in Department of Meta, Colombia - 1015_Q2_SP10_20_MG | ecosystem: Environmental > Terrestrial > Soil > Wetlands > Peat | place...
GAGCGCGACGGCTTGTTCTGCGCGCGCATCTTCGGGCCGATCAAGGACTACGAGTGCTTGTGCGGCAAGTACAAGCGCATGAAGTACAAGGGCATCATCTGCGAGAAGTGCTCGGTCGAAGTGACGCTCAGCCGCGTGCGGCGCGAGCGCATGGGCCATATCGAGCTCGCCGCGCCCGTCGCGCACATTTGGTTCCTGAAGTCGCTGCCGAGCCGCATCGGCCTGCTGCTCGACATGACGCTGAAGGACCTCGAGCGCATCCTGTACTTCGAATACTACGTCGTGCTCGAGCCGGGTCTCACCCCACTCAAGGATCGCCAGCTGCTGTCCGAGGACGAGTACCTCAAGGCGCAGGAAGAGTTCGGTGCCGACTCGTTCACCGCGACCATCGGCGCGGAAGCCATCCGCGAGATGCTCAAGGGCATCGACCTCGAGAAGATGCAGGCGGAACTGCGCGCCGAACTCAGCGAGACCGACAGCGACATCAAGAAGAAGAAGATTGCCAAGCGGCTGAAGCTGATCGAGGCCTTCCTTGCCTCAGGCAACAAGCCGGAGTGGATGATCCTGACCGTCGTGCCGGTGATCCCACCGGATCTGCGCCCGCTCGTCCCGCTCGACGGCGGCCGCTTCGCGACGTCGGACCTCAACGACCTCTATCGCCGCGTCATTAACCGCAACAACCGTCTCAAGCGCCTGATCGAGCTGCGCGCGCCGGACATCATCATCCGCAACGAGAAGCGCATGCTTCAGGAAGCGGTCGATGCGCTGTTCGACAACGGCCGCCGCGGCCGCGTCATTACCGGCGCCAATAAGCGTCCGCTGAAGTCGCTCGCCGACATGCTCAAGGGCAAGCAGGGCCGCTTCCGGCAGAACCTGCTCGGCAAGCGCGTCGACTACTCCGGCCGTTCGGTGATCGTGGTCGGTCCCGAGCTCAAGCTGCACCAGTGCGGCCTGCCGAAGAAGATGGCACTCGAGCTGTTCAAGCCGTTCATCTATTCGCGGCTCGACGCCAAGGGCCTGTCCACCACTGTCAAGCAGGCCAAGAAGCTGGTCGAGAAGGAGAAGCCGGAGGTTTGGGACATCCTCGACGAGGTGATCCGCGAGCACCCGGTGCTGCTCAACCGCGCCCCGACCTTGCACCGCCTCGGCATCCAGGCCTTCGAGCCGGTGCTGATCGAGGGCAAGGCGATCCAGCTGCATCCGCTGGTCTGCGCCGCCTTCAACGCCGACTTCGACGGCGACCAGATGGCCGTCCACGTGCCGCTGTCGCTCGAGGCGCAGCTTGAGGCGCGCGTGCTAATGATGAGCACGAACAACATCCTCCATCCCGCGAACGGCTCGCCGATCATCGTGCCGTCGCAGGACATCGTGCTCGGCCTCTATTACCTGTCGACCATGCGCGAGGGCGAGGTGGGCCAGAACAAGATCTTCGGCGACATGGCCGAGATCGATCACGCGCTCGCTGAGAAGGCGATCACGCTGCACACCAAGGTCAAGTATCGCTGGGAAGGCCTCGACGAGAAGGGCAAGCTGGTCAAGAAGTGGTACGACACCACGCCTGGCCGCGTTGTGCTCGGCTCGGTGCTGCCGAAGAGTTCGAAGATCCAGTTCGACATCGTCAACCGCTTAATGACCAAGCGCGAGATCTCGTCGATGATCGACCACGTCTACCGCCACTGCGGTCAAAAGGAGACTGTCATCTTCTGCGATCGCATCATGGCGCTCGGCTTCTATCACGCGTTCAAGGCCGGCATCTCGTTCGGCAAGGACGACATGGTGGTGCCGAAGTCGAAGTGGGACATCGTCGAAAAGACGCGCCAGGAGGCCAAGGACTTCGAACAGCAGTACAACGACGGCCTCATTACGCAGGGCGAGAAATACAACAAGGTCGTCGATGCCTGGTCGAAGTGCACCGAGACCATCGCCGAAGCGATGATGAAGGAGATTTCTGCGTCGAAAAAAGACGCCAAGGGCGTCGAGCAGCAGGTCAACTCGATCTACATGATGGCCCATTCGGGCGCGCGCGGTTCGCCGGCCCAGATGCGTCAGCTCGCCGGCATGCGCGGCCTCATGGCCAAGCCATCGGGCGAGATCATCGAGAGCCCGATCATCTCGAACTTCAAGGAAGGCTTGTCGGTGATGGAGTACTTCAACTCCACCCACGGCGCCCGCAAGGGTCTGGCCGACACCGCCTTGAAGACCGCGAACTCAGGTTACCTGACGCGCCGTCTCGTCGACGTCGCACAGGATTGCATCATCACCGAGCCTGACTGCGGCACCAAGGGCGGCATCAGGGTGCGGGCGATCATCGACGCTGGCACCGTGGTGGCTTCGCTTGCCTCTCGCATCCTCGGCCGCACCACGGCTGAGGACGTGAAGGATCCGGCGAGCAACAAGATGGTGGTCAAGCGCGGCACGCTGCTCACCGAACCGGAAGTCGAGCTCATCGCAAACTCGGGCGTGCAGGAGCTCAAGATCCGCTCCGTGCTCACCTGCGAGAGCAAGAACGGCGTGTGCGGCGCCTGCTACGGTCGCGATCTTGCTCGCGGCACCCCCGTCAACATGGGCGAGGCAGTCGGCGTGATCGCGGCCCAGTCGATCGGCGAGCCGGGCACGCAGCTCACCATGCGCACGTTCCACATCGGCGGTGCGGCGCAGATCTCCGAGCAGTCCTTCATCGAGTCGAACTTCGATGGCAAGGTGAAGTTCAAGGGCAAGAGCATCGCCAAGAACTCGGACGGCGAGACGGTCGTCATGGTACGCAACATGGTCGTTGCGGTTCTCGACCTCGACGGTACCGAGCGTGCGCATCACCGCATCCCCTACGGCGCGCGTCTGCGCATCGAGGACGGCGACAAGATCAAGCGCGGGCAGCGCATCGCTGAGTGGGATCCGTACACGCGGCCTATCCTCACGGAAGTCGAGGGCGAGATCGCCTTCGAGGACCTGGTGGACGGCCTGTCAATGTCGGAACAGCTCGACGAGTCGACCGGCATCGCCAAGCGCGTGGTCATCGACTGGCGCACAGGCTCGTCCCGCAACCAGCAGGACCTCCGTCCGGCGATCGTGATCAAGTCGGGATCCAAGATCCTCAAGCTCGCCCGCGGCGGCGACGCGCGCTACCAGCTCGCGGTCGACGCGATCATCTCAGTCGATCCGAGCGGTCACGTGAAGGCGGGCGACGTCATCGCGCGTATCCCGACCGAAAGCGCCAAGACGCGCGACATCACCGGCGGTCTGCCGCGGGTGGCGGAGCTGTTCGAGGCGCGCAAGCCGAAGGACGCGGCGATCATCGCCGAGATCGGTGGCACGGTGCGGTTCGGCAAGGACTACAAGAACAAGCGCCGCATCACCATCGAGCCGTCGAACAAGAGCGACGAGCCGAAGGAGTACCTGATCCCGAAGGGCAAGCACATCCATCTGCAGGATGGCGACGTCATCGAGCAGGGCGATTACATCGTCGAGGGCAATCCCGCGCCGCACGACATTCTCGCCATCAAGGGCGTCGAGGAACTGGCTGCCTATCTCGTCAACGAGATTCAGGAGGTCTATCGCCTGCAAGGCGTCAACATCAACGACAAGCACATCGAGGTGATCGTTCGCCAGATGCTGCAGAAGGTCGAGATTGACGACGCCGGTGAGACCGAGCTCCTGCAGGGCGAGCAGCTCGACAAGAGCGAGCTCGAGGAGGTCAACGCGCGGGCCGAGGCCGAAGGCAAGAAGCCGGCGACGGGTCACCCCGTGCTGCTCGGCATCACCAAGGCGTCGCTGCAGACCCGCTCGTTCATCTCGGCGGCCTCGTTCCAGGAGACCACGCGCGTCCTCACGGAAGCCGCGGTCAACGGCAAGGCCGACACGCTCGACGGGCTCAAGGAGAACGTCATCGTCGGCCGCCTGATCCCGGCCGGCACCGGCGCGACCATGAACCAGCTGCGCGAGGTTGCGACCAAGCGCGACGCGCTCATCCTCGAAGAGCGTGAGAAGGACGCGGCGAAGGCCGCGGCCGCTCCGGCCGAAGCGCCGGCGCTGCCGGCCGCCGAATAAGCCTGCGGCACCATGAATGCAAAAGGGCCGCCCGCAAGGCGGCCCTTTTCGTTGCGGCGGCGTTATCAAACTGTCATCACGACTCGGATTGAGTGTGATCCTGCATGACCGACGTCTGGTGGAAATCCACCGTCCTTTATCAGATCTATCCGCGCTCGTTTCAGGACTCGGGCGAAGACGGCGTCGGCGATCTCGCCGGCATCCGCGCGCGCCTTGACCATCTAACCGAACTCGGCGTCGATGCGCTTTGGCTGTCGCCGATATTCACCTCGCCGATGGCGGATTTCGGTTACGACGTTTCCGATTACTGCGGGATCGATCCGCTGTTCGGCAGGATGGCGGACTTCGACGCGCTGCTTAACGACGCGCATGCCCGCGGCATCAAGGTCGTCCTCGACTTCGTGCCGAACCACAGCTCCGACCGCCACCCATGGTTCATCGAGAGCGGCTCGTCGCGGAACAATCCGAAACGCGATTGGTACATCTGGCGCGATCCAGCGTCGGACGGCGGGCCGCCTAACAACTGGCTGTCGGAATTCGGCGGCCGTGCCTGGACCTTCGACGAGAAGACCAAGCAGTACTACTACCACGCCTTCCTCAAGGAGCAGCCGGACTTGAATTGGCGCAACCCCGACGTGGTCGCCGCCATGCATGACGTTCTGCGGTTCTGGATGAAGCGTGGCGTCGATGGTATCCGGCTCGATGCCGTCTGGTTCCTGATCGAAGACGACAGGCTGCGTGACAATCCGGAAAATCCCGATTGGCGTCCGGACGATCCGCCGGACCGCCGGCTGCTGCCGGTCTATTCCGGCGACCGCCCTGAGGTGCATGACGCGCTGCGCGGGATGCGCAAGGTCATCGACGAGTTTCCCGACCGGCTGCTGATCGGCGAGATCTACCTGCCGATCGAGAGGCTGATGGCCTATTACGGCCACGACCTTTCCGAAACGCATCTGCCGTTCAACTTCGCTCTGCTCAAGACCGCATGGCACGCGCGCACTGTCGCCGCACTCATCGACGAATATGAAGCGGCCTTGCCGAAAGACGCCTGGCCGAACTGGGTGCTCGGCAATCACGACCGCCCGCGCGTCGCAGGCCGCATCGGCGAGGCGCAGGCGCGGGTCGCTGCAATGCTGCTGCTGACCTTGCGCGGCACGCCGACGCTCTACTACGGCGACGAGATCGGCTTGCCGCAGGCGACAATCCCGCCGGAACTGGTGCAGGACCCCTTCGAGAAGAACGTGCCGGGCCTCGGGCTTGGCCGCGACGGCTGCCGCACGCCGATGCAATGGGACGCATCGCCCAACGCCGGCTTCTCGCGCGCGACACCCTGGCTGCCGGTGAGCGCCGACTACGCGACGCGCAACGTCGAAGTCGAGCGCGCCGATGCGGCTTCGCTCTACACGCTCTATCGAAGGCTCATCGCACTGCGCCGCGCGCACCGGGCGCTCGCGACCGGCTCGTATCGCTCGGTCTCAGCCGAGGGCGACGCACTCGCTTATATCCGCGAGGGCAATGGCGAGCGGTTTCTGGTGGCGCTGAACTTCGGCGCGCAGCTGGCGTCGGTGGCACTGCCGGGACAGGGGCGGGGAACCGTCCTGCTTTCGGTGATCGGCGACCGTGCGGGAGAAAAGGTCGCGGGGCGGCTTAGCCTCGCCGGAAATGGCGGGTTGCTGATTAAGCTTGATTGACGATCGGCCTCCGCGCTAACGCCGCAGGCTCCGGAACGGGCCAAAAATCGCGCTTTTTCCGCTGTTTTCGCCTTGACTTGGCGGAATCGCGCCGATACATACCCGACACTTTTCGGCAGGCGGTGAGCTTCGCTTGCTCGGAACGGCTAACCGGCCAACTCATTGAGAATGTTGCGTTTTCTCAAGCGGGCGCCGGCACCTCGCCTCGAGGAAAGAAGCTCAGACGCTGCCTCTGACAGCCACTGTCAGACTTGAAGCGATCAGCTTTGGCGCCTTGCCGCGCCAGGCTGTCCGAACCGGAAGAGCGCCCCCGCAAAGCAAGGCGGATGGCGCGATTTCGTTTTGCGCGTGAAAACGCGCGGAGAACTGCCGGGGCGCAAGCCCAGACGAGGGGACCCGAGAGGGTCTTTCGAAAGCGACACGAGGCGAAAGCCCGCAACGATTCCGGGCGTGAAGCCGCCCACTTGGAAAGAGTAGCGAAGGCAAACCGATGCCGACGATCAACCAGCTGATTGCCAAGCCGCGCAAGCCGCTCAAGGCGCGCAACACGGCGCCGGCGCTCGAGAACTCGCCGCAGAAGCGCGGTGTATGCACGCGCGTCTATACGACGACGCCGAAGAAGCCGAACTCGGCGCTGCGCAAGGTTGCGAAGGTGCGCCTGACCAACGGCTTCGAAGTGATCGGCTACATCCCGGGCGAGGGCCATAACCTGCAAGAGCACTCGGTGGTGATGATCCGCGGCGGCCGCGTGAAGGACCTGCCGGGCGTGCGCTACCACATCCTGCGCGGCGTGCTCGACACGCAGGGCGTCAAGAACCGCAAGCAGCGCCGTTCGAAATACGGCGCCAAGCGCCCGAAGTAAGGAACAGCCTCCATGTCCCGCCGCCACGCTGCAGAAAAGCGCGAAATCATCCCGGATCCGAAATTCGGCAACATCGTCGTCAGCAAGTTCATGAACGCCATCATGTACGACGGCAAGAAGTCGGTGGCGGAGACGATCGTGTACGGCGCGCTCGACATGATCGAGGGCAAGACCAAGCAAAATCCAATCGGCGTATTCCAGCAGGCGCTCGACAACGTGATGCCCTCGATCGAGGTGCGTTCACGCCGCGTCGGTGGCGCCACCTATCAGGTGCCGGTCGAAGTGCGCACGTCGCGGCGCCAGGCGCTCGGCATTCGCTGGATCATCGCCGCGGCGCGTGAGCGCAATGAAAAAACGATGACGGAGCGGCTCTCGGCCGAGCTGCTCGACGCATCGAACAATCGGGGGAACGCCGTCAAGAAGCGTGAGGACACTCACAAGATGGCGGAGGCCAATCGCGCCTTCTCGCATTACCGCTGGTGACGGCGGAGAAAGAATCCAAGGACCCCCATGCCGCGCTCTCATAAAATCGAGGACTACCGTAACTTCGGCATCATGGCGCACATCGATGCCGGCAAGACGACGACGACCGAGCGGATCCTCTATTACACCGGCAAAACCCATAAGATCGGCGAGGTGCACGAAGGCGCCGCGACGATGGACTGGATGGAGCAGGAGCAGGAGCGCGGCATCACCATCACGTCGGCCGCGACCACCGCGTTCTGGAACGAGAAGCGCCTCAACATCATCGACACGCCCGGCCACGTCGACTTCACCATCGAAGTCGAGCGTTCGCTGCGCGTCCTCGACGGCGCCGTCTGCGTGCTCGATTCCAACCAGGGCGTTGAGCCGCAAACCGAGACGGTTTGGCGCCAGGGCGACAAGTACAAGGTTCCGCGCATCGTCTTCGCCAACAAGATGGACAAGATCGGCGCGGACTTCTTCAAGTGTCTTGACGACATCAAGACGCGCCTCGGCGCCAAGCCCGTGGCGATCCAGCTGCCGATCGGCGCTGAGCAGAATTTCAAAGGCCTCGTCGACCTCGTGCGCATGAAGGGCGTGATCTGGGAGGACGAGTCTCTCGGCGCCAAATACAACGACATCGACATTCCGGCGGATATGGTCGATCAGGCCAAGAAGTACCGCGAGCAGATGGTTGAAGCCGCGGTCGAGCTCGACGACGCGGCCATGACCGCTTACCTCGAGGGCAAGGAGCCCGACGAGGCGACGCTGAAGAAGCTCATTCGCAAGGCGGTGATCGAAAGCAAGTTCTTCCCGGTGTTGTGCGGCTCAGCTTTTAAAAACAAGGGCGTGCAGCCGCTGCTCGACGCCGTCGTCGATTACCTGCCGTCGCCGCTCGACGTGCCGGCGATCAAGGGCATCAATCCGGACAACGGCGAAGAGGTCACGCGCGAGCCGAAGGACGACGCGCCGATGGCGCTGCTCGCCTTCAAGATCATGGACGACCCCTTCGTCGGCACCATCACCTTTTGCCGCATCTATTCCGGCACGCTGACGAGCGGCACCGGCGTGATCAACTCGACCAAGGAGCGCAAGGAGCGGATCGGCCGCATGCTGTTGATGCATGCGAACAACCGCGAAGACATCAAGGAAGCCTTCGCCGGCGACATCGTCGCGCTGGCGGGCCTCAAGGAAGTGCGCACCGGCGATACGCTGTGCGATCCGGTCAAGCCCGTGATCCTGGAAAAGATGGAATTCCCCGATCCGGTCATCGAAATCGCGATCGAGCCGAAGTCGAAGGCCGACCAGGAGAAGCTCGGCGTCGCGCTGGCGAAGCTCGCGGCGGAGGATCCGTCCTTCCGCGTCTCGACTGATCAGGAGAGCGGCCAGACCATCCTCAAGGGCATGGGCGAACTCCACCTCGACATCAAGGTCGACATCCTCAAGCGCACCTACAAGGTCGACGCCAATATCGGCGCGCCGCAGGTCGCCTATCGCGAGAAGATGACGCAGCGCGTCGAGCACGACTACACGCACAAGAAGCAGACCGGCGGTTCGGGCCAGTTCGCCGCGATCAAGATCATCGCCGAGCCGACCGAGCCAAATACGCCGTTCACCTTCGAGAACGAGATCGTCGGGGGCGCGGTGCCGAAGGAGTTCATCCCGGGCGTCGAGAAGGGCCTCGAGTCGGTGATCGGCTCCGGTCCGCTCGCGGGCTTCCCGGTGGTCGACCTCAAGGTCACGCTGATCGACGGCAAGTACCACGACGTCGACTCATCGGCGCTGGCGTTCGAAATCTGCGCGCGTCAGTGCCTGCGCGAGGCGATGCAGAAGGGCCGTCCGGTCTTGCTCGAGCCGATCATGAAGGTTGAGGTGGTGACGCCGGAGGATTACACCGGCTCCGTCATCGGCGACCTGAACTCGCGGCGCGGCCAAATCCAGGGTCAGGACATGCGCGGCAACGCCAACGTCATCAACGCGATGGTGCCGCTCGCCAATATGTTCGGCTACGTCAACAACCTGCGCTCCATGTCACAGGGGCGCGCCACTTTCACCATGCAATTCAGTCACTACGCGGAAACGCCGGCGAACGTGTCGGCGGAAGTGCTCAAGAAATTCGCCTGATCGGCGAGAGATAACGGAAGGATCTGAACGGAGAGTTCCATGGCCAAAGAGAAATTCCACCGTACCAAGCCCCATTGCAACATCGGCACCATCGGTCACGTCGACCATGGCAAGACGACGCTGACTGCGTCGATCACCAAAGTGCTGTCTGAAACGGGCGGCGCGACCTTCACCGCCTATGACCAGATCGACAAGGCGCCGGAAGAGAAGGCGCGCGGCATCACCATTTCGACCGCGCACGTGGAGTATGAGACGCAGAAGCGCCACTACGCGCACGTCGACTGCCCCGGCCATGCCGACTACGTGAAGAACATGATCACCGGCGCCGCGCAGATGGACGGCGCGATCCTGGTCGTGTCGGCCGCCGACGGCCCGATGCCGCAGACCCGCGAGCACATCCTGCTCGCCCGTCAGGTCGGCGTCCCGGCGCTGGTCGTCTTCATGAACAAGGTCGACATGGTCGACGATCCGGAACTGCTCGAGCTGGTCGAGCTCGAAGTTCGTGAGCTCCTCTCCAAGTACAATTTCCCGGGCGACAAGATCCCGATCATCAAGGGCTCGGCGCTGATGGCGCTCGAGGGCAAAGACGAGAAGCTCGGCAAGAACGCCATCCTCGAGCTGATGAAGGCCGTCGACGAGTACATCCCGCAGCCGGAGCGTCCGAAGGATCAGCCGTTCCTGATGCCGGTCGAAGACGTGTTCTCGATCTCGGGCCGCGGCACCGTCTGCACCGGCCGTATTGAGCGTGGCATTATCAAGGTCGGCGAGGAAGTCGAAATCGTCGGCATCAAGCCGACGCAGAAGACCGTCGTCACCGGCGTCGAGATGTTCCGCAAGCTGCTTGATCAGGGTGAGGCCGGTGACAACGTCGGCTGCCTACTGCGCGGCACCAAGCGCGAGGAAGTCGAGCGCGGCCAGGTGCTGTGCAAGCCCGGCTCCGTGAAGCCGCACACCAAGTTCAAGGC
>Ga0187780_10004767_pt1 | contig 10147 bp, 8 predicted proteins | sample 1015_Q2_SP10_20__FD_132429 | JGI IMG/M metagenome (GOLD analysis project Ga0187780, IMG submission 132429) | Tropical peat soil microbial communities from peatlands in Department of Meta, Colombia - 1015_Q2_SP10_20_MG | ecosystem: Environmental > Terrestrial > Soil > Wetlands > Peat | place...
AGTGTCAGTACTAGTGTGAGCACCAGTACGAGCATTTCGACCACAGGTCCCACGTCTACCACCACATCGGCCGCGACTCCGAGCTTTGTCACCGACAACTCCCTAGTGTACGAAACGGCCGGCAACTTCCAGTGGCTGGACCCGAGTGTGTCGTACTACCAGGGTGACTACGGGATCTTCCAGAACGTCTTCGAGAAGCTCCTGTGGTTCAGCGGAGACAACAGCAGCCAGCTGATCCCGTGGCTGACGACCGACATGGGGACCGTGTCCAACAACGGGCACACATGGGTCTTCCACCTCAGGCAGGGAATCAACTTCGCGGACGGTACTCCGTTCAATGCCACCGCGGTCTGGTTCTCCTTCACGAGGCTCCTGATCCTTGACGGCACCGCAGGTGACCAGTCGGTACACGGGTCTCAGGCGGCATGGATCATCCAGCAACTCGTCAACGAGAGTCTGAGCAGCTACTTCCAGGGCAGCGGCAGCCAGTCGTACAATGCCGCGTGGGTCCAGGCGGTCTTGAACGAGAACTTCGTCCAGATCATCGACCCATACACAGTCCAGTTCAACCTCATGCACCCGAGTGCTTCGTTCCCATACCTGATCTCCAACGAATGGGCGGATATCATGTCGCCTTCGTGGGTTGTAGGCCATGACGACTCAAGCCTTCTGAAGTCGCACATGACAACTGCCGACTACTTGCCATACTGGCAGGAGTTCGCTGGACTGGGCAAGCTAACTTCCATGATCCTCCCGACATCGGCGGTCATGGCAGGGACCGGGCCCTACTACCTCGCGAGCGCGGATGGGACCACATACAACGTGGTTCTGAAGGCCAACCCCAACTACTGGGGCGGCCCATCTGGCTTCAAGGTAGCCGGTCAGTCGATAACCATCGGGAAGCCGAAGATCCAGACGATATACTGGGACTTCGTGTCTGACCCCAACACCCAGCTCCTCGACCTGAAGGCCGGCAAGGCCTCCATGGTCGACGGGTCCGCATCGCTCCTCTACTCCTACGTCGACCAGAACACCTGGCTGACTCAGGGCAAGCTCCTGTCTATCATCCCAGGCGCGATCGAGCACGGGACATTCCCGACTCTGATCACCGACTGGTTCGAATTCGGCACCAACATCACGAACGCCGACGGCTCGTTCAGGACCTTCCAGCCGTTCGCCGACTACCGCCTCAGAACGGCAGTTCAGGTCTCCGTCAACATGAGCAATCTGCTCATCACCATCGCCAACAGGCTGGACGACCCAGCCAACACCCTCGCGCCACCGGGCACCAACCCTGGTGGTAGCTACAGCTCCAGCATCGGGACGTTCCAGTACAACCTGACCCTCGCGGAGCAGCTTTTGAAGGCCGCAGCGGCTTCCCCGCTGACGTCCGCTAGCAGCACGTTGCACTTCTACAACGGAACAACAATACCCGCAGGAGCCGTGGACAACACCTTCAGTGCTACCAATCCAAAGACCATAACGCTCACCTACGTCGCAGGTGGGACGGTTGGTCAGAACATAATCAACACCATTGCAACCAACCTGAACAGGATATCGATCAAAGACAACCTCGGACTCACCTTCGTGACCCAGCCGCTACCGAGCGGCAACAGGTACACGCAGATGGCCGAGCACCACCTTGACTTCGCCCCCGCGGGCTGGGTCGCTGACTACAACTGGGTCACCGACTGGCTCGGACCGATGTTCCTGTCGACGGGCACCTACTTCTCATGGTCACTGTGGAACAACACTGCACTTGACCAGGCGGTCAACAACGCGTTCGCTGCAGACACGGCAGGCAACACTGCTCAACTGACTCAATACGCGATCCAGGCGCAGAACATAGAGAACAAGGCAGGCTACTTCATGTGGGAGGCGTACCCTGTGGAGTACTTCCCCACGTCCACGTGGCTTACCGGGTTCTACTACAACATAGCCATTGGGGATTCTGGCTACTACTTCGCGACCTACGGCTACGCAGCTCCAAGTAGCTAAGGCGTATTAATCCCCCCTCTTTCTTTTTTCTGAATGCGGACCATAGAATATGTGATTCGCAGACTCTTCCTGATGATATTCGTACTACTGGGAGTCAGCCTAATCGTATTCTATCTGACTCACGGAGTACCGAGCGCCTGGGACCCTGTGACGGCCTACATCAATCCGAAGATGACGGCCTCACAAATACAGGCAATTCGAATTCAGCACGGATTCAATCAGCCGCTTTACCTACAGTACTTCTACTGGCTGAGGGACCTCCTTCAAGGGAACTGGGGGCACGCGGGCAACGAAGCGAGCGGATTGCCCGTCACCTTCGTTTTCTCCGAGAGATTTCCCTACACGGTCGAGCTCTCCGTAGCCGCGACGATAATAACCGTCGGGGTAGGAATTCCTCTGGGCATTATTTCTGCACTGAAGAACAACAAACTCCCAGACCACGTCTCCCGCATCATTGCACTGACGGGGTACTCGACTCCGGCCTACTGGTTCGGGTTTGTTCTCCAGCTGCTGTTTTTCTACTACTTCGCGGTCTGGGGACTCCCTTCCCTGCCTAGCCATGGTGCTATTTCGGAGACGCTGGGGGGTGCTGTGCCGAGGGTCACTGGGGTGCCCATAGTCGATGGCCTCCTCGGAGGAAACCTTACGTACGCCTGGGATGCGTTCCTCCACGTTATCCTCCCCGCCATCACCCTGGCTTTCATCAGCCTTGGATACCTGGCCAGGATAGTCAGAGCCAGCATGTTAGAGGTGCTCAGGCAGGATTACATTATATTGGCACGTTCGAAGGGTCTCAGAGAAAGGGTCGTGATCTACAGGCACGCTCTGCGGAACGCCCTGATTCCGGCGGCGACCCTCACTGGATTGTTCCTCGCGGGGCTACTGGGTGGCGCCATCATCACCGAGTACGTATTCTCCTGGCCGGGAGTGGGACAGCTCTCCCTTTCTGCGGTGTTCGCCGGGGACGCGAACTTCGTCGCCTACTACACCCTGGTCACGGCGCTCATCATCATTGTCGCAAACCTCATAGTCGATGTGCTCTACATCTACCTCGACCCGCGGATCAAGTACTAGGAGACAATCTTGTCCACCAAGAGAACACGCGAGTCACAGGCGAGAACCGAGGAGCTGAAGTACACGATGCACCAGCTCTTCCGTAACCCTCTCGTCGTTCTCGGCCTCGTCCTCTCGGTTTTCTTCATCGTGGCATCCATCTACGTGACCAAGATCATGAACCCGAACGCGCTGACCAATCCCCTGGGTCTTGGGAACATGACCCTCGGCTCGTTGAGCGTCAACCCCTCGATTTTCCTCAACATCCTGATCTACGGCGCAATCGCCTATGCGATTCAGAGGCTCTACGGCAACAAATGGGCAACCATTGCCTTTGTCGCTGTCATTTTCATAATACTCTACGTTCCCATCCCTCAGCAGCTCCAGGCCGTCGACCCCAACGGTCCGAGTAACCTCATGTATGAGCAGAAGCTCTGCTGGAACAGCCAAAGCCTGATCAACTGGGGCACCCAGACCACCTCCTGCCCTGCGAGTACGAACTACCTCTTGGGGACGGACGACTTCGGCAGGGACCTGTTCCAGATGATTCTGATAGCAATCCCGCTCGACCTCTCGATCGCGCTTGAAATCGTGCTTATCGCCACCGCATTTGGGGTGGTCGTTGGGGCCATCGCGGCGTACTCAGGGGGGAAAATCGACGAAGTCCTGCTCAGGATCACGGACATCTTCTTCGCTTTCCCCGGGCTCATCCTCGCGCTCGTGCTCGCAGCAGTCCTGGGGAGAACCATTACGACGCTCACTATCGCCGTTCTCATAGTCTGGTGGCCCACCTATGTCAGGCTGATCAGAGGGCAGATCCTCGCCGAGAAGTCCAAGAACTACGTGGAAGCTCTGAAATCACTGGGGCTTAGCTCCAGGCGGATACTCTTCCTCCACATCATTCCGAACAGCATCTACCCAGTGCTGGTCCAATCGACGCTGGACATCGGGGGTGTGATACTCACCTTCTCGGCACTCATGTTCCTCGGGTTCAGCCCGTCCCCCGTGCTCCCTGAACTCGGCAACCTTGCCTCGGCCGGTGTCACCTACTTCTTCCAGGCGCCCTGGCTCATCTTCTTCCCAGGGGCGACAATCGTAGTCATATCGCTCGCATTCAACCTGATCGGTGACGGAATAAGAGACGTTCTCGACCCGCGACTGAGGCGCTAGGCAAGATGGAGAAAGAAGGCACCCAGCAGATGCTTCTCGAAATCCAGGATCTCCGTGTCAACTTCACCACCTACGCAGGGAAGGTCCAAGTCCTTAACGGTGTCGACCTGAAGCTGCGCGAAGGGGAGATTTTCGGGCTTGTGGGGGAGAGCGGGTGCGGCAAGTCCGTGACAGCGCTCACCATTGCCGGCCTCCTCCCTGAGAACTCCGAGATCGTCTCGGGGGAGATAATGTTTGCCGGAGACGACCTTCTGAAGAAGTCAAGCAACCAAATGAGGGAGATCAGGGCCATGAGGGTGGCGATGATCTTCCAAGATCCGATGACATTTCTGAACCCGGTCCTCACCGTCGGGACGCAGCTCACCGAATCTATAGACGTCAGATACGGGAAAGCGATAAGTCAGGGGTGGAGGCCGCCCGAAATAGGCGAAGCTCTCGGGGCGACGTCCGCTTCGAAGAGAGTAGGGAGGAGGGAAAAGAAGAAGATACTCTACCACATGGGAATTCAGGCGCTCAAGAGGGTAAGGCTTCCGGACGCGGAGCGTCTGATGAAGTCTTTCCCACACGAGCTCTCTGGAGGAATGAGGCAGAGGGTGATGATAGCCATGGCCCTCGCGAGGAATCCCGACCTGCTGATAGCCGACGAGATCACCACCGCGCTCGACGTGACGATTCAGGCGCAGATACTCGAGCTCCTCAGGGTCCTGAGGGGGGAGCTGAAGTCAACCATCGTGGTCATCACCCACGACCTGGGGGTCGTGGCAGAAGTGTGTGACAGAATCGGGGTGATGTACGCCGGGGACGTCGTCGAGGTCGCCACCGTGGAGGACCTCTTCGCAAAGCCGATGCACCCGTACACCCAGGGCCTGCTTCACGCCATCCCGATAGTCACAGGCGGGAACGAAAGGCTCGAGTCAGTCAAGGGGACGGTCCCAGACCTCATACATCCGCCCCCCGCTTGCAGATTCAACCCGCGTTGCCCACACGCTTGGGACCTCTGCTCTCAGAAGAAGCCGGAGCTGCTGGCGGAGTCTCCGGGGCACTTCGTCGCATGTCACCTCTACACCAAGGGGAAGGGCTCATGAGCGACAACCAGTACCTAAAGGTCGAGGGTCTCAAGACGTGGTTCCCAGTCACCGGGGGCATTCTCGGTAGGGTGCACTCGTATGTGAAGGCGGTGGACGGGGTCTCCTTCCACATAGACAAGGGGGAGTCCTTCGGTCTTGTCGGGGAGTCGGGGAGCGGCAAGACGACAATAGCGAGGAGCATACTCCGCCTCGTTGAACCCACAGCAGGCCAGGTTCTGCTCGAAGGCACCGACGTCCTCAAGATAAAGCGCCGCAATCTGAAGCCTATCAGGAGACGCATGCAGATCATATTCCAGGACCCGTACGCTTCCCTCGACCCGAGGCAGACTGTGAGGTCGATGCTCGTGGAGGCAATGAGGGCCTCGGGGGCGGTCATGGACCTCGGGGAGGCCTACGCGAGGGCCCTGTATCTCATCGGGGCCGTGGGACTGAACGAAGACCACCTCTTCAGGTACCCTCACGAGTTCTCGGGAGGGCAGAGGCAGAGGATCGCAGTGGCCCGTGCGCTGGCCACAAACCCCGAGTTCGTAGTCCTGGACGAACCGACTTCTTTCCTCGACGTTTCGGTTCAGGCCCAGGTACTGAATCTATTGAAGGCTCTCCAGCAGGAGTTCAAGCTCACCTTCCTCTTCATCACTCACAATCTCAGCGTCATCAGGTACATGAGCGACAGGGTCGGAGTGATGTACCTTGGGAAGATGATGGAGGTGGCGGACGCGGAGGAACTCTACAACGCCCCCGAGCACCCCTACACCCACGCCCTGATCAATTCCATACCCATCCCCGATCCCGCGGTCGCAAAGAGGAGGGCTCCTCTCGCAGGAGAGGTGCCGAGCATCACTAACGTCCCCGTCGGCTGCGTCTTCCACACTCGCTGCCCCTACGCGACGCAGAAGTGCACGGACGAAGAGCCTCTTCTCAAGCAGACCGGGGAAAGGCACTGGACCGCGTGCCACTTCGCCAAGGAGCTGAACCTGCCTCCGCCGGTTACAGCCAAGAGGCGAACCCAGCCCAGTTGAGCGAAGATGAAGAGGAGCGCAGGGAAGTCCATCTAGAGTGGCGCGACTACGTCGCAATCATAATAGCGATGTTCGAGACCGTCCTGGTCCCTATCCTCGTCGTCCTCGCCATACTCGCCGTGCTGCTGATCATCCTCGTGTTGGCCTAGCGGTCCTCCAGCCCAGCCGCCCACCTTCTCCAGAGTGACTTGGCTGTAATCTTCTGCATGAAGCCCAGTCCCTCCCACGGCTCCTTCGGGAGGGCGGCCATCAACTCCCCGATGAACTTTGCCGCAGACTCCTTGGCCCCCGACTCATGGCTCAGCACGATGCCGACGTTGACCTCCTTCTTCTGAGTGCGCATGTCGAGCCCTCCCAACATTGGGTTGCCTCTGGGGAGGGGCTCCAGAAGCTGGATCCTCACGATGTAGCTCGGGCTTCCCGTCACTTCCAGTTCGACCGTGTGCCCGATGTCGTGTTTTTCGTAGGACCGCCCAGTGGTGGTGAGGACGGCTTCAGAGGAGCGGACAATCGTGGCGAAGGGCAGGCCCGACTTCAACTGGGGAGAACTGCCCGGCTCCTCCACCTTATACTTTCTTCCCATTTACCGGAATTCTTTCATACCATCTCCCCCGGGGCAGCCCTGCGAATCCCAGAGGGCACTAGGTGTGATGAGCAAGGTACCACCCGACCCGCAGTTCGCCATCGAAGTACGGGGCCTGACCAGAGAGTATACCTCGCGATCCTTCTTCGGGACCGTGAGCAGGGTGACCAAGGCACTTGATGGGATCGACTTCGCTGTGATGAAGGGGGAGCTCTTCGGCCTCATAGGCCCAAACGGAGCAGGGAAGACCACGACGGTCAAGATTCTCACCACACTCCTCACCCAGACCAGTGGGGAAGCGTACATCCTCGGCCTCGACGTCAGAAAAGACCTCTACGAGATCAGGCGGAGGATAGGAATTGTATTCGGAGGAGAGAGGGGGCTGTACAACAGGGTCTCGGCCCTGGACAATCTCCGCTACTTCTCCGACCTTTACGGCGTCGACCCAGCAATCGCCAAGGACAGGATTCCCCAGCTTCTGAAGGCAGTTGGGCTGGCCGAAAGGGCCGACGAGAAGGTGGAGAAGTACTCGAGGGGAATGAAGCAGCGCCTTCACATCGCCAAGGCTCTAGTCCATGATCCCGAGCTGCTCGTCCTCGATGAGCCTACCATCGGCCTGGATCCCGGCGGAGCCAGGGACATAAGGAACATGATCCGGGAGATGCAGAAGCAAGGAAAGACAATTCTCCTCACCACTCACTACATGTTTGAGGCGGAGGAGCTCTGCCAAAGGGTGGCTGTGATCTCGAAGGGGAAAATCGTCGCCCTTGACACGCCTTCCGAGCTCAAGAGGCTCGTAAGGGACATTTCCGTGATTGAACTAAGGACGTATGGGGTCACCACGGACTACGTGGAGGTGCTAAAGCAGCTCCCCAACGTCGTGCGGGTCGTGGCGGAACTGGACTCGGAGGTTCAGACCATCCGCATCCAGAGCCCGCTGGGGGCGGACCTCCTGCCTCAGGTAATGTCTGCCCTCCCATCGGACGCCAAGATTATAGACAGGACCATCAAAGAACCAACCCTCGAGGATGCGTACCTGAGGTTGGTCGAAGAGTAGTGGGAGTTCTAGACGGCCTCACGCCGGGCAAGAGAATTGATGGCTATCTTTCACGAAGGGGCCAGGTGCTGAAGGCATGCATCGTCCTGACAGCCAAGCTCTTCTTCGCGGACCCGCAGTGGATAATCCCTAACATCATAGCGCCATTCATTTTCACTCTCGTCGCCTTCTTTCTATTCGGGGGGAAGGCAGCGACGGGTTCGTTCCTGCTCTACCTCGTCCTCGGCTCAGGGCTGATGGGGATGTGGGGGACAACCATCTACGGTTCGTCGAACTCCATAGGCTTCGACCGGTGGAACGGGACGATGGAGTCGACCCTGGCCGCCCCCATCCCTCTCTCCTGGATCGCGCTCGGGAGGGTGCTCTTCAACACCTTCGAGGGAGTGATTAACGCTCTGTTCATTCTTCTCATCGGGCTCGCCTGGTTCCAGGTGGGGTTCGGGTTCGTCAACCCCGGGCTCTTCATCCTCGCCTCCGTCAGCACTTTCCTGTCCCTGTCGGCCTTCGGGCTGATGATGTGCACCGTGATTCTCCTTTCTAGGAAGGGGGGTTTCATCACCAATTCGATGGAGATTCCGGTCTACATTGCGACCGGCACCATGTTCCCGGTGAGTATACTGCCCATTGTGGCGCTTCCGTTTGCTTTCCTGCTCGCGCCGACCTGGGGCATAGAAGCAATCCGTCTGTCGGCCCTGCCGGGGTACACTGGGCTGGGGACCAACTATTGGGCAGACCTGGCGATACTTGCGGTGGAAACAGCCGCATACCTAGGCCTGGCCTTTGTTCTCTTCAAGAGGGTCGAGGCGTACGCCAAGAGGAACGGAACCCTTGAAGAGTACTGACGCAGGCTCGGGCGTTTCCCTCAGCACGGGCGCAAGGCTTAGGACGGCCCTGAGGGTGTTCAAAGGGGCGTTCTTCTTCGGGCGGAAGGGGCTAATCATCTGGGACTCGTGGGAGATGTGGGTGATGCAGATTGTGATCACCCCCATCGCTCAGATAGGGTTCTTCGCCCTCCTTTCTATCTACCTTCAGTACAAACCGTCTGAGACCCAGTACATAGTAATCGGGAATGCCATCCAATCCATGTCGTTCTCGGCCGTTTTCGCAGTGGCCAACATCACATCCCAGGACAAGTGGCAGGGCACCCTCCCGAGCACGATGGTCACGCCGGCCAACAGGGCCGCGCTCTTCGTCGGTCGAGCAGGGTTCCAGGTGCTCCTCTCGGCTATGATCGCGGCCGCTGGCCTGCTCTATGCTGCCACAATCTTCGGAGTCAGCTTCGCGTCGGCTGACTTCCTTGGCATCGCAGTGACGGTCCTGCTGACGAGCGTCGCGATGATCGGATTCGGACTGCTGATCAGCGCCGTCGGCCTCTACCTGAGAACCGCCCTCATAGTCGCGAACATCTTCCTCTTCGTCACCCTGCTCCTCAGCGGGGTGAACTTCCCGGTCTCTGAGCTTCCTGCCTGGCTCCAGCCTGTCTCCTGGACGATCCCCCTGACCTACGGTACGGACGCGGTTAGGATGGCCATTTCGGGGAGCTCATTCACAGCGCTGCTCCCCACTCTCGGCTGGGAGGCCCTTGACGGCCTGGTGGTCATGGTCGCGGGGTATGCCCTGTTCACCGGCTTCGAGAGCCTCTCCAGAAGGACAGGAAGGTTCGAAGAATACTAGCACAGCCACCTGCTTTCTTGCCCGAAGGGCCACCGACGGCGGCGCCGCTTCGATTATTAGACCCAATGTCTCCTCTGAGGACGTTGGCGAAGGTCGTCCTGTGTGGGATGGGCGCCATAGGCACAGAGATTCTTGACTACCTTCTGAGGCGTTCCCACACGATAGTTGGCGTCGTGGACAACGATCCCCAGAAGGTAGGGCGAACGGTGGCAGAACTGACGGGCCTCCCTCTCGCCATCAGAGTGTCGAGTTCGATCAGGGAGGTCCCCCTCGAGAACGCCGATGTGGCAATCTTCAGCACGAAGTCACGGATTCCCGACTTGGTCGACGACATGACCTACGCCGCGACGAAGGGGCTGGACGTGGTGACGACATCGGAAGAGATGGCCTACCCTGGTTACGCAGGTGGGTCGTTCGTCCCCGCCCTGGACAAGGTCGCAACCGAGAATGAGGTGACGATTGTTGGCGTCGGGATCAATCCGGGGTTCGTGATGGATTGGGTCCC
>Ga0187780_10004768_pt1 | contig 10145 bp, 6 predicted proteins | sample 1015_Q2_SP10_20__FD_132429 | JGI IMG/M metagenome (GOLD analysis project Ga0187780, IMG submission 132429) | Tropical peat soil microbial communities from peatlands in Department of Meta, Colombia - 1015_Q2_SP10_20_MG | ecosystem: Environmental > Terrestrial > Soil > Wetlands > Peat | place...
TCTGCCCCTTGAAGGTGATGCGGCCCTGTTGCGGGTGATAGAAGCCGTTGATGATGTTGAGCATCGACGTCTTGCCGGCACCGTTCGGACCGATGATGGCGCGGATCTCACCCTTGCGGATGTCGAACGAAACGTCGCTGACCGCTTTGACACCGCCGAACGACAAGGACACGTTCTCGACTGAGAGCAGTACCTCGCCGACGGCAACCTCGGGTCCGCTTGGCGCCCTCATGCTGCTTTCTCCACGGCGCGGGCGGCCGGCTCGGTCTTCATGTCGCGGATCTTTACGCGCGCCTTGATCACGCCCTTGCGTCCATCCTCAAAGGTGACTTCGGTCGCAATGTCGGCCTCTTTGGAGCCGTCATACAGCGCCGTGACCAGCGGACCATAACGATCGGCGATGAAACCCCGGCGCACTTTCTGCGTCCGTGTCAGCTCGCCGTCGTCGGCGTCGAGCTCCTTGTGCAAGATGAGGAAGCGTTTGATCTGCGCACCCGCCATGACTTTGTCTTGGGTAAGCGACTTATTTACCTCGGCGACATGCTTCTCGATCATGTCGTAGACCAGCGGATGGCCGGCAAGCTCCTGGTATGAGCCATAAACGACGTTGTTGCGCTCGGCCCAGCTGCCGACAGCCGTGAGATCGATGTTGAGCATGACCGCGACGAAGTCGCGCTTGTCGCCGTAAGCCACTGCCTCGCGGATATTCGGGTAGAACTTCAGCTTGTTCTCGATGTATTTCGGTGGGAACAGCGTGCCGTCATTGAGCTTGCCGACATCCTTGGAGCGGTCAATGATTTTGAGGTGACCGGTCTTTTCGTCGAAGAAGCCGGCGTCGCCGGTCTTCACGTAGCCGTCCGGCGTCATCACTTCAGCGGTCTTGCCGTCGTCCTTGAAGTAACCTGCGAACATGCCGGGCGACTTGAACAGCACCTCGCCATCCTCGGCGATGCGAATGTCGACGTTGGGGCACGCGGGGCCGACCGTGTCGGAGTAAATCTGCCCGTCGGGCTGTGCCGTGAGATAAAGGAAGGCTTCGGTCTGGCCATAGAGCTGCTTCAGGTTCAGGCCGATCGAGCGATAGAACGCGAACAAGTCCGGACCCACCGCCTCGCCCGCAGTGTAGGCGACCCGCACCTTAGAGAATCCGAGTACATTCTTGAGCGGCCCGTAGACCAGAAGATTGCCGAGCCAATATTGCAGCCGGCCCAGCAGCGGCACCTTCTCGCCGTTGAGGATGCGATCGCCGTATTTACGCGCAATGCCGACGAAGTAATGGAAAATCTTGCGCTTGAGATAGCCGGCATCCTCCATCCGGATCATCACGCGTGTGAGCAGGAGTTCGAGCGTGCGCGGCGGTGCGAAGTAGAACGTCGGGCCGATCTCGCGCAGGTCGACCATCGCGGTGTCGGAATTTTCCGGACAAGCGGTGCAGAAGCCCGAGACGAGGCCTTGCGCGTAGTTGAGATAGTGATCGCCGACCCAGGCGAGCGGCAGGTAGGCGAGCGCGACGTCGTTCTCGGTCAGCTTGTCAAAAACGACCGTATCGGTCGCCGCCTTGATCGAGCCCTCGCCGGTCAGCACCACGCCTTTCGACGTGCCGGTGGTGCCCGAGGTGTAGAGGATGATCGACGGATCTGAGCCTTTGCCCGCGGCGATCTCGGCATCGAGCCACGCCGCCGTCTTCGGATCGGCGAGCGCCTTTCGGCCCTCAGCGATGATCTCGTCCATCGGATGGAGATGCGCGTGATCATAGTCGCGCAGGCCACGCCGCTCGTCGTAGACCATCTCCTTGAGCTTCGGCAGCCGGTCCATGACCGACATGATCTTGTCGACCTGCTCCTGATCCTCGACCGCGGCGAAGCGCACCTCGGCGTGCGCGAGAACGTAAGCGAGTTCATCAGCGACCGCGTCGGCGTAGACTGGCACCGGGATCGCGCCGAGCGCCTGCACCGCCATGACCGACCAATAGAGCTTCGGCCGGTTGGCCCCGACGATGGCGACGGTTTCGCCCCGCTTGACCCCCAGCCTATGAAGGCCGACCGCGTAAGCGCGGACGATCTCGTGCACCTGGGCCCAGGTCCAAGTCTGCCAGATGCCGAGATCCTTGTGCCGCATTGCCGGCCTACCGCCGAACAATTGTGCGTTTCGGATCAACAGCTTCGGAAACGTATCCGCAACAGCGGCCGCATTGGCTGCCACGGCCAAATCCTCCCAATAAGCGGAAACCGCACCGCTTGCGGCGCCGCACCCCTCGCCGCCTGCCCGGCGGTCATTATCTCGATATGAAAACACCGCCGCAGGGCGGTCAAGCCTTCGCGGGCCGGCGAAAACATCGCAAGTGGACGGCTAAGTTACTCGGCGGCCTTGAGAAATGGGGTTGCGCCGCTGTGAAATTGCTCGCGCAAGGCCGCCTCTTCCGCCTTCGCAGCGGCGAGATGCTTCTGCTTTATCGGACCATAACCGCGGATTTTTTCCGGGATAGCGGCGAGGGCGACCGCCGCTTGATGGTTGCCCGGTGTGAGCTCCGCAACGATCGTCGTCAGCAGCCCCTCGTAGTCATTGATGAGCTGCCGCTCGGTGCGACGCTCAAATGTGTGGCCGAACGGATCGAGCGGCGTGCCGCGCAAGAACCTGAGCTTCGACAGCGCGCCGAACACTGTCAGCATCCAGGGACCGAACGACATTTTCTTGGGTTCGCCGGTCGCCTTGTCGATGCGCGCCAGTAGCGGCGGCGCCAGGTGGAATTCAAAGCGCAGATTGTCGCCATCGAAGGACGATTTCGCGCGCTCGATGAATGACGTATCGCTGAAAAGGCGCGCCACCTCATATTCGTCCTTGTACGCCATCAGCTTGAACAGATATCGCGCCACGGCTTCGGCGAGCCCGCACTGGCCCGGCACCTTCTCGGCTTCGGCGGCGCGCACCTTCTCAACCCATTTCCGGTAACGGCGGGCGTAACGCGCGCTCTGATAGGCGGTTAGGAACTCGACGCGACGCTGCACCGTCTCATCGAACGATTGCGAGAGCCGCAATGACTCGTTCTGCAACTCAGGCCGCGGCTTGACAAGCGACTCGAGCGCGCGCGGATCAACCGCCGCGCGGCGACCATAACGGAAGGCGGCGATATTCATCGCCACGGCCTCGCCATTCATCTCGATTGCTTTCTCGATCGCTTCCGCCGACAGCGGCAAGGCGCCGAGCTGATAGGCGTAGCCGAGCATAAACATGTTGGCGCCGATCGAATTGCCGAGCAGCGCGGTCGCGAACCGCCCGGCATCGATGAAATGGCTCTGCTCCTTGCCGGCATGGCCGGTGATGGCCCGCTTGAGCCGTTCCGTCGGCAGCGAGAAGTCGGCATTGCGGGTGAAATCGCCCGGCAGGAACTCGGCCGTGTTGGCGACGACCTTGGTGTGGCCCTGCTTGATGGCGCCGAGCACCTTCTTGGTGCCGAGCACGACGATGTCGCCGCCGATAACAAGGTCGGCGCCGCCGGCAGCAACACGAATGGCGTGGATGTCCTCGACTGCATTGGCGATGCGGATGTAGCTGTAGACCGCGCCGCCCTTCTGCGCTAGGCCGGCCATATCGATGATACCGGCGCCCTTGCCTTCAAGGTTGGCGGCCATGCCGATGATGGCACCGACGGTGACGATGCCGGTGCCGCCGACGCCGGTGACGATAATGCCGTAAGGATGATTGATCAGCGGGATGCTGGGGGCCGGCAACGCCACCCATTCGGCGGGCTCGGCAATGCTCTCGCCCTTCTTCAGCTTCGCCCCATGCACGGTGACGAAGGATGGGCAGAATCCCTTGAGACAGGAATAATCCTTGTTGCAGCTCGACTGATCGATGGTGCGCTTGCGGCCCCATTCGGTCATCAGCGGCTGCACCGAGACACAGTTCGATTTGACGCCGCAGTCACCGCAACCTTCGCAGACGAGATCATTGATGACCACGCGCTTGTCGGGATCCGGGAAGGTGCCGCGCTTGCGGCGGCGGCGCTTCTCGGCGGCACAAGTCTGGTCATAGATGAGCACGCTGACGCCCGGCACCGTGGTCAGCTCGCGCTGCACGGTGTCGAGGTCATCGCGGTGGTGGATCGTCAGCCCTCGCGGCCACTCGGTGGCCTTGGGATATTTCCAGGGTTCGTCGGTGACGAGCACGACGCGCTTGGCGCCTTCGGCTGCAACCTGGCGAGCGATCTGATCGACAGTGAGGCCACCATCGTTGGCCTGACCGCCGGTCATCGCCACCGCGTCGTTGAACAGGATCTTGTACGTCATGTTCACGCCGGAGGCGATCGCGGCGCGAATGGCGAGATAGCCTGAGTGGTTGTAGGTGCCGTCACCCAGATTCTGGAAAACATGCGGCGTTTTCGAGAACGGCGCTTCGCCGATCCAGTTGGCGCCCTCGCCGCCCATCTGCGTAAAGCCGAGCGTCTTTCGCTCCATCCACTGCGACATGTAGTGGCAGCCGATGCCGGCATAGGCGCGGCTGCCTTCCGGGACGCGGGTCGATGTGTTGTGCGGGCAGCCCGAGCAGAAATACGGAATGCGCTGGGCGACATCCGTCGTCTCGGCGAGTGATTTCTGCGCCGCCTTCAGCCGCGCCACATTGGCGGCAAGCTCATCGTTCGCGGCGTAGTGCAGCAGGCGCTCGCCGATGCAGATGGCAACGTCGTTGGGATCGAGCGCGCCTTTGACCGGGAACAACCAGTTTCCCCGCTCGTCCTTCTTACCGATACAGGCCGGCTGGTTCTTCGTCCCGTAAAGCTCCTCGCGAACCTGCACTTCAATCAACGAACGCTTTTCCTCGACCACGATGATCAGATCGAGGCCAGACGCAAAGTCGGCGAGTTCCTTGCGCGCAATCGGCCACGGACAGGCAATTTTGAACAGCCGCAAACCAAGGTCGTTGCACTTGATCTCGTCGATGCCGAGCTCGTCGAAAGCCTGGCGGACGTCGAGGTAGGCCTTGCCGGTGGTGATGACGCCAATCTTCGGACTGCGGCCGCCCGACGTGATGATCCTGTTGAGCTTGTTCGCGCCCACGAAGGCGAGCATCGCGTCGCGCTTGAAGTCGTGCAGCCGCGCTTCCATCCCGAGAATGGTGTCGTTGAGACGGACGTTGAGCCCGCCGTCCGGCATGCGAAAATCGTCGGGCATGACGATCTTCACGCGGTCGAGATTGCCGTCGACGACACCGGTCGATTCGACCGTCTCATGCATGCATTTGAGCGCCGTCCACGCGCCCGAGAAACGCGACATCGCCCAGCCGTAAAGCGCGTAGTCGATAATCTCCTGCACGCCGGCCGGATTGAGGATCGGCATCATTACGTCGACGAAATGGAACTCGGACTGATGCGCGGTGGTGGAGGACTCCGCCGTGTGGTCGTCGCCCATCAGCGCGAGCACGCCGCCGTTCTTCGACGTCCCCGCCATGTTCGCATGGCGGAACACGTCACCAGAGCGGTCGACGCCGGGGCCCTTGCCGTACCACATGCCGAATACGCCATCGAACTTGCCTTCGCCGCGCAGTTCGGCCTGCTGCGTGCCCCACAGCGCGGTCGCGGCGAGCTCTTCATTGATGCCGGGCTGGAACTTGACGTCGTGAGCCGACAGGAAGCGTTGCGCGCGCATCATCTGCTGGTCGAGGCCACCGAGCGGCGAGCCGCGATAGCCGGTGACGTAACCCGCGGTGTTGAGTCCTGAGCGGCGGTCGCGCTCCTTCTGCATCAGCAGCGCGCGGATCAGCGCCTGATACCCAGTTACGAGAACGCGGTCCTGCGCGAGATCGTATTTGTCGTCGAGGCTGACGGAGCGAAGGGTCATAGATGGCCTTAACTAGCAGAAGCCCGGCTCCGGCCCTATATAGGCCAGCCAGAGCCTACAAGGAACAGCAGACCGGCGAAATAAACGAGGCCGCTCAACCGGCTGCAAAGAATTTCGCGTTCGCCGGATGCGACGGAATGAAATTTCCTGTCGCGGCCTCTCCACGAATTTTGGCGCAATGCAGCAGCAGAGCAGACCTTCGCCACGCGCGGGTGGTCAAATCGAGCGGGCTCTGCAAAAAAGGAATCGTCGGGTTCCAAGCAATGTTGCAATCCCCCACCGTCTCGATTGAGAGCAGGTCCTCCTGGATCGTCGCCAGTATGGCGCTCGTCACCTTGCTGATGGCTTTCGGCGGTGCGTGGATCACTCCGGTCGCGCTCAAGGACATCGCCGCAGAGGCCGGCGGCGCGCGCGAAGTGCCAGCGCTTGCCAGCGCACTCGCGTGGCTGTGCTCCGGCGTCGGCGGGATCGTCCTCGGCCGCGTCGCCGACCGGGTCGGTACGCGCTGGACCGTCCTCTGTGGCGCGCTGATGATCGGTGCCGGACTCGCCATCTCGACGCTCGGCCCGCCGTGGCCGCTCTGGATCGGGCACGGACTGTTCATCGGCCTCATCGGTCTCGGCGGCATCAACGCGCCGATGTACGTCTACATCAGCCGCTGGTTTGACCGCCGGCGCGGCTCAGCGCTCGCGCTGATTTCGAGCGGCTCCTATCTCGCCGGCGCGATGTGGCCCCCGGTCTTCGAACGTGCGATTGCACATCTCGGCTGGCGCGAGACGATGCTAATCTATGCGGTCGCAGAGATCGCAGTGGTCGTTCCGATCGCGATCATATTCTTCCGCGTGCCGCCGGAAGTCATTCATCCGCCCGCAGCGATCCACGCGGCGTCAAGCCGTGCGCCGGTTCTCGGCTGGCCGCCGAACGTCTTGTTCGGAATGATGTGCGGCGCAGCCGTCCTGTGCTGCGTGCCCATGGCCATGCCGCAGCAGCATCTCGTCGCGTTCTGCAGCGACCTCGGTATCACGCGCGTTGTCGGCGCCGTAATGCTGTCGGTCCTGCTTGGCACGGCCTTCCTGTCGCGGCAGCTCTGGGGCGCGATCTCCGACCGCATCGGCGGGCTGGCGACGGTGCTGATCGGTTCAGCCTGGCAATGCGTGTCAATGACGGCGTTCCTGATGACCCAGAGCGAAGCCGGGCTATTCACGGTCGCTGCCGCTTTCGGCCTCGGCTTCTCCGGCATTATTCCGGCTTACGTGCTGGCATTGAGAGAGTTGTATCCAGCGGCGGAGGCCTACTGGCGTATACCGACGCTGCTCCTATTCAGCGGCGCCGGCATGGCGCTCGGCGGCTGGCTCGCCGGCGTGCTCTACGATCACTACGGCTTCTACGCGCCCGCCTTCGCCACCGGTATCGGCGCCAACATCCTCAATATCCTGGTGGTCGGCACACTGGTAATGCGGCGACGGCGGCGTTTCGCGTTCGCCTAAACCATTCTTTTGCGCGTGATCTTGTCCGAAAACCGGTTCCCACTATTCGGGATCACGCGCGCGGCACCATCTTGAACATCGCATCGCCGTACATCTTGCGAGCGTCGGCGAGCAGCGGCTGCACGGCAGCGACAAACGCATCGTGCTCCCTGGCGTTCAATTCAACGATCTCACAGCCCTCAGCTTCGATCGCCTTGCGCGCGCTCTCGTGCTCTTCGATCGCGAGCTTGCGCTGGAACGTGACGGCTTCAGAGACTGCCTTGCGCATCGCGCGTTGAAGCTCAGCCGGCCAGGCGTCGAACGCCGCGCGGTGCAGGAAGATCGGCCGCGAAATATAGAAGTGGTAACTGAGCGTGTGGAATTTGTGGAACTTGTGCACCCCGTAGGTGACGGTGTTGGCAAGCGGATTTTCCTGAGCGTCGAGTGTACCCGCCTTGATCATGGTGATGGCCTCGGTGAGGTCCATGCGCATAGCGACGGCACCGAGCAGGTCGAACGTGCGTTTGTGGATCTCGCTGGGCAGCACCCGGATCTTCATGCCGTTCATGTCGGTCGGCAGATGGATCGGATGCAGCCGGTTCGAGATGTGCCGGAAGCCGTTCTCGAACCAGCCGAGGATGCGGTAGTCGATGCGCTCCTCGATTTTCTTTACGAGAAAATCGCCAAGCGTCCCGTCCATCGCGCCGCGCGCCTGCGCGTTGCTAGAGAACAGGAACGGCAGATCGACGAAACCCAATTCCGGCACGCGATCTGTCAGATAGCTCGACGACTGATAACCGAGCGTGATCTCGCCGTTTTCAACCAGAGTGAGAATATCCTCGGCCTTGTGACCGTGATCCATGATGTTGAAGACGTAATCGACCGCGATCTTCGCCCCGAATTCGCCCGCGAGCTTATCGCCGATGAATTTCAACGCCTTCGAAAAACCAGTGGTCGGCGGCCCGTAGCCACCCATGCGGATTTTGGTCGGGTTGCTCATGCGAGGCTTCTATACCGGCGCACTGGGCGCTGTGCTAGGCTTTACAAAGTGGAGGACGCCCAATGAACAAGCCCACCAAGGTCACTAGCATTTCGCAAGGCAAGATTTCCGACGCCGAATGGCAGGCGCGCGTCGACCTCGCGGCGGTGTACAGGCTGGTGGCGCATTACGGCTGGGACGACGTCATTTACAATCACGCGTCGATGCGTGTGCCGGGCGAGCCGCGCATGTTCCTGATGAAGAAGCATGAGTTGCTCTATACCGAGGTCACCGCCTCCAACCTCGCCAAGGTATCGATGGACGAGGACCTCGACGAGAAGCACGGCGTCAACCGTCCCGGCTTCACGCTGCACTCAGGCGTGCTGCGCGCGCGGGCGGATGTGAATTGCGCGCTACACATGCACACCGAAACCGGGACGGCGATCGCGGCGCTCAAGCACGGCCTGCGCATGCTGTCGCAGCCGGCGGTGCGCTTCTACAAGCGCGTCGGCTATCACGCCTACGAAGGTATCACCGAGGATTTCAGCGAGCGCGAGCGCATCGCCCGTGATCTAGGCCAGAACAAGGCGATGATCATGCACAATCACGGCTTCCTAACCGTCGGGCAGACGGCGCGTGAGGCCTTCGTGCTGATGGAGCATCTGCACGAGGCTGCGGAGATTCAGCTCAAGCTCGAGGCGACGCGCGGCGAGTTGATCGAAATTCCACCGGACATCTGCGCGAAGACTGCCGAGCAGTTCGAGCGCCATGACCGCGGCCGCGGCAGCGCGGACTGGCCGGCCTATTTGCGGATCCTCGACAAGGTCGACCGCAGCTACCGGAACTGATCATTCGTCATGACGTACACCAACCGCATGCAAGAGAAGCTTGCGCGCGGCGCAGTCGTGCTGTGCATGGCGACACGTCTTGCCCGCACCGCCGAGATCGGCATGATCGCCGATGCCTGCGGCTTTGACGCGCTTTTCGTCGACATGGAGCACACCGCGATCACGCTCGAGACCGCGGCGCAGATCTGCATCGCGGCACTCCCCATCGGCATCACACCGCTGGTGCGCATCCCGGGTCACGATTTCGACGAGGCCACGCGCGTCATGGATATGGGCGCGCAGGGTATTATCTGCCCGAACGTCTCGACACGCGACGAAGCGCTGGCGTTCACCGATGCCTGCCGTTTCCCACCGGTCGGCAACCGCTCGGTTGGCGGCATCGGCGCGCTGCAAGGCTACCGGGCGACGCCGCTCGGCGAGGTCAACGCGCAGGGCAACGCGGCGACCACGCTCATTCCGATGATCGAGACGCCCGAGGGCGTCGCCAATGCCGACGTGATCGCCGCGGCGCCTGGCATCGACATCCTGCTGGTCGGCTCCAACGACCTGTGCACGGCGATGGGCATTCCCGGCGAACTGAAGAGCCCGAAGCTCCGCGCGGCCTACGAGGCCGTGGCCAAGGCCTGCGCCGCGCACAAGAAGATCCTCGGTGTCGGCGGTATCCGCGGCGACGTCCCGCATCTCGCCGAACTCATCAAGCTCGGCGCCCGTTTCGTCATCACGGCGTCGGACGTGCAGTACCTGATGAAGGCGGCGCGAGACGAAGCAGCAGCCCTGCGCAAGGCGGCGTCATGAAGCTCAAGCTGCATCACGTCAACTTCGCCACCACCGACGTCCAGGCCATGGATAAGTTCTATCGCGACGTCCTCGACATGCAGACGATCCCGGACATGGGCCGTAACCGCAAACGCGACGAAGGCTATCCGGGCGACGTTGCCTTCATCACCGACGGCGCGATGCAGATGCACATCGCGGAGAAGGACATGGAGATCGGCTTCCGCACCGGAAAGGTCGTCAA
>Ga0187780_10004769_pt1 | contig 10145 bp, 12 predicted proteins | sample 1015_Q2_SP10_20__FD_132429 | JGI IMG/M metagenome (GOLD analysis project Ga0187780, IMG submission 132429) | Tropical peat soil microbial communities from peatlands in Department of Meta, Colombia - 1015_Q2_SP10_20_MG | ecosystem: Environmental > Terrestrial > Soil > Wetlands > Peat | place...
AATCAAGGGAGCCCGCCAGCGGATTTCAACGGGTTTCGCGGGATGGCCACAGGGCAAAACCCCTTGTATGGCATGGGGATAGGGCAAAAAGGAGGGCGGCGATGAAGGACGACGTCTTTAATATGGAGATCCGCAAGTTTCTCAAGACGGTGGGTGTGTCTTCCCAGCGCGAGATCGAACGCGCGGTGGCGGAAGCGCTTCGCGAAGGCAAGATCAAAGGCAATGAGAGGCTCGACGCCAAGATGACGCTCGCCATCGGGAAGCTCAATTTCAGTTATACGATCAACGGTAAAATCGGTCTCGAATAGCGCCCAAGCGTCAGGGGAGCCGCAGGAGAACCGGCAGTGCTCCGAGGCCGTGGAGATATTCGATCAGCCGCAGCAGGGGAAAGGCGAGGAAGAACATCGCGCCGTCGCGCAGCGTGATGTAAAGGAACCGCGGCCGAACCTGCACTTCCGCCACATCCTGCCAGAGATCGAAATCGGGCCACCAGCGCGGAACCCGGGCTTTATAGTCGGCAAAAGCCTGGCCAAAGGTTTCCGCCATGAATTTTTCTTCGCGCCAAACCACGATTTGATAATAAGCGGCGAACAGCGCGGTCAAAATCGCCAGATAGGTGACCGTGCCGGTGCAAAATCCGATTCCGGCAACGCCGATGAAACTGAACACATACAGAGGATTGCGCACCACCGAATAAGGACCGGCGGTGATCAACTCATAGTTTTTTCGGCCGCCGATATAGGCCGAGCACCAACCGCGGCCGAGAACGCAGATTAAGGTCAGGAAATATCCAATCCATTGATAGAGCGCATGAAGAAGTGAAACCTGGCTCCACGCGCTGTCGCTGACGAGAAGTGCCAGCAGCAGCGGTATCGCGGCAATCCGGGTATGCCGGCGCCGGGCTTTCAGCAGCAGCGATCGAGTGTCCTGATTCGTCATGCCGAACCGCGCAAGATCCGCGCGGTCACTCCCGGCTCGCAATCAGCTTCTTGATTTCGGCGATGGCCTTTGCCGGGTTGAGATGCTTCGGGCATGTCTTCGTGCAGTTCATAATCGTGTGACAGCGATAAAGCTTAAACGTGTCGTCCAGCGCATCCAGCCGCTCGTCCACGGCTTCGTCCCGGCTGTCGGCGATCCAGCGATAGGCTTGAAGCAAAATGGCGGGCCCGAGATATTTGTCGCTGTTCCACCAATAGCTGGGACAGGCGGTCGAACAGCAAGCGCATAAAATGCAATCGGACGGACCGTCGAGCTTCGCCCGGTCTTCCTCCGATTGCAGCCGCTCGCGATCACCCGGCGTCGGGCTCGACGTCTTCATCCAGGGCTCAATGGATGCATATTGCCGGTATAATTGCTTGAGATCGGGAACCAGATCCTTGATCACCGGCATGTGTGGCAAAGGATAAACTTTCACCGTGCCTTTGACCTCATTGATGTGCTTGTAGCAGGCCAGCGTGTTGGTCCCGTCGATATTCATGGCACAGGAACCGCAAATGCCTTCGCGGCAGGAACGCCGCAAAGTGAGCGTGCTGTCGACCTCGTTCTTGATCTTGAGCAGCGCGTCCAGAACCATCGGCCCGCAGGAATCGAGGTCGACCTCGAAGCTATCAAGCCGGGGATTTTCGCCCGAATCCGGATCGTAGCGATAGACCTCGAAGGTCTTGGTGTTTTGCGCCGAGGCGGGTGCCTTGTGGATTTCGCCCTTCCTGACGCGGGAATTCTTCGGCAGTGCGAATTCGACCATTTTCCCCTCGTGCCCTCTTCCTGCGCTAGTAGACGCGCGGTTTTGGTGCAACCGCGGCCACATCATTGGTCATCGGCCTCAAGACGACCGGCCGATAATCGATCGACGGCTTGCCGTCTTCGCCCATCGAAACCAAAGTGTGCTTCAGCCAATTCTGATCGTCGCGCTCCGGATAATCCTCGCGGGCGTGCGCGCCCCGGCTTTCGGTGCGGTTGGCCGCGGAATGAAGGCTCACCACCGCCTGATACATCAGATTGTCGAGCTCGAGAGTTTCCGCGAGATCACTGTTCCAGATCATCGAGCGATCGGTAACCTTGAGATCGCCGCGCTTGGACCAGGTTTCGGCGATGCGCCGCTTGCCCTGCTCCAAGATCTCGCCGGTGCGGAACACGGCGCAATCTTCCTGCATGACCCATTGCATTTCCGAGCGCAAAGCCGCCGTCGAGGTCGAGCCTTTGGCGTGGCGGAACCGATCGAGGCGCGACAGCGCGAGCTCGGACGATTCTTTCGCCAGCGGTCGAGGGCGTGTGCCCGGCTTGATGAGTTGCGCGCAGCGAAGGGCCGCGGCCCGGCCGAAGACCACGAGGTCCAGCAGGGAATTCGAGCCGAGCCGGTTGGCGCCATGCACCGAAACGCAAGCGGCTTCGCCAACCGCCATCAATCCCGGCACTGTCTTCATCTCGCCATCGCGCATCACCACGACTTCGGCATTCCGATTGGTCGGAATGCCGCCCATGTTGTAATGCACGGTCGGGATGATCGGGATCGGCTCCTTGGTCGCATCGACGCCGGCAAAGACACTCGCGTTTTCGACAATGCCGGGAAGCCGTTCGTGAACGACCTTGGGGTCGAGATGGGCAAGATTGAGATACATATGGTCGCGCTTCGGGCCAACCCCGCGGCCTTCGCGAATCTCAATCGTGATCGAGCGGCTCACCACGTCGCGAGAGGCTAAATCCTTGGCGTGGGGCGCATAGCGCTCCATGAATTTCTCGCCCTTGGAATTGGTAAGGTATCCGCCTTCGCCCCGCGCCCCTTCGGTGAGCAATACACCGGCGCCATAGATGCCGGTCGGATGGAATTGAATGAACTCCATGTCCTGAAGCGGCAATCCTGCGCGCAGCACCATGCCGTTGCCGTCACCGGTGCAGGTGTGGGCCGAGGTGCAGGCGAAATAAGCACGGCCGTGACCGCCGGTCGCCAAAACTGTCATATGGGCGTTGAAGCGGTGGATCGTGCCGTCTTCGAGATTCCAGGCGACGACGCCGCGGCAGACACCATTTTCCATCATCAAATCGATGGCGAAATATTCGATGAAGAACGCGACATTGTGCTTTAGCGATTGCTGGTACAGCGTGTGCAGGATCGCGTGGCCGGTTCGGTCCGCGGCGGCGCAAGTGCGCTGCGCCGTGCCTTCGCCAAAACGCGTCGTCATGCCGCCGAAGGGCCGCTGATAAATCTTCCCGTCGGGGGTGCGCGAAAACGGCACGCCGTAATGTTCGAGCTCGACGACCGCGGGCACCGCCTCGCGGCACATATATTCGATGGCGTCCTGATCTCCCAGCCAATCCGACCCCTTGATGGTGTCGTACATATGCCAGCGCCAATCATCTTCGCCCATATTGCCCAGCGCCGCCGATATGCCGCCCTGAGCGGCGACGGTGTGGCTGCGAGTCGGGAAGACTTTGGAAACGCAGCAGGTCGAAAGTCCGGCGGCGGCGATGCCGAAGGCGGCGCGCAAGCCGGCACCCCCGGCGCCGACCACCACGACATCGCATTCATGATCGATGATTTCGTATGCCTTGGTCATGCGCCTAGAGCCAAGCGGAGAACCGCATAAAGAGACATTGCGGCGAGTGCGGCACCCGCCAGTCTCACGAAAATGATCGACGCGATCCGGCATCCTGTGCCGTGCACATAATCGACGATCACTTCTTCAAGGCCGAGCACGCCATGATAAAGAGTGGCGCCCAACGTCAATAGCATCAGCACCGCCGAAAGCGGCGACGACATCCAAAGCTTTATCGCGGCACGATCCGCGCCGGCGTGGGCGATCAGCGAAGCCGCAAACCATAAGGAAAGCGGAATCAGGGCGACGGCGCTGACGCGCTGCGCCCACCAATGGGAAAAGCCGGGAGCACCCTTGGTCATCCGCGAATTCATATCCGCACTCCCGCGCAAACCCAGGCCAGCGCCGTCAATCCGAAGGCGGCGATGACGACCAGCCATCCGGTCATTTCGGTACTGACGAGATCGAAGCCGAACCCGGCGTCCCAGGCCAAATGCCGGATGCCATTGGCAAGGTGATAGAACAGCGCGAAGGTCCAAGCGAGAGGCAGCAGTTTTCCGGGCCACGAGCCAAGCAACGCCTGTACGCAGTCGAAAGCTTGACCGCCGGTGGCCGCGGCGAACAACCATAAGACGAGACCTGCTGCACCCAGCGTCAGAAATACGCCGGTCAGGCGATGAAGAATCGAAAGGACCGACGTGATCTGCCAGCGATAGATCTGGAGATGGGGGGACAATGGCCGCTTTGCGCTGGTCATAGCTTCCTCGCGGGCTCGATGCTCGTCGCTAGCGCCAACGCGAATTTGAATTCCCCCGCGGGCCGCTCTCCGCCCTGTTTAGCGACGCCGCAAAACCGAGTCAATGTTACGGGGTGCCGCGTGTGCAGTTGCGAACCATTGGCTCTAAGGCGCGATGATATCGGCACGCCGTTCGACCCGGCACCGATGATTGCGGCGCGCCGGTTCGAATGTCGACGCATTTTTTGTATAGAGTTGACATGGCCACATACTAAATCTTGCAACACTCGAGTCGATGGCCACCGAAAGTGAAGTCTCCATAAGTTATCCCAGCGTTCTTGTGGATAACTTGTGGAACGTTTGTGAATTTATCCAATATTTCTACACCGACGTTCCGCCAATTACTTGCTCTTGTCTTTTTACTGTTGCACGAAAAAACGATTCGGATCACCATTTGCCCGGCATTTGGGAACGGCCGGTTTCGCGGTCAGCCTGCCGCCGGAAGTTCGCTTCCGGTTGTCGTGGGCGCCGCGGCGGGGAGCAATTCCTCGGGCAACCGGCGACATGTCCTGTACCGACGCTTGGCCGAACCCTTGGGCGAGGCCGGGCGCGGTGAACGGAGCCGCGGCGAAAACCTGCCTCGGCCCGCCTTGTGTCCTTGGCGATGCGCGGGTCTTCCGGCGCGATGCCGAGCGGCACGAAGGGCGGTGACCCGTCCCGGGGTTACCGCAAACCCGCGGAGCCGGTCCTTGTTCGGAAGGGCCGGGGACGGGCGGGTTTGGGCAGGGGTGACGACGTCGGCTCCGCGGGGCGGCGATCCGGGCGGATCGCGCCCATCCCGTAATGGGCGGTGTCCTCTGGGGCGCACGGCCCACGGACGAGATGGTTGGGTTGCCCGTCCGCTTTCAGTGCCAGGAGCTGGGCCAGCTCCCGGGGGCGTCAGATGGCAGCGGATTCCGCTCGCTTCTGACGCCCCTCATTTATCAGATCATTGCGCCGGCACCAACAAGATTTTGTGTCGGGTTTGCCTTAAAACCGCAAAATACGGTCTTCAGCCGCCGAAGATCTAACGCTTGCGCCTCGCGGGTTTGGACTTGCGGGGGAGCAGCGCCTTCGACGTGGCCTTGCGGCGCTTGGCAATTGGCCGCCTTGGCATCAACACGGTGTAATCGAGATCGAGCACGACCGCCGGATCGTAGTCGCGGCGGCCACCCTCGCCTTCCCGCTGATAGGGAAAATCGGCGCAAGCCCGGTCCTTGGTCGCAACCGTACGGAGCCGCAGCGCGCCCACATCCTCGCGGCCCTTGATCTCGGCTTTTTCGAGAATTTCGCTCCAGGCATAGATCGTATCGCCGGCAAAGGAGGGCGCGGTGTGGCGGCCGCCATTGATCGCGGCGATCCGGAATGCATTGGCGAGGCCGTTGAAGGCATGGGCGCGGGCGAGCGAAATGATGTGCCCGCCATAGACGATTCGCTTGCCGAATCGTCCCTGTTTTTCGGCATGCTGATTGAAATGGACGCGCGCCGTGTTCTGATAAAGCCGCGTCGCCATCATATGCTCGGCCTCTTCGAAGGTCATGCCGTCGAGGTGATCGATCTTTTCGCCAACTTGATAGTCCTCCCAAAGTGCGGGCGAACCGGCGAGCACCGTATCGTAGTTCTTGAGTTTCAGGCCCTTCGGCACCACCAGATCGGCAATGGCGACGCGGTCCGGCAGCTTGGGCACGAGCGATTCCGGCGCCGGGCGCGAAGCGTCGCGTTTCCGCACCATGACCCAGCGGAAATAATCGAGAACCATTTCGTCGCGCTGATTGAAGCCGGTGGATCGCACATAGACGATGCCGGTTTTCCCGTCGGAATTCTCCTTGAGGCCGATCACCGTGGATCGGGAGCGCAGGGTATCGCCGGCATAAACCGGTGCGCCGAAGCGCAGTCCGGCATAGCCGAGATTGGCAATGGCGTTGAGCGAGATATCGGGAACCGTCTTACCGAGCACGAAATGGAAAGTGAGCAGATCGTCGATCGGCGCCTCGCGATAGCCGATGGACCGGGCAAACGCATCCGAGGAATGCAGCACGAAACGCGAGCCGGTCAGGGCAATGAACAGCGCCGTATCGCCGCGCGTCACCGTGCGTGGGGTCGCATGGACGATCTCCTGGCCGATCGAGAAATCCTCGAAAAAATTGCCGATGACCGATTTCGTGCTCATGGTCCTGCTTTCCCCTCTGAAGGACTCCCGCCGGCCCGGGCTATTTCCCAAAGCAGGCGTCAAGTCCCCGCGAAGCGGGCGTGAGAGTAAGGATAAACGGCGGGCGCTGGCAAGCCGCCGGAAACGCGGCAAATCGCCTCTGCCAAAGGGCTGGAACGGGGTCATACGCCCTTCCCCGGCTTGTCTGTCCGGCGATCCTGCGATACAGAGGCCGGGGGGAGCGCGCTAGGTCCCAAACCAGCGCCAGCTGCGCGTCGCAGGGATGTTCATCGAGGTCTTCCTCAAGGGAATCGCCGCCGGGTTGTTGATCGCAGCGCCGGTCGGCCCGGTTGGCGTGCTTTGCGTTCATCGCACCCTCGTCTGGGGAAGGCTTCACGGCTTGCTGTCCGGTTTTGGCGCGGCGGTGGCAGACGCGCTTTTCGCCGTGGTGGCCGCCTTCGGCCTTAGCTTCATCTCCGATTTCATGATCGAGCATCAACACTGGTTGCGCTTGAGCGGTGGCTGTCTTCTGCTCATCTTGGGAATCAAGAATCTGATCTCCAAACCAGCGGCGCCCGACGAAGCCGAGCCTCGGCGAAGCCTGATCGGCGACTGCGCTTCGGCGTTCGCGCTGACCTCAACCAATCCGATTACCATCATCTCCTTTCTCGGCGTCTTCGCCGCCTTGGGTGTCGCCCGCCATATCGGCAGACTGGAAGCGAATGCTCTCGTCCTCGGGGTGTTTTCCGGCTCGGCACTGTGGTGGATCGTTCTTTCCAGCGGAGTCGGATTCATGCGCCGGACGATCGAGACGCTTTATATGCGCTGGGTCCATGTCATATCGGGTGCCCTGATGCTCGTCTTCGGCACAGGTGCTTTGGCAGGTTTGTTATGGTGATGCGTTTCGCTTTTCTGATCTGCGCAGCCTTCGTTTTTATGTCGTCGGCGGCATTCGCCGACGACGACAAGACGAACGACAATGCAGACGGTGACGCATTGAAGAAACAAGCGGGCGACGTGAAATCAGTTTGCGCCCATGATCCCAAATCGAGCCACCTGATTTGCGCTGTCGTCTATGCCAAGCAACCCTATTTTGGGATTCAATTGGGCTCCGAAGACGACGCGGAATCCGTCGCGGTGACTGCGGGCGTGCGCCGCGCCGCGAATTCCAAGATCGAGATCCGCGTCGACCACAACACCTCTCATTTTATCTATGGCGACGGATTCCTCGGCAAAGAAGCCGAATCAATTGTCGACGAGATCAAGAAAGGCCGGCGGATCTATATCCGCGTCGATTCCTATGACGACAACGTCAAGAGCGAAGACAGCGTCGATCTCAGCGAGTTCAAATCGGCCCTGCAGGAGATCGAGGATTTGCGCAAAACTCAGGAAGGGGAATAAGGGAAAAAGCCGAAGCCCCACAAAGCCACCAGCAGCGCAAGGCTGCGGCGGAATTTTATAGTTAATCAAGGGTTAATCGAGACGCTTGGGCGCGAACTTATAAGTCTTTCACAATATTGCGAAGCAAAAGTGACTGTTTTGTTTCAGACATGTTGCAACGCAAAAATAAATCGCGGGACATCGTCCACATCTTTTTTATACTGCATGACGCGAACCGAACTTCGCGATGTGATTAGATGTTACCGATAGCCCGCCGAGGCCGTTACCGGACTATCTTTATTTCCGACGTTCATCTGGGAACGCGGGGCTGCAAAGCGGAGCTTCTGTTGAGCTTTCTCCGCAGCCACGAATGCGAAGCCCTCTTTCTCGTCGGTGACATATTCGATATCTGGCGCCTTAAGAAAACCTGGTACTGGGTGCAAAGCCATAACGACGTGGTGATGGAGATTCTGCGCAAGGCGCAGAACGGCACCAAGGTCGTTTACGTTCCCGGCAATCATGACGAAGGCGGGCGCGATTACTGCGGCCTGCAACTCGCCAATATCAAGATCGCGCGGGAAGACGTCTATGAGACGCTCGATGGGCGCAGGCTCCTGGTGATCCACGGCGACGATTTCGACGGCATCGTCAAATACGCCAAATGGCTCGCCCACCTTGGCGATACCGCCTACAACCTCGCGCTCTCGCTCAATCACTGGTTCAATCTGCTGCGGCGGCGTCTCGGCTATCCCTATTGGTCGCTGTCGGCCTATCTCAAATCCATGGTGAAGGACGCGGTTCAATACATCGACAATTTCGAGCGCGCGCTCGCCGAAGAGGCGCGCCGGCGGAAATTGGACGGCGTCGTCTGCGGTCATATCCATCGCGCCGAAATCCGGCACATCGAAGACATTCTCTATTGCAACGGCGGCGACTGGGTCGAGAGCTGTACTGCGTTGGTCGAAGATGAGCGCGGACGCCTTCAAATCGTTCATTGGGCGACCGATGTCGGCCAAATCGCCGGCAGAACGGCCGTCGCCGCTTAAGGAGATCTATGCGCATTCAAATCATCACCGACGCCTGGCACCCGCAAGTCAACGGCGTCGTTCGCACATTGACCCATACCGTCGGCGAATTGGAAAAGACGGGCCACCGCGTCAACCTGGTGACGCCGCTTTCATTTCGCACGCTGCCTTGCCCCGGCTATCCGGAAATCCGGCTCGCCATGGTACGGCCCGGCCATATCGGCGACCGGCTTGAACAGTTTCAGCCGGAAGCGGTGCATATCGCAACCGAGGGACCGCTGGGGATCGCGGGACGGCATTATTGCTTGCGCGCGGGTATTCCCTTCACGACCTCGTTCCACACTCGATTTCCCGAGTATTTGCGGATGCGAACCGCGATCCCGGCGGAATGGGGATATGCGGCGTTGCGGCGCTTTCACGGATCGGCGCGGCGCACTTTCGTGCCGACCGAGGGCTTGCGCCAAGAGCTTTCCGATCTCGGCTTTCGCAATCTGGCGCTCTGGGGCCACGGTGTCGATACGAAGCTGTTCCGGCCGCGTCTGCGCCGGAGTGTCAACGACCCGCAGCCGATCTGGCTTTACGCGGGACGGATTGCGCTGGAAAAGAATGTCGAAGCGTTCCTGAGTCTCGATCTGCCCGGCACCAAATGGGTAGTGGGCGGCGGACCGGCCCTTCCCTCGCTTCGCCGCCGCTTTCCCGGGGTGAAGTTCTTCGGCGTTAAAACCGGCGAAGAGTTGGCGCGGTTCTATTCGGATGCCGATGCATTCGTGTTCCCGAGTCTGACCGACACTTTCGGCAACGTCATTTTGGAAGCCCTGGCGTCCGGTTTGCCGGTCGCGGCCTTCCCGGTCCGCGGGCCGAAAGACATTCTCGAGGGTTCGGGTGTCGGATGCCTGGACAACGACCTCGGCCGCGCCGCGATGGCTGCGCTCGAGATTCCCCGCGCCTCGTGCCGGGCCTTCGCGGAACGTTTCACGTTGCAGGCCAGCGCCGACCAGTTCTTGTCCAATCTATGGTCGTTCGACCGTTGGCGGAGCCTGGTCAATATTCCGGCGGCGTAACCGATGAGGCGTGAGAACTCGCGCGTGATTTTCAAAGCGTGAAAGGGGAACGCCGCAAACCGGCATTTCTGCGGTTTTTCAGGCGGCTCTGTGCGTGTCCGTTATTGTCGAGGCCGCCTTATGCACATCCGCGGCCGTTCAGGCCGCTTTACGCATATACGTGCGGATCAGTTCCTCGGCGATTTGCACGGCGTTGAGCGCCGCCCCTTTGCGCAGATTGTC
>Ga0187780_10004770_pt1 | contig 10145 bp, 10 predicted proteins | sample 1015_Q2_SP10_20__FD_132429 | JGI IMG/M metagenome (GOLD analysis project Ga0187780, IMG submission 132429) | Tropical peat soil microbial communities from peatlands in Department of Meta, Colombia - 1015_Q2_SP10_20_MG | ecosystem: Environmental > Terrestrial > Soil > Wetlands > Peat | place...
CACCGCTCGATGTCTCTCGGAGTGGCGCCTCGATCGACCATCCTCCGTATGCGGATCGTTGGGTCGCATGTCACGAAGACAAGCAAGACTGGAGACGGAGCGAAGCCAGATCGCAAAGTCTCGATCGCCTCAAGATGTCGCACCCCGTCGATGACAACAGTGGTGCTCGTCCATTCCGCACCGGCAAGCTTGAGAGTCCTTTCACAGAACTCACGCCATCCGAGTTCGTCGATTAGAACATTCCCGAGCAATTGCAGACTGTCACGGTCTGTTTTAAGCCCCCGTCCGCTCGCTTCCGATGTGACCAACGCGCCGAATGACGCGCATGGACAAGTCCATCGCCTCGAAAGTTCGCGCGCAAGCTCACTCTTTCCCGATGCGATCGCTCCAGCGACCGCCACGATCCCGGTCATGCTAGCGCGATCCACAACCAGGTATGACTAGCTGCGCTGCGTGGGGCGGAATCGCAAGTGGGTGATCGATGAGCTCGCGCGAGACTGAAATCGATGGACTCACTACCCCGACAAGTGGAAGCTGGTCGGCATACACGTGGGGACCCTCGTCTAGTACCACCCATCCACGCCGATCGCGCTTGTTAACGTAGATCTCAGGGATCTCCCGAACCTGTGTCAACATCATCAGCGTCACATATCGCGCGTTGCTTCTCTCAAGCCAGAACGCATCATCAGCGCATAGATCACGGCTATGGCGCGCCCGCAGTTCTTCGGCTGTTCCATCCCGAAGCTCGTGGAACTCAACGCCGCTGATCTTGCCCGTCCCGCATAGCGGACCGGCCGGACGCTTGAAGAGCACAAGGTCACCCGCTTGGACAACACCGTGCGGAGCAACCGGCGTCCTTGAGAATCGCGACTCGATCGTCTTCTGGCCGTCCAAGACAAGCTTGAGCCACGGTTCACGCATCACGGCGACGTGCACGTGCCCCCCACATCGATCATCTGCACGGCCTAGTGCTCGAAGCACCGGCTCTCGGCGAAGCGGATACAGCACCATTGCGACCAGTGTCCCCCGCAGTCCAGACAGAACCACAGTCGCGTCGTCAGTGCAGACCATGCTCGCGTAGCTCGCGGCCCACGAGTCGTCGCAGGCGCATCGAGACATCGAGCACGGCTTCTCGCTCCCTGCGCGTAAGGGCGCGCCGGACTCGCGCTGCCGCTGCGATCGCAATCGGCAAGCCCGCCTCCATCGCGTCGACGATCGCTGCAAGCACTGCAGGATGCGTGCTCGTATAGACGCGGTTGCAGCTTGTCCAAACGCGTGCTCGCTGGCGGATAGCAGCTCGTCGGCTCACGGTATCCAAGACGTCTCCGTCAACGATTGACTCGAGCAGCTTCACACCCGAGATCGAGCCTGATGATTCGCCGCTATCGGCCCGAATCCTGATTGGTAGCCCGCTCAGATGCCAGCTGAGCCAGTCGTCTCGCTCCGGCCTTGGGCGGGGGGGAAGTTCCGTTGGCGTCGCCGCGCAGACCAGTAGGTCGCCGTAGCGCCAGTTGCTGGGCGTGCCGGCGACCCCGCGGGCCGCGAGCGCAGCGCGCTCGAACGGTGGGCTCAGATACCCCAACACGCCAGGTCGCAACTCGCGGGGACGTAGTCCGCAGACTACCGCCCAGTCGAGCAACGCTCGGCGCTCTTGGTCGATTCCGGGGCGCGTGCCATCCGGCGGGAGCGCGAGAAGGACATGAGCGCCAGGCTTTGCCAACCGCGCGGCTGCCCAAAGGAACGCCATCAGCTCATCTGGATACCAGGGAGGGTCGGCGATGATCGTGTCCCCCCGAACTTCGGGGAGTTCGTCGCGCGATACGTCAAGAGTTAGAACCTCATGTGGCATCGTGAGTGAACGGTGAGACGCGGATCTCATAGCATTACTCTCCAGCAGCAAGTGCTTTCGGTTTGGCAGCAGTGATCGCGCGTCGGCGAACGCGTTGGGCCAACCAAGGTATACGATTGTTCCACCGGGCGGCGTCAAACGTCCAAGCTTCCAAGTGAGAGTTCTGAGGGTTAGTGGATCGTTCGGCCAGTAGCAGTCGAGAGGATGTGGGATGGGCTTGGCCGTGGGTTTTTGGGGCTGCAGCGGTGTTTCCGCCTGCATGAGCAGGGTCGCGGCCGTGGCCCGAATGCTCAGTGGCTCTGTGGTGCCAGAGGCGATACGCTCAAGGCATTCCGCGACAACCCCAGGGTCGATCCCCGGAAGCGACCGAAGAAGAACGCCGAAGCTCTGCGACTGCCGTTGGAGTCCGATGCGCACCAACATCCGCGTCCGTACGCGGTAAAGTTCAACGTCATTCGCGTAGCTGCGCATCGCATATACTGTGAGAGAGTTCATCTGTGCTAAAGCGGCGCTGCAGCTCGCTGTTCCAGGCCCTGATAGCCGTCTCCTGGATCTCGAGCGTTGTAGTAAGTGCGTTCCTTCCAAGTCGACCCTGGACCGGGGTGAAGACTCCGACCCGCAGTGGTACGGTTCGAAGCGGTAGCGCCGGCGAGATCTCTTGGAGGCGATCGACGAACCTTGGCATCGCTGTAGCTGGATCTGACCCCGGTGGCCCGGTGAATGTGACGTATGCATAGAGGTCAAGGCTGGTCTCCCGCACCAGTCGACGCATCAAGTCGAACTGCCGCGTGAAGTCGTCCTGGTGCGCCTGAGTGTTGAATGCGAAGCTGACTGCGTCGAACCCCTTGAAACAGCAAACCTTGCCATACATCCGGTGTCGTTCGATTGCGTTGCGGTCCCCTGCGGTCAAACACGAAAAGTAGTAATCAGTCGACAAATTGTCATCGGACCAAAGATACACCTGGTCCGCCATACCGTTTTGGCTCAGCGCTTCAATCATCCACGGAATCCACTCAGGGACGAGATCGGGCTGTCCTCCGCTGAGGTCAATGATCGGGGGGCGGCGTGTCTCTGCCATGTAAAGTTGCACAAGCTCCTCGGCGCTGATCAGTGCCGAGCGATCGCTTCGACCGCTGAGAAGCTCGAAGTCGACGTAGCAGTACCAGCAGCGCCAGTTGCAGACGGCATTCTGGAACACCTGTGCCTCCATTGTCGTGCACGGGTTCAGGCCAAGGGCATGTGCTGCAGGCTCAATTGGAAGCGGGTTAGGCGGCCACCCCTCGGCGGTCGAGCTATGAAAGTGGCGTATCCGTCCGAGCCCTTCACAGTTGGCTGGTTCAGAGAGATCCTGCTCTTGCAGCGATCCAGTCAGCCGTGACACGCGCAGCTTCCGCGCTGCAAGGTCCACACCTCGGCGACGCATGTCTGCCGAGAATGCGTCCGTGGCGATCGGCGTGCTCACTCGAACGGCCCCGCGTGTCGTTCGAGCCACTCCCAGGCAAGGGATGACAGGTAGACGAACTGCGCCTCGCTGATTTGTTCCTCCTTACCGATGCCATGCCAGTATGCGGCGCACACGCGGCAGCACGTCGCCGTAGCGTGCTGAGCGTAGTGGTGTAGTTGCACACTCTTACTCCAGGGGAAGGGAACGCTGCGACCGTCCCAAGCATTCATCGAGCGCGGCTTGGCGAGTGTCTTACGTACGGCATTGTCGGTGCGCGCGTGGAGCACCTCTAGGCCTCGGCGCAGCGCGCGATCCTGCAGGTCAATCGGAATCTCGATGTGGTTCATGTGATGTCGAATCAACTCGCGGTCTAGCGCCCGAAACGTGTGGTCAAGGTCGGTAGGATCGCGAGCATGGAGGCGTTCGAAGTCAATTGGTGTAATTCCGCACTCCCGGCAGGCACCCGGCGCGGACTTGGATGACGGCTTAAAGCAGTGCAGATCAGCCGCGCAGTCCGTAGCCGTGCAGCTGACCTTTAGCGCTCGTGGTTTGTCGTCTGCTGGTGCGGCAGGTGTAGTCATCTTAATCTCCTTGGCTGTTCTCCCGGGTGAGCGCAAGCTCCAAGAGCCGGCGATCATCAGGGTCCGTGATTCGGTCCGGCTCTAGTCGCTGAGTGATTGCCTTCAGCGTCAGATGCGGAGCGTCAACAGCGGTGTCTTGAAGCTTTGCGGCGGTGCCCCACCAGTCAGTGCCGTAGAGGCTGAGTCGGTAAGCGAGATAGTTGGCGAGTACGCCAGTGTCAATCCTCTCGGCCTGAGCACGCTCGCTGACGGCCCTCTTGAGACGGCGGATCTGTCCTGCGGAGTCTTGCTCGAGCTGGTCGGCCAGCCTATCCGGGTCACCGAGCAGCAACTCGCCCGCGAAATCGTTGGCCTCCTGCTCGTCATCATCACGTCCGGGCCGTAGGCTGATTTCGCCAGCCTCTATGAGGGCACCATCAGCAGGCAGATGGCGCGCAATATGCGCTAGCTCATGAGCGAGATCAAAGGCCCAGCGCGAGGCAGAAGAAGTTCGCTGCTTGAGCACGACCGTCGGCCGACCCTCAGTTGTCAGGCAAGCGCCGTGGAAGCCGCCTGAGTCATCGAGAGGGACGACGGCGACGCCATGTTTCCAGCACCAAGACAGCAGCGACTCGAACCCAACCGTGTGGTGTTCGGCGACGATTTCTTCTCGGATCGCAAGTGGGTTGTCGGGCACATCGGCTGGCGCTCGTTCCAGCGCCTCGTCGACAAGTTGTGCGATAGCTAGCGCCCACTGACTGTAGGCGCTCGACTCTGGCGTTTGGTTCGTACTGGCCTTAAACCTGAGTGGCGTAACCGGCCGTAGCATGAGTGGGTCAGAGCCCGTCAGATCCTCGGCACTCCAACCGAAGATGCGTTGGAGTCGTCGGGCCACCTGCTCGGCTCCCGCCTTGCCGCCTTCGAGGATTCGCTCGATGACCGTCGGAGGGAGTCCCGCTTCTTTCAGGCGCACACGGGCCATGTCCGGCTCAACGGGCGTCGTGAAACTCGCAAGGTCGGCCAGGGTGAAGTTCATTGCGCTGAGCAGTCGCTGTAGCGTCTTGTAAACGACATCGTGATGGCCGTTCTCGATCCGCGACAAGCTCACTGGCGTGATGCCGGCCAAGTCCGCAACCTGGCGTGCCGTCATTCCCCTCTGCTCTCGCATCGCGCGAAGCCGTTGACCAATGCGTGCTGCCTCGTCATCGGCAGCCTGACCCAGGTAGCCCGCGAAGTCTGGATCGGTTGAAGCACGCACATCAAACCAGGAGATCGCTAGCTGCTCGTCGCCAACTGGAACGAGGATCTCCGCCGGTGTGACCGTCATCGACTCCCAGTCCGCCCGCTCGGTGGATCGGAGTAGGCGCCTCGGATCGACGCCGACCTCGTCGCCGTTAGCAAACCGAATCCAGAGCTCTCCATCGCGGAGTTCTGCTGCGGACATGCGCTGATAAGCGCGCTGCTCCCAAATCGGTAGCTCAGGCATCGTTGCACTCATGCCAGGCCTCCCAAATCTCCTCGATGCGGACTTCCAGAACTTTCATGATCCTCCGGGACACGGGTCCGCCAACGAGCGGCGTGAGCGTCAACAGGCTGATGGACGCAACCGACTCGCCCTCCACCCAGAGATGAAAGTGCGGTGCCTGGTGGCGGTCGGTGTCCGAGAAGTAGACCTTCACGGCAAAGTTTTCTTGTTCGAAGACGGTCGGCACTCATCGGGGCCCATAACGTTTACGTTTACGACTGTAGAGCACGATCTGGACGGATTGAAGGGGCACTCGGTGATCGGCTCGCGCGTTTGGTGCCTGCACGGCGGCTCGCTCGCTCGACCGTTCGATCCCTACGACGATCCCTACGGCTTGCTATGCCCTGTCTTTCTAGGTCACAATGCCTCTACTCGCCGGTCTCCAAAACCGCAACGCGAGGTTCGACTCCTCGGTCCCCCGCCTACGAGAAGCCCCGGTGATCCGGGGTTTTTCGCTTTCTGGAGCCGATTACGAGATCATGGGCCGTGGGCTCGCAGCGGGTTCGCCTTACAACAGAGGGCAACGTTCCCGGACTCACCCCGTTCGACGAGAGCCATCAGGCGGGTCTGCCGCCCGCGCGGATACCTGTCGACCATCAGAGCAGCGACGAGGATCTCATGGAGTTGCTGCCGCCGCAGATCGTCGCCGCACAATCTGCGGAAGAGGACATCGTGAGCGTTGAGACGATCGCCGAACGTATCCTTCCGGAATGGGTCGTGTTGGCGCACGGCACCCGAGGTGCGTTCGTCGCGCGCCTGGCCGATCTTCTGCGGGGGCTCTCGGCGCGCGAGATGCGAGGGCAGTTCCGCTACGAGTCGCTCCGGCAACCTCACACGCGCGGAAGGATCGTGATCGAGGCGACACCAGCCAGCCGTGATCCCCGAGGGCGAACCCAAGCTTGGCAGGCTCAACAGCGACGTGCCGCATCGGCACTGAAGCGGCGTCAGGCTCAGGAGGCAGCGGGGCAGCTGTCGCTCGACGAGCTTGCCGAGCAGGGAGGCTTGGCAGAGGAATGAGAGAACCTACAATCCCAGGACCATGATGGAGCGCCAGGATCTCTTCGATGCCTTCAGCAGTGCCATGCGCGGGATGGCCGACGAAGCGCTGCTGGGCGGTCGGCTGCATCCAGGACGGGTCAAGTCGCGGCTGCTCGAGGCGCACCCGCCTGAGGTCTCGGGCGATGGTGTCGAGCACATGCTGGTGCGCCTGGCTGCAGACGCCGATCTAGACGCCGAGAGGATCGGCGACAACCTGTGGGCACTGGTTGGCGCCAAGGACGTGTTCTTTGTAGATGCCCTCAATCCGCGCTTTTGGCTTCTGCATTCCACCGCCACTGCGGACAAACTCCGGCGCTTGCTGACACGGCACCTGCTCACGAGTGCCCGCCTTGACCAGGCATGGTTCTCGGGCGAGCACCTTCAGCAGCTCGAAGGCGAGCGACGCTGGGTACGGTCGTCCTTCAGCTCTGACACGCTGCAGCCGAACGAGTCCGGGGCTGTCGTACCGCGCCGCTGGCGTATCCAGGTAGAGGGAGAGAGCCCCAACGATCTGCTTGCGCTCGTTTCTCGGGAGGAGCGCTACCGTGCGGGAGCCGCCCTTACAGCAGTCAGCTCCCGGCTAAGCGAGCCGGGGATGGGTTCTGCCGAGGTTGCTGCCGACTACCAAGGCGGTTTCGTGTCGTCGGGCACCGACTTCCATCTCGTCGCTGGCGTGCTGTGGAGATCTCTCGATCGCTACGAGAGCTACATCCGCGCACTTGAGGATCGATACCGCCTTGGTGTGGACATGACGGAAGCGGGCGGGATGAGCATCGATGGCGATGTGGCGCTGATCGAGTTCCCGCACGATGTTGAGGACCTTCCTGCACTCATCGCCAATCTCTTTACGTGCAGAGAGCCGTTCCGTCTATGGGCGGTTCCTCGCGAAGTCAGTCCGGGGCAGTGGGAGGCGAACGCGGTCGACCTCCACGTAGGCCATGCGATCACGCTTGAGATCACATCGCAGTGGCTGCGCGTGCTGCTAGGGCCGCACACCTGCGGCAACACCTTGGCGCGCCTTGTTGCCAACCTTCAGCATCGCTTCGACGCTCGCGTTGCTGTACCGCTCCCGTCGCCGGCCTAACTGCACAAAGACCGACACGGCGTTGTCCATGTGCTGCCGCCTCCGACCTCGGCGCATCCGCGGATGAGGTCGCGCGTGGTGCGGATGCGCTGCATGCGCACTTGATCAATCGATCATTCGCTCGCCCGGCATGCTCAGTCCTCGCCGTCTGTGGGCAGCTCCCCGAAGTGCTGTCGGCGTAGACGGTGCCATGGGCCGCTGGACGGTAGTCGTGCTAAACTAGAGAAAGCAGATCAACTTTCTGAGGAATCTCTTTTGAAGCTCGACGTACACCAACACCTCTGGACCGAGCCGTTCGTGCAGGCGCTCGCGGCGCGCAGCAGGCTTCCGTTCGTGCGTCGCGAGGGCGGCCTGACGGTGCTCTACCTGGCGGGCGAGCGTCCGTATGTGATCGACCTCGCGGCCGAGCATCCGGCGCAGCGCGCGGCCCTGGTGGAGCTGGACGGCTTGGATCGGGCGCTCGTGTGCCTGTCCAGTCCACTGGGCATCGAGTGGCTGCCGCGCAGGGAGGCGCTCGTCGTACTCGACGCCTACCACGAGGGAGCGCTGTCGCTCGGTGAGCCCTTCGGCGTGTGGGGCGCGATCGCGCTCGACCGCGCCGACGCCGACGACGTGGATCGCGCGCTCGAGCTTGGTTGTGTCGGCATCTCGCTGCCTGCGGGCGCGCTCGCGAGCGTCGAGGCGATCGCGCGGCTGCGTCCTGTGCTTGCGCGCCTGGAAGCCCGTGACGCCCCCCTGCTCGTGCATCCCGGGCCACGGCACGGTGTGCATGCTGCGCCCCAGCTGGGCGAGGTCTCGCTCGAGGATCCGCTGTGGTGGCCCGCGCTCACCGGATATGTGGCCGGCATGCAGGCCGCATGGCTCGCGTTCCTCGCCGCGGGGCGCTCGCGCCACCCACGGCTGCGGGTCATCTTCGCGATGCTCGCCGGACTGGCGCCGCTGCACGCCGAGCGGCTGTCCTCGCGCGGCGGTCCAACCCGTGTGCTGCCCGACCCGCTCGTCTTCTACGACACCTCCTCCTACGGGCCGGCGGCCGTGCGTCTGCTCGCAGATGCGGTCGGTTCGCAGCAGCTGCTCTACGGGTCAGACCGACCGGTCGTCGAGCCTGGAGAGCTCGGCATGCCACAGGGGCTCGCGTGGGAGCCCGTGCTGGAGTGCAGCCGTCGCGCGCTCGGCGTACGCACGGCGGTGGCGCAGTGAGCGCCGTCTCGCTACGAGCCGATCGCGCCCGGCCGCCGCTCGCGGCTGGGGGAGAGGCGAGCGGGTTGGCGCAGGTGCCGAGGCCCCGCGGGCGCGATCTCAGCGGCCCCGAGCTCGAGGCTTTCGTGGGCGAGCTGGCCGACCGGCCGGAGCTGTGGATCCAGCTCGTGAAGCACGACGTCACGCAGCGCGTGTACGAGGAGCTGCTCAGTGACCAGCACCTGACTGTGTGGCTGATCTGCTGGTCTGACGAGCACGACACCGGCTTTCACGACCACGATGTTTCCTCGGGCGCGGTCGCGGTGGTGAGCGGCGCCGTGCGCGAGGAGCGCTTGACGATCGACGGGCGCCCGCGAGACCGCGTTTTCGTCGCGGGCGAGAGCTTTCATTTCTCCGCGGCCGACATCCACCGTGTGCGCCACGCACGCCGCGACCCCGCGGTCACGATCCATGCGTACTCGCCGCCGCTGCTTCGCATGGGCGCTTACGTGGTCGGCGATGACGGCGTTCTGGCCCGGCACCCGATGTCCTATCGCGAGGAGCTGCGGCCGCTCGCCGGCTAGGGCATCAGGCGAGCTGCGCCGAGCTCTCCACAAGGGCGGCTCAGCGCGTGCTCTGGCTGCCGCGCAGCCGCACGAGCGGCCGCCACGGCGCGGAGGTGACCGTCTTCGCGGCGCCTCTCAGGCGCACGCGGTCGGCGGATGTCGGTCCGTGCAAGAGGAAGCCCTGCCCGACGGCGCAGTTGAGCTCGCGCGCGAGCGCGAGTTGGCGGTTGGTCTCGATGCCGACCGCCACGGCCGTCAAGCCAGCCTCCTTGGTGAGCGCGATCGTCGCGGCGAACATCGCGCGCCGGTCCTTGTCCTGATGGAAGCTGCCGGTGAGCGCGCGGTCGAGCTTGACGACGTCCAGCGGCAAGTCGCCCGGCAGACCGAGGGAGCGCTGACCCTCGCCGAATTTGTCGAGCGCGATCAACACGCCCAAACGCTTGAGGTCCTTGAGCGCTGAGCGTGCCCGCTCGGGGTCGCGCACCACCGCGTCCTCGCTGATCTCCAGGCACAGCGCGCGTCCCGGCAGTCGGCAATACGCGAGCTCCTCGCGCACACGCTCGGCGAGATCCAGCTCGGTCAGCTCGCGCGCGGAGATGTTGACCGATACGGGCACCGTGATGCCCGCGCGGCGCCAGACCTCCGCCTGCGCGCACGCCGCGTGCAGGACCCAGTTGCCGATCTGCACGATCAGCTCGCTGTCCTCGGCCGGCGGCAGGAACTTCGACGGCAGCACGGTCGCGCCCGCAGAGTGTCCGGCGTCCTTCGGGCGCCAGCGCACCAGCGCCTCGCAGCCGATCGCCTGTCCGCCGGCGAGTCGCAGGATTGGCTGGTAGGCGAGCAGCAACTCGTGCTGTGGCAGCGCGTGGCGCAGGCGACCCTCGAGCTCGGAGTGCTCGC
>Ga0187780_10004771_pt1 | contig 10144 bp, 7 predicted proteins | sample 1015_Q2_SP10_20__FD_132429 | JGI IMG/M metagenome (GOLD analysis project Ga0187780, IMG submission 132429) | Tropical peat soil microbial communities from peatlands in Department of Meta, Colombia - 1015_Q2_SP10_20_MG | ecosystem: Environmental > Terrestrial > Soil > Wetlands > Peat | place...
GGCAGTTTGCTGCGAGGGCGTCTTGAAAAACGCGAGCAAGAAAAGGGCACTCAACAGTAAGTCCACCGCGCCGAGCGCCATATCGCCCGGGCTGATGCGACCCTGGGCGTACAAGACGAGTATCGCAATTCCCCAGCCCAGCTTGCCAAATGCGCCGAAAACCATCATCGGACGAAAACGCACTGGATTCCTGGCGATCGCGAAAAACGCGCACTGCCAGGCAAGGGCCATCGCGGTGAAACCATAGTAGAAGCCGGGATGAGTGATTGGCGGCGGTTCCTGGCGTCCGATCAGGCTAAAGATGAAATACAGAGGCGCAAACATGAGCACGCCCCAGATTCCAGCGAGCCAGAAGACCATTTTTGCGAATTTCACCGGGATTTCCATTTTGACCTCCTGGATTGCCCGAGGCCCAATACGTGCAACATCGACGCTTCACTGCGCATTAAGTCTTGGCGAACCGCGTGGCGTCGTGCCCCGAAAGATGCAGGTCTCAGCATCCGCTTCCTGCGTGGCACCCAGAATCTTAACTTTTCTTGTGCCCCATTTGGGGCCACATCTCCATCGAAAACGCCATGCCACACAGTACCTTCTGTTGCATTTTGCGCTTCGTGTGTGTCCGATTCTGCGAGACTTAGACAGCATTTTCCGCTGAAACCTCACCTTAACTTCTTCGTTAGCGCTTATGTCCTTAATCTACCGTGGGCCTGTGGAGTCAAAGCACAGTAAGCAACTGTTGTGGAAGGGGCTATCTTCCAAGCTCTTCACTGACGTCCAATCATCGGTCTATTGCGAGTTTCCAGTCGAACTCAACGGTCTGTTTGTCAGTTGGCGGGGCGATGGAATCTGAGAGGAGTTCCAATCGCCGCCCAGGGCCTTGATTAACTGTACGCTTGCAACCATCTCTTGCATTCGGAAATTCACGGCCGTCTGCTGATCGTTGAGCAAAATCGTTTGAGCGCTTATGACGTTCAAATAGGGATCCAGGCCGGCCTGGTACCGCACTGTGGCCTCCTGGAGGCTTCTTTCTGCAGCCTCGACAGCAGAATCCTGCTGCTGGATGTTTTCGGAAAGGATTCTCAAAGCAGCTAGGTTGTCTTCGACTTCCTGAAATGCCGTCAAAACAGTCTGCCGGTAATTCGCAACCGTCTGATCATACGTCGCTCGGTATTGCTCCACGGTGGCCCGACGCAAGCCCGCATCGAAGATCGTCTCGGCAAGACTTGGGCCCACTGACCAAAAGCGGCTTGGCCAAGTGAACCAACTCGTGATTGAGGAGTTTCCGAATCCACCGGTCGCACTCAATAGCAATGCAGGGAAGTACGCTGCCGTAGCCACGCCAATTTGGGCATTCGCCGCGGCAACCGAACGCTCGGCCGAGGCAATATCCGGTCGTCGTTCGAGAAGCTCAGACGGGACCCCAACAGGGATGGCAGGGCGATGGGCGCGGAGAGGGCTGGGGGAAATCGAGAAGGTCGAGGGGGGCTGGCCAGTTAAAACGGCGATGGCGTGTTCGTACTGGGCTCGCAGGATTCCGAGGTTGGTGTCTTGCGCCTGGGCAGCCTTCAGTTGGGCTTCTGCCTGAGCGACCGCTTCCTCCGAACTGAGGCCACTTCGGTAAAGGCTTCGGTTCACGTCGAATGCCTCCTGGTAGGCTGTGACGGTTGAATCGAATACCTCCTTCAGAGAATCTTGCGCACGGAGTTCGTAGTAGTCGACGGCCAGTTCGCCCTGTTCGCTCAAGCGCACATTTTCAAGGTCCGCGGCACTTGCCTGTGCCGCGAAAGCCTTGGCTTGCACCCCGTTTCGAATAAGGCCCCACAGATCCGGTTCCCAAGACGCATCGAACGGGAGGGAAAAGTTTGTAAAGGTTTTCACCGGGACATTCGATGAGGTTCCCGTTTGCACGCCGGCGAAATATGCCGGCGAAGGACGTGAATTGATGATGCTCGGATTCGTAGACACGGTTGGAAAGTATTGCGATCGGGCCTGGCTCAAGAGCGCTCGCGCCATAAGGAAATTGGCGGCCGCAGCGGCAATATTTTGGTTTGAAGTGGAAGCCTTCTCTTCTAAGTCGTTTAGCTCGGAATCGTTAAACACCTCCCACCACTGCCCGCGGGAGGTGCCGTCGCTGGGTTGTGCGGGCTTCCAAGCATCTGTCGCCGGCGCGGTCGCCCTTCCCGTTTCTTTGAAAGCAGCTGGGGTTTCGACGGATGGACGAGAGTATTTCGGACCGACAAGACAGGCACTCCACAAGAGAGCGGCAGCAACCGACAGAGTCAGCGGCCGCTTCAGGGTGAGGCACAGCTGCCCACCGATTGTCCTGCCGTGGTCAACCGACCGATAAAGGGTTGCCATCATCGGTTTTAGTCGTCGGCAGAAAGCCGCTGGGTACCGGGCCTGCTTCCACTCGCTACTGTCCGATATAAACATCGACCAGTTCACCGGGGTAAAGATTTACGTCTTTGGGCCTTTCGACCTTGAAAATAACAGGCAGCACTCGCACGTCCACGCGCTCTTGCCTTTCATTGGAAAGCTCGATCTTGGGGGAGACATACGGCTGAATTCTGATGTAATCGAGAGGCACCCGAATGTTCGAGCCGCGGACGGACATCTGCGCCTTCATCTTCGACGGAGAAGGCAAGCGAGGCACTAGGATTTCGTCAATATAGCAACGAACCTGAATATTCGTTTGGGGTGTCCCCAATACCAGGGGCGGGACCATTGCTTGCGTATAACTGTCGTAACCGCCCTGAGGCGAAATGTAGTTTCCGACAATGGTGTTGATCGAGAGCACGACCCCGTCGGTGGGGGCGCGAAGGACGTATTTGTCCAGTAGTGCCGTGGAAGACAAATAGGATTTTTCCAAGGCGTTATACTGTCGTTCCTGATTTCGAATATCGAAGATCCAGGCGCCTGCCTTGGTCAGATCACGCTGTTTTCGTGCGACCTCGAGATTGGCTTGCGCCAGAGCCTCGGCGTTAATCGCACTGTCCAAGGCATCTTTGCTGACCGATCTTGGGTCGCTCTCATAGGCTGCCCGCTGCTTGGCCAACTCATCTTGAGCAGTTTTCAGCGTGGCTTCGGCTGACACCACCTGGGCTTCGGCGACGTCAAGCGTTTCTTTTCTTGGTTCTGCTTTCAGCTCTTCAAGGACGGTATGGGCGGCCTGGGCAGCTGATTTCTGCTGCTCTGTCGTAGCTCTCTGAACCGAGTCACCAATCGACAGAAGAGGTGTTCCCTTCCGGACGTCTTCGCCTTCATAGACCAGGATTTGTGTAACCGTACCGGGCACCTCGGGATAGACGTTGATGTTTTCCCCGCTCAATTGAACGCTCTCGACGATTCCTTCGGCGTAAAGACCGCTGGCAAAAGGGTCAGAGGGAGGATCGAAGACCGGGGTGAGGGGTGGTTTGGTGAGGCCGAATACGTACGCCGCCGCGATTCCCGCCAAAATACCGATTAGGGAGAGCGCAAATAGTAGCCTATTTTTCACGCCACCCTCTCTTTTGTCCCCGTGATCCGTCCGTCCTCCATCGTCAGAATGCGGCTAGCGTATTCATAGATTCGGCTGTCATGTGTCACGACCACGATGCAGCGATTCTCTTTGAGGACGTTATCGTGGACGAACTTCAGGATGGCTTGTCCGGTATCGCCATCGAGTGAGGCCGTCGGTTCGTCCATGATAAGGATGTCGGGCTGACTGATCATCGCCCTTGCAATCGCAACGCGCTGCTGTTCCCCTCCGCTAAGTTTCACCGGAGGTAGTTCGGCGCGGCCCTTAAGCCCAACGATCTCGAGGTACTTGGCCGCTTCGCGTATTGATTCATCCCAATCTTGTTTTCTGAGGATCAGTGGGATGGCCGCGTTTTCGGCGGTATTCAGGCGCGGAAACAGATGGTAGTCCTGGAACACAAACCCGATCTTATGCAAACGGAAATCGGCGAGCTGATCGGCGTCGAGACTCCAGATATCGATTCCTTCCACCCATACATTCCCTGCATTTGGTTTCAGAATCCCTGAAAGAACGCTCAACAGAGTCGTCTTTCCGCTTCCCGACGGACCAACGATGTAGACCATTTCACCGAATTGAGCTTCCAACGTGATATCTCGGAGAGCGATCGTTTTGGCTTCCCCTTCGCCAAACCACTTGTTCAGACCGGTTGCTTTGATCGCTGGGTTCGCCATTTCATCCTCGGAAGATTTCAAATGGCTCGATTCGCAAAACCCTTCGCACGCCCACGTAGCTTGAAACCGCTGTGATGATCAGAACCATGCCGAAGGCCAACAGGAGACTTGCATAGCTCACCATCGCTGCGTAGCTTGCGAGCCTTAGCTTTGCGAGGCAAATCAGTAACGTGCAGAGCCCCACGCCGAGACCGTACCCAATAAACGAGGTGAACCCAGCTTGGAACAGGATCATCCGCACCAAATCGCGGTTTCTCGTGCCGATGGCCTTCAGCGCCCCAAATCGTTCTAGATTTTCCAAGATGAATGTGTAGAAAGTCTGGCCAGTGATGGATAAACCGACAATGAAACTGATGACGGTCATAATCAAAATGTTCGTCCCCCCGCCTGTCTGAAATACATAGAAATCAGCTGTTCTTTCAATGAACTCTTGTTTGGTTAATGCGAGGTAACCAAGAGCTGCAACTTGCCCCTTGATCCGCGCTATGTCCTGCGGGGTTTTTGGCTCAACCAGTACGTTCGAAAGTGTGTATCGCGGATTGGGAATGTACTGAACCGCTCTTTCGTATGTTGTGTAAAGCGTCGGAATTCCATAAAGGCCGGACGTGGTCACCGCGGCGATTCCAACGACCACGCCGCGGTGGTCGTTCAATTCGAATTCGGAGCCCAAATGCGGGCTCTCGAGTTTGGAAAATTCCGAGTCGTTGACGACAATAAAGCCATTTTCCGCGTAGATGTCTTCAATCTTTCCTTCCGTGAGCTGCGGCCGCCCAAACAGCGTTGTGTCGTCAAGTCCGACCACGGTCACCGACTGATACGTTCCATCGGGAAGCTTCACCAAAGCCCCACCCGAGTACAGTGGCACGGCATACTTCACACCCTGCATGCTCCGTACGGCATCCAGAACATAGTCCGGCATGCCGATCGAGTTCGTAATAGTTTGCACAGCCGGGTCCATCACCCACATGGAAGCTCCAATGTTGATGACCGTCGACGAAGCATGGTTCAACACGCCGATAAACATCGAGGTCACGAACATCATCAGAAAAACAGCGAAAGTCTGGCCCACAAGCAGAGCGGTGAATTTTGCTTTGTCATTGACCAGAAGCTTGTACGCCAGTCTCAGAAATCCCTTCACGAGCCACGCCTCCAAAAAAAATCATGCTCAGGTGGCGCGACCATGTATGTGGAGCCAGTCACTGGAAGAAGTGACTCAGGTCACAGGAAGAAGATAAGCGCTTTGTATGGAAGGGATTGGAACTAACCGCTGGAAGATGGGCGTTTCAGATTGTCCCCTATTCCCCTACATTGGGAGCGGCCAGGAACGGATTTTCAGGCGCCAAGCGATACGCCACCGAAATGACGATTCAACCGCATCGGTGGGCAGGGAGCGCAACAGCGTTGTCATGTTGGTCCTGGCATTTCCTTGTCGATAGGTGACGCCCAGCCGGCGCCTTCTAGGCTAGATAAGCGCCGCGGGATCAATCTGCTACCGTTTCACCTCGGATTTATCCACAAAGGAGTTCCCTTGCATTGAACCGATTGCCGCTTGACATAGAATTCCGCACGGAGGCAGGAATGGAGCTGTCCCAAACGCTTGAGGAATCACTCAAAGACCTAGCCCATTTCCAGGTTGAAAGCAAAGGGGCGCAGCAGGCCCTCCCCGACAACCCTGACTGCGTCGGTATCACTCAAGCCGGTACTTCTGCCAAAACGAAAATCGTTGCGCATCACATCGACGACATAACTGTTCTACACGTCAGTGGAAGGATTACCGCAGGAAAACGTAGCGCCGTATTTCGCAGGATTGTTCAAGACCTCGTGAAGACCGGGCATCACAGGATTCTCTTGAACCTCTCCAGGGTTGATTGTATCGACGGTGCTGGCATAGGAGAACTAGTGAGGGCCTATGTTTGGCTGCATGACCGTGGCGGCCAACTGAAGCTCGCGTGCCTCAACCAGAGGGTAAGAGATATGCTGCAAATGACGTGCTTAGATACCGTATTCGACATACAAGCCGACCAGGAAGGCGCGATTCGATCATTCACTGGGCGGTAGTGACGGCGTCCCCGGCCGGATTCGAAAGTTTCTTGGCACAAATAGCTGACCCCGCGGTGAACTGGGCAGGGCTATCTGGTCCACCAAGTGCCGAAACCAGATTGTCATGAGCGTTGTTCCCTCGGGGTTTGCGTCGCTGATCGTGATTGTATCCAAACGCACATCTTAAAGGACAAATATCGGGCCGACGAGACGGTGGTCGCATCCTAGGATTCTGGTTGCCGTAACGGAGCGCCTTGACGCGAGACACTGAAGGACTGGCAGCCGCGCACGAAATGAAAGCGAGCCGCGCAAGCCGGAAACTGCTCTCAATGTCGGGACGCACCCGTTCGCCCGACGCGATGCTTTTACGACTCGGCTCTTCAGAGATAGAATCTCTAGTCCTGAGAACGCTTCGGCGGGCATTTGACTCAATCGCTCGAGTCAGTGGCGGGACTGAGCACAATTGTACGGGACCTTCCGGGGGGAACATGAAACGTCTTGTTGGATTTTTCGCACTCGTCTCTTGCGCGGTAGCCGTTTTCCTTTTTGTCAGCGGCACACAAGCGGCTTGGAGCCATGCTCGATATCGATCGAGCGCAGCCCGTAGAACGGACAGCCAAGGGTGTCCAAGCGATGACAGCGGATTGACGCTGCCAGCCGGCTTTTGCGCGACGATTTTCGCCGACGGCATAGGCCACGTGCGTCATATGGCCGTAGCGTCCAACGGCGTGCTCTACGTCAATACGTGGTCGGGCCGATACTACGGCAATGCCGCGCCCCATGACGGCGGATTCCTGGTAGCGCTGCAGGACAAATCGAATACGGGGAAGGCGGATATAATCCAGCGTTTTGGTGAAACCGTCGAGAGCGGCGGAGCCGGCGGCACCGGAATCGCTGTGTACAAAGGCGCGATCTATGCGGAGATTAACGATCGAATCGTGCGTTATTCCCTGGCGGCCGGTTCGATCGTGCCGAAAGACTCCGGCATCACGATCGTTTCTGGGTTGCCGCTGACCGGCGACCACCCCATGCACCCGTTCGTTATCGATTCGAAGGGTTCGATGTACGTTGATGTCGCAAGCCCAAGCAATGCCTGCCAGGAGAAGAATCGCATTGCCGGGTCGCCCGGCAAGGACCCCTGTCCCGAACTTGATACCCGGGGCGGCATCTGGATCTACGACGCGGATAAGACGAACCAGGTCTTCTCTGCCGCGGAGCGTTATGCGACGGGAATCCGCAACGGCGAGGGCATGGCTTTTGACAGTGCTGGCCGCTTGTTCGTGACGCAACACGGAAGAGACCAACTGCACGCAAATTGGCCGGCGCTCTACAAGCCCGATCAAGAAGCGACACTTCCTGCCGAGCAGGTCATGCTGCTGACAAAAAACGGCGACTACGGTTGGCCGGAATGCTACTACGATCCGTTTGTGCAAGAGCTGGTTCTAGCTCCAGAATATGGCGGCGACGGCAAGAAGACGGGCGTTTGTGCGAAGAAAATCGCCCCTGTAGTCGCATTTCCCGCTCATTGGGCGCCGAACGGGATGGTCCACTACGATGAGCCGCAATTTCCGAAACGCTATCGCGACGGCGTGTTTATTGCCTTCCACGGTTCCTGGGATCGAGCGCCGTATCCGCAGGGCGGATACAACGTGGTGTTTCAGCCGCTTTCCGGCGACCACGCGTCCGGCCAGTGCGAGGTATTTGCGGACGGTTTTGCCGGACCAAACAAGTCGCCACAGGGCGCCGGGCATCGACCCAGCGGCCTGGCAGTGGGTCCCGACGGTTCGCTGTATGTTTCCGATGATGTCAGTGGGCGGATCTACCGGATCGTGTATCGCGGCGGATCGGCGAACGCCGGCGGACGCATCACTCCGTGCCCGAGCGCCACGGCTCCGGCGGGCGAAGTGGCGGCAGCCGCCGCCCGTCCGCCGGAAGGGATACATCCAGATGCCGCCAGAGAAACGACGAGCCATGTTCCGGTTCCCGAGGGAGCCACACGCGAAATGGTTGCGCTGGGAGAGCGGATCTACCGCGGACAAGTGGGCGGAGCCACATGCACGGGGTGTCATGGCGAAGATGCCAGCGGCACGTCGCTGGGGCCCGATCTGACGGGCAAGAGATGGCTGTGGAGCGACGGAAGCTATGCTGGGATCGCGAAAACGATAGCGGACGGTGTCCCGCAACCGCAGCTGTATCGCGCACCGATGCCGGCCATGGGCGGCGCGGAACTTACCGCCGACCAAATATCGGCAGTCGCGGCGTATATATGGAGCCTGGGCCACAGTTTGGCACCTTCACACTGAGCCTCGCATGTGTCGTGTTCCAGGCGATGCGACTCGGAGGCGGAATGGGCAGGAGGAAACAAATGAAGTCTGCGACCGTTCAGGTATTTGTGGTGCTGGCCTTTTTGCTCGCCATAAGTCTGATGGTGGCCGCCCAGCAAGCGCCGCCGCCCCCACCCCCATCGCTGTTGATCTCCAGTTCGTCCTTCGCGGACCTTTCCAGGATTCCGACGAAGTATACTTGCATGGCCACCACGCCGCCGCCCAGCGGTCCCCGAAATATATCCACCGGCATATCGCCGTCGCTTGAGTGGACAAATGTTCCCAAGGGCACAGTGAGCTTCGTGCTGATCATGCACGACCCGGACGCTCATGTGCCAAAGGCTCCGACGGACGTGACGCACTGGCTCGTGTTCAACATCCCCGGCGATCAGACCTCGTTGCCGGAGGGCGTTGCACCCGATGTGCCGCTGTCCAATGGCGCTTTGCAGGGCACCAACATCACAGGCAAGGCAGGTTACCAGGGATCCTGTGCGCCGCCGGGATCGCCGCATCACTACACATTCGCATTGCTGGCACTCGACGAAAAACTCGATCTGCCACAAGGCGCGACGCGCGAGCAAATCCAGGACGCCATGAAGGGCCACGTGCTCGGCAGCGCCGTGTACATCGGGCTTTTCAACCGCTAGAATCATCCGATTGAATGAATGGGAGCTGAACGGAGGAAAGAAAATGGCTACCGCAGCACAAGCTATTCCAGTCGATGAAAACGTAAGCCGGTTTATCGCGAAAACGCGGCAGATGCTGATCAACGGAAAATGGGTAAACGCCGCCTCGGGCAAGACTTTCCCCACCTACAATCCTGCAACCGGCGAAGTGCTTGCCAACGTCGCCGAAGGCGATCAGGAAGACATCAATAGAGCTGTGGCAGCCGCCCGGCTAGCCTTTGACAAAGGTCCATGGCGTAAGCTGTCGCCGTCCGAGCGCGGGCGTCTGGTGTGGAGACTGGCCGAGCTATTGGAGAAGCATGCGGAAGAATTTGCCCAATTGGAATGCCTCGATCAGGGCAAGCCCCTGTTTCTTGCCCGCGCCGCCGACCTGCCTGCCTCGATCGACCAGCTCCGCTACTATGCCGGTTGGGCTACAAAAATCGAAGGCAATACGATTCCGCTCTCGGCGCAACGTGGCGGGAAATTTCTCGCCTATACGGTGCGCGAGCCGATCGGAGTAGTGGGTCAGATCATTCCTTGGAATTTCCCTCTGATCATGGCCACTCTGAAGCTTGCCCCGGCACTTGCTTCAGGCTGCACGGTGGTTCTGAAACCGGCCGAGCAAACCCCGCTGACCGCTCTGATGTTGGGCGAACTCATCCAGGAGGTCGGTTTCCCGGAGGGAGTCGTGAATATCGTCACCGGCTATGGCGAGACAGCCGGTGCGGCTCTTGCGGCGCATCCACATGTCGATAAGGTCGCGTTCACGGGCTCGACCGAAGTTGGCAAGCTGATCGTGCAGGCCGCAGCCAGCAACCTAAAGAAGGTCTCGCTCGAGCTCGGCGGAAAGTCTCCCAACATTGTCTTCCAGGATGCGGAGATCGACAGCGCTATTCCCGGTGCTGCGAACGCCATTTTTTTCAA
>Ga0187780_10004772_pt1 | contig 10144 bp, 9 predicted proteins | sample 1015_Q2_SP10_20__FD_132429 | JGI IMG/M metagenome (GOLD analysis project Ga0187780, IMG submission 132429) | Tropical peat soil microbial communities from peatlands in Department of Meta, Colombia - 1015_Q2_SP10_20_MG | ecosystem: Environmental > Terrestrial > Soil > Wetlands > Peat | place...
CAGTCCCGGCGTCCGGACCCCCAGTCCCGGCGTCCGGACCCCCAGTCCCGGCGTCCCGGCCCGCAGTCCCGGCGTCCCGCGCGGTCGCGCGCTTCCAGCTCGGCACCAGCAGCATCCATCCGGCCTGGACCGCGACCGCCGCGACCGCCGCGCCGGCCCCGGCGCCCGCGCCCCGGACCCACAGCGGGGGCGAGCCGGCCAGGAACAGCGCCGCCAGGAACAAGATCACGATCAGCCCGGGCACGATGAACGCCAGGCCGCCGATGATCGCACCGAGTCGGCCGCGTACCCGCCACGCGCAGAAGATCGCCAGCTCGGTCGATGCTGGTCCGGGCAGCAGGTTGCAGGCGGCAATCGCATCCTCGAACTCGGCCGCGTCGAGCCAGCCCCGGCTATCCACGCACAGCTTGCGCAGCAGGGCGATGTGCGTCGGCGGTCCCCCGAACCCGGTCGCACCGATCCGCCCCCACTCGCGCAGGACCGTAGCCAGGCCGGCCTGGTAGTCCCGGTCACCGCCTCGCGTCGGCACACCGCCATTGAACCATTTATCCCGAACGGTCCTGGGTGCGCGCGCACCTGCCCTGTTACCCGGGCTGGCGTATTGTCAGCGCGCCGGGACACACCGAGACGGTCAGCGTGCGTCCCGGCGCGAAGACCTCCCCGTCGATCTGCCGCGGCAGGTTGGCACCGGCGCTGATGCTCACCCGCCGGGCCTGGAACCGTTCAAGCTCCCGGTCCTGGTGACGGCTGCGGGTCAGTACTCGGCCCGCCACGCGCGGCCAGCCGAGCGCGCCGGCCGGCGCGAGGATCCCCACGTCGAGTTCCCCGTCATCGCACCTGGCCTCGGGCAGCAGCCAGAACCCGCCGGGCAGCAGACCGACGTTCCCCACGACCACGCATCGGGCTCGCCGCCTCAGCGGCTCGCCGTCGTCTAGCCGGACGGTGAAGTCGCACGGCGGCAGCCCCAGATGGGTGAGGCCGGCTGCGGCGTAGGCAAGCCAGCCGAGCCTGCGTTTGTACGGCGCCCGGGCCGCGCGGACCACCGCTGCGTCAAGGCCGATGCCGGCCATGGCGGTGAAGCCGATCCCCTCAGCGCCAGCCCGGTCGAGCCCGTCGGCGTCGAGCCCGTCGGCGTCGAGCCCGTCGGCGTCGAGCCCGATCGCCCCGAAGTCGATGCCGTCCCCGCAGGCGCTGGCCAGGTCGATCCGGCGGTCCAGGCCGCGGAACCCGGCCTGGACCGCCCGGTCGGCCTGGGACGGGATGCCCAGCGCCCGCGCGGTCAGGTTGGCGGTACCGAGCGGAACAATGGCCAGCGGTATCCCGGTCCGGGCGACGCCCTGCGCGCAGGCCCGAACGGTGCCGTCGCCTCCCGCCGCGAACACCAGCCCAGCCCCGTCGGCCACCGCCTGCCGGGCCAGACCCAGGCCCGGCTCTGCCGGGCTGGTCTCGGCAAACGTCGGCTCCCAGCCGTGAGTCTCGGCCGCTGCCCGGCAGCGCCGTAGGAAGCCGGGCAGATCGCGGACCAGCGTCCCGTTGATCACGAACGCCACGGACGGCATGGTCCATTGTGCGCAGTGCCGTATATCAGATGTTCGGGCTATCCAGACTCCCGCGACGGTCCTCGCCGCGACCACGCACCGGCCACTCGTACGGGCCGGAAGGGCCCGTACTCGCTAACCGGTCCTGGATAACCCTCATGGACCAGCTGGCGCGGCGCACCGCGGCCTGGACGTTCGGCACCAGCGATGCCGACCTTCGGCCCTGTCATTTGGCCCGCGCCCGGTTGAACCTGGGAGGTGTTCGTCACCGGAGAAAGGCGGCCCACGATGAAACTTGTCACCGCGATTGTGCGGCCCGACCGGCTCGATGACCTGGTCACCGCCCTCGCCGACAGCGGAGCGCGCGGGGTGACGGTGACCGAGGTCCGCGGGTTCGGTCGCCAATACGGTCAGCTCACCCACGCCATCCAGGCGGCCGGACTGGACCAGCGGACCGCAGAGCACCCGGTGGCGCTGCTGCCCAAGGTCCGCCTTGACCTCGTCGTCCGCGACGATGACGCGGCCGGCGTGATCCGGGCCATCGTGAAGAGCGCGGGGTCAGGAACGATCGGCGACGGCAAGATCTGGGTCGCGCCGCTGGACAGCGTGATCCGGGTGCGTACCGGCGAACTGGACGACGCCGCGATCTAGGCCAGCAAAGGGGAACAGAATCTCCACCGCGAGCCCGCCCGCGGACCTGGTCACCGCGCGCAACTCCGCTTCGTGCGCGGCCGCCTGTCCATCCGCCAGGACACCAGAGCCTAGTGGTCCGGCAGGTGCCAGTGGTACGGCATGACCAGCCGGTTGACAGATTCTGGGCCCCACGAGCCGCGCGGATACGGCTCGACCGGCGATGGGTGCTGCAGCAGCGGTTCGGAGATCTCCCACAGTCGTTCGATCCCGGCGGAACTGGTGAACAGCGCCTGGTCGCCGATCATGGCCTGCAGGATGAGGTGCTCGTAGCCCTCGAGGGCGTGCGCCGAGACGAACGAGTCCCGGTAGGTAAACGTCATCGTCGCATTACCCAGACTCAGCTCGGGGCCGGGCACCTTGGCCAGGAACTCGGTCGTGATCGAGCCCGGATCGGCGAAGTCGATGACGATCTCGTTGGTCCGGCCGGTCGGGATGTCCCTGCGGTGCACGTGGAACATCCGCGTCGGCGGCTCGTGAAAGCCCAGGGTGATCGCCTGTCGGCTCGCGCCCAGGGATTTGCCGGAACGCAGGTAGAACGGCACTCCGTGCCAGCGCCAGTTGTCCACCTCGGCCCGCACCGCGACCATGGTCTCGGTCTGCGAACCGGCCGCGACCCCGGGCTCTGAGCGGTACCCCTCGTACTGCCCGCGTACCACGTGCCGCACGTCAAGCGGCCGCAGCGCCTCGAAGACCTTGTGCTTCTCTTCCCGCAGCGGCCCGGCGCTCAGCGAGGTCGGCGGTTCCATGGCCACGAACCCGAGTACCTGGAACAGGTGGGTGACGATCATGTCCCGGTACGCTCCGGTCGCGTCGTAGAACGCGGCCCGCCCCTCGATCGACAGCGTCTCCGGCACGTCGATCTGCACGTAATTGACGTGCGTGCGGTTCCAGACCGGCTCGAACAGCCCGTTGGCGAACCGGAAGGCCAGGATGTTGTCGACCGATTCCTTGCCCAGGAAGTGGTCGATCCTGAAGATCTGCGATTCGTCGAAGACCGCGTGCAGCGCCCGGTTCAGCGCCCGCGCCGATTCCAGGTCGGTGCCGAACGGCTTCTCGATGATCACCCGGGCGCCCTGGGCCAGGCCGGCCCGGCCGAGCTCGCCCACCACCGAGGTGAACGCCACCGGCGGCACGGCGAGGTGGTACAGCCGCCTGCGCGAGCCGCCGATCTCCTTCTCCGCCCGCTGGACCGCAGCGACCAGGTCACCGGTGTTGCCGACATCGGCGGCCGCGAACGAAAGGTTCTTGGTGAAGTCCGACCAGGCTGGTTCGTCCGGCTTGGTGATGCAGAAGTCGGTGCACGACTGCCAGGCGTGCCCACGGAACTGCTCGTCGGTGATGGCCGAGGCCGACGGCGCACATCCGATGAGGCGGAACTCGCGCGGCAGCAGACCCGCCACGTACAGGTGCCACCACCCCGGCAGCAGCTTGCGCTTGGCCAGGTCGCCGGTCGCGCCGAACACCACGATGACGTGGTTGTCCGGGCGCACGTATTCCCTCGTGTTCATCCCGGGATCAGGCCTTCTTCTCCGCGTGACCGCCGAACTCCGAGCGCAGCGCGGACAGCACCTTCCAGGTGAACTCGCCGGCGTCGCGGGAGTCGAACCGCTCATAAAGCGAGGCGGCGATGACGGATGCGGGGACGCCCTCGTCCACCGCGGCCAGGACCGTCCACCGGCCCTCGCCGGAATCGGACACGCGCCCGCTGAATTCCTCCAGGCTGGGCGACTTGGCGAACGCGGCGGCGGTCAGGTCGATCAGCCAGGAGCTGATCACCGAGCCCCGGCGCCACACCTCGGCCACGTCGCCGACGTCGATCGTGTACTGGTACGCCCAGGGATCGCGCAGCGGGGTGGTCTCCGCGTCGATCTCGTCCTGGTGCAGGCCCGCGTCCGCGGACTTGATGATCGACAAGCCCTCGGCGATCGCGGCCATCATGCCGTACTCGATGCCGTTGTGCACCATCTTGACGAAGTGGCCCGCGCCGCTCGGGCCGCAGTGCAGATAGCCCTGCTCGGCCGTTCCGCCTGGCTTCAGGCCCGGCGTAGGTTCGACGTCGCCCTGGCCAGGCGCGATCGTCTTGAATATCGGGTCAAGCCGCCGGACCTGCTGCTCATCGCCGCCGATCATCAGGCAGTAACCACGCTCAAGTCCCCAGACGCCGCCGCTGGTGCCGCAGTCGATGAAGTCGATGCCGTCCTGCTTGAGGTCCTTGGAGCGGGTGATGTCGTCGCGATAGTAGGAGTTACCGCCGTCGATCACGGCGTCGCCCGGGTCGAGCAGCGGGCGCAGCTGCTCCACGGTGGTCCCGACGACCCCGGCCGGGACCATGATCCAGATGTTCCGCGGCTTGTCCAGCTTTTCGACGAACTCGGCCAGGCTGTCCGCGCCGACCGCGCCCTCAAGCTCCAGGCCCTTGACCACCTCCGGGTTCCTGTCGTAGGCCACGCAGTGGTGGCCGTCGCGCATCAGCCGGCGCACCAGGTTGGCGCCCATCCGGCCGAGTCCTATCATCCCGAGCTGCATCGGCGTGTCAGTTGGCATGGCTGGTCTGTCCCTTCATTCCCAATCAACGGGCCTTAAGTTCGCGGTACCGGCGGATGAGCGCGTTGGTGGACGAGTCGTGGTCAAGCGCCGGCTCGGACTCGCTGGTCAGCTCGGGGATGATCTGCACTGCCAGCACCTTCCCGAGCTCCACTCCCCACTGGTCGAACGAGTCGATGCCCCAGATGGCTCCCTGAGTGAACACGCTGTGCTCGTACAGCGCGACCAGCGCGCCGAGTACCCGCGGCGTGAGGATCTCGGCCAGCAGCACGTTGCTCGGCCGGTTGCCCTCCATCACCCGGTGCGGCACCACGTGCTCGGGCGTGCCCTCGGCCCGGACCTCCGCCTCGGTCTTGCCGAACGCCAGCGCCTGCGCCTGCGCGAACACGTTAGAGGACAGGATGTCGTGGTGGTCGCGCAGCGGGTTCAGCGTCTTGCCGAAGCCGATCAGGTCGACAGGGATGAGCATGGTCCCCTGGTGGATGAGCTGGTAGAAGCTGTGCTGGCCGTTGGTGCCAGGCTCGCCCCAGAAGACCGCGCCGGTGTCGTAATCGACCCGGTCCCCGGCCAGCGTGACGTGCTTGCCGTTGGATTCCATGGTGAGCTGCTGCAGGTAGGCAGGGAACCGCTTGAGGTACTGCTCGTACGGCATAACCCCGACCGTCTGCGCGCCGAAGAAGTCGCGGTACCAGACGGCGAGCAGGCCCATCAGCACCGGCAGGTTCCGGTCCAGCGGGGCCGCCCGGAAGTGCTCGTCCATCTCGTAGAACCCGCCGAGCATCTCGCCGAACCGCTCCGGCCCGAGCGCCACCATGGTGGACAGGCCGATGGCCGAGTCCATCGAGTACCTGCCGCCGACCCAGTCCCAGAACACGAACATGTTCGCGGTATCGATGCCGAACTTGGCCACCCGCTCGGCGTTGGTGGACACCGCGACGAAGTGCTTGGCGACCGCCGCCTCGGTCCCCAGAGCGCCGACGACCCAGTCCCGCGCGGAGGTGGCGTTGGTCAGCGTCTCCAGCGTGCCGAACGTCTTGGACGAGATGATGAACAGCGTCTCGTCCGCGTTCAGGTCCCGGGTGGCCTCGACGAAGTCGGTCGAGTCGACGTTGGACACGAACCGGAACACCAGGTCCCGCGTCGTGTAGTGGCGCAGCGCCTCGTACGCCATGACCGGACCGAGGTCGGAGCCGCCGATTCCGATATTCACCACGTTCCTGATCGGCTTGCCAGTCTGGCCCTTCCATTCCCCGGACCTGACCCGGTTCGCGAAGCTGGCCATCTGGTCCAGCACCTCGTGGACCTGCCGCACCACGTCGGCGCCGTCCACGATCAGTGACGCGGTCCGCGGCATCCGCAGCGCCACGTGCAGCACCGCCCGGTCTTCTGACACGTTGATGTGCTCGCCGCGGAACATGGCGTCCCGCCGTTCCGGGACCCCAGACTCCAAGGCCAGCTCGATCAGCAGCCGCATGGTCTCGTCGGTGACCCGGTTCTTCGAGTAGTCCAGGTAGAGCCCGGCCGCCTCCGCGCGCATCCGCTCGCCACGCCCGGAATCGGTGGCGAACAGCTCCCGCAGGTGCCGGCCGGCGATCTCGGCGTGGTGCCGCTTGAGCGCCTGCCACGCCTTCCGCTCAGTCAGCGGTGTGCCCGCCATGTGCCGCCTCCTCGCGTCGCACCTACCCCACGGCATAGTTTCATGTCGGTAATCCGGGCCGACGCGTGCCCGTCGATAACAGTGTCTGGACTCGCGGCGACGCGCCCGCCCGAGTTCTCTAGCCCGAGTTCCCTAGCCCGAGTTCTTGGCCATCAGCTCGGCCGCGTGGTCCGGGACGTAGGCCTGCATGTTCCGCGGCGTGCGCACGTAGCCCCGTGACGGCGGCCGGGGCGGGATCTTCACCGACGGCGGCGTGACGTCGGTGAACGGGATGCTGCTGACCAGGTGGGAGATCATGTTGATCCGGGCGCTTCGCTTGTCGTCGCTCTCAAGCACGTGCCAGGGCGCCTCCGGGATGTCGGTGTGCACGAACATCTCGTCCTTGGCCCGCGAGTAGTCCTCCCACCTAGTGATCGACTCCAGGTCCATCGGGGACAGCTTCCAGCTGCGCATGGGATCGTCAAGCCGGCCACGGAAGCGGCGCTCCTGCTCCGCGTCGCTGACCGAGAACCAGTACTTGCGCAGCAGAATGCCGTCCTCCACCAGCAGCCGCTCGAAGATGGGGCACTGATGCAGGAACCGGCTGTACTCCTGCTGTGTGCAGAAACCCATGACGTGCTCCACGCCGGCCCGGTTGTACCAGCTGCGGTCGAACAGGACCAGCTCGCCCGCGGCCGGCAGGTGGTCGACGTAGCGCTGGAAGTACCACTGGGTGCGCTCCCGCTCGGTCGGCGCGGGCAGCGCGGCGATCCTGGCCACCCGGGGATTGAGAAACTCCGCCACCCGCTTGATCGTGCCGCCCTTCCCGGCCGCGTCACGGCCCTCGAAGATGACCACGATCCTGGCGCCCGTCGAGCGCATCCACTCCTGCAGCTTCACCAGCTCGCCCTGCAGGCGGAACAACTCGCTCTCATAGACCTGCCGGGGCAGCTTCTGTGAGTCTTGGCTCTGCCTGGGCGGCTTCTTGGATTGAACCTTGTCCTTGGCTGGCACCGCGATGCTCTCCCTCAGTTCCCAAAACGCCTGCCCTGTTAGCATGGCCGGCGTGAGCGACGATGAGCTTTACCGCAAGTATGAAACGGTCAACCTGTACCGGCACGGCCCGGGTGCCACCCTGGAGCTGAACCGTCCCGACCGGCTGAACGCCTGGAGCAATCAGTTCTCCCTTGACCTGCTCGCGGCGATCAAAGATGCCGCTGATGACCCCGCGATCCGGGCCGTGGTCGTCACCGGCGCCGGGCGGGCGTTCTCCAGCGGCGCCGACCTGAAGGAGGCCGCCGAACGGGCCGAAGGCGGGAAGGTCAACGTATACGAGAGGCTGACCCAGCGGTACCACCCCATCATCAAGGGCCTGCGGCTCATGCCCAAGCCGGTGGTGGCCGCGGTCAACGGCCCGGCGGCCGGGATCGGGCTGTCCCTCGCGCTGGCCTGCGACCTGGTGGTCGCCGCCGAATCGGCGTTCTTCCAGCTCGCGTTCGTCAACATCGGGCTGGTCCCGGACGGCGGCTCGTCGCTGTTCGTGCCGGCCCGGGTGGGCTTCACCCGGGCCGCCGAGCTGGCCATGCTGGGGGAGCGGCTCGACGCCAATACCGCACTGCACTGGGGCCTGATCAACCGGGTCTGGCCCGACGAGGAGTTCCCCGCCCAGACCCGGGCGCTGCTGGACCGGCTGGCCAGCGGGGCCACCCAGTCCTACGCAGGTACCAAGCGCCAGCTGAACCGGTGGCTGTACGAGCAGATGGACGACCAGCTCGAGTTCGAGGCGGGAATCCAGCGCGAGATGGCCGCCTCGGCCGACTTCGCCGAAGGGATCGCGGCGTTCGCCGAGAAGCGACCGCCCAGGTTCTCCGGCAGCTGAGTCACCAAACCGCCCGACGTTGGACGCGGCTCAGCTCGAGCGGATCTACCGCACCGAGGCGGCGCGGATCACCGCCGCGCTGGCGGCCAGGATCGGCGACGTGGGGCTGGCCGCCGACGCGGTCCAGGACGCGTTCATCGAGGCCATCGAGCACTGGCGGGACGGCGAGCTTCCGGCCAACTGCGGCGGCTGGCTGGCCACCACGGCGCGCCACAAGGCGATCGACCGGCTCCGCCGCGCCAGGGCCGGACAGGCCAAGCTCGCGCTGCTCGCGGCGACCACCGCCGACAGCTTCCAGGACGCGGAGGACGCCGACGACGACCTGCTGGGTATGATCTTCGCCTGCTGCCACCCCGCGCTGCCCCGCGAATCGCAGATCGCGCTTACGCTCCGCGCCGTATGCGGCCTTACCACCCAGGAGATCGCCGCCGCGTTCCTGGTCAGCGAGCCCACCATGACGCAGCGGCTGCGGCGGGCCCGCCAGGCCCTCCGCGCCGCCCACGCCGACCTGCGCGTCCCCGATCCCGATCACCTGCAGGACCGGCTCGCCGAGGTGCTGGCCGTGGTCTACCTGGTCTTCAACGAGGGCTACCTGGCCAGTGCGGGACGCCAGCCCGCGCGGCGCGACCTCGCGGCCCAGGCCGTGGCGCTGGCCCGGCTGCTGCACCGGCTGATGCCGCGAGAGCCGGAGGTCCTCGGGCTGCTGGCGCTGATGCTGCTGCACGAGTCCCGGGCCGCGACCCGGTTCGACGGCTGGGGGAGGATGGTGCGGCTCGCCGACCAGGACCGGACCCGGTGGAACCGGCCGCTGATCGCCGAGGCCACGGCGCTGCTCGACCGCGCGCTCGCGATGCGCGCACCCGGGCCCTACCAGGTCCAGGCCGCCATCGCCGCGCTGCACGCGCAGGCGCCGGACTACGAGGACACGGACTGGCGCCAGATCCGCCTGCTGTATGACCGGCTGCAGGCGCTGACGCCGTCGCCGGTGGTGCTGCTGAACCGGGCCGTCGCCACCCGTTATACCCAGGGTCCGGAGGCCGCCCTGGCCGAGATCGCTCCGCTCGCGGCCGACCTGGACGGATACCGGCTCTTCCACGCGCTGCGGGCCGGCCTGCTGACCGGGCTCGGACGCGACGACGAGGCCCGCGCGGCCAGCGAACGGGCGCTCGCGCTGGCCGGCAACCCGGCCGAGCGCGAGCTGATCGCCCGCCGCCTGTCGTTCTGATCCCCGCCGGGGTTACATCTCCACGATGGGCCGGACCTCGACGGTCATCCAGCCGCGGTCCACCCCGGGCCAGGTCCTGGCGATCTCGATGGCTTCCTCGATGGTGTCGGTGTCCAGCACCGAGAACCCGCCGAGCGCCTCCTTGGTCTCCATGAACGGGCCATCGGTCACGCCGCTGGCGCGCACCGTCTTGGCCGTGGCTGGCGGGGCCAGCTGGTATCCGGTCTCGGCCAGCTTGCCCGAGCCGCCGCCGCCCTTCTCGTACCAGGCCCCGATCTCGGCGTACCACGCCTGGCCTTCGGCTTCGGACATGCTCCTGGCCTTCTCGGTGTCAAGAAGCAGGATGACGTACTTCACGGTGGCCTCCCAAGTTCCCAAAGATGATGCCACGATGGCATCCCTGCACCAGTTCCACGAACGGGACGGCGCCGTTTCCGACACGTGTCTCATGAAATTTTCGCGTTATGCAAAGGACCCGCTATGGTGCGGCCCGTACCGCCTGCACCGGCCGCTCGCGCAGGCCTACCAGGCCTGCGCTCACTAGCCGGTATTGCATAACGCTCAAGGGCGACGACTCTTTTCCACCGGTTACGCGTTCTGCCCGCTCGCGGTCAGCCGCGATTCCATGG
>Ga0187780_10004773_pt1 | contig 10143 bp, 11 predicted proteins | sample 1015_Q2_SP10_20__FD_132429 | JGI IMG/M metagenome (GOLD analysis project Ga0187780, IMG submission 132429) | Tropical peat soil microbial communities from peatlands in Department of Meta, Colombia - 1015_Q2_SP10_20_MG | ecosystem: Environmental > Terrestrial > Soil > Wetlands > Peat | place...
CGAACCTCGGGCGACCGTGCTCACCGTCCCCGATATCCGGCCGCCGCCCCACCCCAATACCGATGCTGAGCTCCGGCTCCTGGATTCCGATGCCGACTGGCAGCAGTCCGCGCTACCAGCACGTCGAGACCGATCCTGGGCGCTACGGCCGTGAGGTCCTCGGCGCGCGCGCCCTGGTCATCGTGGCCGACCCGGCAGACGTCGCCATCCGGGTCTACCGTGCCTGCGGCCTGACCGACCGTGAGAGCCAGCTCTCCTTCGAGCGGCCATCCACCTGACGGTGGTATTAATCATCCCCGGAGATGTTACCCCGCCCGGGCTGGAGGCCCGTGGCTATGCAGGACCTTGGTCCGGTCCGGGTTCCACGCGGTGGTGGTCCCGTCTGGGTTCAGCACCAGCGTCCAGCCCCGGCGGTGGATCGCGATCTGATGATGGAAGAAGCACAGCAGTACGCAGTCTTTGGTGCTGGTCGTGCCGCCGCGGGACTTGTGCTTGACGTGGTGCACCTCGCAGGCCGCGGCGGGCTGGTGGCAGCCGCCGGCCCACCGGCAGTGCTGGTCGCGGGCGATGACCGCGTTGCGGATCGCGGCCGGGACGTTCTGGCTGTACCCGACGTCTAGCGGCAGGCTCGGCCCGGCCAACGGGGCGCCGAGCTGCCGGGTCCTCAGGAAGCTGGCCAGCCCGCCCGGGCCGGACAGCAGGTCGGCGGCCTTTCCGATGACCGCCTTCTGCAGCGCCTCCCTGGCCGGGGAGGGCGGCCAGGAAGAGCCTGCCGGGGACCCTGGCTCGTCCGTGTCGGTGGCGTGGTCCAGCCGGTCGAGCTCCACGCACAGCCGCACCAGTTCCTCGAGCGCGCCGATGTCGACCTCGCCGCTGACGATCGGGGTGAGGCTGGCGTCGCACACCACCGCTTGGGCGGCGTCCCCGTCCAGCCAGGCCCCACCGTCGCCGCCGCTCACCGACGCGGCGGCCCGGTGTGCGGCCCACCGGGCCCGCACCGCGGTGACCCAATGGCCTTCCAGCGCGGAGTCCTTGTCCATCGCGCGCAGCTCGGCCAGCGAGACGTGCACGCTCGCCTTGACCGGCTGCCCGGCCCGCTCGGGCAGCAGCCCGGCGGCGATCAGCCGCCGCATCGCCTCGTGCAGGCCGTCGTGGTAGCGCTGCTCCCGGGTCCGGGTGTCCTCCGCCCCGCACGGAGCAGACAGCGACTCCAGCACCGCGGTCACCACCGCGGCGCACTCCGGGGTCAGGTCCCCGGCCAGCACCCCGGCGCCGTCGAATGTGGTCTCCAGCCGGACCGACCGGTCCTCGAACGTCCCGTCCGCCCCATCATCCGGGGCATCGGGCAAGGACCGGGCGTATATCTCCGCGGCCAGCCCGGCCAGGTCCTCCAGTGCCGCGCCGGCCCGGGCGGCGGCGATCAGGATCGCGTCCGCGGCCGGGCGGCAGTCCCCGGGCAGCTTGTCGGACCACTCGCAGATCGTCCGCGCGTACGACTCCGACACCACTTCTCCCGCGGCCAGCGCGGCGGCGATCTGCGGGTGGGCGTCCGCGCGGCGGGCCCACGCGGTGTGTGCGGCCGCCGCGCCCTTGGTGACCCGGGTCCGGTGGATCAGCCAGGACCGTGGGCTGTAATCTCCGTCCTCGCAGTAGCCCCGGCTCCCGGTGAACGCTCCCAGCACCAGGGCCCGCGCCGCGGTGGTCATCGAGGTGACCTGCTCGAGGATCTGCAGGCATTGCGCCTGCTCGTCGGTCACCAGCCGCGTCGGGTCGGCGGCCGCCAGGAAGCCCAGCGCCGCACGCGCCGTCTTGGCCGCTTCGGTTGCGCTGGCGAACGCGGGGGTAGTGCTCACGCTGCCGATCACCTCCCTCCGAGCTGGTCGCAGGCCTGGGAATGGATTTTGGTACCGGTTTTCGTAGCTGTTGTTCTCCTGGCCGTCTGCTCATCCGGTAGTTCGACTCTAGCACCGGACACGGACATTTCCGGGGAGAATTGGCCGTGTCGAGGAATTTAATCGAAATTGTTAGCAATGATTGACGAGTGCACGGTGGTGATTGTTGAGCTTCGGCCTTGAGCGCGAAGGCGAATCGCACCGCTCGGCGGTCAGCCACAGTGAGCTGACGGCGAACGGGCGTGGCAGCCCACTGCCCGTTCGGGATGATGATCCTGATTCCAGGACCGGGCAAGCGATCACGAGTTCTGGATGAGCCTTCGCTCGGTGACGATCGCCGAGATGAGCTCGGCCGGGGTGATATCGAAGGCGAAATTGAGCGCCTTGGTGCCCGCCGGGGCGGCCGGGACCGTGATCTCGGCGTCCGCGCGCTGCTCGAGGGGGATCGCGGTACCGGCCGGGGTCGCCTCGTCGATGGTCGATTCCGGCGCGGCGACCAGGAACGGGATGCCCGCCCGGCGCGCCGCGAGGGCCAGCCCGTAGGTACCGATCTTGTTGGCCACGTCGCCGTTCGCGGCGATCCGGTCCGCGCCGACGACCACGGCGTCCACCAGGTGCTGGCTGATCAGGAACGGCGCCGCGCCGTCGCAAGCCAGCCGGTGCTCGATGCCGAGCTGGTCGAGCTCCCAGCAGGTCAGCCGCGCGCCCTGGAGCAACGGCCGGGTCTCGTCCACGATGACATGACCGAGCGCGCCGTCGGCGTGCAGCGCGCGGATCACGCCGAGCGCGGTGCCCCAGCCTAGGCAGGCCAGGCTGCCGGTGTTGCAGTGGGTGTGCACGCGGAGCGGGCCGCCGCCGCACGCCTGGACGAGGTACGCGGCGCCGCGCTCGCTGATCCGACGGCTGACCGCGGCAGTGGCGGCCAGGACGGCCAGCGCCGCGGCCTCCACGGCCTGGCTGCCTTCGCCGATCCTGGCCGCGACCGCGGCTACCTCGCGGCTGAGGTTGACGGCGGTCGGCCGGGCGTCGGCGACCCGCTTGATCTCCGCGTCCCGCCGCGCGGCGGACCAGGACTCGCCGAGCCCCTGGCGGACCGCGAGTGCCACGCCCAGGGCGCCGGCCGCACCGAGCACCGGCGCCCCCCGGATGGCCAGGCTGGTGATCGCCTGCACCAGCTGATCGACGGTATCAATGCGCAGCGTGCGGACCTCGTGCGGCAGCGCGGTCTGGTCCAGTGCCTCGATGTGCCCGTCCCGCCAGGCCAGCACGTCGGGAGTGTTCATAGGTTGAACCTATGCTGCTCGAACAGGCACGGGATGACGTGGTCCGGACCTGCCGCGAGCTGGTCGCGGCAGGTCTGGTGGTGGGGACTTCAGGCAACGTGAGCGTCCGGGCCGGTGACCTGGTGGCGGTCTCACCCAGCGGCGTGGACTACGCGGAGCTGACCGCCGGGCTGATCGGGGTGCACCGGCTGGACGGCACGCCGGTCGAGGCACCGTTGCGGCCGACCAGCGAAATGCCGCTGCACCTGGGCGTCTACGCCGCTACCGGCGCGGCGGCGATCGTGCACACGCACTCGGTCGCCGCGACGGCGCTGTCTACGCTGGCCGACGAGCTGCCGGCCATTCACTACCAGGTGGCGATGTTCGGCGGCCCGCTCGCGGTGGCGGCGTACGCCACTTACGGGAGCCAGCAACTGGCCGACAACGTGGTAGCGGCGCTGCGCGACCGGACCGCGTGCCTCATGGCCAACCACGGTGCCGTGACGACCGGCCCGGACCTGAGGTCGGCCCTGGTGGGGAGCCGCTACCTGGAATGGCTCTGCGAGGTCTACCTGCGGGCCCTGGCCGCCAGCGGCTCAGGACGGCGGACCGGGCCGCGCCTGCTGCCGGCCCACGAGATCGCACTCGTGGCCGGTCAGCTGGCGGGTTACGGGCAGCTGGCCGAGCGCCCCCCCGGCCATCAGGGAGCGGCCAATGAGCACGGGTCCGGCTAGCAGCGCCCCTGGTAGGCGCCGGTGACGTAGGTCGTCCACGGGTCCCAGTTGCTGCCGTCGTTGGAGATGATGATCGCCGCGTTGGCGTTTCCGATCGCGTTGAAGGTGGCCAGGGATCCGTGGGAGCCGTTGATCTGCCAGTAACCGTAGTCGTTGGTCGGGCTGACGGCGTACTGCTGGCCGCCGGATTCGGCCATCGCGATCTCGGCGGCCATGAAGGCCTCGGCGTGCGAGCCGCCGGCCGCCTCCCACAGCGCCTCTAGGCCGGAGCAGCCGAGCGTTCCGCTCAGCGTGGTGCCCGAAGAGCTCGTGCTCGAAGAGCTCGTACCCGAGGAGCTCGTACCCGAGGAGCTCGTGACCGAGGAGTCCGTGTCTGAGGAGCTAGTGTCTGAGGAGCTTGTGGCAGAGGAGCTCAACGTGGCCGTCCTGGCGTGCTTGGGCGAATAGGACGCCGCGTTGGCGGGCGGGTCGTAGGGGACCTGCAGCTTCTGGCCGACGTAGATGAGGTTGGGATCAGCCACTGTGGACGCGTTCACGTGGTACAGCCACGGCCAGTCCGCCGGGTCGTCGTAGAAATGCTGCGCGATCCCGGACAATGTGTCGCCCGGGCTGACGAGGTAGGTTCGGCTGGCCGGCTGGGTTTGCCGTACCAGTGCTTCGGTGTGCGCTCGCTCGGCCACCGTGGTGGCCTTCGCAGGGCTCTTCACGGCCGCGTGCGCCTGCGGCACCGCGACCAGCACGCCCGCGATGGCCATCGCCGGTGCCGCCTTGCCTGCCTTCTCTGCCACTTTCTCTACCTGAGACGGTGTGGTATGCCTGCCGGTGCGCCGGATCTTCCTGGGTCGGCGGTGCTTGCTGGCTGGATCCACAGAACTCCCCAAGTCGTTTCCGCGCTCGCCTACCCGTCCCGCTACCGGGGCCTGTCGGCGGGCCTGCTAGGTTACTGTGTGCAACCAATAAAGCATTTGTTCGCCCTGCGACGGTCTGTGCCGTCTGCGGAAGCATCGCAGCAGGCCTCACGGACCCGCAGGCAAATCGAAGTATTTCCGTAACTCATCTGTGATGTTGTAAGAGCCTGGTAATCAATGCTGCGATAATCCGGGTGTGACTGATCGTGGCTCCATGTACTTCGACGACTACGCGCCCGGGACGACATTTGACTGCGGAAGCGTCAGCGTCGACGAAGCTGAGATAATGTCTTTCGCTAAGACATTCGATCCGCAGGCTCTCCATGTCGATCCCGAGGCGGCGGCCCGCGGGCCGTTCGGCGGGTTGGTCGCCGGCGGCCGGCACACGTCCGCGCTGGTGATGCGGCAGCTCGTGGAGCATTACCTGGCCGGCGCGGCGAGCCTGGGCAGCCCCCGGCCTGGACGAGATCCGCTGGCCCTACCCGGTCCGTCCGGGGGACACGCTCCGTGTTCGGGCTACGGTGGTGGAGGCGCGCCGGTCGCTGAGCAAGCCGGACCGCGGCATCGTACGGACCATGGCGGAGGCGGTGAATCAGGACAACCGGCCGGTGATGCGGGCGACCGCGATCAACTTCTTCCGCGTCCGCCCGGCACCCGACGGCTGAACAGGCCGAACGCGATCAGGGCGAGCCCGGCCACGGCGGTAACCGGGCCGATGACGGCCCACAAGGTCGCGCCGGTCATGAAGCTGCCCGTGACATAGCCCAGGCCTTGCATGGTCCAGACGAACCCGGCGATCGCGATAAGGGCGCCGATCACCACCACCAGCGCCCTGGTCATCACCGTCACGTCCCGAGCCTAGCCTGGCGGCTCCGCCGCGGGGGATAGTAGAAACGCCTGAGTCAGCGAGGAGGTCTGTCGTGCTCTACGCCTTCGGGTTCGAGCGGGTCGGCGTGCTGGTCGGCGACCTGTACTTGATGGACCCCCAGCCGCCGCGGGACCAGGAAGGCGCCGAGCATGGTGTCCGGATCGAACTGCGGGTGCTCGGGCGCATGCCGCTGCGGGGATCGATCTACTCGGCTCAACCCATCGAGATCGGCCAGCCGGTCTGGCGAGCCGACCTGCTGGAGACGGTCGCCGGCCGGCCCGGCAGCTTCGACCGTACGCATCACCACCCGGTGTTCAGCGGCTGGGATCCGGGCCACCGGGTCTTCGTCAAGGAGCTGTCGGCCGATCCGCTCGGCTGGCTGGGCCAGAAGCTGGCCGACCTTGACGGCCTGCTGGCTTCGGCCGGATTCCCGCTCGACACGGCCGGCCCGGACGACGCGGAGCAGCTTCGCGCCGCCGCCCCGGAGATCGTGGATGCCGCCCGCAGGCTGCTGGACCGGGTGCGGGCCGGCGAACTCGGCTACCCGCCGTGCGACGAGGTGCCCGCCTCGGCGGGGACGCCGGAGGGCGAGCCGGCCCTGGTCCGCAGCGGCTGGCTGTAGCGGAATCCAAAGAACATGGCAGGCTGGCCGGATGGGCGGTGACACGGCGCGGCGGCTGATACTGCTGCGGCACGCCAAATCGGACTGGCCGGACGTACCAGATCGTGACCGGCCGCTGGCCAAGCGCGGGCGGCGCGACTCCCCGAAGGTCGGCCGGTGGCTGCACAACCGCGGCTACCTGCCGGACGCCGTCGTGTGCTCGGCCGCGCGCCGGACCCGGCAGACCTGGGAGCTGGTGGCCCCGGAGCTGGGCGGGTCGCCGTCGGTGACGTTCGAGCCGCGAGCGTACGCTGCCAGCGCGCAGACCCTGCTGTATCTGGCCAGGGAGTTGCCCGGCAAGTACCGGACTGCGCTGCTGATCGGGCACAATCCGGGCATCGCCGAACTGGCCGCCGGGCTGGCCGAACCTGCAGCCGGGAACGGCCAGCTCGACCCGGCCGGCCTGAGGTTCCCCACCGCCGCCGTGGCCGTCCTCGAGTTCGATGGCAGCTGGCCCGGGCTGTCCCCCGGACGGGCGCGCCTGGTCGACTACATCGTCCCCGCTGATCTCTAAGCGGCCCGGCCATCTGTCCGGGCGGGCCCAGCCCACCCCGGCCGCGCCACCGAGCCATCACCACCACCCATCGGTCACGAGCGAAGCGAGGTAGGAAATGAGACGCGTCATGGTGCGCTACACCGTCAAGCCCGGCCAGGCCGCGGCGAACGAGAAACTGGTGCGGGCCGTCTACGACGAGCTGGACCAGACCAGCCCCGGCGGGCTGCGGTACGCCACCCTCCGGCTCGAGGACGGGCTGACGTTCATCCACCTGGCCGTCCACGAGGACGGGACCAACCCGCTGCTTGAGGTGAGTGCCTTCCGGCGATTCACCGACGGCATCGCCGACCGCTGCGAGATCCCTCCGCAGGCCGCCGAGCTGGCCCAGATCGGCAACTACCGCCTGTTCAGCGGCTGAGCGGGACGGGCATCGTCGGCCGGCCGCGCGGCGCAGGGCGGAATGGCGCGGGCGCCCGCGCCGGTTACACCAGCCGTCACCGTTTCGGTAAGGAGAGCACGATGTCGCTGACCCGTTCGGACGGGCCGCTGTCCGGCCACCCGCCGCAGACCGTCAACTACCGCCTCGAAGGTCCGGCTCACAAGCTGCTGATGCAGGAGTTCCCGCGACGGGTACGGGCGGCCTTCGGCGGCCAGATCGTGGTGGACACCACCCGCGGGATGCTCCTGCACGAGACCGGGCTGCTGCCGCAGCTGTACGCGCTGCTGGGCGATACGGTGCTGGCCGAGACGAGCCGGCCTCTGCTGCTGTCGGAGACCGGACTGCCGAACCGCTTCTACCTGCCGGCCGCCGACGTCCGGCAGGACTTGCTCGAGGCCAGCGACACGCACACGATGTGCCCCTACAAGGGCACGGCCTCGTACTGGTCGGTCAGGGCCGGTGACCGTAAGCTCGCCGATGCCGTCTGGTCGTACCCGCAGGCTGAAGGCGACGCCTCGGGCGTGAGCGGCTATATGTGCTTCCGGCACGACGAACTGGTCACTGAGGTGGGCCGGCCGGGCTAGGCGGCTTCCCGGCGCCCGGCCTGCCGCGCCGGTTCCGGTTCGCCGGCCGCCGTGGGCTGCTCCGTGCCTGCCGCGCCAGGCCGGGCCGGGTGCGAGGTCAGGGCCGCCTGGTCGGCCCGGCGGGACGGGCGGGCGGCCAGGAAGATGGCGACCAGCCACGCGGTCAGCGCGGCCACAGGGACCAGGGCGATCACAGTCAGCTGCCAGGCGCTCAGTACGGTGTTCGGATAAGGCATGGCGGGCATCCCCCTCTGCTGGACGGGTGACTAGGACAGCGGCCCCAAGCCCGGCGCGGTGTGCTGGGCCGGCGGATAGGTCAGCAGGTCGCCGACGGACACGACCCCTTCGACCTGCCAGATGGCAGACACGAGGCCGCGCCCGCTCTCGGCGGTCTCCGGGCGCCCGGCGATGGTCACCACGCCGTCCTTGACCGTGACGGTGAAGCGGGCCGGGTCGCTCAGGAAGTCGTTCCGGATCACCTGCCTGATCTCGACCAGGATCTCCTCGTCCGGCCGCCCGTAGACGCTCAGCACGTCGGCCCGGCTGACGATGCCGACCAGGCGACCGCCGGAATCGACGACTGGGAGGCGCTTGACCTTGCAGGAGTACATGAGGCGGGCCGCGCTGGTGACCGGCTCGCCGGCCGTCACCGTGACCGCGGGCCTGGTCATGACGTCGTTCACCGTGATCCCGCCCGCCTTGGAGAACTCCCTGTGGTGCAACGTCACCGACAAGCGTCCGGGCGGCAGGCCCGACCCGGCGACCAGTGCCTCCTTGGGCAGCAGGTCCGCCTCGGACACCACGCCGATCACCTTCCCTTCGTCGTCGACGACGGGGAACGCGCTGACGCGGTGCCGCCCGAGCATGGTGGCGACGTCCTTGAACGAGGCGTCCGGCCTGACCGCCACGACGTCGGTGGTCATCACGTCCTGCACGGTGGCGCTCATCTCGCCCTCGCCCCCTTCCTCATGGGGCGAGAAGGACCCCGCCTCCGCTTCTCGCGGATTCCGATTGCGCGGTGCACGGTGCCGGTCCCGCCCGGATCAGGCACCGCTACTCCGCGTCTCTCCGGGATCCTTCTCGTCACTTCTCAGCTCACCCCGCGGCGAACGGGGGCTATAGAGACCAAGGTCCCGTGCTGAGATGACTTGAGTAACGCCGGGCTCCACTTGAGTACCGCCAGCCTCCGGACCTGGCCAGACGCGCGCGGCACGGATCGTTCGGCCGAAAAAAAGACACGGACATGCAAGTGGCGGGCCACCTGATAATGGTGGCCCGCCACAGCGGGAAGGAACGTGCCCGGGCTTACTCGGCGCCAAAGGCCTTGATCTCCGCCTCCTCGGCCTCGGTGAGCTCGCGCGGCACCTCGCCGTGGGCGAGCTTCTCCGCCTGCACGTGGTGCCGGATCGACTCGACGACCTCGGGGTTGGCCAGGGTGGTAACGTCGCCGACGTCGGTGAAGTTGGAGACGGACGCGATGACCCGGCGCATGATCTTGCCGGACCGGGTCTTGGGCATGTCGGCGACGATCCAGACGTTCTTCGGCCGGGCGATCTTGCCGATCACGGTCTCGATCGTCTTGCTGACCTTGTCTGCCATCTCCTGGCTCGGCTCGAAGCCCGGCTTGAGCGACACGTAGATCTCGACCACCCGGCCGCGGATGTCGTCGACAACCGGGACCGCTGCCGCCTCGGCGACCTCCGGGACGGTGAGCGCGGCCGACTCGATCTCCTTGGTGCCGAGGCGGTGCCCGGCCACGTTGATCACGTCGTCGACCCGGCCGATGATCCGGAAGTACCCGTCGGCCGCCTGCATCGCGCCGTCGTTGGTGAAGTACGGCCAGTCGTGCCAGTCCTGGCTGTCCGGGTTCTTGTTGTACTTCCGGAAGTAGGTGGAAAGGAACCGCTCCGGATCGCCCCAGATCGTCTGGAACATGCCGGGCCAGGGGTTGCGGATGCAGATGTTGCCCGCCTTACCGCTGCCCTCCGGCACCTCGTCGCCGTTCTCGTCGTAGATCACCGGGTAGACGCCGAGCACGCCCGGGCCGCAGCTGCCCGGCTTCATCGGCTCCAGGGCGGGCAGGGTGCTGCCCAGGAAGCCGCCGTTCTCGGTCTGCCACCAGGTGTCGACAATCGCCGCGTCGCTCTTGCCGACCTCGGTGTAGTACCACCGCCAGACCTCGGGCTCGATCGGCTCGCCCACCGTCGTCATGTGCTTGAAGTGGTAGTTGTACTTCTCCGGCTCGTTCGCGCCGACCTTGCGCAGCATCCGGATCGACGTCGGCGAGGTGTGGAAGATA
>Ga0187780_10004774_pt1 | contig 10141 bp, 7 predicted proteins | sample 1015_Q2_SP10_20__FD_132429 | JGI IMG/M metagenome (GOLD analysis project Ga0187780, IMG submission 132429) | Tropical peat soil microbial communities from peatlands in Department of Meta, Colombia - 1015_Q2_SP10_20_MG | ecosystem: Environmental > Terrestrial > Soil > Wetlands > Peat | place...
AGCGCTACACGACCGTTGCGTACGGGGACTAACGCAGTGAGGACGGCCATCGCAATCACCCTCACGGGCCTTCTATTGGTGGGCTGCGCAGCGACCCGATCAGATTTGCCCTATCGCCTCGTGAGCGGGGTGTCGGCGCCGGTGATCCCGCCGCTCGGGCTGATCTACACGAATCTCCACGCACCCCTAAGCCTCGGTCCGACGAGCTTCGGGGCAAAACGAGGCACGGCGGTGTCGTACGAAATCGGAATGCCGCCGCTCCCGTACCCGGGGCTGGTGAGCGGGCCCGATCTCTTCGCCTGGGGCGACGCCTCCGAGAAGACAGCTGCGGCCAATGCGGGGATCACGAAGATCCAGCACGCCGACTATTCTCTTCTAGTCGTGCTGTGGCTCTACCGACGCTTCACCATTGAGGTGTATGGGGACTAGCCTTGCTCGACCCGTGAACGCTCACTTTTAGAGTCGGGATGCCCTCGATATGCGCCTTATCCCAGGAGGGGGGTGCCGCAAGCCCCGCTCCGGCGCTGGAGTTGCCGTATGACCTGTAAGCATTTCGAGCCTATTGCCCTGGCCCTCGCCGCGATGCTCGTCGCGAAGGTGGCCAGTGCGGATCGCGTGGTGGTGAAGGGCACAACGCTTGAAGGCAACATCAAGACCATCACCGAGAGCGAGGTCGTGATCGAGACCGTCTACGGGAAGGGCAACCTCGTGATCGCGACCAAGGACGTGGAGTCGATCGAGACGACCGCGCCCTTTCACGTGCGGCACAGCGATGGAGCGGAAACGGTCGGCCGCGTCGTCGGTGTCAACCCCAAGACGATCATGATCGATACAGCGGGTGCTGCGCCGGTCGAGGTCGCGTTCGCAGGGATCCAGAGCACACAGCGAGATCCCGGCGCCAACCCCAGTCTCTACGAGAAGATGAAGCTCGAGTTGCCCTATTGGAGCGGGGACGTCGAGCTGAGCGGCCTCGCGGAGTTCGGAACCACGGACCTCTTCGTCCTGAGCACCGCACTCGATGTGAAGCGGGAGCAGGGACCCTATCGCTTCCGCGCACAACTCCGGTATCTCTACGACACGGAGAAGGTGGACGGAAGCTACCAAGTCTTCGACAACAAGATTTTTGGCTATCTCCGCCAGGAATACGATTTCGCCCCGCGCTTTTTTGTTTTCGGCTCGGTAAACGGCACCTACGACCAGATCGATGCCATTTCACTACGCACCATCCCCACCCTAGGCCTCGGGTACAAGGTGCTCGAGCGCGAGGCAGGCTGGTTCCGCGTGGACGCAGGTGCCGCGTACTACTTCGATCGACATTTTCGCGGGAGTGGGACGGTGCAATACGCCGGCCCGGCGCTGGGTGCGGAGTCGGATTGGAAGCTTCCGTTCGCGAAGGCGGCCTGGCACAACCGTCTCGACTACGTCTTTTCGCCCAATTACACCGGGAACTACTTCCTACGCTACGAGGGCTATCTCAGGATCCCAATCTGGGAGGCGCTCTCATTCAAGTACACGATCATCAACGAATACGACAGCCGACCCGCCCAGGGCACGGCGTACAACGACGTCGAAAACCTCCTCGGCTTCATTTTGAGCTTCTGAGCCCTGAAAGCCCGGCCTCGCAATGCTCCTCCCCGCTGCATACCAGTCTCCGAGGTCACCGGTCGATCCCCGTTTTCACGCCTCAGATTGAAATCGCGCCCGAGATGAGTCCGTAGACACCCGCCATCGCTGCCGCGACGAAGATTCCGAACACAAGGCCTTCCGCAAAGCTGAATACCGTCTGCTCCTTCTCGCGCTTGGCGACGACAAACAAGAGCGAACCCGGCGCATATATCACAGCGGACAGCAGGACGAACTTCATGCCGCCCGCGTAGATCATACCCCCCGCATAGAGCGTGGCGATCGCCGCGCATACCCAGTCGATGCGACGTCCGCGCGCATCGTCTTCGTAGGTATCGCCTCGCCCCGCGAGCTTCAGGCCGTACGCGGCGACAAGCAGGTAGGGGATCAAAACCATCGCGCTCGTCATCTTGAGGGCGAGCGTGAACGCATACTCCGAAAAAGATGCAAGAATCAAGAAGACCTGGATCACGATGTTGCTCAGCCAGAGCGCGGCCACCGGCGCCTGGTTCTCGTTTTCCCATGCAAGAAACGAGGGCATGGTCTCGTTCAGCGCTGCAGAATGCACCACCTCAGCGGCGAGCAGTGCCCACGAGAGATAAGCCCCGAGCACGGAAATGACGAGGCCTGCGCTGATGAAGAGGCCGCCCCACGACCCTACGACCGCTTGCATCACGCCGGACATGGAGGGCTTTCGCAGGGCAGCCAGCCCCGGCTGCATGAGCACACCGTAGGAGAGCATCGTGACGAGGACGAGAAGACACAATACGCCGAGAAAGCCCACCACCGTCGCAAGGCCGACGTCCGCCCGGTTCTTCGCATAACGCGAGTAGACGCTCGCACCCTCGATCCCAACGAACACAAAGACGGTGACCAACATCGTCTGCCGAACCTGGCCAAAAACGTTTGCAAGATCACCGACCGGGCCGCCCCAGAAGTTCAACGCGAACACATCTGCGCGGAACGCCTTTCCCGCGACGAGGATGAAGACGAGGATCGGCAAGATCTTGGCGACCGTGACCATGCTGTTGAGCGCGGCGGCCTGCTTGACGCCGCGCAGGATCAGGAAATGCACCCCCCAGACCAAGGCGGAGGCACCGAGGATCGCCGCGAGCGTCGTGCCCTCACCGAAGATCGGAAAGAAGCCTCCCAAGGTCGCCTTCAGGAGGACGAGCAAGGCCACATCCGCGAGGCAGCAAGCGGTCCAGTACCCGAGTGCCGAAGAGAAGCCGAGATAGTCCCCGAATCCGGCTTTTGCGTAGGCGTAGATCCCGGCGTCGAGCTCGGGCTTCCGTTCTGACAAGGTTCGGAACACGAACGCCAACATCAGCATGCCGAACCCGGCAATGCCCCAGGCGATCAAGCCCCCGAGGCCCCCGGTCGCGCGGGCAAAGGCGGACGGGAGAGCAAAGATCCCCGCACCGATCATGGAGCCGACCACGAGGCCGACCAGGGCAAGAAAGGACAGGCGCTGATCCGCTGTAGCGGTCACGATCCTGTGCGTCGGGCGTCCTGCACGAAGAGACGCACGAAAGATTTCCTTGGTGTTGATCGCCGAGCAGACCGGAGCCTAAGCCCGCTCAGCATCCGGCTCTCCTACTTATAGGCGGTCGTTGCCGAAGCAGCACATCGGATCGTGATTCTCGCGCGAGGTGCAGTGTACCAGCGGGGACAGGGCGAGTTCGCAGGATTCTATGCGCACAGAGCGAGCGCATCCCGCAGGTTCGCCTGCCAGATGTTCGACCCTGTTTTGGTTCCTTCTCGACGCCGCAGAAGTCACTCCTGTTAGACTCGGGGCCATTCATTGAGTGAGGTCTTTTATGGAAGCGCGTCGACCTGTCTGCCTGATCGCTCTCCTCATGGTTTGCGGGTCCTCCTCTGCCCGGGCGGCGACCACATTCACTGGCGACAAGGTCCAAGGCGTTCCCGTGATCTCACAGCTTGATGTCAACGACCTGGAGCCTGGGAGAATCCATCGCTTCATGTTCCAGGGGGTCGAGATGGGGACCGGTCAATACTGGTACGTCCCCGTCCTGGTGGCGAAGGGCGCGAAGACAGGGAAGCGGCTTCTCCTTGTCTCTGGCGTGCATGGGGACGAGCTCAACCCCGTCGCGGCCGTCCAGCAGGTCTTCGCGGATCTGGATGCCGCAAAGCTGTCGGGAACTGTGATGGGCATCGTGGGACCGAGCCGGCCCGGAGTCGAGTGGGTCACACGCTCCTGGCCAATGAACAGCCTGGGCACGACGCTGATCAACCCCAATCGTACGTGGCCAGGCAAGGAAACCGGGAATACCGTCGAGCGGCACTGCTGGCTGATCACAAATCGGCTGATCAAGGGAAACGTCGACGTCGGAGTCGACTATCACACCGGGGGCACGGGGATCGACTTTGCTCTCTTTGTCTTTGCCTATGCCAAGGATCCCGAAGCACAGCGTGTGGCGGAACTTTTTCCCGTCGATCAGATCATGGCGGACCCGGGACTTGAGGGCACTCTGGAGTACGCCCTCGTCAAGGCAGGTATTCCTGCGGTGACCGTTGAACTCGGAGGGCCGCGGGGCTTCGACGCCGAGAGGATTCGCGTCGGAGTGGAAGGCGCCGAGAACCTGCTCGCATACTACAAGATGGTAGACCGGCCACTCGGCCCCACCGCGAAGGACAAGAACGTCTTCCACGGCAATAAACTCGAAGACATCGTCGGCGTGACCGGCGGATTTGTGAAGCTTCTTGTGAAGTTGAATGACGAGGTAAAGAAAGGCCAGAGGGTGGCGGTTCAGCGCAACGCATTCGGCGACGTCGTTCACGAGTACACTGCAGGTGCGGGCGGCCGCGTCGCAATCCTCGGAACAGACGCCATCCGCGAGCGGGATGTGGACATCGTTACGATTCTCACGAACAGCAGTGAGTGCCCATCGGACGGGTGCCCGTACCACGGGGACGAGCCCTAGACCTTGCGCAGTTTGCTCGTCGTTCCTGTGTTTGCGGAACGCGGTGCCGAGTCTCGCTGCCGCGCTGCCGTGAGTCTCTAAGGATGTACAACCTCTGTCGATGACTTGCACGGAGCAAATCGAGGACTTCTGGGCGAGCTTCTTTGGGATCTCACCCGAAATGCTTCGCGCACCGGGGGTCAAGGTCATCCCCCACAGCGCGCTGCAGGGTTGGGCAGGAGCTTGGTTCTTCGTCCGGGGTGCAAGCGCGATCGTGACGGTACCCCGAGGCTGGATGCCTACTCTGGAAGCTCAACTCGCCGGGACTTCGCCCGACGACCTCCTGGGAACCAGGGCCGCGCGGAACCTCTTTGGCGCGGCGTTCGCTCACTCCATCGGTCCTTCGTTCCAGGGCTGGCTCCCTCCGTCGCGATTTCGGTCCGCCCGTTCGGAGGCACATGTGCGCCCGCTTTTCGACCGGGATCGCGCTGCCACTGCGTCGCTTCGACGCGACTGCTCGCCTGTCGAGTGGGAGCACAGCGGAATCGAAGAGAACCGCCCGGAACTCCTGGGAGCCTTCGTCGGCGATGAGCTCGTCGCAGTGGCTCAGCTTCGCTCTCGCGGAGTGCAAGCGGTCGATCCTTGCGTGGTCACGCATCCATCGCGCCGTGGGTTTGGATACGGGAGCCACGCTGTCAGTGTGTCGGTCGAGCGCGCCGCTTCGTCCGGGAAGCTCGTTCTGTATCAGACCGCCTTGTCCAATGTCCCCGCGGTTGCGTTGGGAAGGAACCTCGGCTTCGAGCACTACGCGACGCTGCTCGCGGTCCGACTCACGGGCCTGCAAACCGGCGGGCAATCCCGTTCACCTTGAATCCGCAGATCAGAACGGGATGCACGGCCCGGGTCAAGAATTCAGGAGGCTGGAAGCTCCTCCTGGGGAAGGAGCGGAGGTGCCGGGAAATCGCCGACGGTCGGAGCCTTAAGATGACGGGGTCGCGCTCTGCGCAGAGGCCGCCCCGGGCGTGAGTACGATGCAGAGGACGAGGGCTACGCGAGCGAGCCTGCCCCCCGCACACGAAGGGAAATTCGAAGCCCTGGCCGCAACCCCCTGGTTCCAGATCCATCCGGGGCTCCGAAGCTTCGTGCAATCCTACACGCTCTTGTGCTTTGCGAATCACCCACAATTTCGAGTCACCCTGGTCGCACCGAAAATCCGCGGGGCTCCGCCGTCTTTGCTTTTCACGCAAAAGCGGAGGTACAGGCTCGCCCCTTTGTCGCCGGGAAGGGGTGGAGGCTTTGGCGCCCCGCGCCTGCGTTTTTCCGCGACAAAAATCGTGATGGTGTCGGGAGCTCGGGGTGTGCGAAACTCCATCGATCTCACTGCGCAGGAGTTCGAGATGCTGGCCTTCCTTGCCACCTTTGCCTGCGGTTCCTTTTTTGGTGCGGCGGTTTATGTCTCCCTTGCTCAGATCCCAGCGTCGTTGGAGCTGGGCGGTGAGCTCGCCGGTCGCTTCTTCGCACCGATGTACAGGCGGGCCGCCCGCGTGCAAGCGCCGTTGGCGGTCGTGGGAACGGCCACGGCTATCCTCTCGTGGTTGGCGGGGGCGGGACCCGCGTGGCTCGTGGGTGGCCTGCTCCTCTTCGCGGTGCTGCCTTTGACCTACATCCGGATCATGCCCATCAACAATCAGCTTCTCGATCCAAATCGAGCGCTCAGCGCCTCCGAGACGGAGGATCTTCTTCAGCGGTGGGGGCATCTTCACGCGATCCGGACCGCGCTGAGCGGGATCGCCTTTCTCATTTTTCTCGCCGGCCTCGCGCGCTCCTAGGCTGGGCGGAGAATGGGCCGAGCACCAAAAGCCGCGACATTTCAGAATACGGAGGGATGGAAATGGGCTTCCTGCGACCTTGGGAGGGAACGATCTACGCCGTGATGCGGATTCTGGTCGGCCTCTTATTCATGCAGCACGGCCTCCAGAAAATCCTGGGCTTGTTCGGCGGTGCTCCAGCCGGCATGCCGGCTCCCTTGCTCTACCTCTCCGGTACGATCGAGCTCGCGGGAGGGCTGCTCGTTGCCATCGGCTTCCAAGCTGCGCTGGCCGCGTTCATCTGCAGCGGTGAGATGGCGGTCGCCTACTTCATGGTGCACGCCCCCAAAGATTTCTTCCCGATCCAGAACCACGGAGAGCTTGCGATCGTCTATTGCTGGGTGTTCCTCTTCATCGCAGGCAGGGGGCCGGGGAGGTTCAGCGTGGATCGGGAGAGGCGCTGAACGCATGCCTCTCCTGCTCTATCACCATCCTATTTCGACCTGCTCTCAAAAGGTGCGGCTCGTGCTCGTGGAGAAAGGCCTGACCTTCGATCAGCACGTGATCGACTGGGGGGCACAGGAGCACCTTTCCGACTGGTACCTGCGCCTCAACCCGAACGGGGTGGTACCGACGCTCGTTCACGACCAGCAACCGATCTGCGACTCGTCTGTGATCTGCGAATACCTGGACGAAGTCTTTCCCGACCCGCCCCTGGCTCCCGCGGACGCTGTCGGACGCGCTCGGATGCGCGCTTGGATGCGCTACCTCGAGGAGGTGCCCACGGCGGCAATCCGTGTTCCATCGTTCAATCAGCTCTTTGCCAAGTCGCTCAAGTCGCTGCCCGCGCAGGAGTTCGAGGCAATGACTGAGAAGATGCCTCTGCGCAAGCACTTCTACCGGCAGATGGGGGATCGCGGCTTCTCGGCGCGGGTCAGCGCAGACTCCATGGAGCAGCTTGCGAAATGCCTGAGGCGCATCGAGACGGCTCTCTCCGACGGCCGGGCCTACCTGCTCGGGGGGCTTTCGATCGCCGACATCGTGCTCCTGCCCACCGTGGTGCGGATGGACGATCTCGACCTCGCCGCCGAGTGGCAGGCTCTACCTCGAGTGACGCAGTGGTATGAGCGCATGAGGGGGAGGCCCTCGTTCGGTGTCGCGTACGGTCCTGGATCGCGCGTCCGGAGGGCGTAAGCCCCGCCCGCACCCCTCATCCACCCCCTGCCTCGGGCGTCCTAGAGGCTGGCAAAGCCTCTCTCGTCCCGTCTCCAGCCTCACAGGCTTTTCGGTTTGGGCCAGCCAGGGCTCAGCCCAGCTCCTTGAAAATCGCAATCCCGGCAGATACTTGAGGGATATCGCTCCCCCCGGAAGAGGCTCCCGGCCGCGAGAGCGCTCCACACCAGCCTCCCGCTGCCTCGAGGCCGGCTCCGCCGACGCCGGTTCCGGCGACTGCCCTTCCCGAGGGTTCGGGTTGACCTCGCCTTCCCCGCCCTTAGGGTTGGAGGAGCCTCGGAGGTTGCTTTGCCCGAATCAGAACCGAAAAGCTCCCTCGAGTTTGGGGGGGAGCGCATCGAAGTCCCTGCGATTCTTCCGGTTCTCCCGGTCCGGGATGCGGTGGTCTTCCCAGGGGTGACCAATCCGCTCTCGATCGGTCGGCCGAAGTCTCTCGCCGCCCTCGATACCGCGGGGCAAGGCGGCTTTCTCGTCGTAGCGACACAGCGCGACGCCAGCGTGGAGGATCCAAGCCTCCAAGAGCTTCATCCCGTGGCCTGCATCGTTCGCGTGGTGCGCATCCTGGATGCGCGACGCGAGGGCAAGCAAGCGGTGGTGGTCGGTGTCGCGCGCACCCGCATGGGAGAGGTGGTCGCGACCGAGCCGGCGCTTCGGGTTCGCGTTGAGCCCTTCGCGGAGACCGGCGCTGAGTCACCGGAGCGCAGCGCGGCGTGGCGCCGGGTGGTGGAGCTTGCGCAGAAGGTGATCGAGGTGCGGGACGATCTCCCCGACGAGTGGAAGGGTTTCGTCGCGGGGATCCCGACCCCTGGGCTTCTGGCCGACCTCATCAGTTCGACCCTGCCCTTGGCCCCGGAAGAGAAGATCGCGCTGCTCTCAGAGCCCGACCCGCTGCCCCGCCTGATTCGCCTCGCCGGTCACCTAGAACGCGAGATCACGATTGCGGAGACGCAGCGCACGCTGCGCACCGAGACCGAATCGCAGGAGGACGACCCGCGCCGTCGGGAGCGCCTGCTGCGTCACCGAATGCGCGACATTCAGGACGAGATCGGGGAGGGAGACGCAGGCGCGCGAGAGGTGGACGAGCTGCGGGAGAAGATCGCCGCCGCGAACCTTCCGGAAGAGGCGCGCGCGCAGGCCGAGCGCGAGCTCAAGCGCATGAGCGCCATGCCGCAGCAGGCCCCCGACCGGCACATGGTACGCACCTACCTCGAGTGGATGGCCGATCTTCCCTGGTCGGTGGAGACCACCGACCACCTCGACGTTTCCGCGGCCCACGCGGTCCTCGACGCAGACCACCACGATCTCGAAAAAGTGAAAGAACGGATCCTCGAGTACCTCTCCGTGCGCAAGCTCGCCCCTGAGGCCAAGGGGCCCATCCTTTGTTTCGTCGGGCCTCCGGGCGTCGGCAAGACCTCCCTCGGTCGCTCCATCGCGCGTGCCATGGGACGCAAGTTTGTGCGCGCCTCCCTGGGAGGCGTGCGCGACGAGGCCGAGATTCGAGGCCACCGCCGCACCTATGTCGGGGCCATGCCCGGGCGCATCCTGCAGGGCCTTCGCCGCGCGGGCTCACGCAACCCGGTCTATGTGCTCGACGAGATCGACAAGCTTGGTGCCGACTTTCGGGGGGACCCCTCCTCAGCACTGCTCGAAGTCCTCGATCCCGAGCAAAACAGCACGTTTAGCGACCACTACATCGAGGTCGCTTTTGACCTTTCGCGCGTCCTGTTCATCGCCACAGCGAACACCCTCGCCACGATTCCTCCCGCCCTGCTAGACCGCATGGAGGTGATCGAACTCCCCGGGTACACCGAGCGAGACAAGCTCCGGATCGCCGAACGGCATCTCGTGCCGAAGCAGATCGAGGCCCATGGACTCACACCGGAGCGCGTCCGGGTGACCCCGGAGGCGATTGAGAAGGTGGTCCACGAGTACACGCGGGAGGCGGGGGTCCGCAGCCTGGACCGCCAACTCGCGACGCTCCTGCGCAAGGCCGCGCGCGAGCTGGCGCAGGCCGGTCCTTCCGCGACGTGGACCGTCGACCCCGCGTTTGTGAGCAAAGCCCTGGGCGCACCTCCCCATCTGCCGGAGGTCTCCGAACGAACGACCATTCCGGGCGTTGTGGTCGGTCTCGCCCGCACGAATCACGGCGGGGACATCCTCTTCATCGAGGCGACATCGATGCCGGGTGGAGAAGGGGTGCGCTTGCGACTCACTGGACAGCTTGGCGATGTCATGCGCGAATCCGCCGAAGCCGCGCTCTCCTGGGTGCGCGCGAACGCCGACACCCTCGGCATCCACACCCCGGCCCTCGAGGGAGGTGAGATTCACCTCCACGTTCCCGCAGGCGCTGTCCCTAAGGATGGGCCCTCCGCAGGGGTGGCCCTGGCCACTGCCCTCGTTTCCGTGCTGACCGGACGAAGGGCCAAGAGCCACGTTGCGATGACCGGCGAGATCTCGCTGCGCGGCCGTGTCCTTCCAGTCGGTGGCATTAAGGACAAGATCCTGGCGGCGGCTCGCGCCGGTGTGCAATCCGTGATCCTGCCGCGCCGGAAT
>Ga0187780_10004775_pt1 | contig 10141 bp, 7 predicted proteins | sample 1015_Q2_SP10_20__FD_132429 | JGI IMG/M metagenome (GOLD analysis project Ga0187780, IMG submission 132429) | Tropical peat soil microbial communities from peatlands in Department of Meta, Colombia - 1015_Q2_SP10_20_MG | ecosystem: Environmental > Terrestrial > Soil > Wetlands > Peat | place...
GATGCAGGAGCTCAACCGCGAAGCCAACACGCTCTCCTCGAAGTCGCAGGACCTCGAGACCACGCGCTCCGCGGTCGACATGAAGGTGGTCATCGAGCAGATGCGCGAGCAGGTGCAGAACGCCGAGTGAGGCCGGCCCGCCGGGGCTCCGGCCGTGCGCCCACTTGACAGGCTAAAGACCCTGTCCTATATAAGACAGGCATTATGACCTGTCTGACTGACCATCGCGGCCCATGAGCGCCGCGCCCCGTGCTGCTGGGCGCGCATTCGCCGTGCTCACCGGCGACCTCGTCGCATCACGGCAGCTGTCGGCCGAGCGGCTGGAGCGCACGCGCGCGTGTCTCGCCGCAGGCGCCGCACAGTTCGGCCGGCGCCAGCCGCGCGCGCTCTGCGGGATGCCGGAGGTCTTCCGGGGCGATGCCTGGCAGCTGCTGCTCAATGAGCCGCGCTGGGCGCTGCGGCTGGCGCTGCTGATACGCGCGCTGCTGCTCGCCCGCCACGACGTGCGGACCCGCGTCTCGATCGGCATCGGCGCCGTCGAGGTCGTCAACCGCCGGCGCATCTCGCTCTCGACCGGCGAGGCCTTCACGCTCTCGGGCCACGCGCTCGACCACATCACCGGCCACTTTGACCTGACGGGTGCCCTGCCCGAGCGCGCCGCGCCGCTCGAGCGCTGGTTCCCGGCGATGCTGCACCTGTGCAGTGGCCTGGTCCGGCCCTGGACCCGCCGCCAGGCCGAGATCGTGAGCCTGGCGCTGCTCGCGGATAATCCCACGCACGAATCGATCGCCGGCAGCCTGCGGCCCCGGGTCTCGAAACAGAGCGTGACCGAGTCGCTGGCGGCGGCCCGCTGGCGGCCGCTGCTGGAAGGCATCCGGGTGTTCGAGCAGACCGACTGGGACAGCCTGGCCGGGTTGTCCGCCCTGCGACAGGCTGATTAACCTGTCGCAATCACGGGGAGCAAGCGCAAACTCATGTACGAAACCCTGCTGGCGCTCGCGGTGGCGCATCTGGTGGCGGACTTCCCGCTGCAGCCCGACTGGATGATCCGCCGCAAGCGCAATCCCGCGGTGCTCGTCCTGCACGGGCTCGTCGTGACCGGCACGGCCGCCCTGGCGCTCGGCGGCTGGCCGGCCGAGGTGCTGCTGATCCTCGTCGGCACGCACCTCGCCATGGATGCCATCAAGGTGTACGTGCTCGGGGACTCGCTCGGCAGCTTCACCGTGGACCAGGTGGTGCACCTTGCGGTGATCCTCGCGCTGGCGCTCGCCTTTCCGGGCACCTTCGCGCAAGGCGCGTGGGCCGCGCAGCCCGCAGGCGTCGCGGCCGGCTACCTCGTGGCGCTCTGTCTTCTCGGCGGCGTGATCGCGAGCCTCATGGTCGGCGCGATCGTCATCCGCAAGGCGACCGCGCCTTTCACGCGGCAGCTCAGCGGGGACATCGCCGGGCTCGAGAGCGGCGGCACTTACATCGGCTGGCTGGAGCGCGCGCTGGTGATGCTGCTGATCCTCGCGGGTGAGCCGACGGGCGTCGGCTTCCTCATCACGGCGAAGTCCATCCTGCGTTTCGGCGACGTGCGCGACTCGAGCCAGCGCAAGCTCACCGAGTACATCATCATCGGCACCTTCATGAGCTTCGGCTGGGGGTTGCTGATCGCCGTGCTGACACAGCTCGCGATGCGGCACTGGATGTAGCTCGCTCGGACCACATAATGCTGGCGCTGTGATAGGGGTCGCATTCCGTACTCCGCGCACGCCGGAGGCCGGCCGCGGATCGGCAAAAGTACGCCGCCGCACCGCGTGATTCGTTGCGGTTTCGCTTAAGGTGCCGCTAGTTGCACCTGCAGGAAACAGCGATGAGCGTTGAGGCCGAGGCAGCCGGCGGCGGCGATCACGACCGCCGCCACCCGCGGCGCCGTGTGCTGGTGGTCGACGACGACCCCACCTTCCGGCTGCTCGCTGCCGAGACGCTGACACCAGCGGGGATTGAAGTCCGGGGTGCTGCCAGCGCCCCGGAGGCCAGCGCCGCGTTCGCGGAGTTTCTGCCGGAGCTGGTGCTGCTCGACGTCGACGTGCCGGGCGGCAACGGCTTTGAGATATGCCGCTCCATTCGGGCCGCGCCGGCGAACGCCGACGTGCCGGTCATTCTGGTGACCGGACTCGACGACGGCGACTCGATCCACCGGGCGTACGAAGCGGGCGCCACCGACTTCATGCAGAAGCCCGTGCTGTGGCCGACCCTGCCCCACCGGGTGAGCTTCATGCTGCGCGCCCACGATGACCGCGAGCGGCTGGCGCGCAGCGAGAGCAGAAACCGCGCGCTGCTGCAGGCGCTGCCCGACGCGAGCGTCATCGTCGACCGCCACGGGATCATCACCGAGCACTTCGCCGGCAGCGACACCCCCGAGAGCCGCACTCTGACCGGCAAGGCGCTCGAGGCGGCCTTTCCGCCCGAGATCGCCGGCGAAGCGCGCCGCAGGTTTCTCGAGGGTCCCTCGGGCGCGCGCCTGACGCATGAGTTCGCGGTCGCGCACGGCGGCGAGCGGCGCTGGTTCGAGGCGCGCTTTCGTCCGCAGCCGGACGGCACCCTGCTGATCGTCACGCGCGACACCACCGAGCGGCGCAAAGCCCGGGAGCGGGTCGAGTACCTCGCCTACTTCGATGTGCTGACGCGCCTGCCCAACCGCACTCTGTTCCGGCGCCAGGCCGCCCGCTCGATCGAGGAGGCGCGCAGCAGCGGTACTCTGCTGGCGCTGCTGTACCTCGATCTCGATCGCTTCAAGCGCGTCAACGACAATCTCGGTCATGCGGTCGGGGATGCGCTGCTGAAGCAGGTGGCGCGGCGGCTCCAGCAGCTGCTCGCCCGGGACGCGCACGACGGCCCGCTGCCGGCGCACGCTCTCAACACGGTTGCGAGGCTCGGGGGCGATGAGTTCGTCGTCCTCGCCAACGGGCTCACCGAGGAGCGGCAGGCCGGCGATATCGCCGAACGTATCCGGCTGCTGCTCGCCGAGCCCTTCGCGCTCGGGGAGCATACGCTGGTGGTTACCCCGAGCATCGGCGCCGCCATCTACCCGCGCGATTCGGCGCAGGTCGATGACCTGCTGGTGAAGGCGGACATGGCGATGTACATGGCCAAGGACCGGGGCCGCAACGGCTACGCCTTCTTCGGCCAGTCGGTGGCGGTGCGTTCGCTCGGACGACTCGCGATCGAGACTGACATGCGCTGCGGCCTCGAGCTCGGCCAGTTCCGCCTCGCCTACCAGCCCAAGCTCGATCTGACGAGCGGCGCGATCACCGGCGTCGAGGCCTTGTTGCGCTGGGATCATCCCGAGCGCGGCGCGATCGCGCCCGACCGGTTCATACCCGTGGCCGAAGAGAGCGGCCTGATCGTGCCGCTCGGGGATTGGGTAATCCGCGAGGTCTGCGCCCAGCTCGAGCGCTGGACCCGCATGGGCCTCGGGCAGCTGACGGCGGCGGTCAACGTGTCGGTACAGCAGTTCGAGCGGCGCGAGTTCGTCGATTCGGTGTTGCGCAGGCTGGCGCAGAGCCGGCTCGGTCCGCAGCAGCTCGAGCTCGAGATCACCGAGAGCCTGCTGTCGCGTAACCTGGCGCAGACGACGGCTGCCATGAAGCGGCTGCGCTCCCATGGGGTGGCGCTGTCGATCGACGACTTCGGCACGGGTTATTCCTCACTCGGGTACCTGCGTCAGCTGCCGGTCTGCGCGCTAAAGATCGATCGCTCCTTCGTCAAGGATCTCGACCGCAGCGAGGACGCCGCTGCCATCTGCACCGCCATCATCGCGCTCGCCCGGGAGCTGAAGCTGCAGGTGATCGCCGAGGGCGTCGAGAGCATCGAGCAGTTCGCCTTCCTGCAACGTCATCACTGCGACCAGGCGCAGGGCTATCTCATCAGCAGACCGGTGGCCGCGGCCGACATCGAGGCGCTGCTGCGCAACGGGCTCGCCGCCGGCCAGCAGCTGATCCATGCCGGGCGCCGTCACGGCAGCGCCGCCTTACAGGCCGCCCCGGGCGAGACCCCGCCGCTGGCCTCGGCAGGTGCCGCGTGAGGCGCTGGCTCTCCGATCTGCCGTTGCGGGTGAGGATTCGCGTACTGGTGTGGGCCACCGTGGCACTCGGCGGCCTCGCGTTCGCGACCGTGTACACAGTCATGCAGGCTGCCGCCGCCGGGCAGCCTGTGTGGATCGCCGCCTGCGCCGCGGTGGCGGCGCTGGCGGCGGTCGCACTGCTCGCAGGGCTGCGCGCGAGCGTATTGAAACCGCTCGAGGCGCTGCTCAGCCACCTCAGGGCGACACGCCCCGCGGCAGCGGCGGCAGCCTCGACGAGCCTCGGCAGCGATGAGCTGCAGCAGTTGCGCGAGGAGCTCGGGCGGCTCCTCGAGGAGACGGAGGCGAGCGCCCGCAATCTGCGCGCCTACAAGACCGAGTTCGAGCGGCGTGTCCGGGAGCGCACCGGGCAGCTCGAGCGCCAGGTCGCCGAGGCGCGTGCGGCCACCAAGGAGGCCGAGGGAGCGAGCGACGCCCGCAGCGACTTTCTCGCGCGCATGAGTCACGAGATACGCACTCCCCTGAACGGCGTGCTCGGCATGGCGGAGCTGCTGCAGCACTCGGCCACCCTCGACCACCGCCAGCGCAGATACGCCACCGTCATTCATCAGTCCGGCGAGTCGCTGCTGCAGCTCATCAACGAGGTGCTCGACTTCTCCAAGATCGAGGCCGGCAAGCTCGAGCTCGACCAGGAGCGCTTCTGCGTGCGCGAGATGGTCGAGGACGCGCTCGAGATCATGGCGGAAAGGGCGCAGAGCAAGGGGCTGGAGCTCGGCTGCGAAGTGCCCTTCGATCTCGACACGGTGGTGTTCGCGGATTGCCTGCGCCTGCGCCAGGTCATCCTCAACCTGGTGGGCAACGCCCTGAAGTTCACCGAGCGCGGCGACGTCACCGTGACGGTGCGCGCCGAAACCGGCATCGAGAGCTCGCGCTTCACCTTCGAGGTGGCCGACACCGGGATCGGCATCAGCGCCGAGGATTGTGCCACCATCTTCGAGGCCTTCGTCCAGGCGAAGCAGACCGCCCCACAACATCACCATGGAGGCACGGGCCTCGGCCTCGCGATCAGCAAGCAGCTGGTCGAGCTGATGGGCGGCACCATAGGCGTGCAAAGCACGGTCGGCAAAGGCTCGCGATTCTTCTTCACGGTGCCGCTGGCAGTCGATCGCACCGCCGCGCGCGAGCGTCCAGGGACGGCGCTGGCGCAGACGCGTTTCCTGATCGTCGACAAGAGCGAGGCGGCGCGGCGCGTACTGCGCCACCATCTGAAGAGCTGGGGTGCGATTTCGACCGAGCTCGCCTCCGCGGACGAGGCCCTCGCGCGGCTGCGGAGCGCCCTGTCCGGGGAGTTCGACGTTCTGGTGATCGACGCGCATCTCCCTGGCACGACGGTGACCGACACGGTGGCGGCGGTGCGGCACATCGCGGCATTCGCCGATACGCCCATTCTGCTGACCCATACCGGCACCGAGCCGCCGCCCGAGTCGCGGCTGCTCGAGGGGCCGGTCGGCTGGCAGAGCAAGCCGATCCGCCGCTCCCAGTTGCGGGAGACGCTCGCCCGCCTGACCGGCAATCCCCGGCTGGCCGAGGCCGCCGCTCCATACAGCGGCGGGTTGCGGCCCGAGTCCTCGGGCGCTGCGCCGGCACAGCGCGGTTTACAGGTGAGGCGCGTGCTGCTGGTCGAAGACAACACGGTGAATCAGGAGGTCGCGCGCGAGATGCTCGAGAATCTCGCCATCGAGGTTCACACCGCCGACAGCGGCGAAGCGGCGCTGGCGCAGCTTGCCGCCGAGCGCTTCGACGCGGTGCTGATGGACTGCGAGATGCCGGTGCTCGACGGGTACGCCACGACCGAGCGCTATCGGCAATGGGAGCGCCAGCACGGGCAGCGCCGTACTCCGGTCGTGGCGCTCACCGCCAACGCCCTGCAGGGCGACGACGGGAAATGCTTCTCCGCCGGCATGGATCACTATCTGAGCAAGCCGTTCTCCAACGAGCAGCTGCGGGCAGTGCTCGAGCTGTGTGCCGTGCCCGGCGCTGACGCTGAGGCGCCGCAGCCACAGCCCGCCGCGGGAGCGCTCGATGCGAAGGCTCTCGGGCACGTTCGTCGGCTGGGTGCGGCCCGCGGCTCGGACCTGATGCCGCGCCTGATGGCGCTCTATACCTCGAGCTCGAAGGAGCTGTTGAAGAAGCTCTACAGTGCCGAGCGGAACGGCGACCTCGAGGGCATGCGCCAGGCGTCGCATGCACTCAAGTCGAGCAGCACGAACGTCGGGGCCGGCAGCCTCGCGGAGACCTGCGCCGCGCTCGAGCGCGCGGCCCGAAGCGGCAAGGCGCGGCTCGCGAGCTTTCTCGTCGAGCGCATCGTGCGCGAGCATCAGGAGGTGCTGCGTGCGGTTGGGGAGACCCTCGGGGAGAGCATCGCCGGCGGCGCAGGGGAGCCCACGGCGCGTGGCTCGTCGACGCTTGCGCCTCAGGGGCCGGTGAGCGTCGACAGCTGAGTCAGGCGCGGCGCGGGCGACGGCGGCTCAAGGTATCAGCTTGCGCAGCGCCGGCGTCGCGAGATCGTCGATGTGCCGGAACGCCGGCGCGATCTTCTCGATCTGATCCGCCGGCACCTGGTACTCCTCGAAGTAAACCTTCCATTCGCGCAGCACCTTCCAGATCCTGGCGATGCTCTCGGCCGCGGCGTCCGCCGAGAGCGTGAACATCTCGCGTCCGCCATAGGCGTTGTCGAGGGTCGCGGCCCGTCCCTCCGGCCCCACCCCCAGGTGCAGCCGCCGCTCGGGCGAGAGACTCGCCCGCGGCATGACGTCGTAGAGCGGACTCAGCCGCCACCCGGGAAGGCGCGGGTCCCAGACGAAGCCGTGGTTGCGCAGATGATCGTCGTCGTTGTTGACGAAGATGTTGAAGAGGAGCCGCTCGAACAGCTCGCGGTTGTTCTCCCGGATCACGCGCGGGTGGCAATAGCGGCGTACCGCCTGCGCCAGATCCCCGTAGGACCTGTCGGGTGAGTCCAGCTCGTCGCAGGCGAGCAGCGTGAGTCCACTCACGAAGGCCAGGCGCTTCTCCGCCAGCCCATAGGCGGGCGCCGTGCTGAGCAGATCCTCCGGCAGCGGCGCATCGAGTCCCGCCTTGGCCCAGTAGCGGTCGAAGCGGCGGATGAGCATCACGGTGCGGGAGCCGAGCTCGATCAGCCTGACCGGAGGCACGGTGAGGCCGGCGGCGGCCGCGAGCCGCAGCGTCGCGGTCTCGACGACCGGAACCGCCAGCGGATCCTTGCGGCTCGGGAATTTCGCCAGCCACAAGACCCGCTCCTCGTCGCGCACGGTCGCCTTCGGGCGGGCGCCGCCGAGCGCACTGCCCTCGGCGAAGATCTCCTCGAGCTGAGCGGGCACCGGCAGGCCCTCGTCGATCCGCTGCGCCGCCTCCATCAGGTACTCGAGATTGTTCCAGGTGCCGAAGCCCGGCGTGGCGGACGACTCGCGCGATGAGCGGATGTCGAGCGCTCCGACGCGCTGGCTGCCTGCGTGCACGAGGTAGGCGGACTCCGGCAGGCTGTTCGCGGGCACTTTCAGGCGGGACTCGATCACCCGCCGCCCCCAGGAATCGGGGGCCGCATCGCGGATGCCACCGAACGACGGGAGGTTGTTGGATGGGAACAGGGCCTTGCCGCGCACGGTGAGCTTGTCGCGGATGCTGAGCGCCACGGGATCGACCTCGAGCGCGCCCGGACGCAGCAGATAGCGCAGCCCGTACGCGAACGTCGAGGCGAGGAGCTTCGCGCCGTCCTCGCTCAGCGTGAGCTGGCCGCAGGGCAGCCACTCCGTGTCGATGTGGACGAAGACGAACAGCTTCTGGTCGGCCGCGGCCATGACTCAGAAGTCGATCTCGTCGAGCTCGCGCCGGGAGAGGTCGCGGGCCCGCCGCCGCTGCTCTTTCGCGCTGAGCGCGGCGAGCGCGGGATCGGTCTCGGACAGCAGCTCGAGCAGCGTCTTGCCGGGCACGATCGCATCGAGGTAACGGAGGATCTGCCCGACCGCAATGCCCGGATCACCTTTCTCCAGCCGATACGCCGTGTTCCGTGACACGCCGGCACGCAGCGCCGCCTGGTCCTGCCTGATGCCGCGCGCAATACGCAGCCGCGCAAGCGCCCCCCCGAGCTTCCTGGCCTCGGCAGCCCGATTCGGGTCGAGCAGTGCGGATTGGGTCACTTTCATGATCGTTTAATCATTCGCAGATCACTTAAAACTCGATTAATCGAGCAAATGATAGGCCCGCAGCCAGCCGCTGGCAAGCAGCCGTTAGCTTCTTAAATCGATCATTAATGGCTTAAAGATCGAATAATCGATCACCGCCATCCTCCCTGCGGCGAGCCTTTTTGGGGCTCGAGGTCACGCTAGCATACTGCCCACGCCATGCCCGCGCTCCTCGCTCCTCCGCTCTCTCTTTACGTGCATTTTCCCTGGTGCGTACGCAAGTGCCCCTACTGCGACTTTAATTCCTACACGCTGCAGGGAGAGCTCGCGGCCGAGCTCTATGTCGCGCGGCTGGCGCGCGACCTCGAGGCGCAGGCTGCGGAAGTCTCCGGGCGGCCGGTGGTGAGCGTGTTCTTCGGCGGCGGCACGCCGAGCCTGTTCTCGCCCGAGAGCATCGGGCGAGTGCTCGAGGCGGCGCGCCGCCACCTCACCCTCGCCGCCGATGCCGAGGTGACGCTCGAAGCGAACCCCGGCGCGATCGAGCGCGGCGCGTTCGGCGAGTACCGGGCCGCGGGAGTCACACGCGTGTCGCTCGGCGCGCAGAGCTTCGATGCGGATGCGCTCGCGGCGCTCGGCCGCATCCACTCGCCGGGCGAGACGCGTCGTGCGGCCGAGGAGCTGCACGCCGCGGGGCTCAGCAATTTCAATCTCGATCTCATGTACGCGCTTCCCGGCCAGGACCGCGACGGCGCGCTGCGCGACGTCGAGGAAGCGCTCGCGCTCGCGCCCGCGCATCTGTCTCACTACCAGCTCACGCTCGAGCCCGGCACGGTATTCGCCGCGCGTCCGCCGCCGGTGCCGGACGAGGACGATGCGGCTGCGATGCTCGAGGACTGCGCGGCGTGCCTGGAAGCGGCGGGCTTCGGCCGCTACGAGGTGTCGGCCTGGGCGCGCGCGGGGAGGCGGTGCCGGCACAACCTGAATTACTGGTCTTTCGGCGATTATCTCGGCGTCGGCGCGGGCGCACACGGCAAGCTCACGATGCCGGAGCGCGGCGAGATCGTGCGCACGGTGCAACCGCGCGAGCCACGGCGCTATCTCGCCGCCGCGCCGGGCGAGATCACGCGCAACACGGTGCCGGCGGGTGAGCTGCCGTTCGAATTCATGCTGAACGCGCTGCGGCTCACGGCGGGATTCTCGATGGACGACTTCAGCGCGCGCACCGGGCTTGCCGGGTCTGCGGTCGCCGCGCCGCTCGAGCGGCTTCTCGGCCGCGGCCTCCTCGAGCGCACGGGGGAAGGCTACCGCGCGAGCGAGCTCGGGCTGCGGTTCCTGAACGATCTGCTAGTGGTTTTCCTGGCGGAAAGCCCGGAAAAGTCCGGTGGTTTCGCTTTGTCAATTGCCCGTGCCGGCGGCGCCCGGGACAGCCTGCGGCCCTTATTCACAGGCGCGGATCCCCCGATCGGAGAATGAGCAAATTACGCCGTAAACCGCCCAAGCCGCTGGACATGATGTATGTAAGCGATTGAAAAAGCAGGGCGTAAATGCCTGATCAAAATTTGATCAAGGTAACAATTGTGCAATCTGGCCGGGAAATCGCCGCTTCACGGCCCTGTTCGTCCACAGACTTGTCCACAGCTTCTGTGGATAAGGAGCGACCCGGGGCAGAGTGTTCTCGGGCGCGCCGCTTGAGGCCGGGCGGCACTGCCGCTAAACTCCCGCGCCCTTTAACTCGAGCGCTCCCGCCCCATTTAGGGCCTGAGCCCCACCGTTCGCGAGCCGCCATGAAAGCCGCCATTCATCCCGAGTACAAAGAGATCACCGTCACCTGCACGTGCGGCAACACGTTCAAGACGAGCTCGACGCTCGGGCACGA
>Ga0187780_10004776_pt1 | contig 10138 bp, 7 predicted proteins | sample 1015_Q2_SP10_20__FD_132429 | JGI IMG/M metagenome (GOLD analysis project Ga0187780, IMG submission 132429) | Tropical peat soil microbial communities from peatlands in Department of Meta, Colombia - 1015_Q2_SP10_20_MG | ecosystem: Environmental > Terrestrial > Soil > Wetlands > Peat | place...
AGCTGCCGGCTCCATGATCGGTGCTGCAACGGGAGCAGCCGGTGGTGCCGCAGTGGTCGCCGGAGCCGCCTTGGGCGGCGCCACAACCTGCAAAGCGGTGGCCTCACCCTGGGGCTCGAGCAACAAAATCAGCGAACCTTCGGAGACCTTATCTCCCAGGCGCAACTTCATTTCGCGCACCACGCCGGCCGTCGAAGATGGAATCTCCATCGAGGCCTTATCCGATTCGACCGTTATCAGGGATTGCTCGGATGCGACCGAGTCTCCCGGCTTGACCAGCAGCTCGATGACCTCGACGTCCTTAAAGTCGCCGATGTCCGGTACGCGAATTTCGACCATATTTCCCATGGCAATCTCGGCTTAGCGACGATGAGTTGGCTGCGGTGATTCCGATGTGCGCGCAATCATGCAGCGCTTTCTCACAGCGTCGCGGGGTTGGGTTTGTTCGGATCGACGCCAAACTTGCGGATCGCCTCGGCAACCTTGGCCGGCGCCACCGCGCCCTCGTCCGCGAGGGACTTGAGTGCGGCAATCGTCACGAAGTGACGGTCGACTTCAAAAAAGCGGCGCAACGCCTCGCGCGTATCCGAGCGGCCAAACCCATCGGTACCGAGCACCGTGTAGGAGCGTCCCTGTGGGATAAATGGGCGAATCTGATCTGCGAACGACCGCATGTAGTCCGTCGCCGCGACGATGGGGCCTGCAGTGCGCTCGAGCTGGTGTGTGACGTAGGGTTTGCGCGCTTTTTCGGTCGGATGCAGCATGTTCCAGCGCTCGCAGTCGATCCCTTCACGGCGCAACTCGGTAAAGCTGGTCGCGCTCCACACGTCGGCGGCGATGGCGAAGTCGCGCTCGAGGATCTCGGCGGCAGCGATTACCTCGCGCAAAATCGCGCCGCTACCCAGCAGCTGCACGCGCGCAATCGACTTGCCCTTGCCGCTGCCCGCCGGGCCTTCGCGCAGCAGGTACATGCCACGCAAAATGCCCTCCTCCTGGCCCTTGCGCAGGCCCGGCTGCGGGTAGTTCTCGTTTAGCAGCGTGACGTAGTACCAGATGTTTTGCTGCTGGCCCACCATGCGCCGCAAACCATCTTGCAAGATCACGGCCACTTCGTGGGCAAAGGTCGGGTCGTAGCTTACGCAGTTGGGAATCGTGGCCGAGATCAGGTGCGAGTGCCCGTCTTGGTGCTGCAGACCCTCGCCGTTGAGCGTAGTGCGGCCGCTCGTGCCCCCGAGCAGAAAGCCGCGCGCCTGCATGTCGCCCCCGGCCCATGCAAGGTCGCCGACCCGCTGAAAGCCGAACATGGAATAAAAGATGTAAAAGGGCAGCATGATGCGATTGTTCGTCGAGTAGCTCGTTGCCGCAGCGAGCCACGAGCTCATCGCACCGGCCTCGTTGATGCCCTCTTCGAGAATCTGTCCGGCCTTATCCTCGCGGTAATACATGACCTGGTCGCGGTCGACCGGTTCGTACAGCTGGCCATGACGCGCAAAGATCCCAAGCTGGCGGAACATCCCCTCCATGCCGAAGGTCCGCGCCTCATCGGGAATGATCGGCACAACGCGCGGCCCCAGGTTCTTGTCGCGCACAAGCTGCGTGAGAAAGCGCACGAAAGCTTGCGTGGTCGAAATCTCGCGCCCTTCGGCTGTGGGCTCGAGGATTGCCGAGAAGGTTTCCAGCGCAGGAACTTCGTGCTTTTCATCGGACGTGCGCCGGCGCTGGGGCAAATAGCCGCCCAGCGCCCGGCGGCGCTCCTGCAGGTATTTCATCTCGACCGAGTTCTCGTCGGGCCGGTAAAACGGCAGCTCCTCGATCTTGTCGTCGGCAATTGGTATGCGAAAGCGGTCGCGAAACTCGCGCACTGCCTCGGTGTCGAGCTTTTTGACCTGGTGGGTCGGATTCTTGGCTTCGCCGATCTTGCCCATGCCGTAGCCCTTGACCGTCTTGGCAAGGATGACGCTGGGTTGACCGGTGTGCGCCACCGCCGCCGCGTAGGCGGCGTAAATCTTGTGTGGATCGTGGCCGCCGCGGTTTAGGCGCCAGATGTCTTCGTCTGTCATGCGCGAGACCATCTCGAGCAGACGCGGGTACTTGCCGAAAAAATGCTTGCGCACATAGGCCCCGTCGTTGGCCTTGTAGTTCTGATACTCGCCATCGACGGTCTCTTCCATCAATTGGCGCAGCAGCCCGTCCTTGTCGCGCGCAAGCAGCGGATCCCAGTACGAACCCCAGATGAGCTTGATGACGTTCCAACCCACCCCGCGAAATTCGCCTTCGAGCTCCTGGATGATCTTGCCGTTGCCGCGCACCGGGCCATCGAGCCGCTGCAAATTGCAGTTCACGACGAAGATCAGGTTGTCGAGGTTTTCCCTCGCCGCCATGCCGATTGCGCCCAGCGATTCGGGTTCGTCCATCTCGCCGTCACCGCAAAACGCCCAGACCTTGCGGTTTTCGGTGTCGGCGATCCCTCGCGCGTGCAGGTACTTTAAAAATCTCGCCTGGTAGATCGCCTGAATCGGACCAAGTCCCATCGATACCGTGGGAAACTGCCAAAATTCTGGCATCAGTTTTGGGTGTGGGTACGAGCTCACGCCCTTGCCGTCGACCTCCCGGCGAAAGTTAATCAGCTGGCTCTCGCTAATGCGCCCTTCCAAGAACGCGCGGGCGTACACCCCGGGAGAGGAATGACCCTGGATGTAGATGACATCGCCGCCGTGTGCTGCGCTCGGTGCATGCCAAAAATGATTAAACCCCACCTCCATGAGCGTGCCCACCGAGGCGTAGCTGGCGATGTGACCGCCCAGATCGCCCTCGCCGCGGTTGGCGCGCACCACAGTGGCCATCGCGTTCCAGCGAATGAAGGAGCGAATCCGCTCTTCGATTGCGGCATCGCCCGGCGAGTGCGCTTCCAGGTGCGGGGGAATCGTGTTTACGTAGGCGGTGTTGGCCGAATACGGTATGTAAGCCCCGGAGCGGCGGGCCTGATCGATGAGCTTTTCGAGCAAAAAATGCGCGCGATCCGGGCCTTCGCGCTCGAGCACGGCCGCGAGCGCGTCCATCCATTCTTGCGTCTCTAGCGCATCGGGATCGTTGGCGGCGATTGCGCTCGGAATTGCAGACATCGAGGTCCTTTCTTGGGCAGCAGGGTTTGGTCTTGGTAATTTTGGCGTGCCCGGCGCCGGGCCATTTTGGCACTGTGTTTTGTGCCCGGCGCATCCGGCGACAACCAAGCCCTGCCATGAATGCGCAAGGCCCGTGCAGGCGGCACGGGCGCACTGTAGCAGGTGAAATAGGAAATTTCAAAACATGGCACGCAGTTTTATATTGCGAAATGAAAATTTACACGGCGATCTGAGCCATGCTCTCGTTGCGTAACGCATTTGTCATCGCTGCTGCGACGCAATGTAACTTTGCGGAAATATTTCAACCCCAAAATTACCTGCTTGCCCAAAAAACCCAAATGTAAGAAGGAAGCCACGCATGAGAAGCCCCCTCGCCCATCGACTTTTGCGTTCTTGCTGGGTCCTTGCCGCAGGCGCAATTGCCTCGATCGCGCAGCAGGCCCTGGCCACCGAGGTCACCGGCGCGGGATCAAGCTTTGTCTACCCGCTGCTCTCCCAGTGGTCGAGCGACTACGCCACCGCCACGGGCACCCGCATCAATTACACCTCGATTGGTTCGGGCGCTGGCATCGCGCAGATCAAAGCGGCCACGATCGACTTTGGGGCCACTGACAAACCCCTGCCCCCCGACGAGCTCGCGCAGTTTGGGCTTGCGCAGTTTCCCATCATCATTGGCGGCGTAGTGCCGGTGGTCAATATCGAGGGTGTCGGACCCGGCGATCTGCGGCTCGATGGCGAAACGCTCGCCCGCATCTATCTGGGCGCGATCACGCACTGGAACGACCCGGCGATCGTTGCGCTAAACCCGGGCCGAAAGCTCAATGCCGATCCGATCTCCGTCGTTCATCGCTCGGACGGCTCGGGCACCACGTATAACTTCGTCAATTACCTGAGCAAGGTCAACGCCGAATGGCGCTCCAAGGTGGGCGAGGGCACATCGGTGCAATGGCCCGTTGGGGTGGGCGGTAAAGGCAACGAGGGCGTGGCGGCGTATGTCAAGCAGATTAAAAATTCAATCGGTTACGTCGAACTTGAGTACGCGCTTAAGACCAACATGTCCTATACGGCGGTGAAAAACCACGCCGGCAAGTTCGTGCTGCCGGGCCTTGAGAGTTTTGAAGCGGCGGCGGCCAGCGCAAATTGGAACGAAGCCAAGGACTTTAATCTTGTGATTACCGATGCGCCCGGCGCCGAGGCCTGGCCAATTGCCGCAAGCGTGTTTGTCATCGTTTACCGGCAGCCCAAGGACCCGGCGCGCTCCAAGGCAGCGTTTGAATTTTTCCGCTGGGCCCTGGAAAAAGGACAAGGGCGGGCCAAAGAATTGAACTATGTCGCTTTGCCCAAACCCCTGGTCCAGAACATCGAGAAATACTGGGCTAGTGAAATCAAGTAAGCGTTGGAAGCACCCTACTCTGCCCCGTCGATTGTGAGCGCACTGCCCACGGGCAGCGGCATCGCGTCCGTTGACGAGGCGCGCAGTAGGGCCCGCGCGGCGGCCGAGACGCGGCAAGATGCGGCGTTTCACTGGACGCTGTTTGCGGCCGCAGGCTTTGTGCTGGTGATTTTGGGGGCCGCCGCGGCTTCCATGCTCTGGGGCGGGCGCCAGGCCTTTGAAACCTTCGGCTGGCATTTCATCGTAAGCGACGAGTGGGATGCCGTGGGCCATCAGTTCGGCGCCTTCGTGCCGATCTACGGCACGCTGGTGAGCTCGGCTATCGCGATGATCATCGCCATACCCGTGAGTTTTGGCATCGCGCTATTTCTCACGGAGATCGCCCCCACATGGCTGCGCGCGCCGATCGGTGCAGCGATCGAACTGCTGGCCGGAATTCCCTCCATCATCTACGGCATGTGGGGCCTGTTCTCGTTAGTTCCATTCATGGCGGCTAATGTCCTGCCGTGGGTCGACGGCAACTTGGGCCAAGTGCCGGGGATTGGACCGCTGTTTCGCGGTCCGCCCCTGGGAATCGGCATGCTTACCGCCGGCATCGTCCTGGGAATCATGGTGATTCCGTTCATCTCTTCGGTGATGCGCGACGTGTTCCAGACCGTGCCGGCGTCGCTGAAGGAATCGGCCTACGCTCTGGGCTCGACGACCTGGGAGGTTGTTTGGAAGGTCGTGCTGCCATACACGCGCTCGGCGGTGGTCGGCGGTATCTTTCTTGGGCTCGGACGCGCGCTTGGCGAAACGATGGCGGTCACCTTTGTGCTGGGTAACGCCCACCAGCTCAGTACTTCGCTTCTCATGCCCGGCAATTCGATCGCGGCAACGATCGCCAATGAATTTACCGAGGCCGATTCCGACATCTACCTCTCCTCGCTCATCGCGCTGGGCTTCTTGCTCTTTGTCGTGACCTTTGTCGTGCTGGCGATTGCGCGCGTGATGCTCTACAACCTCGCGCGCAAGGAAGGGCGCTGATGCTGCGGGCAACTGGATTTTTCTACCGCCGGCGGCGTGCCGTCGATCTATTTGCCAAGACGCTCGGAATCGCGGCGACTCTCTTTGGCCTCTTTTGGCTCGCGTGGATTCTCCTCGTGACGCTTAATAACGGCATTCATGCCCTTGCCCCGGCGATCTTTACGCAAAACACGCCGCCGCCCGGTGGCGAAGGGGGCCTGGCCAATGCGCTCTTTGGCAGCCTGGAGATGAGCATTCTTGGCGTCCTCATCGGCGCGCCGCTGGGCATTGCCGCAGGCACCTATCTGGCGGAGTTTGCCGAGCGGCACCACGCCTGGCGTGAGAGCGTGCGCTTCGTCAACGACATCCTGCTCTCGGCTCCCTCGATCGTCCTGGGTCTTTTCGTTTACACGCTGGCCGTGCGCAGCGTCGGACATTTCTCCGGCTGGTCTGGCGGCATCGCCCTGGGCCTGATCGTTTTGCCGGTCGTGGTGCGCACGACCGATGAAACACTGCGTCTTGTGCCCAACATCATGCGCGAAGCGGCGCTTTCGCTTGGCATACCGCGCTGGAAGGTGACAATGCAGGTGCTCTATCGCGCCGCCGCGCCGGGGATACTCACTGGAGTGTTGCTGGGGCTGGCACGCATCAGTGGGGAGACTGCACCGCTACTATTTACGTCGCTAAACAACCAGTACTGGGCCAGCAGCATCAATGCGCCAACGGCAAGCGTACCGGTCGTGGTATTTCAGTTTGCGATGAGCCCCTACGAGAGCTGGCACGCTTTGGCCTGGGCCGGTGCCTTCATCGTCACGGTGTTTGTCTTGCTGCTTAGCGTTGGCGCACGCGCGTACCTGCTGCGCAATCGCATTGAGGGCGCGGGCTAACTGCGATGGACGACACGACCCGCGAATCGGCGCTCATCGATGTTGCACGCACCAAGATCTCGGTGCGCGGTCTGGATTTTTATTACCGCGGCTACCACGCGCTCAAGAACGTCAATCTGGACATTCCCGAGCGCACGATTACTTCGGTCATCGGCCCCTCGGGCTGCGGCAAGTCGACGCTGCTACGGGTGTTTAACCGCATCTACTCGGCGTACGCGGGTCTAGTGGCCACCGGGCAGGTGCTGCTCGACAACGAGAATATTCTCGATCAGAACTATTCGCTCAACCGTCTGCGCACACGCGTGGGGATGGTGTTTCAAAAGGGCGTGCCGTTTCCCTTGTCGATCTACGAGAACGTCGCCTACGGGTTGCGCCATCATTTCAAGCTCTCACGGGTGCAAATGGATGAGCGCGTCGAGCACGCGTTGCACGAGGCGGCTTTGTGGAGCGAGGTCAAGGACAAACTGCAAGCGAGCGCCTTGAGCCTCTCGGGCGGACAGCAACAGCGGCTGTGCATCGCCCGCGCGGTGGCCCTGCGCCCGCAGGTCCTGTTGCTCGATGAGCCAACCTCCGCGCTGGATCCGATCGCCACGGGCCGCATCGAGCAGCTGCTCAACGATCTTCGCAACGACTACACGATCGTCATCGTCACGCACAACATGCAGCAGGCCGCCCGCGTATCGTCGTACACCGCGTACATGTTCCTGGGCGAGATGATCGAATTTGGAGCCACCGCCGATCTCTTCACGCGTCCGCAGCGTCGCCAGACCGAGGACTACATTACCGGGCGCTTCGGCTAAGGCGCCTAGCCCCTAGGCGTGGGGGCACACGCAGCCCTCGCGGTTGCCGAGTGGCCCAAATTCCGCGACGATAAGGGCTTGGTGCCGAGTCCTTTCGGCCAAAACGTCCGGGTGAAACCCCATGAGGCTGCGCGCCTTTGCCTTGCTTTGGTTTTTTGCCGCCTGCTCGACGCAGGCTCAGTACAAGTGGACCGAGCCGGAGGGACAGACCGCTTACGGCGATCAGGCGCCGCGCGATGCAACGCACGTTGAGCGCTTAGGCGACGTATCGCGCGGCTCCGCTGATAGCGCGGACACCCTGGCGCAATTGCCCTATGAAATCCGGCGCGCGGCCAAGGACTTTCCCGTGGTCCTGTATACGATGGCAAGCTGCGCAGTTTGCGACGAGGGCAGGGCCTTTTTGAAAACGCACGCGATTCCCTTTACCGAGCGCAGCATCGCAACGCGCGATGACATGGAAGCGTTTCGCCAGTTAGGTGGCGGCGAGCAGCTGCCGGCCATGGCCGTGGGTCGACGCATCGTGCGCGGATTTGAATCGTCCCAGTGGTCCGAGGCACTGGCCGATGCGGGTTATCCGCAAGGCGTCCCGCTGCCAAGCACCTGGCAATGGCCCGCGGCCAAACCCTTGGTGCCACCGCCAGCGCCGCCGCCGGCAGCGACCGCGGACGAATCGGCCGATGTTCAACATTAAAGGCGCTGGCCTTGCCTGAAGCCGTGCAGGTGCCCTTGCGCCTGGCCACCTGGAACGTCAATTCCCTGAAGGTCCGCCTGCCGCAGCTTCTGGCGTGGCTTAACACCCGCACCGTCGATATCGTTTGCCTGCAGGAAACAAAGCTTACGGATGAGAGTTTCCCGAAGCAGGAGTTGCTTGATGTGGGCTACCAGTGCCACTTTGCCGGGCAAAAAACCTATAACGGCGTGGCAATCTTGCTGCGCACGGACCGTGTCAGCGCGGCCGAGGCCGTAGTGACGTCACTGCCCGAATTGGACGACGTGCAAAAGCGTTTGATTGCGCTGACCACGGAAGGCATACGGGTGGTGTGCGCGTACTTTCCCAACGGGCAGTCGGTGGGAAGCGATAAGTACCGCTACAAGCTGCAATGGATCTCGACCCTGACCCAGTGGTTGCGCGCGGAGCTGGCAAAAAACGACCGCCTGGCACTGCTTGGTGACTTCAACATTGCGCCCGAAGCGCGCGATGTTCACGACCCGGTGCTATGGGAAGGACAGATTCTTTGTTCGGATCAGGAGCGCGAGGGTTTTCGCGGACTACTCGCGTTGGGCCTTGCCGATGCGTTTCGCCTCTTTGAGCAACCCGAGCGCTCCTACACATGGTGGGACTATCAGAATCTTGCGTTTCGCCGCAAGATGGGGCTGCGCATCGACCACATCTTGTTAAGTCCCGCGCTGGCAAAGATCTGCACGGCCTGCGAAATTGACGTCGAGTTGCGCCGGCAGGAGCGACCAAGCGACCACGCCGCGGTGGTGGCAACGCTTAAGCACGGCCAAAGCGAGAAACACCACGCCCCGGCATCAAAAGCGCACGCAGCGCACCGCTAATCGTCGGAGTGATCGAGCTTTAGTTCGCGCACTTTGCGCGTGATCGTATTGCGGCCAAGACCCAGGCGCGTTGCGGCTTCTATGCGCCGGCCGCGAACGTGGCCGAGCGCGCAGCCGATGACCACGCTTTCAAAGTCGCTTGTGAGCTCATCGATGATTCCCGACTGGCCCTTTTCCAGCCGCTGCTTGACCTCCACGCGCAGCAGCTCCTTCCAATCGGCGAGCGGCCCCATCGTCGATGTTCGCGCAGCCACCATTGCCGCGGCACCTGCCGGCTCCTGCCCCGAATCGCCAGTTGCCGTGGCGCCCGATTGCGCGCGCTCCTGGCGCAGCTCCGGTGGCAGATCTTCCACGCGCACCCACTGTGCAGGGGCCAGCACGGTCAGCCAATGGCAAAGATTCTCCAACTGGCGCACGTTGCCAGGGAAGGGCAGCTGCGTAATGAATTGCAAGGCTTCCTCGGTCAGGCGCTTGGGCTCAACGCCAAGCTCTCTAGCACTGCGCGCTAAAAAGTGCCGCGCCAGCAGCGGGATATCTTCGTGACGCTCACGCAGCGGTGGCAGCCGCAGCCGGATGACGTTTAGCCGGTGAAACAAATCCTCGCGAAAGCGCCCTTCGCGAACCTGGTCATCGAGGTTCTGATGGGTCGCGGCAATTACCCGTGCGTCCGCCTTAAGAGGTTGGTGACCACCCACTCTATAGAAGAAACCGTCCGACAAAACACGAAGCAGCCGCGTTTGCAGCTCGGCGGGCATATCGCCGATCTCATCGAGAAAGAGCGTGCCGCCCTCGGCCTGCTCAAAGCGGCCTCGGCGCATGGCCTGTGCACCCGTGAAGGCGCCGCGCTCATGCCCGAAGAGCTCGGACTCAAGTAGATCGCGGGGAATTGCCGCGGTGTTAAGCGCGATAAAAGGGCGAGCGGCACGCGAGCTGTGCCGGTGCAGGGCTCGCGCAACGACTTCCTTGCCGCTACCGGACTCTCCAGTGATCAGCACTGTCGCATTGGATTGCGAAAGCCTGCCAATGGCGCGAAACACATCGTGCATGGCCGGGGCCTGCCCCAGAATCTCGGGCACTTCCAGCGGTTCCTCCTCCACGGCGGTGACCTGCAGACTCTCGTCGAGCGCGCGGCGGATGAGTTCGATTGCCTTGTCGACATCAAAAGGTTTGGGCAGGTACTCGAAGGCTCCGCCCTGAAAGGCCGAAACGGCACTTTCCAGATCCGAGTACGCCGTCATGATAATGACCGGCAGACTCGGATAGCGGCCTTTGACTTCCTGCAGCAACTCGATGCCACCCATGCCCGGCATGCGAATGTCGGATACCAGCACCTGGGGCTTGCCTTGTTTTAATGCCTCCAGGACCTCGGCG
>Ga0187780_10004777_pt1 | contig 10137 bp, 11 predicted proteins | sample 1015_Q2_SP10_20__FD_132429 | JGI IMG/M metagenome (GOLD analysis project Ga0187780, IMG submission 132429) | Tropical peat soil microbial communities from peatlands in Department of Meta, Colombia - 1015_Q2_SP10_20_MG | ecosystem: Environmental > Terrestrial > Soil > Wetlands > Peat | place...
AAAGCCAACCGGATGAAAATTCTTCAGTGCTTCTGCGAGATTTTTTATCAGAGTGGTCTTGCCCACACCCGGGAGTCCTGTAACGAGGAGGTTCTTTTTTGCTAAACCTGATTGGATCATCCTTTATTTACTGTTTGTCTTTTGTTCCTGTCTCTTCCTTTGAGAGTGGATCTGTAAAGGCTGGCCTCTTTGAAGGGGAGGATTGTAAGCTTTCTGTCTCGTCTTCATACTCCGGTATAACAATTCCCCTCTGTATCATAATGCCGTAGATGAGGTTCGACCGGTTGATCACATATCGCTGGTCTCCGACTGGGTTGTATTTTCTTGGATTCGGCAGGACGGATGCCAGCCTGGCCGCTTCCTCAGGAGTCAGTTCAGAGCAAGGTTTTCCAAAATAGTGTCTCGAAGCGGCTTCCGCACCGAATATCCCCTCTCCCCACTCTGCGTCGTTGAGATAGAGTTCGAGGATCCTTTTTTTTGAAAGAACCCTCTCCATCCTCCAGGTGATGATGGCTTCGGAGATTTTCCTGATCAGGGACTTTTCCGGAGAAAGATAAAGATTTCTTGCCAGTTGTTGGGTAATGGTGCTCCCTCCAAGCTTGAATTTCTTAGCTTTGATGTCCTTTTCAAGGGCCCTCTGAATGGCCTCGACATCAAAGCCTTCATGTTTCCAGAATTTGTCATCTTCTGCGATGAGAACGGCCTTTATGAGGTAAGGAGATATTTTAGAAAGAGGCACCCAACTCTGGTCTATCCTGTACCGTTTCTTCTTTTCTTTGGATGCCATCTCTCGGTATTCCATGAGTGCTGTTTTCTTCGGATTTTCTTTTTTGAGTCTTGGAACATTGGGCATCAAAAGAAGATAGACGATGGGGAGCAGGAGGAAAAAAAATGATAAAACGATGAACCAGCGAGTATAACGTTTGAGCATGGCTGCTGATAAATCCGAGATTCGAATATCGAAAGCAAGAAATTCAGACCGCGTAATCTTTTGAACTTTGGACCTTGAATTCGAAAAGGATTCAGAGTTTCCTGTTTAAACTTTAAACTATTTCGAATTTATCCCTATGGGATGTTTCGCCCGTGCTTCGAGTATTGAGCCCCTGGAAAGGAAGGTATCTCGAAAAGACCGGGTCAATCATCGTCTGGGGGAAAGCAGGAATCGGGCTTTATCCACGGACAAAGGGATTATATCGTTTCTCGTTTTGAATGGTTGAGCTGGGTGCGGATCCGTAATTATGACCGGGGAATACCTTTGTCTCTCCGGGTAGGACGTAAAGTTTTTGCCTGATAGAGGCTTCGAGCACGTCCCATGAACTTCCGGGGAAATCGGTTCTGCCCACCGAGCCCACGAAGAGCGTGTCGCCCGTAAATACCATCCCATCTAAATAGAGGGACATCCCTCCTGGGGAATGCCCCGGTGTGTGGATCACTTTCAGTTTAATATGGCCCACCTGAATGGCATCATTCTCTTTGACCAGGATATCGGCTTGAGGAGAGGGGGTGGCGCCGAACATCTCGAGTAGATAGGGAGGGACCCGAACCAGATCTCTTGCGTCCTTTTCATGAATGACGATCTTCGCTCCGGTTATTTTTGCCATTTCCGCGTTCCCCATGACATGATCCACGTGAGAATGGGTGTTGACGATATATTTGATTTTATCTAAACCATGGGATTTCGCTTCCGCGAAAAGCTTCTTGGCATCGTCCGCAGGATCAATGAACAACCCTTCCCGGCTTTCCTCGTCTCCGATCAGATAACAGAACACCGCGAAATTACCAACCTCATATTGTTTGACCAGCATGGTCTGCCTCCCCATCTAGGACACCATCATCGTAGTTTAATTTATGGACCTGGAAACTTCAACTTTTTGTTGACAACTGCCCCGTCTACCATTTAATGGAAGATAAAAAGCCGACTCAGAGGGTCGAAAAATTGAGAAGGAGCTCGATTGGATGAAACTTGAAAGAGACCTCTATGCCTACTTCTGGCAAAATACTTATGAAAATAACTGCAACACGTATTTGATCCGCGGAGAGGTAACGGTCCTCATCGATCCTGGTCATTCCCATCATATTTCCAATCTTTTTCATCAGATGGAACAGGATGGAATCTCTCGAGAGGGAATCGATCTGATCATCGTGACCCATTCTCATCCAGACCATTTTGAAGGCCTCGAGGCTTTTAAGGACATGCCGGTCAAGATCGCGATGAATCAAGAGGAGGCACGCTACCTTAAGGAGACCGGAAAACTCCTGTTTGAGATGATGGGGAAGCCTATGTCTGAATTTCGAATCGATTTCTACCTGAAGGAAGGGGGGCTCGATTTGGGTAAGTCAACTTTTGATATCTACCAAACCCCGGGTCACTCCCCTGGCTCCCTTTCGATCTATTGGCCTGACAGAAAAGTGCTCTTCACCGGCGATCTCGTCTTTAATGGGGGCATTGGAAGGACAGACTTTCCGGGAGGCGATTCCAAGGCGATCAAGGATAGTATTGAAAGGATGTCGCGTTTGGAAACGGAACTTTTGCTTCCAGGTCACGGAGAGATGGTGGCAGGGAAGGAAAGGGTGCTTCAGAACTTCGAGTTAATCCGCCAGAGTTTCTTCGCTTATTTATGAACCCTCAATTGGTCCTTGATTTCCTCCAACGCCGTCTTAAAAGAATGATTCAATCCTTCGTTTTCTTTTTCCCAGAGCTTGTTCCCTTCGAACTTCGGCTCGACTGCGCTCCCGGCGATATCGTCTTTCTTCAGACCTTCTATCAATTGGAGCCTCACCTTCTCCTTGACCTTTTCCTTTTCCCTTTGATATCGGGAGAGCAAGGAGCGAAACTCTTGCTTCGCCTTGTCAATATTTCTCTGCTCCAATAACTCAACCCCTTTAAAAATCTTTTCCTCATCATCGTCGAGAGAAAGGGCATCGATCCATTGAGAAAGCAGAAGTTGTTTCACGGCATTCGCTGCTCCCTTTTCCATTTTATCGATCTGCTTTAGAATGTCGTGCGAGGAAAGAAGTCCGTCGCGGTACCGATGAAAGAGGCTGGCGGCTTTCTGCTGTACCTCCTTTTGCTTCATCTCTTCTCTTTCCTTTTCAGAGATGGCAAACTTTTTCGTTCTCTCCATTGCCAGTTCCAAGGTGGATTTGATCTCTCCCATAAAGGGGTCTCCCTTTCAGACAAAAAAGAGACCCCGGTCTTACTGGGGTCTCTTTTTCTTTTACCTCAACTAGTTACGACTTAAGCCAGAACCGTCACGTTTGTCGCCTGCGGGCCCTTTGGACCTTCTGAAATCTCGAACTCCACCTCGTCCCCTTCGTAAAGGGTTTTGAATCCATCCTTCTTGATGGCTGAGAAATGGACAAATACATCGCCCCCGTCCTCTCTCGAAATGAATCCATAGCCCTTCTTCTCGTTAAACCATTTGACACGACCTTTGGCCACTACAACTCACCTCCCCTCTTATCTGAACTGCCGTAAGTTGTAATAGCCTTTGGCCTTAACTAAAAAGCCACAAAAGCATGGACTCAGACTTTTGTGGCTTTTTTTGCGATCCAAACAACTACTCCTTACAACTTACTATGGCCTCATTATGAAAAATTCTTTTTTAAATGTCAAGTTTTTTTTCAGTGTTACACAACATCCAGAGTGCTCTGGGAAAGGCTCCCAGGGCCTCTCGGTTACACAGATTGTTAAAATGGGCAAAGTGATTTTCAGAGCTTCTGGAGTTTTTGAGAAATGTTTGAAAACTGATAGAATGGACTTGCCAGGTGTTACCGCTTGGCCGGATTAAGCCGGAAAAAGAAGAGTTCAAGAGAAGCTGGCGAAAGTAGAGGGACGTTTAAGGAGAGTTATAGGTTATTGGAATTGAAACAGAAATTTGACATTTGTTTCGGATTTTGTTGTTGACAACATACATGTATTGTATTATATTGTGTTTTAAAGTAGTAGAGGGGGTTTTTTTGGGACAGAAGAAAGTCGCGCGTACCATATACATCAATGACCAACAAATGGAGGCGTTGAAGAGGTTATCTGAGAAGACCAAGGTTCCCCAGTCCGTCTACGTCAGGGAGGCTTTGGATATGCTTTTGGAGAAATATTCTGAGCAATTGAAGCTCGAATTTAAGGAGTATTTCAAAGGATAATCTCTTTTAAGGCCTCCCAAAGGTGAAGAGGAAGGGTAACGTGGCAGATCGGTTTCGATTGGCTTATTTAAAATCAACCGGATTAGAAAGATCCGACCTCGCTGAACCCTTTTCATTCCATGATTCCAGAGAAATGGCGACTTCCTTCTCCCCTGTCGCGGAACGTGATCTTTCGAACACATCTTCTTCCGAAGCCATTCTAAGACAGGCGAAAGCGGATCTAAAGAACCCCGATTCAAAGGTGAGGATACTGGCGATAAAATACTATTTAGAGAAAACCTACCCCTCCATTCCTCTGTCCGTCCTTCAAGAGATTTTATCTGATCGGGACCCGAGGGTTAGGGCTGAAGCGCTCCAGTCCCTTATCAAATTTCGAGGCTCCGTCATTTCTCCCTTGTTAAAAAAATATCTTAAAGACAGCGACCCCAGGGTCAGGATCACCGCTCTTCGGGGCATGTTTCAATATGAGAAAAAAATCGATCCGAACATCCTGCTCCAATGCCTGAGCGATGAATCGACCTGGGTGAGGCGGAAAGTCGCAACCTTATTAGGGTGGGCACAAATCGACGGTGCTTTGCCTATCCTGGTGGAATTGTCAAGGGATCACGACCCTATGGTGAGAAGGGCGGCTCTCTTTTCTCTGACGACGGTTTATCCTGACGAAAGCATAGATCGCCTGATAGAAGCCTTGACCGATTCAGAGGAAGGTCTTCGAGAATGGGCAAGAATAACCTTGGAGAAAATCGCGGCCAGCCCACTGAAGAGAAAAAAGGCGTCTCTTATGAAACGAGATTCAGGACTGGAAAAATAACGATGACGACTCACTCGTTACCCCTTATTCAAAAGGCTCAGATCCTGGGAGACACCGTCTACTCGCCGATGGCCTTTGCCAAGCTCCTAGGGATTTCGAAAAACGATCTCCTTGAGAAGGAGGCAAAAGGAATTCTTCCTCCAGCAAAGAGGGATCCTGGCCAGGAACGCTATTATAGGCCGGAGGATGTCAGCAAGTATCGGAACTACCTGGGCCTCCCTTCCCCGCTCAAGTCCGTCCGAAAGCAGCTCTTTCTCAATTTCAAAGGGGGAACAGGGAAGAGCACGATCTCTGCCTCTTACGGCTTTCGCCTCGCCCAGATGGGAGTCCGGACGCTCATGATCGATCTGGACCCACAAGGCCACCTGACGCAGTGCCTGGGCCTCAATAGTCAACAGTTTCCCAAAACCCTGTTCAGTGCCCTTATTGAAAAGGAGGAGATGGAGAAGATCATCGTGAAAACGGACCTTCCTACGTTGGATGTCATTCCCTCGAACCTCAACCTTTCGCCCGTTGAACTCTCGCTCTTTTCGATGAATTCAAGAGAGTTTCGATTGAGGAGGCTTATCAATTCCGTAGAGAAAGAGTATGAGCTGATCGTGATGGACGCCTCCCCCAGCATCGGACTCCTGAACCTGAATGCGATCCTGGCTTCCAATGATCTCATCATCCCCGTTTTAGCCGATTTCCTCTCCTACCATGGACTCAAGATTCTTTTCGAGACCCTCTCCACGATCGAAGAGGATTTTTCGTTTGTCTTTGAGAATATCTTCATTTTCCTGAATCGTTACAATGAGTCCCATCGAATCTGCAAACGTTCGAAGAAGGCGCTGGAAACCCACTACGACAAATACCTCCTCAGCACGGTGATCCGCCAGGATACAAAGATTGCGGAGGCTACGAGCCAAGGGACCCCGATCTTCCTCTTCGCCCAATCGTCAAAGGGTGCAGTGGATATACAGAGCCTGATCGATGAAATACTGGAACCGAAAGGAGCTGATCATGTCGGATGAATTCACCAACAATGTTGCACAGAAATTCCCTAACACGCTAAACCAAGAACCCATTGAGAGGCCTTGGGATGTTGCAGAAACCCGTTCCCTCTCTCCTTTGAGGAAGCCTGTGGAGGAACTCAAAAAGGATGGTCTGACCGAACGAATCGATACGCTCTATTCTGAGCTTCGTTCTTCTTTGACTGTGCGGTCCGCCCTGGAACTCGACCTGAAGAAGGCCAATCGAATTCTGGAAGAGGTGAACCGGGTCAAGACGGAAGTGGAGAAGATTGTCGAGATGCTAAGGGTGATGGATGAATACATGAGAGAACGAATCAAATGATCTCTTTCCCCATTTTCAGAGAGATGGGGGAAAGAGGGCCGGATGGCTGAGGAGGATAAAAAATGAAGCCGAGGAGCCAGGCGATCACAGCCGACGGGTTCGATACGAATGTGGCTGAAAAGATGCCGAAGATCAGGAAGCTGGAAGAACCCCTTCCTTCACCATCTGAAATAGAGCCTCAGATCCTGGAGGAGGACCGTCTCGAGCCCATCCCGGAGGCGGGAATGTTAGAGAAGCAACCAGAGAGGAAAGCGACCTTCGAATCTCTAAAGAAAGGGGTCGAGGTGGAACAGGGTCTGGATGTCCTGAAACTGATTGAAGACCTTCATGCTCAGCTTCTCGCGTCTAGCCAGACCAGGAGGGCCCAGGAGATGGACCTGGTTTCGTACAAAAAGAGCATGAACCAGTTGGCTCAGGATAATCGAGAATTACGCCATCAAGTGGAGACCCTGAGCAAAGAGCATCAGAGGCTCAAAGAGTCTCAGTCAGAGTCGATCTACCTCCAAGAGGAAAATGCAGACGCTTTGGAGAGAATCAAAGCCTTTCAACAGGAAGTAAGGGAGATGAGGGAAGCCTTGACCCAAGCCACTCGGGAAAGGGAGGAAGCCTTGGGCCGAATTCGCGAGCTGAAATCCCAGATGGAACAGAATGAGGTGGCTAAAATCAGAGGAAAGTTGAAAGAGAGAGAGGCCTCTCTTTTCTTCGAGGAAAACCGAGAGCTGCAGTCCAAATTGGAGGAAACCCTCGCCCTGAACAGGGATCTGGAGACGAAGTATGGGACGTTAAAGAAATCCTTTGATGAAATCAGAGAATCTCTGACCTTTTTGAGGGATTCCTGCAAGGCAAGTTACTACAATTTGTCGGAAAACGCAGAGTAGACCCGAAGCATTGATCCCAAAGTTTTCGCCCCCTGCCTCCCGCAAAAAGTCAAAATTCATTGACATGGCCCAGCTATTAAGTTATTTTTGTAGAGGTATACACATACTCGCCATTTTCGATCCCCTCTCGTTGCCATTTTCAGTGCAGGGGGATCATCTCACGGGAGAACCGGCTTGAAAATCCGATTGATTGACCCAGCCTACGACCACCCCTACATGAGCCATTCCCAGAAGGTGATTAAGCACATCTGGTTTGCCCGCCTCACACTGACCACACTCGCTGCGCTTACTCCTCCGGGTGTCGAAGTGCAGATCACGGATGAAAATATCGAACCGGTTGACTTTGAAGAACACGTGGATCTGGTTGGTATCACCGGAATGCTGATGCACGCGCCAAGGGTTTACGAGATCGCAAGGAAGTTTCGTGAGAGAGGGATCCCGGTCGTCTTAGGCGGGCCTCATGCCTCGAGCCTTCCCCGCGAAGCGAAGGAGCATGTGGACGCCGTGGTCATCGGAGAAGCGGAAAAGGTCTGGGCAGGGCTTATAGAAGATTTAAAGAAGGGGCAACTTCAGCCCTTCTACCGGGCAAACTCCTTCTGTTCGATGGAGAAACTTCCCTTTCCGAGGCTTGAGCTCCTTCATAAAGAAGCTTACATGACGATCAACTGTGTTCAGACGAGTCGGGGCTGCCCCCACCAATGTGATTTTTGTCATGTCAGCTATTTTTTTGGAAAGACTTACCGCTGCCGGCCAGTGGATGAAGTGATCGAGGAGGTGAAGCGGTTAGAAGGGGATTTTATCGTTTTCGTCGATGACAACATCGGTGGAAATCGCCGTTACGCCAGAGAGCTTTTTACCCGGTTGAAGCCCCTCAAAAAGAAATGGGCCAGTCAAGCCAGCCTGACTTTGGCTCGGGACCCGGAGCTTCTCAAGCTTGCCGCAGAAAGCGGCTGCGTCTCTCTATTCGTCGGGATCGAATCCCTCTCTCCGGAAAACTTGAGGGACGTGAACAAGGCGTTTAATCAAGCCTACCAATTTGAGGAGGCCATAAGAGCCCTTCACGACCATGACATCATGATCCTGGCTGGTTTTATTTTCGGACTGGATCATGACGATGAGGGGGTTTTTGAAAGGACACTTCGATTTTGTCAAAAAAATCGGATCGAACTGCCGAGTTTCTTTATTCTTACCCCCCTGCCCGGGACGACTTTGTTTCAAAGGATGGAGTCGGAGGGCAGGCTCCTGCATAAGGATTGGGGCCAATACAATGGGGCCACGGTGGTTTTCAAACCGAGATTGATGACCGAGGAGACGCTTCAGCGCGGGTTTCATTGGGCGTGCAAAGAGGGTTATTCCTGGAGTTCTATCTTTAAAAGGGTTTTCCATCCCCAACAGCGCTTCTTCACTCGAGTCCTTTCCAATATCGCCTATCGAAGCATTGTTCAAAAGGCACCAGAAGGTTGTCTTCCAAGCCTTTCACGAATTTTGCAGAGGACGAATGATACCATCCCCCTCCAGAATACCCGGGATTTGATTCAGCGGGTGGGTGAGAAAATCGTAGAGAAGAAACTTCGGATTGGTCAAAAAGCAACCAATACCCTCCAACTCTATTCGATTTATAATGAACGGTTTAAAACCCTATTCGTCCGACTCGAGGGGTCGATGGATCGGGAGGGAGCAAAACAGTTGATAGGAAGGCTAAAGGGGATTTTAAACGCTAGGATACAAAAGGTTATCCTTGACTTTGAAAATGTTGGAGCGTTTTCCTCGGAGGCGATCGCTCTGCTTTCCAGAAGAGGATTTCTGCAAGCAGACGAAGGTAAACTCCTGACCGTTATGAACCCACCGGAATTAATGGATTAGTCTTCCCGCCTGCCGAGGAATGGTAGAGAGAACCTCGTTATCTTGAAAATCTGCGAGCCGCTCTCTGCCTTCTTCTTTTCGCCTCCTGCTGCTTTCTTTTCTTTCTTACGGAGGGTTTTTCGTAGGACCTTCTTTTCTTCAATTCCTTTAAGATTCCGTCCCTGGCGAGCTGGCGCTTTAAGGATTTAATCGCATTCTCAATCTGGTTGTCTTGAACTTTAACTTCCAATGACCTCTCCTCTATCTGCGGTGGGCAGGCTCCTCTTTCTTACGTTGGGTTATCTGTTACTATCTCTTCTGCCTTTGAACTCGCCACCCCTTTTTTTCTGAGGCTTGGCCTCGCTGACGATTAAGGTCCGGTCCATAAAGGTCTTCCCATTGACGAGGGAGATTGCCTTCTCCGCCTCCGCTTGGGAGGCCATCTCAACAAAACCGAATCCTCTGGACCTCCCGGAATAAGAATCGGTAACAATCTTGACGGACTGAATTGCTCCTGCTTCAGCGAAGAGCTTCCGGAGGTCTTCTTCTGAAGCACCGAAGGGAAGATTTCCTACATAAAGTTTTAAATTCATCCTCTTTCTCCTTCATCCAATTTAAACTCCGTGGACTTTCCAAAAAGCGCCCGAGGTCTCAAGAACTCAAAAAGTTCACATATTTTCATTTATGAACTAAATTTGAGCGTCTGTCAAGTGAAATTCTGGTGCCGATAAAAATTTGACATTTAAATTCAGTTGATTTATATCACCAATGGAAATCGGATTGACCTTGTTAAAGGCTTACCGGAAAGGAGGGGGAGCTTGCATAAGATCACATACAAAAGAGAAATGGCCGAGAAAACGGTGTGCCACCTCAAAGTCGAGGCACCCAGAATTGCTCGGAAGGCAAAGCCAGGGCAGTTCGTCGTTTTAAGGGCCGACGAGACTGGCGAGAGAATTCCTTTGACGATGGGAGGGACGGATCCGGCTGCGGGGACCATCGACTTGATCTTTCAAGTGGTCGGAAAGTCCACGGCCCTGCTGAGAACTCTCAATGTGGGCGATTCTATCCAGGATATCATCGGACCCCTGGGAAGGCCGACCCATGTTGAAAAAATTGGAACGGTCATCT